>AZIJ01018133.1_pt1 | contig 182564 bp, 170 predicted proteins | sample 359151 | NCBI WGS metagenome assembly AZIJ01 (sample SAMN02429718, study PRJNA222666) | marine sediment metagenome | biome: Sediment sample; isolation source: enrichment culture of sample MGS-ElMAX(UA) from oil contaminated site at the... | place: Egypt: El Max | collected 2013-01-23 | depth 9.22... | reverse complement strand
TTAATGGCTTACAAGTGGTGTCCATTAAAGTGGTAAGGGATCAGCGCGCGTCTCTTTGCGCGTCCAGTGGAAGCCACGTTTTTTTTGTGGCTGGAACGATGTTTGATAAACTTGTTAAGGCTTTAAAGTTAAAGACATACTGTAATTTGTTAATAACTCCCCCCTTAATTTTACTTTATTTGATTGTTGTAGATTAAAACCGTATTTTTTAAACAGTGGTACCGCAACCTTACTAGCCTCAACGTATAAATAACTAATGCCTCTCTCTATCGCTACTATAAGGGTGTGCTGCAATAAACCATTTGCGACGCCTAAACCTTGATGATGTTTATGTACATATAGACAGTCAATGTGACCATCAGGCTCTAGCTCAATAAAGCCGATAATAATGTTGTTTTCACAAGCGACAAATGGCTGCTTAATTTCTAGGCGTTGCTTCCAAAAACCATAATCTGGCGGAGTTGGAGACCAAGCCTCTAATTCTTCTTTGGAGTACGCTGAATTATCTATGGAATGAACAGAACCATGAAATAGATCAGTGATTTCAACACAATCTGATTCTTGGTATGACCTAATTTTCATGTGTAGCCTTAACAGCTAAGTCTGCGTCACCCGACACAAAAAAATACGTCAGGTGACGTACTTCTCCAACTTAAATTATTAACAACAACACCTAAGCCCCTGACTTTAATCTATATATTTATTCGGCAACGCTATTTTTTACGGAAAAATACGTCAGGTGAGGTAAAACTTTACGTCACCTGACGTATTTCACACAAAGTCGGTAATGACATCAGCTTGAAATACTATCTATTACAACAGCTTAGAAAAAAACACTACATGTTTAACTGGAATTTTACGTCACATGACGCAATATTGTACGTTACTGAGCTTGCTTTCCATCACCCTAAGGACTACTGTTTATAAAAACAGTAGTCGAGCAGCTTATGCGTAATGATATTTCCACCCCAAATACCAGTCCTTTCCTTGAGCAGGTACGCCAGGTCATTCTTTGCAAGCATTACAGTATTAAGACTGAGCATACTTATTTACGGTGGATTAAGAATTTCATTCACTTCCATAATAAACGCCACCCGCTGGATATGGGAGCTGATGAGGTCGGGGCTTATTTGAATCATCTCGCTATTGATCGGCATGTAGCACCCGCAACACAGCGCACCGCCTTAAACGCACTGGTGTTTATGTATCGCGAGGTCTTAAAACGGCCTATTGAGGAGGCTATTTCATTCACCTATGCCAACAAACCCCCACGCATTCCCACGGTGTTTTCCCATCAGGAAGCTAGCGCTGTTCTGGCGCAACTCGAAGATCATTATTATGTCATGGCCGCTCTACTGTACGGCGCGGGTTTACGGGTAATGGAGTGCGTACGCTTGCGCATCAAGGATGTCGATTTCAACTTGAAGCAACTTGTCGTCCGCAATGGCAAAGGCAATAAAGACCGGGTGACGCCCCTCCCAGAAAAAATTATTCCCCGCTTACAGCAAGCTATTGCCCACGCGAAAAAATTACAGGCTTATGATCTTGCCGAAGGCTACGGTGCCGTTTATTTACCCTACGCGCTTAGCCGAAAATACCCCAATGCTGCGACAGAACTGGCCTGGCAATATGTGTTTCCAGCTAGACAGCGTGCTGTTGATCCGCGTTCTGAGATTGTGCGACGCCATCATATTGGCGAGCAGTCGTTACAAAGAGCGGTGAAGCGGGCAATTAAATTGGCAGGCATTGATAAGCAAGCGAGCTGCCATACGTTTCGGCACAGCTTTGCGACGCGCTTGCTTGAAATGAATTACGATATACGAACGGTACAAACCTTACTAGGCCACGCCGATGTAAAAACGACAGAAATTTATACCCATGTTGTTGGCCGTGGTGCACTGGCAGTGACTTCGCCATTGGATATTTAGCCATTTATTTTCCTGTCGCTGTACATTCACGTTCAAACGCGGAAAACACGACGCCATAAGTCATCATGCCGCTCAAAAAAAATCTAACACTTCTCCTGAGCCCCTTTCTAACCTTCCATCACTATTCAGCACGGCACGCATACTCGTTTTATTGACAATCCACCCCTCGTCAAGCCACCACCGGCGAGAATCGATCATGTCCGGGGATAGTCGCGGGCAGTGCCAATGACGATGGCTCTGGTGAATTGACTAGTAATAAGTTCGGTGCACCCAATGCACCGTTTTGCCCACGCACACCGGCACTGAACATGTCAGGCAATTTATCCAGCGCCGGGGGTGTTAAAAGATGTTTTTTGTAATGGATTACAGGTGAGAGCGTTTTAGCTCGATATCTGCATTACGCCAATAGGCTTTAAATCGCCGCTCGATGAGTTTAGCTTCTTCTGTTCGACCCTGTGCCTCTACCGCCTGATAAAGCCCGAAAGTTGCCCAGCCGGATTGCTGATTCCATTCAAGGTCTTTGCGATAAACGGCCTCCGCTTCCTCTGCTCGCCCTTTGGCAAGCAAAGCGGCACCCAGATAGAGGCGCATAGACTGAGGCCAATCTGGGGGTTCGAAGTAGTTGTTACTGTCTTCCAGTTGAACCGCAGTGGCAAAAGCATTGATTGCACCGTCGAGATCACCCTGTGCTTCGCGGAGTTCTCCCAGTAGACCATTGGCCGCCAGTCTGAGCAGATGATCGGCCGGTGTCGGGGCGATACCCGTGTCATTGACACCCTCTTTGTCAATTTGCTGGCGAAGGTTGTTTAGTTCGGTTTCGGCCTCACCAAGCTTACCCCTGGCCACCAGCGCAGTGCCTTTAACGTAGCTCCACATGCCATTTAGGAAGGGTGTGTCTCTATGAGCATCTTTAGTGCTCAAAATAAGATCCCATTGGCCAAATATTTTTTCCACCATCCAGCTTTGAAAAATTTGCTTCTGGCCTTGGTTGATCAAAGCGGGATCGGTGCTTACGTTGTCGGCAGCTTGCCGAGCAGCTTGTGAAGCCGCTGCGTAGTTTCCCTGTAAAATATTGGCGAAGCGGACAAAATCGAGTGCATGAGGTCTGTGAATTTTATGGGAAAGAGGATAGGTACCGATGAGGGGGAAGTGAGTATCTCCCCAGATTTCTGCAAACTGCTGGTCAACTATCTGCGAGCGGACATTCGCTCGTGCTGCCTTTTCATACTCACCCACCCGCAGATAAATATGCCCCGGCATGTGCACCATGTGCCCTGCAATGGGGGCTATAGCCTCAAGCTTTTGTGCCGAGGGCAGTGCGAGTTCAGGCTGTGTCGACCCTTCCATTAAATGAATATACAAATGATTGGCACCGGGGTGATCGTGCTCTGCAGCCATGGCTGCTTCAAAGGCAGCTTTGGCTTCGGCAGTACCTGACTTTGCCGAGCCGTCCGCCTTCCAATAATCCCAGCGCGTCGTATTCATGTAGGCCTCACCGAACAAAGTCGCTATATCGGCGTCGTCAGGGTATTTAGCGTGGAGCTCACGCATGGCCTTAAGGAAGGCGAAATCTCGCTCTGTGCTGTTGGGGATTGCCTCTTTGTTATAGAGAACAAACAAGGCATTAATAAGGTCCCGTTCTCGGGATGTTCCGTTAGTCGCCAGTTCCCGGGCTTTGAGGATGGCGGCAAGGCCAGCACCCTGCGGGTCATCGGGCAGTTGTTGGTAACGACTATTGGGGTTTGGCCCTGCAGCATGGGCGATACCAAAATGTGGCATGGGACTTTCAGGATCCAGGCGCGCAGCTTCCTGATAAGAGGCAATAGATTCTGGAAAGTAAAAACTCCAGGCTAGACGTAAACCCTGATCAAAAAATGCCTGGGCCTGTTTGGAGTCCGTAGAGATTGGACGACTATAGGTTCCGCTACCGGGGACTAGCACGGCCAGGGGGGCCTCTTCGGCTGTCGCCATGTTGACAGTGCCCAAGCTGGCAATGGCTAGCGTTGAAGCAATCATCAGTGATAACAGCTTGTTACATCGCATATTTGTCATTCTTTTCATCAAACTCCGAAAACCGTTCGAGGACGATTATGGCAGAACTTCATAAAGCATCATAACCTTGAACTGAATAATGTTGCGCTCGCAGACCTGGGCTGGGGCTACGTGTGCGCCTCGTGCTTTGATCAGCAAGAAGGTTTGTTCGATACTGATGAAAACGGCTACCCCCCCCCCGGGGGGGGCCTTAGGACCGACCCAAAAAGGGTGCAGCTCAGGAACGTGCAGGGTTCAGCAAAATGAGCTATGGACTGCCTGTTTCAGGCATACAAATCCATACCAGGCTAAAGGATTCCTCTGAGCTGTGGCTATCGGTTACCGCCCCAGGGAGAGTGCCATCGATCGCCTGAAACTGCTTGAAAGGTGCCCACCCTACTTACTGCCTAGCCTATAAATAGAGGAACACCCCGTACCACAGGGAAATACCACAACATAAATCCAGCACCGAAAAACTCTTTGCTGGCCTCGTATGCAAAAAGAATCGGCGCAGTTGCAAAACGTTGCAATTCTGCATTTGTCACCCAGTCTGCCCAAGTCAAAGCTATGGATTTAGCCCCAGCGCAAATTATTAGCGCTTCTCTCCCTTAAGACACCTGGAGCACATCTCCTGGTACCCTCACCCAACCTTCCATTAATACTCTCGCACTGCGGCTCATACTCGCCTTATTCACGACCCACTCACCGTCAACCTGACTGGCTTGCGCCCCTACTTTTAATGTGCCTGAGGGGTGACCAAAACGCACGGCATCACGAGCTTCACCACCAGCGGCGAGATTGACCAATGTACCGGGAATAGCTGCAGCAGTACCAATGGCAACGGCGGCCGTGCCCATCATGGCATGGTGAAGTTTGCCCATCGACAGCGCTCGCACTTGCAGGTCGATATCGGCGGCAGAGATTGCCTTACCACTGGATGAAACGTAATCACAAGGTGGTGCAACAAAGGCAACTTTTGGCGTGTGTTGGCGGGCGACGGCTTCTGCCACATTTTTAATTAAACCCATGCGAATCGCGCCGTGGGCCCGAATGGTTTCAAAGCGTGTCAGCGCGGCGGGGTCACCGTTAATGGCTTCCTGTAATTCGGCACCGGTGTAGCCAATTTCATCGGCATTCAAAAAAATGGTGGGGATGCCGGCATTGATCATAGTGGCTTTAAAGACGCCGATACCGGGGACGTCCAGCTCGTCAACGACATTGCCAGTGGGGAACATGGCTCCATCACCGTCTGCAGGGTCGATAAAATCGACCTGTACTTCAGCTGCCGGGAAGGTGACGCCGTCAAGTTCAAAATCGCCAGTTTCCTGTACTTCTCCGGCCGTCATGGGGACATGGGCGACAATCGTTTTTTTAATATTGGCCTGCCAAATGCGGATCACGGCAACGCCGTCTGCAGGAACACGTTCCGCGTCGACAAGGCCTTTGCTGATGGCAAAGGCGCCGACCGCCGCAGTGAGGTTGCCGCAGTTGCCGCTCCAGTCGACAAAGGCTTTATCGATCGCGACCTGACCAAAAAGGTAGTCAACGTCGTGATCCGCTTTATCACTTTTTGAGAGAATCACCGTTTTACTGGTGCTGGAAGTAGCACCACCCATGCCGTCAGTCTGCTTGCCGTAGGGATCGGGGCTACCGATAACGCGCAACAACAGCGCATCACGCGTGGCATTGGCAACCTGTGCCGCTTCTGGCAGGTCGAGCAGGCTAAAGAAAACACCTTTACTCGTGCCACCCCGCATATAGGTGGCGGGGATTTTGATTTGAGGAGCATGTGCCATAGGTTTTATCCTGAATGTTGAAGAGGCTATTTGTCTGCCACACCCTGATTAAGCGATTCAACAGGGTGTGGCATTAATCGCGCAAAAGGTGGTTTAGTTGGACACTGAAGACTCGAGAAAATCTTGTGCAAAGCGCTGTAATACGCCACCAGCTTCATACACCAACACTTCTTCCGCAGTATCCAGGCGACAGATCACTGGCACATCGACGCTCTCTCCATTCACACGATTGATACGCAATGTGAGCTCTGCCCGAGGGCTCGCTGTACCGATCACATCAAAAGTTTCAGTGCCGTCTATAGCGTAGGTCTTGCGGTTTTCACCTGCTTTAAACTGCAGCGGCATGACGCCCATGCCCACCAGATTGGTGCGGTGAATACGTTCGAAGCCTTCGGCGACAATCGCTTCAACACCGGCTAGACGTACACCTTTGGCGGCCCAGTCACGGGACGAACCCTGCCCGTAATCGGCACCAGCAACAATAATCAGCGGTTGCTTGCGCTCCATATAGGTTTCAATGGCTTCCCACATGCGGCTCACTTTACCTTCGGGCTCAATACGGGCCAGTGAACCTTGCTTGGTTTCGCCGTTTTCCTGCACCATCTCATTAAACAGTTTGGGGTTGGCGAAAGTTGCGCGCTGGGCCGTTAAGTGATCACCACGGTGAGTGGCGTAGGAATTAAAGTCTTCCTCGGGGAGGCCCATTTTGTGCAGATAAGCACCGGCAGCACTATCGAGTTGAATCGCATTCGATGGAGACAAGTGGTCGGTCGTGATGTTGTCACCCAGCACGGCCAGCGGGCGCATGCCTTTCATAGTCCGCTCACGGGCCAGTGCGCCTTCCCAATACGGGGGACGACGAATGTAAGTGCTCTGTGGTCGCCAGTCATAGAGGGGGCTAATTTGCTCGCCGGGTTCTTCAGTGAGATCGAACATGGGGATATAGATATCGCGAAACTGTTGGGGTTTAACGCTGGTCCCCACAATCGCGTCGATTTCTTCATCGCTGGGCCAAATATCTTTCAGGGTAATGTCGTTACCATTTTGATCTTGACCCAATGCGTCTTTTTCGATGTCAAAACGAATGGTGCCGGCAATCGCATAGGCGACCACCAACGGTGGTGAAGCCAAAAATGCCTGTTTGGCATGGGGATGAATACGACCATCGAAGTTGCGGTTCCCCGACAAGACAGCGGTTGAATACAAATCTCGATCAATAATTTCCTGCTCAATCACCGGATCGAGGGCACCACTCATGCCGTTACAGGTGGTACAGGCAAACCCGACGATGCCGAAGCCAAGCTGCTCCAGCTCGGGCAGCAGATTAGCTTCTTCCATATAAGCCTGAACCACTTTTGATCCGGGTGCGAACGACGTTTTCACCCAGGGCTTGCGGGTTAAACCCAGCTTGTTGGCGTTGCGGGCGATCAATCCTGCGGCAATAACATTGCGCGGGTTACTGGTATTGGTACAGCTGGTGATGGCCGCAATAATCACCGCACCATCGGGCATCAAGCCCTCTTCATGTTCAACCACACCGGAGATACCTCGAGCCGCCAGTTCTGAGGTCGGCACGTGGGCATGAGGGTTTGACGGGCCAGCAATAGTACGCACAACCGTCGACAAATCGAAACGCAAGAGCCGGGGGTACTCAGCACTTTTCAAACTGTCAGCCCAGAGGCCTGTTTGCTTGGCGTAAGTTTCAACCAGTTTCACTTGCTCGGCGTCACGTCCGGTGAGAGTCAGGTAGTCGATAGTCTGCTGGTCGATGTAGAACATCGCAGCAGAAGCGCCAAATTCAGGTGTCATATTGGAGATGGTTGCTCGGTCACCCAGGCTCAAACTAGCGGCACCTTCACCGAAAAATTCAAGATAAGAGGAAACAACTTTTTCATTGCGCAAATATTCGGTCAGGGCCAATACAATGTCGGTGGCCGTAATACCCGGCTGCGGTTTACCGGTCAGCTCGACACCGATAATGTCAGGCAGACGCATATAGGAGGGCCGCCCCAGCATCACCGTCTCTGCTTCAAGGCCACCTACACCCAGGGCAATAACACCCAGGGCGTCGACGTGAGGAGTATGGCTGTCGGTACCCACCAGCGTATCGGGAAAGGCCACACCGTCGCGTGATTGAATCACCGGTGACATTTTCTCGAGATTAATCTGATGCATAATGCCGTTGCCGGGCTGGATCACATCGACGTTTTTGAACGCTTTCTTAGTCCAGTTGATAAAGTGAAAACGGTCTTCATTGCGACGGTCTTCAATGGCGCGGTTTTTAGCGAAAGCCTCTTTATCAAAACCGGGAGCTTCTACAGCCAGTGAGTGGTCGACGATTAACTGCGTCGGAACCACCGGGTTGACTTCAGCGGGGTCGCCCCCTTTGTCGGCAATAGCGTCGCGCAAGCCCGCGAGATCAACCAGAGCAGTCTGGCCGAGAATGTCATGACATACCACTCGCGCCGGGTACCAGGGAAAATCGAGCTCTTGTTTACCTTCAATGATTTGCTTCAAGGAGTCGGTCAGTACTTCGGGCTCGCAGCGACGCACCAGGTTTTCGGCATAAACTCGCGAGACATAGGGCAGCCTGGCATAAGCACCCGGCTCGATGGCCTCGATGGCTTCCTGGGTATCGAAAAAATCGAGTTGGGTGCCTGGGAGAGGTTTACGGTATTCAGTATTCATAATGTCATGCTCTTTATAAAACAAATCACGCAAGGTATGACTTGTAACTTATTGAAATTAAAAAAGGAGCACCGCAATAACGGCACTCCTTTTCGATAGACGATCAAGCAGCAGAGCCGTGCAATTAGCGCTCGGTGATCGCCGGTACAGGGCGTATATCCGGCCCGGTATACTCAGCACTGGGGCGAATAATACGGTTATCGGCGCGTTGCTCAAAGACGTGAGCGGCCCAGCCCGTGAGGCGAGACATAACAAAAATCGGCGTGAACAACTTAGTCGGAATACCCATAAAGTGGTAAGCCGAGGCATGGAAGAAGTCCGCATTACAGAACAATTTCTTTTCGCGCCACATCACTTCTTCACAGCGTACTGATACGGGATAGAGAACGTTGTCGCCAACATCTTTACTGAGCTTTTCTGCCCACTCTTTAATAATGGCATTACGAGGGTCGGAGTCGGCATAAATAGCGTGACCAAAGCCCATGATCTTGTCTTTACGCGCCAGCATGCCCATCATTTCTTCTTCGGCATTATCGGCACTCGTGAAGCCTTCAATCATCTCCATGGCCGCTTCGTTGGCACCACCGTGCAATGGACCACGGAGGCTACCAATGGCTGCAGTCACGCAGGAGTGCAAATCAGACAAGGTCGAGGCACAAACACGAGCGGTAAAGGTCGATGCGTTAAACTCGTGCTCGGCATATAGAATCAACGAAACATTCATCACACGCTCGTGCAGTTCGTTGGGTTTCTCGCCCCGCAGCATGTGCAAGAAATGGCCGCCAATGGATTCATCGTCGGTCTCAGTCTCAACTTTCACGCCGTCGTGACTAAAGCGGTACCAGTAGCAAATGATGGAGGGGAAAGCTGCCAATAAACGGTCAGTTGCGGCTTCCTGTTGAGCAAAATCGGTTTCAGTTTCGAGGTTGCCGAGAAAAGAGCAACCCGTGCGTAGCACGTCCATGGGGTGGGCGTCAGCGGGGATGCGCTCAAGAACATCTTTCAAAGGCTGTGGCAAACCACGCAGACCTTTCAACGTGGTTCGATAGGCGTCCAGTTCAGTTTGAGTGGGCAACGCGCCTTTTAAAATCAGGTGGGCGACTTCTTCAAACACGCAGTTTTCAGCCAGATCTTTAACATCGTAACCGCGATACGTTAAGCCCGAGCCCTCTTTACCAACGGTTGATAGTGCTGTTTTACCGGCCACCTGACCGCGGAGGCCTGCGCCAGAAAGTACTTTAGTTGCCATGCTCTATTTCCTCTACTATTTAATTAGTGTCATCAGTGCAAGTTATCATCGCACTCAATTTAACGACAATATCCATTAGAAAAGACATTTAAAAAGTATTTTAACTACCTGTTTTTAAATGCTTTGTTTTATATTATTTGTTTTTACCTAAGGCAAACAAGCTATCAAGTTTTTGCTCATATTCGTGATAGCCGAGGTAATCGTATAACTCCATGCGAGTCTGCATCGTATCAACGACGGCTTTTTGATCACCTTCTTCCAGGATGCTGGTGTACACACGCTCCGCCGCTTTATTCATAGCACGGAAAGCAGACAGCGGGTAAAGCACCATATCTACGCCCCACTCACCCAGCTCGGCCTTATTGTACAGCGGTGTTTGTCCAAACTCCGTAATATTTGCCAGCAGGGGGACATCTATTGCTGCACTAAAGGCTCGGTAGTGCTCTTCTTCATTCACCGCTTCGGCAAAAATACCATCCGCTCCCGCTTCAACACAGGCCTGAGCCCTCTCGATGGCACTCTCCAAGCCTTCCTGAGCAAAGGCATCGGTGCGCGCCATAATGAAAAAGCTGTCATCAGTGCGGGCATCGACGGCCGCTTTTACGCGATCGACCATTTCGTCCTGACTGACAATCTCTTTATTAGGGCGATGGCCACAACGTTTTTGCGCAATTTGATCTTCAATATGTACGGCTGCAGCACCGGCACGAATCATGTCTTTCACGGTACGGGTAATGTTAAACGCCCCACCCCAGCCGGTGTCAATATCGACCAACAGAGGCACTTCCACTGCGGCGGTAATACGGCGTACATCTTCGAGCACATCGTTAAGGCTCGTCATCCCCAAATCGGGCAGGCCGTAAGAGGCGTTGGCAACACCGCCGCCGGACAGGTAAATGGCTTTGTGGCCGATCTGCTCGGCCATCATCGCGCAATAGGGATTAATAGTGCCAAGGATTTGCAGGGGTTTGTTGTCGACCAGCGCTTTGCGAAAGCGGGCACCGGGGGTTAATGTTATAGCCATATATCACCTCTCATTGTCGTACGTTGTCTTTACATTAATTGGGACTTGTTGACGGTTTATTCGCTGACTTGCTGAGCAATTCGCAGTGAGCCTTTAACTAAGAGCCTTAAGTGAGGCATCGAGACCGCTGTCCATTTGTCGCTCCACATTAATACGCGATGCACGTATGTGTCTACGCATCAACATTTCAGCCATTTCACCATCGCGGTCGACAATTGCTTGAACAATGTGCCGATGCTCAGTAAAGGCGTCACTGGCCCGGGGGCTGACCATGCCAAACTGGTAGCGGTACATCCTCACTTTGGCATAAAGCTCATCGCAAAGCAGATGAATTAACTCACGGTTAGCGCTACCTTTAACCAGACGATAATGAAAATCCAGATCACCTTCCTTTTGATAATAGGCTCGCCCTTCTTGTAACTCACTATTTTGCATATGTTCTTCGAGCAGCTGCTGTAATTCAGCAATTTCATGCGCACTCATATTTTGCGCGGCTAGCCGACAAGCCATCCCTTCCAGTGCTTCACGTACATGGTATATCTCAAGTAGACCATGCAGGCTGAGCTCAATAACCCTAGCACCAGCATTGGCCTTGCGCGACACCAGGCAAGCAGAAACCAAACGAGCGAGGGCCTCACGCACCGTGCTGCGCCCGACTTTGTATTGACGACTCAGCTCCGCTTCGTTAATTTTGCTGCCCGCCGCTATTTGGCCACAAATAATATCGCCACGCAGGCGATGAAATAGAGTATCGACTGCGGTAGGCGCGCTGGAAGTGGCTATAGACGTGTCCATTAGTTTACATTGCGGGCACCGGCCCTGCTGTCTGACAGGGCAGACTTTATACCAAGAAATAAGCCTTTATTCAATCAAGATTGTCAGACAATAAAATTTTTTCATGGCTTAGTCCATTTTAGAAACGTACAACCGACTGCACAAATAAACACCTATCCTGTGGTTTGAGCCTAAAAAAGTCGGCATAATGCCAACGCTGTTTAACTGAGTCCACCCACCCAGTGTAATGCCCAGAAAACTGTTCCGCCGGCTGATACCCGTCAAGTTGAACCCGAAGTCCAACTCCCTCGTCTCGCGCTGGTTTGGTCCGATTCTGAACGACCCCCACCTACTGCATTTAAATCGCCATTCGGTTTCCACCGCTTTTTTCATCGGTTTATTCTGTGCTTTTTTACCGGTGCCCGGTCAAACCTTTGTGGTCACGGCACTGGCATTACTGTTTCGCTGTAACCTGCCGATATCGATGGTGCTTATCTGGGTAAGCAACCCACTGACAATTCCACCTCTGATTCTTGGCCTGCATAAACTTGGACAGTGGATGCTTGGCCATGACGCAGCCGCCAGCGTGATTCACTTGAACTGGCAGTGGCTCAGTGAAAATTTCGACAACATTTATTTACCCATGCTCCTGGCTGGAATCAGCTGCGGCCTCATTTTTGGCGGCACCGGTTATTTAACGGTACGTATTTTATGGCGCTGGAAAGTGATAAAAAGCTGGGAGGAAAGAAAGCAAAAACGTCTACAGCGCTCTGAATAATTCTGAGCGATGATAGAAAGACCACCTACCCGAAGACCGCTCTAAAAGGCTTATTCGTAACGGAGCACCTGAGCCGGCTGTAGTCGAGCTGCGCGCCAGGCTGGATATAACGCGGCGAGAAAGTTGAGTGCCAACGCGACTAAAGCCACCAATATAACGTCTGAGCTGCGTAGGTCGGAGGGAATATAGTCGATAGGATAAATATCAATACTGAGAAGCTGGCGCCCCATTAAACCTTCGAGCACAGCAATAATATCGGCCACGTAATAGCTGCCAAGGACTCCACACAAAACACCTAAGGCCGTCCCCGCAACGCCAATCATTGCACCCTGCACCAAAAAAATAGTGAGTACCGCAGCGTTACTTGCCCCCAACGTTTTTAACACGGCAATATCACCGCGTTTTTCCACCACTGTCATCACCAGCATTGAAACGATATTAAACACGGCAATAGCAATGACCAAAAATACTAGTAAACCCACAAGCTTGCGCGACATTTGAATCGCCTGGTAAAGATTGCCGTGAGTTTGCAACCAGTCGGTAAAACGGAAGTCTTCGGGAAGTTGCCGCAACAATTGATAGGCAATTTGTCGGGCATTAAAGACGTCATCAACCTTTAGTCGCAGGCCACCAACCCGACCGTCAAAGCCAAACAGCGCGCTGGCTGTTGGCAGGCTCACCAATGCCACTCGGGCATCGACAGCCGTGTGGGTTTGATAGATACCCGCCAACTGAAAAACACGAGCTCTGGGTAAGGCCTGTCGACCTTCGGCAACCTGCCCAGGAATGATGAGCGTTATACTATCACCCGTTTTTACCCCTAGTTTTTCGACTAATGGCAGAGGCAACAGCATTTCATCAGTGCTCAGGTTTGAATAGGCGACACTAGTACTAGTCTCCCGCAGACTAAAACCTTCGCCCAGACCTTTACCCGTAGTGCCTAGCAACTGTACAGCTTGTGTGTTACCACGAAAATTCAACATGCCATCAAGCTGGGAAAAAGGTTTGACCTCACTGACATGAGGCGCTTGCACAAGTTGCTCAACCAGGGCCGGCCAATCACTAACGCCACCGGGTCTCAACAGTTGAATATGCGGTACCACACCTAATATCCGAGTCCGCATCTCTTTATCAAAACCGTTCATGACCGAGAGCACAATAATCATCAAAGCGACACCAAGTACCAAGCCGCTAATGGCTAACAGGGCGATAAATGAGACTAATTGCTTATTAGCACCGTTGCCAGAAGAGCCTGCACTAAAGAAACGTCGGCCTATAAAAAGGGGATAAGAGCGCATTAATCGTTAAACTCGCGCAATTCACCCTTCTCCAATACCAGCACGCGATCCATCTGGGCAGCGATGTCGGCATCATGGGTCACAATAACAAAACTAATCAAGAGTTCAGCATTAAGTTCAAGCAATAGCTGCAGAACTGTGTTTGCCGTGTCAGCATCAAGATTACCGGTGGGTTCATCCATTAAGACACAGGAGGGTTCAGAAACCAGGGCACGGGCGATAGCCACCCGTTGACGCTCACCACCAGAAAGCTTCGATGGTTTATGCTTCAACCGCTCATCCAAGCCAACACGTTCAAGCATTGCTCGAGAACGCCGCTGTGCTTCACTGCGTTTGACACCGCCAATTAAAAGGGGCATAGCGACATTTTCAAGGGCCGTAAACTCTCCCAATAAGTGGTGAAATTGATACACAAAGCCCAGTTGTTGATTGCGCCACTGAGCAGATGCTGACGCACTCATACTCGTGACGCTGTGACCACTGACAATGACCTCACCACTACTCACCTCATCCAAACCACCTAGCATATTCAATAAGGTGGACTTACCAGAGCCAGAGGCGCCAATAATAGCGAGCTTCTCACCGGCTTTAACCGTCAAGTTAATATTCGACAACACTGTCAGCAGGTTGTCTCCCTCTTCATAAGATTTGCACAACATCCGACAATCGATGACTGGCAACCCATTGCTATGTTCATCACTATGATTGCGCATCAGTTCTCCAGTTACTCATAACGCAGGGCTTCCGCCGGCGGCACTTTACCTGCGCGCCAGGCCGGGTACAGGGTGGCCAGCACACTCAAAATAATGCCCAGTGATGCAACCACAACGACGTCGAGCCATTGCAAGTGTGAGGGCAGAACAGTGATAAAATATAGTTCAGGGTCGAACATTTGAGCACCGAGCAAGCCCTCAAAAAAGGCGACTAATGGCCCAATATTCGGCGCCAATAGACAACCGGCAACAACACCAGAAATAACACCAAACAGACCCGTCACGCCACCTTGAGTTCTAAAAATGGCGGCAATAGTCGCGGGCATCATGCCGAGACTTCTCAACACCGCGATATCTTTGCGCTTTTCATTGACCATAAGTACCAGGCTGGCAACGATGTTAAAAGCCGCGACGCCAATAATTACTGACAGCAATAAACCAACCACTGTTTTCTCTGTGCGAATAGCCTGAAATAACTGTGACATCGATTGCTGCCAGGTCTCGAGCTGGTAACCGTGTGCACGTATCTCGTCATGTAGAGAAGGCAAAGCAGGCATGGTAAAGGGATCATCAAAAAACAATCGCAAGCCGCTCACTTTGTTCCCCATGCGCAACAAACGACCAAGATCTTTGATATGCATGAAAGCAACGCCGCTATCAATTTGCGCGCCCACCTGGAAAACTCCGAGCACGGTCACCTGCTTGACCCGTGGAAAAACACCCAGAGGAGTAACGGATAATTCCGGCAAGGTGAGCAAAAGACGGTCTCCGACACGTACATCGAGGCTCCGCGCCAGTAATGAACCCAGCACCACACCATAGCGCCCGGTTTGCAATTTTTCGATTTGGGGGGTCAATTTATTGCCAGGCATATCCGCAGTCAAAGACGAATCGCTGGCGTCCGGCAACACGCCCTGCACACTTACGCCTTGAAAATGCGACGCGGAGGTGAGCATAGCCTGGCCTTCAATAAAAGGGATGGCCGCTGAAACTCCCGGTTTATGCAAAGTCTTAGCCAGGGTCTGCCAGTCTTCAAGCCCCGGGGGGGCATTGATTGTCGCGTGGGGAATCACTTCCAGCAAACGGGTTTTAATTTCTCTGTCAAAACCGTTCATCACTGACAGTACAAGGATTAGGGCCATCACGCCAAGACTCATGGCCAGAAAAGAAAAGAGAGAGACGAAAGAGCCAAAGCCATCCCCTCGCCCACTAAAAATGTAGCGCAGGCCAATAAAAATAGACAGACGGCCCATCATCGTAGAAAGCAAAAAATCGCGCTGAGGAGCACTAACTGATGCCAAAGTAGATCGCTACGAAGCACTGTCACGGGGCTTATTAAGGTAAAAAATGGCGCGGGGCAACGCACGAGACAACAAAAGCTTGATAGATTCGGCATATCACTAGCACAACCTTGTACTTTCGAACGTCAGACTGTCTATAATCTCGGCCTTCACGTATGTTTATACCTTCCAGGCTGGGAGCCAATTATGGGAAAGTTATTCGCTGTTATTGTCATTACTGCCATGGTCGCACAAGTGTCTTTTGCCGAGGTTATTAAGATCCCAGTCGGCTCTCAGGCTAGCCATAAAAAGCACCAGCAACTGCCCAGACAAGGCCAAAGTCGAGCCAGCGTAGAAGCCCAGTTTGGCGCCCCCGAGGCGATCAACCCCGCCGTTGGTGAGCCGCCTATATCATCCTGGCAATACCGCGATTACATTGTCTATTTTGAATATGATCATGTCCTGCATAGTGTCATAAAACATAAGCCAACAAACCTTGACACCCAATCAAAGTAAACCAAAGCAAATGTTCAATCGTAGTTTTATCGACCGGAATTTTCTGTGGCGTCGTAACTCAACTCGGTCGCTAAGTTACCCGAGCGGGAAGTCTCGCGCTTCTGCTCTTCATCACACTTCTTCATATCACCGCCACAAATATCACAACTACGGTCCAGACCTAGGGCAGCAATGCCGCCACACGTGCCTTTGATGGGCTTATTCGAAAAAATAACACCTAAAGACATAGCCGCAATCAGCAATAGTAAAAAGAAAAAGGCAAAAACTAATTCAAACATTATTCAGCTCCCTTCAAATAGGGCTCAAAAGCGTCACTGTGACTGGCTTGAAAACCCTCACCAGTTTTGACCAGCAAATAGACGGGGATATCCCGCTGTCCCGCTAATTCAAGGGTTTTTTCTGCCCCCATCACCATAAACGCTGTCGCCAGCGCATCGGCTACCCCGGCAGTATCTGCCAGCACCGTCACTGAAGCAAGATTGTGCGTGATCGGCTTGCCCGTACGAGGGTCTATAGTGTGTGAATACCTAACGCCCTCACGTTCGAAGTAATTTCGGTAATCACCGGATGTTGCAACGCCTACGTTCGTGACAGAGATAACTTTTTCAACATCTCCCTGCAGCAAACCTGGCATTTCAATAGCAATACGCCAGGGTAAAGCCTTTCGATTATGGCCGGCTAATTGTAGCTCTCCACCCACTTCCACCAAAAAGTTCGTAAAACCCTGGGTACGCAACAAAGCTGCAACCTGCTGCGCAGCATAGCCTTTAGCAATAGCCGACAAATCGAGATCAATTGCAGCCAGCTTGCTGACTGTATTGTCATCGGCCAAACGTAATTGCCTCAAGTCAACCTTGGGCAACAAAGCATTGATTTGATGCTCGGAAGGCACTTTGTCGCCAGTATCTTCAGGACCAAAGCCCCACAGATCAACCAAAGGACCCACGGTTGGGTCGAATGCGCCAAGGGTCAAAGCATGGATATGCTGGGCACCCTGCAAAACCTGCCATAGGTCAGCACTTACATTTAACGTTTCACCAACGGTAAGCCGGTTCAATTGGTTAAGTTCAGAGTCAGGTTTATAGGTGCTCATTGACTGATCAAGACGAGCAAGCAAGTGCGCGACTGCGTCCTCTACACCATCGGGGAAGCGCCCGGCATCAGTCACCACAGTGATATGGTAGGTGGTGCCCATGGTCTGCCCCGAAAATGACAGGTCAATATCTTTAGGCGTGCACGCTGAAAGTAGACAGAGACTCGCCAGCAGAAATAAAAACGAGGCCCATAAAGGCCTCGTTCTAGCAGGATATTTCACCGCATTAACCGCCGAAGTCATCAAGGAAAATATTATCATCCTCGACACCCAAACTGTGTAATAGCTGTATCACAGCAGCTGTCATCATTGGCGGCCCACACATGTAATATTCGCAATCTTCCGGTGCTTCGTGCTCTTTGAGATATTCTTCAAATAACACGTTGTGAATAAAACCGGTCAAGCCATCCCAGTTATCCTCAGGCTGAGGCTCTGACAAAGCAACGTGCCATTCGAAGTTGTCGTTCTCTTCGGCCAGCATGTCATATTCGTCCTGATAAAACATTTCGCGCAAGCTACGAGCGCCGTACCAAAAACTCATTTTGCGAGTACTGTGCAAGCGCTTGAGCTGATCAAAAATGTGCGAACGCATCGGTGCCATACCTGCACCACCACCGACAAAAACCATTTCTTTGTCGGTATCCGTTGCAAAAAATTCTCCGAAGGGCCCGTAAACAGTAATTGTATCGCCAGGTTTCAGACTGAAGACATAAGAGGACATTTGCCCTGGTGGTAAACCCTGCGTGCGCGGTGGTGGCGCAGCGACGCGAATATTGAATTTAACGATACCTTTTTCTTCGGGGTAATTGGCCATAGAATAAGCGCGAATGACCGGCTCATCTACCTTCGACTCGAGGTCAAAAAATTTGAAATGGTTCCAGTCACCTCGGTATTCTTCTTCGATATCGAAATCACTAAACTTAATGTGGTGGGGTGGCGCTTCAAGTTGTACATAACCCCCCGCGCGAAAGTCAACACTCTCTCCTTCGGGCAAACGTAGCGTCAGCTCTTTAATAAAAGTGGCCACATTAGGATTTGACTCAACGACACATTCCCACTGTTTTACGCCGAAAACTTCTTCAGGCACGATAATTTTCATATCTTGCTTGACGGGTACCTGACACGATAAACGCCAGCCTTCAGCTGCTTCTCTGCGAGTAAAGTGTGCTTCTTCAGTAGGTAAAATGGAGCCGCCACCTTCAGAAACTATACATTTACATTGTGCGCAACTACCTCCACCGCCACAGGCAGAAGCCAAAAACAGATCATTCGCCGCCAGTGTTTGTAAGAGCTTATCACCAGCCGGTGAGGAAATTGTCTTTTCACCGTTAATTTCTATCGACACATCACCACTATTTACCAGGCGCGACCGAGCAGCCAAAATGAAAGCAACCAGTCCCAGCACGATGCCGGTAAACATAACGACGCCAAGAATGATGGTTATATTTTCCATATTCATAAAACTCTCTACCTCGCCTTACAGGTTCATGCCGCCGAAGGACATGAAGCCCAGGGACATCAAGCCAACAATCATAAATGCACCACCGAGACCACGAAGACCTTGAGGCATATCGCTATATTTGAGCTTTTCACGAATACCTGCTAGAGCAACAATGGCCAGAGCCCAACCAACACCAGCGCCAATGCCATAAACAAGGCTTTCACCAAAGACATAGTCACGCTCTACCATAAAGAGCGAAGCCCCCAAAATGGCGCAGTTGACGGTAATCAGCGGTAAGAAAACACCGAGAGTGTTGTATAGCGCCGGCATATAACGGTCCAGGACCATTTCCAGAATTTGCACGATGGCCGCAATAACGCCAATGTAACTCAACAAGCCGAGAAAGCTGAGATCCACCGTCTTCATACTCTCAATACCTGTCCAGGCCAGAGCACCCTCAGACAAAAGGTATGTATAAAGTAGATTGTTCACTGGAACGGTGATCGTCAATACAGCCACCACCGCGATACCCAAACCAATCGCCGCTTCAATTTTTTTCGAGATGGCTAATAAGGTACACATACCGAGGAAGAAGCTCAGTGCCATGTTCTCAATAAAAACTGAGCGAATGAATAAACTGAGATATTCAGCCATTACACCACCTCCGCTCGAGTATTAGGCGCCAACTCAAAATCGGGCGCCTCTACTTGATCTGTCTTGAAGGTACGCAAGATCCAGATAAATCCTCCAATCAGGAAGAAGGCACTGGGCGGTAACAACAGCAAACCATTGGGCACATACCAACCACCCGTGCTAACCACAGGCAATATCTGAATACCCAGTAAAGAACCAGAGCCAAAGAGTTCACGTATCACTGCGAGAACAATTAAGATCACGCTGTACCCTAGACCATTGCCAACACCGTCGAGAAAACTCGCCACTGGAGGGTTTTTCATGGCATAAGCTTCGGCACGACCCATGACAATACAATTCGTAATAATGAGGCCAACAAATACCGATAGCTGCTTACTGACATCATAAGCCACGGCTTTCAGTACCTGATCGACAACAATTACCAGCGAGGCAATGATGGTCATTTGTACAATAATGCGGATATTACCGGGAATAAAATTGCGCACTAATGAGACAAAGAAGTTCGAAAATGCGGTGACTGTCGTCAGCGCCAAACACATCACTAAGGATACCGACAGCTGTGAAGTCACCGCCAGTGCAGAACAAATACCGAGAATCTGCAGTGCGATTGGGTTGTTTTCAACAACCGGCTTAAACAGAATATCTTTCGTTTTTTCCGCCATGATTACGCCTCCCCTTCTTTGAGCTTGGTCAGAAACGGCGCAAAGCCATTCTCACCCAACCAGAACTGAATTAACTGACTAACACCGCGGCTCGTCAAAGTTGCCCCTGATAAGCCATCGATTTGATACTCGCTTCCCGCGCGTTTGCTATCTACGGGCCCTTTAATCACTTTCAGCGCAGTTTTGCCTTCATCATCAAAGACCTTTTTGCCCTCCCATTTGGCCTTCCAGAGAGGGTTATCCACTTCGCCACCCAGCCCCGGTGTTTCGGCATGCTCATAAAAGCCTATCCCCGCGACGGTATTCAAATCACCCTCCAGGGCGATGAAACCATAGAGGGTTGACCACAGGCCATAACCTTTTATTGGCAGGATCACTTTCTCTATACCGGCCGAATTTTCAACGATATAGACGGTAGCCACATTCGCACGGCGTGAGATTTTTGCCAGATCATCACTCGCACTCAACTCTTCAGATTGAGCGGGGTCTTTACTGGCTTTACGCTGGTCGTAATTAGCTGGGTCGACTGCATCGGTAAATTCACCCGAATCTAGATCCACAGCTCGGACCGAAATATCGTCGAATTGACTATCAACACTCACCCCATCTTTCAGCAAGCCAGCCGCCGCCAAAATATTGGTTTTGCGATCGAGATCTTTGTTGGCTTGCTGCATTGGTCGCAGCAAAACAGCTGAAGACGCCACGACAATCGAGCACACCACACAAAGAATCAAAGCAACACTGAGCGTGCCGCCAACAGTATCTTTATTAAGCACGGGCGAGCCTCCGTTTCACATTAGCTTGAACCACGAAATGATCAATCAGTGGCGCAAAGAGGTTGGCGAACAAAATGGCCAACATCATTCCTTCAGGGAAGGCTGGGTTCGTTACACGAATCAAGACCACCATGACGCCAATCAAACCACCGAACCACATTTTCCCAGCGTTGGTCATTGAGGCCGACACTGGGTCAGTTGCCATAAACACCATGCCGAATGCAAAGCCCCCCACCACCAGATGCCAATGCCAGGGCATAGCAAACATCGGGTTAACATCAGAGCCGATCAAGTTAAAGAGGGTTGATACCGCGAACATACCCAGCACTACGCCCAGCATTATGCGCCATGAGGCAATACGAGCAAGCAATAGTATGGCCCCACCAATAAGGATTGCCAGGGTGGATACTTCGCCTACAGAACCGGGCATGCGGCCAATGAAAGCGTCCATCCAGGTTACCTGAGTTTGCAAAGCGGCCATGCCGTCACTTGCGATAACAGACAATGCCGTTGCGCCGGTATAGCCATCGACCGCGGTCCAGACCGCATCACCTGACATCGCTGCAGGATAGGCGAAAAAGACAAAGGCCCTTCCGGTCAGTGCTGGGTTGAGGAAATTCTTGCCCGTACCACCGAATATTTCCTTGCCGATTACTACACCAAAGCTAATACCCAAAGCGACCATCCACAGGGGTAGATCGGGGGGACAAATCAAAGCAAAAAGTATCGAAGTGACAAAGAACCCTTCGTTAATTTCGTGGCCACGAACAATGGAAAAGAGTACTTCCCAGAAGCCACCCACAATAAAGGTGACCATATAGATAGGCACAAAGAACACCGCGCCGTAGATAAAACAGTCCCAGATGCTGGCTGGATCGTAACCGGCAAACAAGCCGATCAACACGCCGTGCCAACCGGCGACCTCACCGCCACCCATGGCGGCCATCGCAGTATTGGCCTGAAAGCCCAGGTTATACATGCCGTAAAACATTGCGGGAAAAGCTGCCAACCAAACAGTAATCATCACCCGTTTCAGGTCGATACCATCGCGAACATGTGAACCTGTTTTGGTAACACTGGAGGGCGAATAAAAAATGGTATCAGCCGCTTCATAGAGGGCATACCATTTCTCATATTTACCGCCTTTATGAAAATGCGGTTCTACTGAATCTAGAATTTTTCTCAATCCCACGGACTAACCCTCCTTCTCAATGCGCGCCAAATTGTCACGCAAAATGGGGCCGTATTCATATTTACCCACACAAACATAGGTACACAGCGCAAGGTCCTCTTCATCTAGCTCAAGACAACCTAACTTTTGGGCCATTTCAGTATCACCTACCACTAGTGCGCGGAGTAGTTGGGTGGGTAAAATATCAAGCGGCATAATCTTTTCGTAGTTACCAATAGGCACCATCGCTCGCTCACTGCCATTGGTACTGGCATTCATATCGAACAATTTACCTTTCGATAAACTGGACAGATAAATCGGCAGTGATGAATGAAGGTTCTGGCCCGGCGACAGGTATTTCATAAAAATTCGCTCGCCACCTTCTTCCAAAACCGATACCTGATTATGAAAGCGACCCAGATAAGCCAGTGCCCCTGCGGCCTTATTGCCTGACAATACTGAACCCGAGACCACTCGATTTTCACCGCCCTTACAGGCTCCCGCGAGGACTTCTACGAGGTTAGCGCCGAGGCGTGTACGCAACAACTTGGGCTCTTTTACCTGGGGGCCAGCCAGAGCAATAACTCGCTCCACAGGCAGACGACCTGTCGTGAACAATTGACCAAAAGCGACCACATCCTGATAACCGATAGTCCAGACCTGTTTAGCGCTGCTGACTGGATCAACAAAGTGTATGTGTGTACCCGCAAGACCCGCAGGATGTGGGCCAGAAAACTCATGCTGTGTCACGCCAGCCGCTGTAGGAATAGCCGCACCCGGTGCTGTGCAAAGGTTGACAGCGCCTTCAGTCAGACGCGTCAGCAACGTCAAACCATTGCTGAACGCCTCTTCCTGACCCGCCAGAATTTGCGCCGGGTCAGCCGCCAGAGGATTAGTATCCATCGCAGTGACAAAAATCGAATTTGGCACGGCGTCTACCGCTGGTGCCTTGGAATAAGGTCGCGTTCGCAGTGCTGTCCACAGGCCAGAAGCCAACAAATTATCGACCACCTTAGTTCGATCCAAGGATGCCAGGTCGCTAGCCTGATAGCTGGCAAAGGTCTCTGCCTCGTCGCCGTCAAGCTCAACAACCACTGACAATAGCACTCTACGCTCACCACGGTTAATGGCTTTCACCACACCAGCACCGGGAGAGGTGTATTGCACACCGGGAATTTTCTTATCGCTAAACAGAGCCTGGCCCAACTTCACCCGCTCACCTTCACGCACCAACATCGTTGGCTTCATGCCCATGTAATCAGGACCCAACACTGCAACACTGCTGACATCAGGGGCATCGTGAATGGTTTGTTGTGGCGCACCAGTAATTGGCAGGTCTAATCCTCTACGGATCTTGATCATAGAAAGCGCTCTCACAGTTAACATAATATGTTGCCCCGCACAGAAGAAGCACTCGCTCTACAAGCTGGAAAGCAAGCGCTATTTTTCAAGGGGACATACCGGTCAGCAGACGAAAAAACTGTCGCTAGCCAGAACAATCGGGCGGAAATTATAAAGAGGTCAGCGTCTATTTACCAGAGCGATAGCGACTTACCAACGCGGCAACGCCGACCCCGCCTATTAATTCGCCGACGGGAACATAGGCCAGCGCACGCCCGCCATTTGCTCGAGACAGCGCAGCACCTGACAGCTGTAGCCAAATTCATTGTCATACCAGCAATACAGCACACAGTTGTCCCCATCAACGATGGTTGCCTGAGAATCAAAAATACACGCGTGGCGATCACCCACGAAGTCAGTCGATACTGCCTCGCTGGAAATTGTGTAGCCTATTTGCTGCTGCAGTGGCGAAAATAGCGCACTGCGGCGCATAAACTCATTCAGCTCTTCCCGATTAGTGTCACGACCCAGACGCAAGTTAAGAATTGCCATCGACACATTGGGCGTTGGTACGCGGATCGCATTACCCGTCAACTTGCCCTCAAGCTCAGGGATTGCTTTGGCCACAGCCTTGGCAGCACCTGTTTCAGTCAACACCATATTCAAAGCAGCACTTCGGCCGCGCCTCGCCCCAGAATGGTAATTATCAATCAGGTTTTGGTCGTTGGTATAGGCATGGACAGTCTCAACATGGCCGCGCTCAACGCCGTATTCATCAAGTAATGCACGCAACACGGGAACGATGGCATTGGTTGTACAGGATGCCGCTGACACAATAGTACTGTCGGTGCTTATTTCATTATCGTTGACACCGTAAACAATATTTGGGATATCGCCTTTACCTGGTGCGGTCAACATCACCTTGCTGACACCCTTACATTCAAGGTGCTGACCGAGCCCTTTCTCATCACGCCAAACACCGGTATTGTCGATGACAATGGCATTGTTAATACCGTAATCAGTGTAATCCACCTCATTCGGCGAATTGGCATAAATCACCTGGATTTCATTACCATTGCAAATCAGTTTATTCTCTTCTTCGATGACGCGAATCGTTCCTTTAAAGGAACCGTGCACCGAATCACGGCGCAGTAAACTAGCGCGGGTCTCCAAATCATTATTGCTTTTACCTTTGCGCACCACGATCGCTCGCAGACGCAACAAATCACCACCGCCGGCCTTTTCAATCAACAAACGCGCCACTAAACGCCCAATGCGACCAAAGCCATAAAGCACAACATCTTGTGGTTCAGGCAGAGGCTTTTGGTTTTTGGCAATCAAGGCACTCATTTCATCGAGCAGAAAAGCCTTGGGATCACGCCCTTCACTCTTCTCCTGATACGTTACCGTCAACTTGCCGATATCGATATGTGCTGGGCCAATACCCATTTCTACCAGTGCTTCAATCATCGGAAAGGTTTCGAACTCGGACAACTCATTCTGTTCGATCTGCCGCACAAAGCGGTGTGCTTTCATGAGGTCGGTGACCGACAAATTCACCATGTTGCGGCCATACATATACAGCGAAACATTGTTCTCGCGGTAGAGTTTGCCAATCAAAGGGATCATGGCCTCTGCCAGTGCTTCACGCTCTTTCCAGTCTTTGAAGAAGTCAGTCGGTTGCGGTCGATTCACGTTGTATTACCTGCTTTTCGATAGTTGCTGAGGAAGGGTGGGTAGGGCTCGCCATGAAGCAATGAGGCTACAGCCAAGCAGCTATTTACAAGCAGACAAATGCTTATAAAATAGCGCCGCTATTATCGTGATTCACTCCCGCAAGTGCAACGGGCCGCAGCACAAAATGCGCGAGATGAGCAAGAATTTATGCCCTTCGCCGGCAGAAATAGTTATTTTGCCAAGCATTTCCCAAAGTAGCGCCCACCGCTAAACCCTCCATTTGCACCAGAATGGGCTAAACAAGCAGCAGCCATCTCATCCAGGCTATCAATTGTTTCACCCACCGCATGACGCACCGCAACGGCCCCGGTACAATACCCAGCGCTATTGCCAACCCACTTTCCATGACACGTCTTCGAATTATTGCCAATGCCTCACTCTAAATTCACCACCCCCGCTGCCAACAAGGCCGGCGATCGACGCCACTGGGGCCAACTTTATGGTGCTGCCAAGTCCCTGGCGATTATGTCAGCAGCCAATAAACACCACGGCTTAACACTAGTGCTGACAGAATCGGCTAAAGCAGCCGCCGCACTGGAACGAGAGCTTCAATTTTTTAGCGACGACGAACCATTACCCGTGCTCCACCTGCCCGACTGGGAGACCTTGCCCTACGATTTGTTTTCACCCCATCAGGATATTATTTCCGAGCGCCTGCACACTCTGCATTTACTGCCCGAGATAGAACGCGGCGTCCTCGTCGTGCCGGTCGCCACTGCCATGCACCGCTTGCCACCAGCCAGCTACGTCGCTGGCAATAGCTTTGCATACAAGGTTGGCGAAAAACTCGACATCAACGCCCTGCGCCAACAATTTCAGCGTGCAGGTTACCACTGCGTCGACACGGTTTATGAGCACGGCGAGTACGCTGTGCGCGGCGCACTCATTGATGTTTTCCCGATGGGTTCAAAACACCCCTTTCGCATCGATCTATTTGATGATGAAATTGAGACCCTGCGCAGTTTCGATGCCGAAAGCCAACTTACACTTGAAAAAACCGACAGTATCTCGCTTTTACCTGCCAAAGAATTCCCGCAGACAGATGCCGGCACTAAACGTTTTCTCGACAATTGGCATCTGCAATTTGATGTCGACCCTCGCGAGTGCACCCTCTATCAAAGTATTCGCAGTGGCAACACACCCAGCGGCATCGAATATTACTTACCCCTGTTTTTCGAGCAGACCGCCACGCTGTTTGAACACCTGCCTGCTAACACCTTGTTATTTGCCGACAGCGAAATTAACGCTGCCGCCAGCAGCTTTTGGCACGAAGCTGTCGACCGCTACGAATCTTATGGCGTGGACCCGACACGACCACTGCTCAAGCCTGCTCAACTGTTTATGCCCGTTGAAGAGCTCTTTAGCGCCATTGGCAAACTCCCGCGCACGGACATTCAGTACCAGAGCCTTGCCGCCGCCAGTGCTAATTATAATTTTGCTACGCAGCTTTTGCCCGACCTCAGCGTCGATAGCAAGGCCAGCCAAGCCCTCGAAAAACTGGATAATTTTTTACTCGAAACCGAGGCCCGCACCCTGTTTTGCGCCGAGTCACCGGGGCGCCGTGAAGTCCTGTTAGAGCTGCTTGGCAGCATCGGCGTTGTTCCCCAGGCCGTCAATTCATGGCAGGCCTTTTGTGACGAGCAAGCCTCAATTTGCATCACCGTTTATCCCCTCGAGCGCGGCCTGCAACTCGACTCCCCGGCGGTTAATTTAATTAGCGAAAGTGAATTATTTGGCCAGCAAATTCTGCAACGCCGTCGCCGCTCCCGTCAGAAAGAAGGGGCCGAGCAAGTTGTTAAGAATCTCACCGAACTGCAAATCGGTGCGCCCGTCGTTCACATTGACCACGGTGTCGGACGTTACGCCGGCTTGACCACCATGGAAATGGACGGCGAGCCTTTGGAGTTTCTCGAACTACACTACGCGGATGAAGCCAAGCTCTACGTACCCGTTGCCAACCTGCACTTAATCAGCCGCTACAGCGGCGGCGACCCCGACACCGCCCCGCTCCATATATTGGGCAGTGAGCGCTGGCAAAAAGCGAAAGAAAAAGCCGCCAAACAAATTCGCGACACTGCCGCCGAGCTATTAAACATTTACGCCCGCCGAGAAGCCCGTGAAGGTTTTCACTACCAGATGTCGACCGACGACTATCGCACGTTCTCAGCCGAATTTCCCTTTGAGGAAACCCCCGACCAGCTCGATGCCATCGAAGCTGTTCGCGCCGATATGACCGGCGCCCAACCCATGGACAGACTGATTTGCGGCGATGTGGGTTTTGGCAAAACCGAAGTCGCCATGCGCGCTGCTTTTATTGCTGTCAGCAATAACAAACAAATCGTCGTTCTTGTGCCCACCACCCTGCTCGCCCAGCAGCACTACGACAATTTCAATGACCGCTTTGCCAACTGGCCAGTCAATATCGAGGTGATTTCGCGTTTCAAAACAGCTAAAGAACAGGATGCCGTTTTCGCGAAAGCCGCCGCCGGCGATATCGACATTTTGATTGGCACCCATAAGCTATTAAACAGCAATATTAAATATCGAGACCTTGGCCTGCTGGTTATCGACGAGGAACACCGCTTCGGGGTGAATCAAAAAGAGAAACTCAAATCGATGCGCAGCGAGGTCGATATCCTCACGCTGACAGCCACACCGATTCCCCGCACTTTGAACATGGCCATGGGAGGGATTCGCGATTTATCGATTATCGCCACACCGCCAGCCCGACGCCTGTCCGTTAAAACCTTTGTCCATCAGAATGAAAGCCGCGTGGTGCGCGAGGCGATACTGCGCGAGGTGCTGCGTGGCGGGCAGGTTTACTTTCTGCACAACGAGGTGAAAAGCATTGAGCGCACGGCCAATGAATTGCAGGCTATGTTGCCAGAGGCGCGCATTGATATTGCCCACGGGCAAATGCGCGAGCGCGATCTTGAAAAGGTCATGGCCGACTTCTATCACCAGCGCTGCAATATACTGGTTTGCACCACTATTATTGAAACTGGCATCGACGTACCCAGTGCTAACACGATTATTATTGACCGAGCCGACAAGCTGGGCCTTGCTCAACTCCATCAATTGCGGGGCCGTGTTGGGCGCTCCCACCACCAGGCTTACGCCTATTTACTGACGCCCCACCCTAAGCAAATGAGCAGCGATGCCCACAAACGACTGGAAGCCATTAGCGCTGCCGACCAGCTCGGCTCCGGCTTCACACTCGCCACTCACGACCTCGAAATACGCGGTGCGGGAGAGTTACTCGGTGACGGTCAGAGTGGCCACATTCACAGCATTGGCTTTTCGCTGTATATGGATTTACTCGAACGCGCCGTACACGCCATTCGCGACGGTAAAACGCCGGATCTCGACAGCGCCCTCAATCCCGTTGTCGATGTTAACCTGAATATTCCGGCTCTCATCCCCGACGATTATCTGCCTGACATTCACACACGGCTTATTCTCTACAAGCGTATTGGCAACACCAAAAATGCAGCACAGTTACGCGAACTGCAAGTTGAAATGATCGACCGCTTCGGGCTCTTGCCCGATCCGGTGAAAAACCTCTTCCGCGTTACCAGCCTACGCCACCGTGCCGAACAGCTGGGCATTATCAAATTACAAGCCGGCGCCGGTGGAGGCACGGTCGAATTCAGCAAAGAAACCCCTATCGAGCCAATGACTATCGTCGAACTGGTACAACAGCAAAGCGATATCTTTCGTTTACAAGGTGCGACACAATTGCGTTATAACATCGACATGCATAGTGCCGAAGAGCGCCTGCAACACACTGAAGAATTGCTCGAGCTACTCGCTCCCCAACAAAAACAGGTTGCTTGATGAGTTTACCGACAAAGTTACTGGTACTGACGATACTCACTGTACTAACCCATCTTTGCTACGCCAGCGAGAAAAACACGTCGCCAAGCGAAAATCCGGCCCAGCATAAGTGGTATCGAGTTGAGGTAATCATTTTCACGCAAAAAGATGTCTTCGGCGACGAACTCAGCTCACGGGATATTGTACTAGCGTATCCCGAGAATCTGATCGACCTGGACAATAACAGTGACGCTTATACCCCCCTTCCCAAAGACAAGCTAGAGCTTGGGCCCGATACCTATAGCCTCAATCGCACGGGGGTTTACAAAGTGCTCTACCACCAGGCCTGGCTACAACCAGGTTTAGCACCGGCAAATGCACCGTGGATTGACATTAATCACAGCGCTGACAACACCTATCTTGGTGGCAGCCTCCGCATTTATCTGTCGAGCTATCTGCATATGGAGAACAATATCTGGCATGTGAGCTACGGGACAACAGCTGAGTCATCACCAGTCACACCATTTAACACACGTTCTCGCCTACTGGATTCAGAAAGTGATGGGAAGAATGTCGATAAGAGTGAAGACGGCACAATCTTACTCGCAACAACACCCGCACGGCCCCTGTTAGCTACCTGGCCTCAGCCACCGATCTCACCACTGCTCTCGACCGAAGCCAACTCCATTGGAAAGGACAGCAGCCCTTTGCGCCCTGTATCAAGAGCAATTAAAGACATCATTCTGCTCCAACAAGAAAGCCGATTAAAGCTCAACACACTGCATTATTTTGATCATCCGAAACTGGGCATATTGGCCAAAGTATCGCGCGCCCAGCCTCCAACCCTAGCGCCTGTCGAGCGCATCAGGAACATGGGAACCTCTACCGGGGGAAAGAGTCAGAACGCAGAATCGACAATGAAAGTAAACCCTGAAGTCCCTTAAAATCAGATACCTCTACCACGTTACCCTGGAGCACTCTACATTATTATGGAAAAGCTGATTGAAAAATCGTTGTACGCGGCCCGCTGGGTATTAGCCCCGCTTTACCTCGGGCTCAGCTTAGCGCTGGCACTGCTCACTCTAAAGTTTTTCCAGGAAGCGTTACATTTTTTCCCACTTATTTTCAGCACCACCGAGTCTGACCTGGTACTCGTCATCCTCTCTCTCGTGGATTTGTCACTCGTTGGCGGGCTGGTGGTCATGGTGATGCTCAGTGGCTACGAAAACTTCGTGTCGAGTATTGATATTGAGGAAGGAGGTGAAAAACTTTCGTGGCTTGGCAAGCTCGACGCCGGTTCTCTAAAGCAGAAGGTCGCGGCTTCTATTATCGCAATATCGTCTATCCACCTGCTGCAAAAATTCATGAATGCCACGGAAGTCGACAATGACAAACTCATGTGGTACGTCATTATTCACCTCACCTTTGTCGTTTCAGCCATTGGCATGGCCTGGGTTGACCGCTTAAACAGACGATAGGGGCACGGGTTTTACGCACAAAAAAACCAACTCACACATGGCCATTTAAAGATTAACCACCGGTTACCGGTGGGAAAAAAGCCACTTCATCGCCCGCTTTTAATACGCACTCATCGTCGGCGATGACTTGATTGACGGCCACCAGCACTTCCTGCTCAGCAAACATCAACTGCCAGTGGCCGCCTTTTACAGCGAGTTGATGTTTTAACTGATCAACGCTGATCGCTTCGGGCAGGTCAAAGGCCAACGACTCCAGTTCCAACATCTCACGCAGCTGGGCAAAAAATAATATTTTAATCACCTGTGAGCCTCATCCGAACTATCAACACTGCGCTGCCAGGAGCCGGTCTTGCCACCCTCTTTTGTTAAGACGCGAATACCATCAATGGTCATCCCGGGGTCCACGGCTTTACACATATCAAACAGTGTTAGTGCGGCAACGGATACAGCGGTAAGCGCTTCCATTTCAACGCCCGTTTTACCGTCTAGCTTGCACATCGCCTCAATGCGAATAGCGCTATTTTCAGGCTGTATTTCGAAATCGACCTGCACCTTTGACAGTAATAAAGTATGGCAAAGGGGAATTAATTCAGGACAGCGCTTGGCACCTTGAATACCAGCGATGCGCGCCACAGCTAGCACGTCACCCTTGGCGTGGCCGCCCTGTTGTATTAGCGCGAGGGTTTCGCCACGCAGGCGCACATAACCTTCGGCCACGGCAACGCGCGTGGTCACGGCCTTACCACTAACATCGACCATAGCCGCTTCACCGGCCTGATTAACATGACTTAACTGGGACATAAGGTGCCTTAAATTTGAAAAAACTGCGCTTATAAACGTTCTTCGCGGCTACCGCAATCTATGCCGCTAGTCGCTTTTAGCTGGCCAACAAAATTACAGGGGCGGTGGCTGGCGTCGAGTTGCTCGGCAATAATACCGTCCCAGGCGGTACGGCAGGCATTGGTCGAACCCGGCATACAAAACACGAGTGTGCCATTCGATAACCCAGCCAGTGCCCGTGACTGCACGGTCGATGTACCGATATCCTGATAAGAAATTTGCCGAAACAACTCGCCATAGCCATCAATAGTCACATCAAAGAGCGGCTCAACGGCCTGGGGCGTAGAATCTCGCCCGGTAAAACCGGTGCCGCCAGTGATCAATACCACTTGAATATCATCAGACGCTATCCAGCGGGCCACCAGGGCACGAATTTGGTACAGCTCGTCTTTAAGAATCACTTTCTCGCCCAACTGGTGGCCCGCCGCTTTCAAGCTCTCAACCAGGTGTTTGCCCGAGGTATCACTGTCTTCATTGCGACTATCAGAAACCGTTAATACGGCGATAGTTAGGGGCTTAAAGTCATCTGCGTAATTCTTTGCCATCACTTAATCTCCTTCATTGGCTGTTTATTTTATTAACTAACCACCCAGCATGGCCAAATGACGGGTGCCACCGGTGTAACCATCCCGCAAATAGTGACTGACTTTTTTGTCGTTTAGCTGTGCTTGCAAATAGGCAATTAATTCATCTTTTTGATCGCCACGTTGTAACAGATGGCGCAGCTCAATGCCCTTGTCAGAAAATAGACACAGATGTAGCTTGCCGGTCGCGCTAATGCGCAGACGATTACAGCTGGCGCAAAAGTCCTTGCTGTAGGGCATAATCAAGCCAATACGCCCTTGATAGTCGGCATGATAAAACTCCTGAGCAGGGCCCGCATCTTTGCTGCGCAGAGCTTGCTCCCACCCCTCTCTCAGGAGACGCTCTTTAATCAACTCACCAGAAATGTGGTTACGCTGGTAAAAGTCCTCATTGTCACCCGTCTGCATCAATTCAATAAAACGCAAAGTCAGCGGCTTATATTTGACCCAATTGAGAAACTGGTCGATTTGCTGACCGTTATAGCCACGCATCATTACCACATTCACTTTGATGGCACTCATACCCAACTCGGCGGCACGGTCGAGACCATCCAGCAACTCCTGCAGACGGTGGTGGCCGGTAATGGCCTGAAAGACGGAGGGATCGAGACTGTCGATGCTTAAATTTAAACCATCGAGACCGGCATTAACCCAGTGCTCGATACGCTGCGGTAATTTATAGCCATTGGTGGTGATCACCACCTTTTCAATACCCGGTGTTTGCTTTACGGCAGCAATAATGTCGGGTAAATCGCTACGCACCGAGGGTTCGCCCCCCGTAATACGAATCTTACGGGTACCTGCCTGGGCAAAAGCCGCAGCAATATTGCGGATTTCGCTGAGCCTCAAAAAGCCACCACCCGAGCGCCCACTATCGCCTTGATAACCCTCAGGCAGACAATAATTGCAGCTAAAGTTGCAAACATCAGTAACAGACAGGCGCAAATAACGGAACTCGCGCCCGAAGTAGTCTTGTAACATATCAAACACCTTTCCAATGTCGGGAGGATAGAAGGTTTCCCCGCAATCCCTCAGAATCGTCTGCCCATCGCCACTCAAGAGTATTGATGAATGCAGCATTCACGGCGCCGGGTTCGTACTCACCAGCGCGTCAAACGGCTGGTGATGCTTAGAGCCCCGGAGCTCGGAGTTTGTTAGCAAATAAATTGTGTGTCGGCTCGCTGGCCGATGTCGAAGCTTAGCACAGCGCCACAAGCCCTGCCTGATCGGGCGTTTACACAGAAGCGCTCACGGCCAGAAAAACCGCAAAACGACAACCAGGCGCCTCTCGACGCTAAGCTAAGACGGGCAGTTGATCCGTATCAAAGCCATGAAACGGGCTCATTAAATGATGCCAAATCACTACTAAAGATAAACAAACCAACAGTATGCCATGACACTATGCCTGCACCAAGACCGCTATAATTCGGTCCGATCTCAGTGAAGGAAACGATACTAATGAACAACGATACAGCCAGTGACACAACTGGGCTTACCTTTAAAGATCTGGCGTTAAAAAGCTGGAACCAAAAGGCCAGAGACTATGGCGATTATTTGGGCCATATCACCCAACAGGCCGCTGAACCTCTGCTCGATGCGGTCAAAGTCGAAGCAGGCAGTATTTTTCTCGATATCGCGACTGGCCCTGGTTACGCCGCAGGGACGGCTCAGGCGCGAGGGGCTATTGCTACAGGAGTCGATCTTTCGGCAAGGATGATTGACGAAGCCTCGCGCAATTACCCTAAGGCTCTGTTCTATGAGGGCGATGCAGAGCATCTGGTCTTCCCCAGTGGTTTTTTTGATGCCGCCGTGTGTCCCTTTGGTCTTTCCCATATGACAAATGCCGACAAAGCCATTGGCGAAGCCTGGCGAGTGCTTAAACCCGGGGGCAGATTCGCTTTTACCGTGTGGGCTCAACCTGAAGAACATATTTTTTTCGATTGGGTACTCGGTGCTATTTCTCGCCACGGCTCAATGTCTGTCCCCCTGCCTGAGGCACCACCTTTTTTCCGATACAGCGAACCTGCGGAGAGTCAAAGAGCTCTTGCTACAGCCGGTTTTAGCGATATCAACATAGATCAATTAACACTGCAATGGCAGCCAAATTCTGGTCAGGCGCTACTCGACATTATTTACAAAAGCACAGTTCGCACGGCAATGTTACTTGAAGCCCAAAAGACGACAAGCCGAGAAAAGATCCATAGCGATATTGTGGCCGCTGTCGAAGCATCGGATGACAAAATCAATGTGCCCTGGCCCGCCGTCATCGCCGTTGCCACGAAACCCTGATAAGCGTGTTGCAAGCGATGGCAACGTTCTACCAAAAAGCTTCAAGGACCGAAAACAGCCCTGAATTATTTCAATCAGGGCTGTTTTCGGTCGTCAGGCTCAAGTTATGCCGCTGTTTTCTCTTTGACGTACTCACCAATTCGCGAAATTGCTTTGCGAGCATCGGTTAATTGCGGGAAGAACAAATGCCACACGTGTATCATGTCCTGCCACTCTTCAAGAATCACCTCAACTCCCGCTGCTTTGGCATTATTAGTCAGCGTTTCAGAATCGCTGTATAGCGTCTCAGCAGAACCCACCTGAATCAGCAGCGGTGGTAAGCCGGCAAGGTCAGCGTGAATCGGTGAGGCTGTCGGCGACTGAATATCTCCCGCACCAATATAGGCCTTGCCCATTGGAGCAATGAGGTCGTAGCTCACCATAGGATCAATATCCTTACGCGTTTGATAGGTTTCACCTGTCGCTTCAAGATCTGCCCAAGGCGATATGCAAACACCTGCTGCGGGTAAGGGGTGCTCGCCATCACGCAAACCAACCAGAGTGCCGACTGTTAAACCGCCACCCGCCGAATCGCCCGCGATAACAATGTTCTCAGCACTATAACCCTGGTTCAACAACCACAAGTATGCACAAATTGAATCATCAACCGCAGCCGGGTAAACGTGCTCGGGTGCCAACCGGTAGTCGACTGCCAAGGCCTGACAACCTGCCGCACGAGCCAGTTCAGCAACCAAGGCCCTATGACTGTTCAAAGAACCGATGAGATACCCGCCGCCATGAACGTACATAATGATTCGCGTAGTATCAGCTCCCGGTGGCGTGTGCAGCTCACAAGGTACACCAGCAGCATCGACAGCTTTGACATCCACGTCATCGGCCACAGGCGAGGCCATACCATCAAATTGGGCACGCATTTCCTCGAGAGTACCACCCAGCGGATTGGCCTTTAACTGCGTAATAAGCCCTTCAATCTCACTTGTCGACATAGTTTTCTCCTGATTATTTATCGTTAACATCTATTCCATCGCATCACATGCTGACTTGCCTGGCCAAACGGCGGCAAACGCATGACGGCTTCTGATCTTAAACGATAATAGCCTTAATGTTTGTCTATTTATTGCTTTTAGCAGCAGCTTTTTTCACTACAAAGTGTTCTGACCTGCTGTTCGATGGGTCACAAAAGGCGCTCACAGTAAGATTGATAAGAATGATAATATTTGTTGTTATTATTCATGGAACAGGCCATCAAACAGCTCGACCTCACACTCTTCAGAGTCTATTGGAAGCTGAATAAGCCATTAAATTATAAATAAAAAAACGTATCAGTAATGAAAACCAAATTAAACCATAAGGTATTACTATGACAGAGACAGCACTGGATCATGTACTTGATCTACCTTCACAAACAACAAAACCCCTGATCGACTACGAGACCGTCATTATCGGCTCTGGTATTTGTGGCATCGGCGCCGGCATTCGTATGATTGAAGAAGGTCTCGGCGATTTCGTCATTCTCGAAAAGGCCGATGATGTGGGCGGCACCTGGCGCGACAATACTTACCCTGGGCTCGCCGTCGACATCCCCTCCCTTAGCTATTCCTTTTCTTTTGAGCAAAACCCAAATTGGTCAAGTCTCTACGCCCCGGGCAAAGAAATGAAAGCTTACGTTGACCACTGTACACAAAAGTACGGCATTCGCCCTCACATGCGTTATAACGAAGACGTTACCGAGTCGACCTACGATGAGCTTAATAATGTATGGATTACACGCACACAGGCCGGTAACACCTACGTTTCCCGATATGTCGTCAGCGCCACAGGCTTTTTAACGCTACCTAAGCTACCCTTGATTGAAGGTATTGAAAAATTCGAAGGTAAAACCATTCACACTGGCCGCTGGGATCATGATTACGACCTCAAAGGCAAACGTGTCGCGGTCATCGGTACCGGGGCCACTAGTATTCAGCTAGTGCCTGAAATAGCGGATAAAGTAAAATCTCTCAGTGTCTACCAACGCACTGCGATTTGGTTATTGCCGAAAAAAGAACTGCCTTTTGGCCCAAAATTGCAAAAAGCCTTTGCCAAGGTACCTGGTTTGCAGAATCTTGCTCGCCAGCTAACCATTTTGTTTACCGATGTCGTAATGATTAACCTACTTATTTTTAATAAGTATTTTTCACCAGCCGGTAAAAAACTGCAGAACATGTGTGTCAAACACATACGCGATCAAGTTGACGACCCTGTTACTCAGGAAGCCCTGATTCCAAAATATGATTTTGGTTGCAAACGACCCAGTTTTACCAGCCGGTTTTATCCGGTATTCAACCGCGATAACGCTGAGCTAGTGACCACACCCATTAGCGAAATTACTAAAGATGCCATAGTCACCAGCGATGGCACCGCACGTGAAATCGACACCCTGATTTGTGCCACTGGTTTTGAAGTTTTTCAGAAAGGCAGTGTGCCCACCTTTAAAGTAGAGGGCAAAAACGGTGTAGACTTAAGCGACTACTGGGAAGAAAACCGTTACCAGGCCTATGAAGGTTCAACGGTCCCCGGCTTTCCCAATTTCTTCCTGATGTTTGGGCCTTATAGTGTTTGTACCGCTTCCTGGTTCGGTATGGTCGATACTCAGTCAAAACACCTGGTGCGCTGCATTAAGGCGGCCAAAAAGCGTGGTGGAAACTACATTGAAGTGAAGAAGTCTTCTAATGACCGCAACTTTGAAAAAGTTCAAAGCCGCACTCATTTGACCATTTTCAAATTCGGCGACTGCGCTAAATCAAACAGTTATTACTTTGACCGCCACGGTGACAGCCCCACCATTCGTCCAACAATGGGCTTTATGCATTGGCTTGCGAGCCGCTTTAAAAGCATTGATAAAAACTATAATATTGACACCAAATAGTCGTCTATTAAAAAACAGACGTCTACCAAAAAACCGGCAACTATCTGATGTATTTGTCGGTTTTTTGGCTCAAAAAACGTCCTTTTTTAGTATCATTTTTCCTCTAAAAAAACCAATACAAAAAAACCACAATAAGATCAGGTGCAGCAAAACTCACTTACTCCTTCGCAACGACCCCATCACAACTCGTCGTCACAGTTAGCACCACAGCAATCTCTCATGGGTGCATGAATTTTTTGCACTTATGCCAAAATCAGGGTAATTCACACCGTTCTCACCAACGATAGGCTTGAATAGCTGAGACGAGTACTCATCTCGCGGCCGGCCCTTCTATGTTGCTGTTCACTCTGCACTCTGAGGTGATTGCAATGGTTCTTGTACTTTCTGACCTTCGCTTCGCGATTTTGGCTAAAATAATTTTATGAATTTACACAGGTTTCTCTATGGAAAGAGGGCTCCCATACTAACAAGAGATACTTAGGCTTGCGGAAACACTTGAAACCACTACCAGTGAAAGTCTGTCGGCCCCTTCAGTCGCTATCGGGGATGTTTAAATCAATAAACCGTATCATGCACAGAAAGATGGATAAACCAGAGCCCCCTTAATGAACAATGCCTTTTCCGCCAATCAACACATAGCCGCCTGTTTCAAGCTCAAGCGTAAGGAATTCCAATTAGAGGTCAGTTTTACAGCGCCTGGTAAAGGCGTCACTGCCTTATTTGGTCCGTCGGGCTCCGGCAAAACCACTCTGTTGCGCTGTATCGCTGGACTAGAAAAACCCGACTACGCCCACTTTACCATCAACGGTCAGTGCTGGCATGACGAGAAGAAAAACCTCCACGTGCACCGTCGTCCCATTGCCTATGTGTTTCAAGAGCCCAGTCTCTTCCCCCATCTCAATGTGCGCGAAAACATGCTCTATGGCTGGCGACGTACTCCCCGACAGCGGCGCAAATTACACCTTGATGATGTCTCTGCCTGGCTTGGACTGGAGGCCCTTCTCAAACGTAGGACTGATGAATTATCCGGTGGCCAGCGCCAACGTGTTGCTATTGCTCGAGCTTTACTCACAAGCCCAGAATTATTATTGATGGATGAACCACTGGCCAGTCTCGACACCAAGGGTAAAGCTGAGATTTTGCCCTACCTTGAAAGCCTCTGCCATCAGCTAAACCTCCCCGTACTCTTCGTCAGTCACTCACCCGAAGAAGTACAACAGCTGGCTGATCATTTAATTCTATTAGAGCAGGGTCATGTCATAGGCGCCGGTAAACTCAACAACCTGCTCACAGATCCCCAGTTGCCAATCGCCCATTTTGAAAACGCCGCTGCTGTACTTGAAGCTAGAGTGGTCAGCCATGATAAGACATTCCATCTCACTACCCTGGCCTTTGACGGCGCTCAGGTCTCAGTCTCCTACAATGGCCTACCACTCGGCCACGAAGCTCGGTTGCGTATCTACGCTCGAGATGTCAGCCTGGCGTTAGTTCAACCCCGACAAATCAGTATCAGTAATAGCTTTAACGTGCAGGTGCTGAGTATGGACCCCGACCGAGACCCCTCTCAATTACTCGTGCGTTGTGAAGTTGGCGGGCAGCATTTGCTATCGCGTATCACCCGTCGCTCCGCTCACCTCTTAAAAATAAATGTCGGCGACAAGCTCTACGCCCAGGTTAAAAGCGTCGCTCTAATGAAATAGGGCGGGGGGAAAGAAATGATACGATTCAACAAAAAACATCAAGTTAGGCTTCAGATCAATGCTTAAATACTCACTATCAGGCATCATCGTTTCTCATCAACAGCATTGATTGGCGACTACGATTCTGTCCATTAACACGGTTAAGAGACAGCATTTGCAGCGCCACCCAATCGCTTTAGACAGGGTTATGGCACTTGAAAAATACGCTTTTAAAACTTTTAAGTGCCATGCTCGACAGCCTGCGCGATTTATTGCCCATTTTACTGGTCATCCTGTTTTTTCAATTCGTCGTCTTACAACAACCACTACCCAATGTTGGCCAACTGCTGCTCGGCGTGGTATTTGTCATTTTCGGGTTAACCTTTTTTATTCATGGCCTGGAGCAAGGTTTATTCCCAATTGGCGAATCCATGGCCCACGCATTTGCCCGCAAGGGCAGTGCCTTCTGGCTGTTGAGTTTTGCCTTTAGTTTAGGTTTTGGTACCACCGTAGCTGAACCGGCCTTGATTGCCGTCGCTCAGGAAGCCGCCGAAGCTGCTGCCACCGGACACATGATCGAATCGAACCCCGCCGCTAAAACCCAGTATGCCACCGGCTTGCGCTTTACTGTGGCCTTTGCGGTAGGCCTTGCCATTGTGCTCGGGGTGCTACGCATTCTCAAAGGCTGGCCCATTCAATGGCTAATCATTGCCGGCTATGTATTGGTCGTGATCATGACCTTCTTCGCCCCAGAGGAAATTATCGGTATCGCCTACGACTCTGGAGGTGTCACCACATCGACGATCACGGTGCCTCTAGTCACCGCTCTCGGCGTTGGGCTCGCTTCTTCAATTCAGGGCCGCAACCCAATGATTGATGGTTTTGGTCTGATTGCCTTCGCCTCCTTAACGCCGATCATTTTTGTCATGGCCTACGGCATGATCATCACATGAATATTGTCAGTGAGTTCGTCGACACTCTACTGAGCACTGTCATCGACGTCGTGCCCATTGCAATCATTATCTTTGGCTTTCAGTTTTTTGTTATTCGCAAAAAGCCCGCCAATCTCGCTGAAATATTAAGCGGCTTTGTTTGGGTATTAATCGGCTTATCTTTCTTTTTACTGGGCCTACAATGGTGTCTTTTCCCTCTGGGACGCGTGATGGCTGAACAGCTCACCGACCCCTCTTTTATTCAAGCGGCACAAACCGGGCAAACCCTATTCACAGAGGTGAACTGGCGAGACTACTACTGGGTTTATTTTTTTGCCTTCAGCATTGGGTTTAGCACCACTATTGCCGAACCCTCACTGATGGCCGTTGCCATCAAAGCCAACGAAGTCAGCGGTGGTGCCATTGGCATCTGGGGGCTGCGCATTGCTGTAGCATTTGGCGTAGCCATTGGCATTTCCCTGGGTTGCTACCGCATTGTGGTCGGCGACCCCATCCATTGGTACATTATTGGCGGCTATATGATCGTTGTTTTACAAACAATGGCAGCACCAAAGCTTATCGTGCCTCTGGCCTACGATTCTGGTGGAGTGACTACGTCGACCGTCACTGTGCCATTGGTGGCCGCCTTGGGGCTGGGACTGTCGGAAAGCGTACCAGGTAGAAACCCATTAATTGACGGCTTTGGATTAATTGCCTTTGCCAGCCTGTTACCTATTATCTCGGTAATGGCCTATGCACAACTGTCTGAATTGAAGGCCAGATTTGTTACCAAAGTCAACGAAACACAGTCTGAACGGAAGAAATAGAATCCTATATTGATATCAACTGCTGAGGTCAAAAAAATGCACTTTAAAATGATTACTGTTTTTGTAGAAGGCGAGAAAACAGATGCTGTAATGACGGCTGCACGTGAGGCGGGAGCCACCGGTGCAACCGTGATCAGCAATGCGCGGGGCGAGGGTCTGAAAAAAAATACAACTTTTTTCGGCTTGTCTTTGGCAACTCAGCGAGATGTTATTTTACTACTCGTTGAAGAACACCTCAGTCGTCATATTCTTGAAGAAATTGGCCGAGTTGGTGAATTTGATGACAAGCCTGGTACTGGTATCGCCGTACAAAGCGATGTTGAGGATGCCATCGGCGTCGCCCACCAGGCAAAAGAAATTAGCCAATCCGTAGAGGAGCTCCTGTGAAACATAAAAAAACAATTGTCGTCCGCGACATCATGCACGACAGGCATCTGGAACTTGATGGCATCGCTACCATCAAACAGGCCCTCGATGCGATGAAAGCGGCCAGTGTCGAAGTGGTAATCGTCAACAAACGCTACCCCCACGACGCTCTAGGTATTCTTCTGCTGTCAGATATTGTCAAAAAAGTGCTAGCCAAGGGTAAAGCCCCCGAGCGGGTGAATGTTTATGAGATCATGTCTAAGCCCGTCATTACCGTCGAACCAGAGCTGGATGTCCGCCATTGCGCTCGACTCTTTAGCCGCTTTGGCCTGTCGAATGCCCCTGTTGTAGCCGCTGGTCAGGTACTCGGCATCGTCAGCTATAGTGAACTAGTATTTGATGGTCTTTGTGAACTGGTTGATTAAACGCAAATCTGCTTAACTCACGGCTTTCGCATTGGCAATAATCGCCGTGAGGCGCGCTTTTCCTTAACCCCTTATTGCCGATAGCCAGCTACTACAACGCGATGTGCAATAAGCTTAGCTATTCAGCACGCGTTCATAAGCTTTGCAGGGACGACTTACCCATCATTAACCTTGCGCGTTAAGTGTAAAAAAACTCCCAGCGAGATGAGCAGAAGAGCCGTACTTGTGATTATTGCCACGGGGTAATAGAGGTTGCCAGCGAGCTCTAACTGACTATATTTAATTACCATAATAAGCCCCTCTAAAGACAGCGCGATGCATACTGTTCCAATAAATCTTGGAATAGTTCTTCTTAAACTGGCCACGACATCTTCATTTTCTTCTTTCCTTGAGTATTCTTTGTTAACCACTAGCGCGAGTTCGAAAACAGCTAGCGCTATAATCCCTGTATTAATTCCGTCCAGGAATATTTGCATGACATCTTCGCCTGCAAGAATACCAATAACAATTGTTTCACCAAGCAAGAAGATAAGCGCCAGAGCGGTGCCAAAGAAAATAAATGTAAATAACTTTGCCACCAAAAAGCGCATTATATAACTGATATCTTTATGCATCTTATACTCCTCTATGACGCGTAACGAGGCTGGCAACGCTCGATCTTGCGCAATATAAAAAACGCCGGTATTAACGGATACATGGGCCTGATTATCGTATCTATTCAGAACCTAGGGCAGATTATTATTCGACGGGCTAGATTCATTACTCAGTGATATCATTTCGTCCGATCGAGCAACAAGCATTTAATGGTGCAATATTATTCTTCCAGGTATCATCAACAGAGGTCACTTGAGTTTTATAAGAGACTATAGAAGGACCCTAAGCATGAAAATTTATTTTTCCGCGTGTAACGCTGTATTGAATAAACAGGGCTAGTAATATTTGAGCTTTCCGCTCGTCGTCTACGTGAAGAGACAAGAGAGCATGCCACAAGATGCAGCAATGCCCACCTCTATGAGAAATGATGGCGGCAGGTCTCCAACCACAGACTTGCCCCTGTCCACCAAAACTCTCACTCTAAAACCCGACGCTCAAGCCTTGGGCAAAGTCACCCCTTGCTGGCCCTGGTATTTGCCGCCTCTATCTTTGTAAGACGTTTCGCAAATTTCATCCGACTCAAAAAACAACATTTGGGCAACACCTTCGTTGGCATAAATTTTCGCAGGCAGGCTTGTGGTATTGGAAAACTCCAGTGTCACATGACCCTCCCACTCCGGCTCTAGGGGCGTAACATTGACGATAATGCCGCAACGCGCATAGGTCGACTTACCCAAACAAATCGTCAATACACTGCGCGGAATGCGGAAGTATTCCACCGTACGTGCCAGAGCAAAGGAGTTGGGCGGAATAATACAGCTATCGGATTGAATATCGACAAAACTCTTTGGATCAAAGTTTTTAGGGTCCACTGTGGCGGAATGGACATTGGTGAAAATCTTAAACTCATCAGCACAGCGCACGTCATAACCGTAGCTCGAGACCCCGTAGGAAATTACCCGTTCGCCATCGGGGTCGGGGTGGCGCACCTGTTGATTTTCAAAGGGCTCGATCATGCCGTGGTCTTCGGCCATACGACGGATCCAGCGATCTGACTTAATACTCATAACAACTCCTAATGACTAAAACACCGTCGGGGCGGCTGCGAATTAACGTCGGGGCGATTTAATCTTCGACGGTAATGGTCGGCGCGGTGACGGACGTTTCAGCTAACGCCGCCATTAAACCCTTGGCGATATTGCGGTAGTGGGCGGTAATCGTGCCCTCGGGGTCAGCGGCCACAATCGGCTTGCCCTTATCACCCTCTTCGCGAATACGTTTATCCAGAGGCAGGGAACCGAGCAGCGTAGTTTGGTATTCCTCGGCGATACTTTCGCCACCACCTTCACCAAATATCGACTCGGTGTGACCGCAGGCACTGCAGATATGCAAGCCCATATTTTCAACCACGCCAAGTACTGGAATACTGACTTTGCGAAACATCTCGATACCCTTGCGCGCATCGAGCAGGGCGATATCTTGTGGCGTGGTCACAATAACGGCACCCGATACCTGGGCCTTCTGCGACAGGGTCAATTGAATATCACCAGTGCCAGGGGGCATATCGACCACTAATACATCGAGCTCTCCCCACAGGGTTTGCGTCATCATCTGCACCAGAGCACTACCAGCCATGGGGCCACGCCACACCATCGGCGTGGCGTCAGTGGTCAGGTAAGCCATCGACATGGAACGCAAGCCATGAGCCTCAATAGGCACAAAGGCATTGCCATTGACCACTTTAGGCTGCCGAGAGTCGTCGACACCGAGCATTTTTGCCAAACTGGGGCCGTAAATATCAGCATCGAGAATACCGATAGCAAGACCTTGATCCTTCAGTGCTAACGCCAGGTTAACCGCCGTTGTGGATTTACCGACACCACCCTTCCCCGATGCGACGGCAACCACATATTTCACCTTACCCAAACCACTCTCTTGAACTGCTTCTGCCATGTTTTTGTTCACCTGCGTTAATGAAAACTAAAGCGAAAGCCGCTATAGTTGCGGCCCTTTGCCAAACTCTAAAAAGCTACTTATCCCCATGCCTGATAAAACATTACCCGCGGACACGACCTCCAATCCCCGCAAAATTCTTGTCACCAGTGCTCTGCCCTATGCCAACGGTGCGATTCACCTGGGGCATTTGGTGGAATATATTCAGACCGATATCTGGGTGCGCTTTCAAAAAGCGCGAGGCCACGAATGTTACTACGTCTGCGCCGATGATGCTCACGGAACGGCAATAATGTTAAAGGCTGAAGAGTTGGGCATTACCCCAGAGGCTTTAATAGAACAGGTTAAAGCCGAACACGAAAAAGATTTCGCCGACTTCTTGATATGCTTCGACAATTACCACTCGACCCATGCCGAAGAAAATCAAGTATTTGCCAGCGAAATTTATTCCCGTCTCAAGAGCAATGGGCATATCGCCGAGCGTGAAATTACCCAGGCGTTTGACCCCGAAAAAAACCTCTTTCTTGCCGACCGCTACATCAAGGGCACCTGTCCCAAGTGTAACGCCGATGACCAGTACGGAGACAATTGTGAAGTCTGCGGCGCCACCTACGCGCCGACTGATTTGATCAACCCCAAGTCGGCCATCTCCGGGGCCACGCCCATTGAAAAAGAGTCCACTCACTATTTTTTCAAACTCCCTGAGTTTGAGGACTTTCTAACTGAGTGGACACGAGCGGGCCACGTCTCAAAAGAAATTGCCAACAAATTGGCCGAGTGGCTCGACGCCGGTTTGCAGGAATGGGACATCAGTCGCGATGCCCCCTACTTTGGCTTTGAAATACCCGATGCCCCCGGCAAGTACTTCTACGTTTGGCTCGACGCGCCCATTGGTTATATGGCCAGCTTTAAAAATCTATGTGAGCGCGAGGGCATCGATTTTGATACCTATTGGGCGAAGGATGCCGAGGCCGAGCTCTACCACTTTATTGGCAAAGACATCGTCAACTTCCACGCACTGTTCTGGCCCGCCATGCTCTCCAGTGCCAATTTCCGCACGCCAACCAAGGTCTGTGTGCACGGATTTTTAACGGTCAATGGCAAGAAAATGTCGAAGTCTCGGGGCACTTTCATCAATGCCCGCAATTACCTCAACTTTTTAGAGCCAGAATATTTACGCTATTATTTTGCCGCTAAGCTGTCATCCAGCGTCGAAGATCTCGACCTCAACCTCGATGACTTTATTCAGCGTGTCAACAGTGATGTCGTCGGCAAAGTAGTAAATATCGCCAGTCGCTGCGCCAAATTTGTTACCCGCGATGGCGATGCCACACTGGCCGCAAGTATCGGCGAACCCGAACTTTGGCAACAAGCCGTCGATGCCGGTGAACGTATCGCCGCACACTACGAAAACCGCGACTTCGGCAAAGCCGTACGTGAAATCATGACCATCGCCGATGCCGCCAACGAATACATCGCCGCCAAAGAGCCATGGAAACTCGCCAAACAGGAAGGGGCGGAAGCCGAGGTACAGGCTGTATGCTCGCTGGGCATTAACCTGTTTCGCGTGCTGATGATTTATCTAAAACCTATTTTGCCCAACATGGCCGAGCAATCCCGCCTTTTCCTGAACGACCCTCTCCTTTGGAGCGATACTATCGAGCCTTTGCTCAACCACCGTATCGAAACGTTTAAGCCCATGGTCAAACGGGTAGAAAAGGATAAGGTCACCGCCATGGTGGAAGCGGGCATTCAAGCCCAGCCAGCCCCTGACACTGCAAAAACGGCAGCATCAAAACAAGCCGCCTCGACCGACTCGCCTTTAGCCGCCGAACCCCTGGCCGATGAAATCAGCTTCGACGACTTTATTAAGGTCGATTTGCGCGTCGCGCGCATTGTTGCCGCCAGCCACGTTGAAGGTGCCAGCAAATTATTACAGCTCACCCTCGATATTGGCGGCGAGACCCGCAAGGTGTTTTCCGGCATTAAGTCGTCCTATCAACCAGAACAACTTGAAGGGCGACTCACGGTGATGGTCGCCAATTTAGCGCCCCGTAAGATGCGCTTTGGTGTATCGGAAGGCATGGTACTGGCCGCAGGTGACGACGACGGTATTTATCTACTCGAGCCCGACAGCGGTGCCCAGCCTGGACAGCGAGTGACCTAAGCCTCTGGCAGAAGAAGCTTAGGCCTTCTGCGCCAATAATAGGTCTTCTGGCCCAATTAGAGATCCTCTGTGTCAATAAGAAGATATACTGAAGCCGAAAAGGGATATTGCTAAATAGCCTAAAGACGCCCGGTTTTATTATTGAATGCAAGGGATCGAATCCCCGATAATATCGACTTTCCACCGCTAGATCGAACGGCAGACCCCATGCAGGAATTTGCGCTTATTCTCGTTAGCTCGATACTGGTCAATAATTTTGTGTTGGCGCAGTTTCTTGGCCTGTGCCCGTTTATGGGCGTCTCCAACAAACTCGAAACTGCCATCGGCATGGCCAGCGCCACGACCTTTGTCATGACCCTGGCTGCTATTTCGAGTTATCTGGTCAATAGCTGGATACTCCAGCCCCTCGGTCTCGAGTATTTAAAGACTATCGCCTTTATTTTGGTCATTGCCGTGGTGGTGCAATTTACGCGCATGTTCATCGAAAAAACCAGTCCTCTGCTCTACCGTGTGCTCGGTGTTTTTCTGCCCCTCATTACCACCAACTGCGCAGTGCTGGGTGTCGCTCTGCAAAACACTGCTAAAAATCGCACTTTCTTTGAAGCCAGCCTCTACGGTTTTGGCGCCGCCCTGGGCTTTTCCCTGGTACTCATCCTCTTTTCTGCGCTGCGCGAACGCCTTTCGGTTGCCGACGTGCCCCAGCCTTTTCAGGGTGCCGCCATTGGTATGATTACTGCTGGCCTCATGTCTTTAGCCTTCATGGGCTTTGCCGGTTTAGTGTAATGGGGCGTCTAATGGCTGTATTGAATGACTGAAATGTCCTCACTAGAACTTTTGTTAACCGCTGTCATCGCCTTAGTGGCCTTGGCGACGGTGTTTGGCGTGATACTGGGCTACGCTGCCGTCACCTTTAAAGTTGAAGGCAACCCCCTGGCGGAACAAATCGACGCCCTACTACCACAAACCCAATGCGGTAACTGCGGCTATCCAGGCTGCAAGCCCTACGCCCAGGCCATCGTCGACGGTGAAGCCATCAACAAGTGCCCGCCCGGTGGCCAGGCGACGATTGACGCCCTGGCCAATTTACTCGACGTGCCCGCCCCGGAGCTCGATGCTGAACACGGCGAAGAGGCCGACGTGAAAAGCGTCGCCTATATTCGCGAAGACGAGTGCATCGGATGCACCAAATGCATACAGGCCTGCCCGGTCGATGCCATCCTGGGCGCCGCTAAATTAATGCACACCGTCATCGCCGATGAGTGCACCGGCTGTGATCTTTGTGTCGAGCCCTGCCCGGTGGATTGTATTGACATGTTGCCCGTACCCCAGACACTCGCTGACTGGCACTGGCAAACCCCATTGACGCCAGCTCAACGTTTTGCGGGCAACAATCACAGCGACTATCCCAACGCTAATCTTATCGCCACTGATCGCGGCTTAGATGACACTGAGGATCACGCCGCATGAGTAAAATCTGGGATATTCACGGTGGTATTCACCCCGCGGAAAATAAGCAGCAGTCACTGACAGGCCCTCTTCAAGCCGTATCGCTGCCAGACTCACTCATATTGCCGTTAAGCCAGCATATCGGCGTACCCGCCTCCCCCGTGGTCAGCGTTGGCGACAAGGTATTAAAAGGGCAATTAATAGCTGCCGCCAAGGGCTTTGTCAGTGCGCCGGTCCACGCACCTAGTTCTGGCATCATCAGCGCCATTGAAGAGCGGGCCGTGCCCCACGTCTCGGGTATGCAAGCCCCCTGTATTGTCATCGAAACTGATGGCCATGACCGCTGGATAGAACACAGCGCAATTGCAGACTACCGCAAACAAACAGCCGCTGAGCTCGTAGCGATCATCCGCGATGCCGGTATTACCGGACTCGGCGGCGCTGGCTTTCCCAGCGCCGTTAAACTCCAGCCTCAACAGGCCATCGACACCCTGATCATTAACGCCACTGAATGCGAACCCTATATCACCGCCGATGACCAGTTGATGCGCCAGCGTAGCGCAGACATTCTTATTGGCATCGACATCCTGGCGCATATTCTTGGTGACCCCGAGCGGGTCCTCATTGGCATTGAAGACAATAAGCCCGAGGCACAGGAAGCGCTCGCCAAGGCCCTCGCAGATAAGTCAGCCAATCGACACGGTCCTGTTATCGATGTTGTTGAATTCCCGACCAAATACCCCTCTGGTGGTGAAAAACAACTGATCCAAATTTTGACCGGCAAAGAAGTACCCAGCGGCAAGTTGCCCGCCGATTTAGGCATCGTTTGCCAGAACATTGGCACCACCTACGCCATCTATCGGGCGATTTGTCACGGCGAGCCACTCATATCCCGCATTACCACTGTCACTGGCAAAGCCTGCAACAAACCCGGCAATTTTGAGGTATTAATCGGCACCCCTGTTGCCCATTTGCTCGAACAAGCCGGATTTGATGACACTCTCTGCCCCCAATTAGTGATGGGCGGGCCGATGATGGGCTTCGCTCTGCCCAGTACCGCAGTGCCTGTTGTTAAAGCAACTAACTGCCTGCTCGCCACCACAGCAGAGGAAACCCCGGCCCTGCCACCGGCCCAGGCCTGTATTCGTTGCGGTCATTGCGCCGACGTTTGCCCGGCCAATTTGCTACCTCAACAGCTTTACTGGCATGCCCAGTCCAGGAACTACGAGCGCCTTGAAGCTCACCATTTAGGGGACTGTATTGAATGCGGCGCCTGTTCCTATGTCTGCCCCAGCAATATTCCTCTGGTGCAATACTATCGCGCAGCCAAGGGTGAAATACGCCTGATTAATGAAGAAAAACAGCAGTCGGATCGAGCGCGTATACGCTTTGAGCGCCATCAGGCGCGTATCGAGCAAGAGGAAAGAGACAAGGCCGCGAAACGCGAAGCACGCAAGCTGGCCGCAGAAGCCGCCAAGGCTAAACGCGAAACCGACGCTAAAACGGTTAGTACCGACACCAAGAATGCTAGCGCTGAAAAGGGCACGAGCGACCTGGATGTTGTACAGGCCGCAATGGCTCGTGTTGCGGCAAACAAAGCTTCACCACAAGATCAACGCAAACGCTTTGAACGGGCCATTGAAACCACAGCAGCACGGCTCGCTAAAGCTGAACAGGCTCTTGAAGCCCTCATGAAAGACGCTAAGACCGATTGCACGAAAGAACAGCTCGCCCAGCGCGACCAACAACGCGCCAGCGTCGAGCAAGCCCGCCTGCGCCATCAGGAAGCCAAAAATAAACTGGCTGCCCTCGATGCTGACCAGGCCTCTGAGCAAGAGACAGAACCGGCATTAAAGGCTAACCGTAGTGATGATCCTGCCCTCGACCGTGCCGCCACCGCTATCGCCCGCGCACAAAAAAATGCGGCGGAACAAGCCTTAATGTCACCTCAGCAAAAATTGCAGCAGCTGCGCGACACGCTTGAAAAACGCCTGAGCAAAGCACAAGCTCGACTGGCCCAGGCCAAGAGTGAAGACAGTGATCAGCTGGAAGCCTTTGGTAATGCTGTCGCCATTTTGAACGAAAAAATTAAAGCAGCAGATCTTGAGCTCGCCGCTTTTGATCAATCCCGTCCGCCTGCCAATAAGCAAACGGAAAAAAGTGAGGAAACGCAGTAATGGCTCGCCCTCGCAGTAGTTCACCCCACACCCACAGCCCTCGTTCAACCCAGTGGCTGATGCTACAAGTACTGGTCGCAACAGTTCCCGGCTTGATTGTGCTTACGCGCCTTTTTGGTATCGGCACCCTGCTCAATATTCTGATTGCCAGCGTCACCGCCATTGTCTGTGAAGCGGCAATTCTGAAACTGCGCAAGCGGCCCATTGGCTTTTATCTGCGCGATTACAGCGCTTTGGTCACCGCTGTCTTACTCGGCCTCGCCCTGCCACCCCTGGCCCCCTGGTGGCTAACCGTCACCGGCACGGCCTTTGCCATTATTATTGCCAAACATCTTTACGGAGGTATGGGTTACAACCCCTTTAATCCAGCAATGATCGGCTATGTCGTCTTGTTGATTTCCTTTCCCCTGCAAATGAGCGCCTGGCTCGCCCCCGCGGGACTGTTGACCGATGGGCCTCCAGCGGCGGCACCTGACTTCATGACCTCCCTGCAGATAGTCTTCATGGGTAACTCCATCGACGGTTTTACGGCAGCCACCCCCCTCGATGCTTTCAAACACAACAGCGGCCTACTCGTGGCCCAGTTTTACGAGCAGACACCTCAGTTCGCTCAGGGGCACTGGGCCGGATTTGGTTGGGAATGGGTGAATATTGCGTTTCTTCTAGGTGGTATCTATCTACTGGCACGCAAGGTCTTCACCTGGCACGCGCCTGTGGGTATGCTCGCCGGCCTCTCAGTGATGGCGCTTTTTAATTACGACGGTGGCAGTTCAACCAGCCATGGCTCGATCCTTTTCCACCTGCTGAGTGGCGCGACCATGTTTGGCGCATTTTTTATTGTTACCGATCCGGTAACGTCCGCCACCAGTCACCGGGGACGATTCATTTACGGCGTCATGATTGGCGTCATTGTATTTCTTATACGCAGTTGGGGTAACTACCCTGACGCCCTTGCCTTTGCTGTACTACTGATGAATTTTGCCGCGCCCTTTATCGACTATTACACGCCACCGCGCACCTACGGTCACAGCAAGTCTGGGACGATCATCCACCGCTCAAAGGAGGATTGAAAGGTGGGCAACCAGCTGGAAAAATCCATGGGGTTAAATGGCAAGGTGCTCGGCCTGTTTGCGCTCGTCACCGCACTGCTACTTGCTGGCACTCACCTTGCCACCAAAGATAAAATTGCCGATTCGCAACGCCGCGCTGCACAAAAAGCCCTGCTTGAAATCATTCCAGAAGAACGCCACGATAACGATATCCTCACTGACACACTGAGTATCCCCCAACACTATTGGTCAACACTGGGCTTGAAAAAAGGCGGAGAGTTACACCTCGCTCGCAATAATGGTGAAGTATTTGCGCTCATCGTACCCGCCGTAGCACCAGACGGTTACAGCGGTGCCATTGAGATGATTGTCGGTATTAATATGGACGGTAAAATTGCCGGCGTGAGGATACTTAATCACAATGAAACCCCTGGCCTGGGAGACAAAGTTGAACTGAAGAAAAGTTCCTGGGTGCTCAATTTTAACGGCAAGTCTATCGGCTCACCGCCAGCGGCGCGCTGGAAAGTCAAAAAAGACAAGGGCGATTTCGATCAATTTACCGGCGCAACAATTACCCCCCGCGCTGTGGTGACTCAGGTGGCACGCACACTGCAATATTTTAGCGAAGACAAAGAGCGCATTCTCAAGGCCAGCCACCGTCAAGAAATACATAATACGCAAACCAACGACGACAATCAGGTCGAAGACAATACACTGGGAGCCGGATCATGAGCGATGTCGCCTACGGTGAAATAAGCCGCAACGGTTTATGGAACAACAATCCCGCATTGGTACAGTTGCTCGGGCTATGTCCTTTGCTGGCTGTCAGCGGTTCGGTCGTCAATGCTCTCGGCCTCGGTCTGGCCACCTTAGCGGTACTGGTCGGCTCCAACATTGCCGTCTCTCTCATTCGCCACCAGGTTGGGGACGCTATTCGCACCCCGGCCTTTGTCATGATTATCGCAACTTTCACCACCTGTACTGAAATGCTGATGAAAGCATACACCTACGAGCTGTATCAAATTTTGGGGATTTTTATTCCACTCATCGTCACCAATTGTGCCATTCTCGGCCGCGCCGAAGCCTTTGCCAGCAAACAGCCTTTGCTACCCGCCGCTTTTGACGGATTGATGATGGGACTAGGTTTCGGTGCGGTACTACTGGTGCTCGGCGCCATTCGAGAAATTATAGGCAGTGGTACTTTGTTCGCCAATATGGACCTCTTATTTGGCCCCGTTGCCAGCAACTGGGGCTTTGAGCTATTCGGCGACGGTTACGGCTTTTTGGTAATGATCCTGCCACCCGGCGCCTTTCTGGTGACAGGTCTATTAATTGCCCTAAAAAACATCATTGATAGCCGCCAGCAAGCTCGACTGGCAAAAATTAAGACCGCGCCTCTTAAAGGCTCTAAACGAGTCAGGACGACGGGCGCCATCCAATAAACTTCGATCGAGCCTCTGTGCTTGACGGTCAGCCGTCTAACGAACAGTTAATCGAGCGACGCGAGCAATTTCTTCGCGAGAGGCTCCATTTTCCCAGCCAGCTCAAAATCGAGGTCGGTAATACCGTTGGCACTGTGGGTCAACAAATCGATCTCAACCACATTCCAGACATTGACCCACCGCGGGTGATGGTTCATTACCTCGCAAATGATGGCAGCCTGACTCATAAAACCGAAGGCATCAATAAAGTTCTTAAATTCATAGCGCCGCGACAATTTGCCATCGGCGACAACCCAGGGGCTCAGGGCTCCAGCATTTAACTGAGAGAGGCTTTGCTCGAGTTGATCCTGGTGCAGTACTGGCGGCTTGGTCATCGTAGTCATCCTTTTTATGGGTAAAGAAACAATCGTTTTTTTTCTGGCAATCCTATTTCTGCTTTCATCAAATCTTAGTAGCGTAGGCCTGAACATATCTGGATTTCTTAAACGGGTAAAAACCCAGACTGGATACCGAGTGGCTAGCAAGCTAATGGCCGGTAAGCTTAGTCTCGACGATACAGCATCAGGTCATTGATACGATGATCAATCATGCCCACGACCTGTTCGTAGCGCTGGTCACCGGGACCGCCGTAACGACGCTCGAAGGCCATTTTACTGAGGTTTTCTTCAAGCCCATTAATGTCACCCATGAGCCGTGTATTGCCTCTGCCCTTCGCGAGCCTGGCTTGTAAAGCGCTTGCCGTAGCCACGGAGGACACCGCATGTTCTGCAAAATAGACGCCGGCCCTATCAGCGGCCAAATCTATAAAGCTAAAACCACTGCCACTGCTGGCATCATCCATTTCTTTGCGTAGGCCTATGGCATTCGACATAGCCCCCCCGCCCGCAACAGTAAGTGCGGAAGACGTCATAAAATGCTTAACTAAATCTCTACGACCGTGGAGTCGTAACCGGGCCTTCTGTGGTTTTGGCCAGTCTCGCGCCTCTGGAATTAGCCGACTAAGCCCACCACCATTAGCATAGGCAGCCAGTACGATAATAGCAGCTTTGTTTTCCGCCACAGGGTCGGCGCTTTTTGACCGCCTCTGAGCGAAGCGAAAAGTCGCTTCGACCAGATGGGTAAATGTCAGAGTTCTCCCCTGGCGCTCCACCTCTGAAACAAGAAACTGCTGATAGACCGCTAAGACGCGACGTTCGTCGCCAGTAACCAGGCGTCCACGCAAACGTTCGATCGAGTCGGCTCGCCATTGATAGGTAAGGGCGACATCTTTAGTGCCAATATCAAGCACACGTATCATTTTTTTCCCTTCTTGCACAAGCGAGAGGGCATCTATGTGCTCAATGACAATTTGTAGCACAGACTTAATCAAAGCAGAGGGGAGCGTCATCTGGCCGATATTCAAAGTCTGAATATTGACATCCTGTAGCCCGGCATCACCCGAACTGCTACCAATGACAGCGTCAATGTTGAGATAGCGAGGTACCTGGGATTTATACGGCAAAAATGCGGATATATCCCAGGTACTTTTAAGTGCTAACAGGCCCTCTTTAATACTCAATACAGCGTCAACAATATTCAGGCGATGGGCCAGATGATTCGCCAACAAGTTGAGCTCTTCTTCACTAAGGGTGATTGTTTTCGTCTCACCACTGCGTACGTTTTCCGATCTATGCTGACGTAAAATATGTTTCACGCGCTCGATATTCGCTGCGCTCAACGGGGCTTGCTCAGCCACTAGCGGTGAAGATTCTATGCATAGGGCGAACACCCCGAATATTCCAAGCAGCAGCAATAAGGGTATGGCAAAGCAGAGCCGAAACAACAGTGTCATCGGCTTAGTGTCTCACACAACTCGCCGCTTTATGAAGACATGACAGGCCAATTGTGCCCAGTTTTACTTGAGCACGAGAGAAGCTAAGCCTTTCTCAAACATCATTCTTCAAGCAGTCGCCAGTCCCTCTTCAACCTCAAGTACCCAACGTGTGGTGGCAATCAGGCTATCGGGCGTCAGGCTCATAGAGTCGATACCCAGCTCGACCAGAAACGCTGCCATATCAGGGTAATCTGACGGTGCCTGGCCACATAAACCGCAATGGCGGTGATTGCGTCTTGCACCCTCGACGGCGAGGCGAATCATGTGTTTAACACCGGGGTCACGTTCGTCAAAATCGAAAGCGACGATGTCAGAGTCTCGGTCAACACCCAGGGTGAGCTGCGTAAGGTCATTCGAGCCGATAGAAAAGCCGTCAAACAAGCGGGCGAAATCATCAATTAAAAGCACGTTGTTAGGGATTTCGCACATGACATAAACCTGCAAGCCGTTCTCACCACGCTTAAGCCCATTGTCTGCCATCGCCGCTAGTACAGCTTTTGCCTCATCGATACGGCGACAAAAGGGAATCATTAAAATCACATTAGTCAGGCCCATTTGCTCACGCACCCGCAACATAGCCTTACACTCCAGCTCAAAACCCTCGGCATAGACCGGGTGTGTGTAACGCGAGGCACCGCGTAAACCAATCATCGGGTTATCTTCATCCAACTCGACGTCGGCGCCACCGAGTAGAGCCGCGTATTCATTACTTTTAAAATCAGACATCCTCACCACGACGGGCTTGGGGTAAAACGCGGCAGCAATGGTGCCCACGCCTTCCGAGAGACGCTGCACAAAATAGTCAGAGGGCGAGGCATAGGCTTGTGTCAGACTTCGCAAGGCTGCACGCTGTTGCTTATCACTGACGCGCTCAGGGTAGAGCAAGGCCATGGGATGGGCTTTGATATGTTCAGCAATAATAAATTCCATGCGCGCCAGGCCCACGCCGTCATTGGGTATAAAGCTGGTTTTAAAGGCTAATTTGGGATTGCCCAGGTTGACCATCATTTTCGTTTTTGGCCTGGGCAATTTATCGATGGGGGTTTCTTCCACCTGCCAGTCGAGTGCACCCTCATATACGACACCTTGATCACCCTCAGCACAGTTGACAGTCAGCAGCTGTCCATCCTGGATAGCTATCGTCGCATCACCCGCGCCGACCACGGCAGTGATACCCAGCTCCCGGGCGATAATCGCGGCATGACAGGTGCGCCCACCACTGTCGGTGATAATTGCAGCAGCTGTTTTCATCACCGGCTCCCAATCGGGAGCAGTAATATGAGATACCAGAACCTCTCCGGGCTGAAAATCCTCAAGTTCACTCGCGTTGCGGATAATCCGTGCCCGCCCCGTCGCTATCGAGGTGCCAATTGAGCGACCTCGAGCGACAACATCTCCACGCTGGCCACTGAGTTGATACTGTTTTAGAAGAGATGTGTTCTGGCGGCTAACGACGGTCTCTGGTCGCGCCTGGATCACATACAAGTCGCCGTCAATACCATCCTTTGCCCACTCCATGTCCATAGCCATGACTTGCCCTGCCCGCGCCGACATCTTCGAATAGTGCTGTTCAACCTTGATGCAATAGTCTGCCAGTTGCAGCACCTCGGCATCATCGATACAAAATCGTTTCTGTGCAGCCAGTTCGGTGTCGATAGTTTCTGTGGTCTGGCTTTTGGACTCGGCACTGGCATAGACCATTTTCACCCGTTTGCTGCCCAGGCTGCGGCTCAGTACCGTACGATAACCCTGTTCGAAGGTTGGCTTGTGCACGTAAAATTCATCGGGGGCGACAGCCCCCTGCACCACAGTCTCCCCTAAACCGTACGCACCGGTAATCAAGGCCACATCCGGAAAGCCCGTTTCGGTATCGACGGAAAACATCACACCGCTAGCAGCGAGATCAGAGCGCACCATTTTCATTACCCCTATCGACAGGGCCACGGCGAAATGATCAAACCCCTGATCAACACGGTAATGAATCGCACGATTGGTAAACAGGCTGGCAAAACAACGACGGCAAGCTTCAATTAAAGTCTCATCGTCACGCAAGTTAAGAAAGGAGTCATGCTGACCTGCAAACGACGCGTCAGGTAAATCCTCGGCCGTAGCCGACGAGCGCACCGCAACACTCAATTCATCACTGTACTGAGCGCGCAATTGCGCAGTGGCAGTACTAATTTCAGCCTGCAAGTCGCCAGGCAGACCCGCATCGTAAATAATGGCGCGCGCCTTTGCACCGCAGGTGGAGAGAGAGCCGATATCATCCGGGTCAAGTTCAGTAAGTGTCGCACGCAAGGCCTCTAAAGCATCACCCTGCGCCAGTACATAGTGGTAAGCCTCGGCTGTAATCGCAAAGCCATTGGGTACCTTTACACCTACGGGAACTAGTTGCTGATACAGTTCACCCAACGAGGCATTCTTACCACCGACAAGGGCGACATCATCATTACTCAGCGTTTCGAACCAGCGGATAAAACGAGGCCGGTCTGGTTTAGCGTTCACCACTTGACCCTCCTTCCATGGGCGCTATGTAATTTTTTCGGTATCTACCGATACCCTGTCCACAACACACTCTGTCCACATGACCTCTCCTTCTGTTCGATCACGCAAGTGAGTATAGAAAAGTATGCATCGTTAAACACTGCCTGAAATCAAGTAAGCCTTGATCAAAGCCTGTAACGTAAACAATTAAGACGTTTGCACTCCAACCACCGGCCTCCCCGACAACGGATTGTATGGCTGGTGCTGTGCCGGCAGCTAACTTGTGCTTAAATCACAGGCTTTTCGGGCACATTAAAAATGCCAATACGGATGATGTTGGGCTATGGATAAATTCGATAAGCGAGAGCCTGTTAGGGACCGATATGAATCGCCCTTGTCAAAAAGACAGCCCGCGCAAGCCTATAGCAGTTCACTGAGCGATGAAAATAAACAGCTAAAAGCGACTATAAAAACCTTAGTTGATAGCGCTCGCTACAACCAGCATACACAGGAAAGGTTCTATGCCCTTGAACTTTACTTTCTTGAGGCCGATTCCTACGAGCTTCTTATTCGACGCATTCTTAGCGATCTTAAACATCAATTAAAGTTAACTCAGGTTGAGCTGTTTTTACTCGACCCGCAGCAGGAAACACAGCAACTCATCACTGAAATCTATGGGCAACTGCGTTACAAAAACCTGTTTTATACAGACTCTCTCAGTGCGATAAAGGCTCTGTACTCTGGCGACATACAACTTATTCTTAGCAACGCACAGGAGAATATTGCCAAACTTGGCCCCGGCATGAGTCAGAGCGTCGCCCTACTCCCTCTGCGCAGAGGTAACCGCATTATTGGCAGTTTGCATTTAGGCAGTCGTGACTATGAGCGCTTTCACCCCGGCCTCGGCGGCGAATTCCTACTGCACCTGGGTACGATTATTAGTGTCTGTATTGAAAGCTCCATTAATCAGGAACGCTACAAGCACCTCAGCTTAGTCGACTTACTGACCCGTGCCAAAAACCGTCGTTTTTTCTTTCAGGCACTGGGTACGGAAATTGCCCGTTCAAGGCGTTCCAAAAAACCGCTGTCCTGCTTATTTATCGACATTGATCACTTTAAAGGCGTGAATGACAAGCACGGGCATTTAACGGGTGACCGAGCACTGTGCTGTGTCGCGGATACCATCGCGCCACTACTGCGCCAGTCTGATGTACTGGCTCGTTTTGGCGGTGAAGAGTTCACCGTGTTATTGCCAGACTGCGACCTCAAGCAAGCTGAAGAAATTGCCGAGAGAATTCGCGATAAAATTTCACAGGTGATTATTGTCAACGATATAAATCAGCATTTCCAGGTGACGGTTTCTATCGGTGTGAGCTACTGGCAACAAAACCAGCAGATTTTCGGCGATAACCAAACAGTGCAAAACGACCTTATTAATCAAGCTGACAAGGGCGTTTACCAGGCAAAAAGAAATGGCCGCAATTGTGTGCATGTTTTTAAAGGCGAGTAAGTCGGTACTGAAACCTTTGCCGTCAGTGCTTAGCCGATAGCCCTCACGTCCCTTTATGAAGTAGCATTTTCTCAATCTTACCAATGGCGACACGCGGCTTGAGTTGCTTTGGGCAAAACGAAATGCAATTTAAAATAGTCTTACAGCGAAATACACTGAATGGATCGTCAAGTTCTGACAGTCGTGCTTCTGTAGCTGTATCACGGGAATCAATAAGAAAACGGTAGGCATTTAATAGCCCAGCGGGGCCGACAAATTTATCGGGGTTCCACCACCAGGATGGACATTGTGTCGAACAACAGGCGCAGAGAATACACTCATAGAGCCCATCCAGTTTTGCCCTGTCCTCCGGCGACTGAAGCCTTTCTATAGCGGGTGGAGGTTCATCATTGATTAAATACGGCTTGATCCGCTCGTACTGTTTGAAGAACATCGTCATATCGACAACAAGGTCGCGTATCACCGGTAAGCCGGGTAAGGGGCGGATAACAATATCTGCACTCCCTCGGTTTGGCTGAACGGCTTGTCCAGAAGGCAGTTGGCCACCCTTGAGTAAGGTCGAAATACTGGTAATGCAAGCCAGGCAATTTGATCCATTGACGTTCATACCATCAGAGCCACAAACCCCTTCGCGACAACTCCGCCGATACGTTAGGCTTGGGTCCTGTTCCTTTAGACGTTCCAGAACGTCTAGTAACATCATGTCCTCGCCGGGATGAAGCGTTAAGGTATAGTCTTGCATTCGAGGCGCTTCATCTTTTTCAGGCAGGTAACGGTAGATGCTGATTTTCATTATTTTTCACCGATGTTATCCGGTTAAAGATAATTATCCGCCAAAACAGCCGCAGCTATAGCTCTGATTTTCGCGACAATTGCACGCAGGCCATTGCCTCTTGTCATGCTCAGGTGACGCTCCAGGTCCAGCTGCTTGAAATAGCCGTCAATATCAAAATCGCTGATTTCCTTTGCCGTTTTATCATTGTAAGCCGCCAACACCAGGGCGAGTAGACCTCGGACAATATGGGCGTCACTATCAACGATAAAATGTAATTTTTCACCATTGATCTGTGCGTCTAACCAAACGTTGCTCTGGCAGCCTTTCACCATGCGGCTGGGCGTATGCAAGGCCTCATCCATGGCGGGCAGTTCACGCCCCAGGTCGATAATGTAACCGTAGCGGCTTTCCCAATCATCGAAGAAGGCCATATCGTCGAGAATATCTGCTGTCGTTAAGCTGCTCATTGATCCTTCCTTAAATACTGCCCTCGGGCTTTAAAAAAATAGCCCGGCTTCAAGCTGTGCTTCTTCGCTCATCATCTCTTTTGACCACGGCGGATCGAAAACCAGTTCCACCTCCACCGCTTTAACATTGGGTACCTTACTTACTCGATATTGCACATCATTGACCAATACTGGCCCCATACCACACCCAGGTGCCGTCAGTGTCATTTTAATGCTGACCTTGCCCTGCTCCTGGTCAATGGCAATATCGTAAATTAGCCCCAGTTGTAAGAGGCTGATGGGGATTTCCGGATCGTAAATAGAGTCCAGTGTCTGCTCTATTTGCTCGCGACTGATGCTGCCGGAACCATCGTCCTTAAAATCAAGCAGGGTAGGCTGGAGGCCAACGGCGTCGGCGTCGGTACCATCAATCCGAAGCATTTTACCCTGCCAAATAACGGTATAATTGCCACCGAGATCCTGTACCACATTGATAAACACATCTTTCGGGATCATCACTGGCTCGCCTGAGGGCACCAGGCGCGACGGACATTCCCGCTGTGTGACAAGCATTCTTTGTTCCATATACTCCTAGCCTAAAATCGTTATCACCGTCGCGCTTAAACTCACTGCGGCATTGTTGAAATTATTCCGTACTACTTGGGGACATCATTGACTGCCATTCTGATCTTTGCGCTTATTGCAGCATGTTTTTGACTTTCTGTAAGCCGGAAAAAAGTATGTCGACTTCCGCTATCGTATTGTAAAGAGAGAACGATGCCCTTGCGGTTCCCGTAATGCCGTACCGTGCCATAAGCGGTTCGGCGCAATGGTGCCCAGTGCGAACAGCTATGCCTTGGCGATCTAGCATAAAACCGATGTCGGATGAATGGCTGCCTTCGATAATAAAACTCAAAATAGCAATTTTATGACTGGCGGAACCAATAATACGTAAACCCTCAAAGTCTTCTGCCTGTTCGGTGGCGCGTGCCAACAAGGCTGCTTCATGCTCTTGCAGAGCGGCCATATCGAGGCTGGAAAACCAGTTCACAGCCGCCGCCATACCAATCGCACCCGCAATATGTGGCGTGCCCGCTTCAAACTTATAAGGCAAGGTGTTCCATTCGGCGTTTTGATAGCTGACCGTGGCAATCATCTCACCGCCAGTCTTCCAGACGGGCCAGTCGGCCAGTAGTGCCTGCCGCCCCCACAAGACACCGATACCGGTAGGTCCAAATAATTTGTGCCCAGAAAAAGCATAAAAATCACAGCCGAGGTTTTGCACGTCTACCGAGCCGTGGGCTATACCTTGCGCGCCATCCACAAGCACCCACGCGCCTACCGCCTTGGCTTGTTGGCAAAGTTTTTTAACCGGGTTCACGGTGCCCAGGGCGTTCGAGACATGGGAAAAAGCCACCAGACGGGTTTTTTCTCCAAGCAGTGCCGTAAAGGCATCCTCCCGTAAGGCGCCACTGTCATCAACAGGCGCAATTTTCAATATCGCTCCGCTTCGCTGACAAGCTTGCTGCCAGGGCACTAAATTGGCGTGATGTTCCATTTCGGTGACCACAATCTCATCACCGGGATTTAAGTACTGCACCAAACCATTGGCAACCAGGTTGATGGCATCCGTCGTGCCACTGGTCCAGATCACCTCTTCCCGCGCGGAAGCATTAATAAACTGCGCAATCGTATCTCGGGCCGCTTCAAAGTGTCGGGTGGCCTCATCGGCTAATTGGTGCGCGCCACGATGCACATTTGAGTTGTACTGCGAGTAATAATTAGTCAGGGCGTCGATGACGCACTGGGGCTTTTGTGTGGTGGCGGCATTGTCGAGATAGACGAGTGGGGCGCCATCGATTTCGCGTTGCAAAATGGGAAATTGAGCACGAATAGCATCAACATCAAAACTCATTGAGTCGCCTCCTGTCCGCTGTGCTTAATCTCGTTCATGCGGGTAAAGCGTCCACTGAGCTGTTGGCGTAACCAGTCCGCCAGCACGGCGTTGGGGATTTGATCAATCAGCTCATTGATAAAACCAAAATTCAACATTAAATGTGCCTGTTCCAAACCAATGCCACGGGACCGCAGATAATAAAGTGCTAACTGATCAATTTCGGCAATGGTAGCGCCGTGTGCACAGCTGACGTCATCGGCATAAATTTCCAGCTCTGGTTTGACATCTACCTCTGCGTCACGTGACAGCAACAAGTTGCGATTATTCAGCTCGGCCGAGGTCTTTTGCGCATAGCGATGGATGTGGATTCGGCCATTGAATACCGCGCGCGCTTTATCCGCGACGATACCACGCACTCTTTCATCGCTTGTACCATTGGGGGCTGTGTGTTCAATGTTGCTGTGTAAATCAAAGTGCGTCTGTTTATCCAGTAGATAAATAGCATCCAGTTTGGCAAGGGTTCCTTCTCCCTGGTGAGAGATGTCGACATCAATACGCGCTAAGTCGCTGCCATAACCGACAATCGTGCTGTTCAGAGTTGCCTGTGTATCCAGATTAAAATGGCTACCTCCAATCGTTAATGCCGCATCACTTTGTAAGGCCAGTCGGTAGTGTTCTAGCTCCGCTTTTGTTGCCAAACTGTATTCGGTGAAACTGGTATTAAAACTTTCCTGATTGCCAGCCAGGTGCTCAATGACCGTCACCCTGGCCCCCGCTCCGACACGTACCAGCGTACGGCAGTGGGCTTCATTGCCCGCCGTCATGGTTTGAGTAATGTGTATGGGGTGTTTGAGATCAACCTGGGGCGCAACATCAATGACAAGGCCGTTAGTCGCTAAGGTGTCGTTGATCAAACCAAACAGGTGTTGTTGGGGCTTTACGCCCGCAAACTGATCCAGCACCCAGGGTTGATGTTCATCGGGCACTTGCGCCAGCGGCATGATAGTCAGGCCTTCAGGCAAGTCTGCCGGAATACTTTGCAGCACCCCATCGATAAAAACGAGATTGATGCTGTTAAGGCCTGAAATGGGGCTTACGTCGATGACGGGGGCTGGGCTACCATCACTAAAATCAAGCTGTTCCAGTTTTTTGAGTGATGTATATTTCCATGCCTCCGTTTGGCGCGTTGGCCAGTCGGTATCGCGTAACAAGGCGAGTGAGGCGGCCCGCTTTTCATGCAACCAATCGTCAATTGCTTCCGCACGCGTCAGCGCATTGCCGAACCAGCTATTCACAGACTTTTCTCCTCGCCGGGCTGTCGGGCTAGCCAGGCGTAGCCTTGTTCTTCCAGCTCAGGAGCCAGTGAGGGGCCACCACTTTTTATGATTTTGCCTTCTGACAGCACATGGACATAATCCGGTTTAAGGTAGTCGAGCAGACGCTGGTAGTGGGTTACCACAATAAAGCTGCGCTTGGCATCACGCTGACTGTTGACACAATCGGCGACTAATTTCAGTGCATCAATATCCAAGCCTGAATCGGTTTCATCCAGAATACATAACTTGGGCTGCAGCATTAACATTTGCAGGATATCATTGCGCTTTTTTTCGCCGCCTGAAAAGCCTTCGTTAACACCACGTTTAAGAAACTCAGTGGGCAAACGCACTGCTTTACAGGCTTCTCGCGCGGCGCTTAAAAATTCCTTGGAGCTCATCAGTGGTTCACCCCGGGCCTCACGTTGAGCATCTACCGCGGCTTTGAGAAACTCTAAATTGCTAACGCCGGGAATTTCCAAGGGGTATTGAAACGCCAGAAAAAGACCTGCAAGAGCCCTTTCTTCAATGTCCATTGTTAATAAATCAACACCCTCAAAAAGGATGCTCCCCTCCTCGACAATATACGCCTCACGGCCTGACAATACATAGCCGAGCGTACTTTTACCCGAACCATTGGGCCCCATAATCGCGTGAACTTCACCGGGGTTTACCGTCAGGTCGAGACCCTTCAGTATGGTTTTACCCGCAATAGAGGCTTTTAAATTTTTAATCGATAACATAATCAAACATCCTTACCCAACTGAGCCTTCGAGGCTAATTTCAAGTAGTTTCCCAGCTTCTACTGCGAATTCCATCGGCAATTGCTTAAACACTTCTTTGCAAAAACCGTTCACAATCATCGATACGGCTTTTTCCGAGTTAATACCCCGCTGCTGGCAAAGGAACAGCTGATCGTCAGACACTTTTGAGGTGGTCGCTTCATGTTCCACAATCGCACTGGGGTTGCGACTTTCAATATAAGGGAAGGTATGCGCGCCACACTGATCACCAATTAACAGCGAGTCACATTGGGTATAGTTACGTGCCCCTTCCGCTGTCGGCATCATTTTCACCAGGCCACGATAGCTATTGTTACTCTGAGCCGCTGATATACCTTTAGAAATGATCGTTGAGCGGGTATTTTTGCCCAAATGAATCATTTTTGTGCCGGTATCCGCTTGCTGCCTGCCGCGAGTTAAAGCCACGGAATAAAATTCACCCACACTGTTATCTCCGCGCAGAATACAGCTGGGGTATTTCCAGGTGATGGCCGAACCGGTTTCGACCTGAGTCCAGGACACCTTGGCATTTTTGTGGCACATCGCCCGCTTGGTGACAAAATTATAGATACCACCACGCCCCTGCTCATCGCCGGGATACCAGTTTTGAACAGTAGAATATTTGATTTGCGCATCGTCTAAGGCAACGAGTTCAACCACCGCTGCGTGTAGCTGGTTTTCATCGCGCTGTGGCGCGCTGCAGCCTTCAAGGTAACTGACATGGCTACCTTCATCGGCAATCACCAAGGTGCGTTCAAACTGGCCCGTGTTTTGTTCGTTGATACGGAAATAGGTGGATAACTCCATCGGGCAACGCACCCCTTTGGGCACATAGACAAAAGAGCCATCGGTAAATACGGCACTGTTCAGCGCGGCATAATAGTTATCAGTACGCGGCACCACACTGCCCAGGTACTTCTGCACTAATTCCGGATATTCCTTAATGGCTTCAGAAATGGAGCAAAAAATAACCCCGGCCTCCTTCAGTTTTTCCCGGAAGGTAGTGACCACCGACACGGAATCAAAGACTGCGTCAACCGCCACACCGGCCAACATCTGCTGCTCCATCAAGGGAATACCCAGCTTTTCGTAGGTGGCCAGCAACTCTGGGTCAATTTCATCCAGTGATTTAGGTTTATCGTCCATGCTTTTGGGTGAGGAATAATAAGAGATCGCTTGAAAATCGATTTTAGAATAATCGATATGCGCCCAATGGGGTTCCGGCATTTTTTTCCAGCTGGCGAACGCCTTAAGCCGCCAGTCAAGCATCCATTGCGGTTCGCCTTTTATCGCGGAAAGTCGCGCTATAACCTCTTCATTTAAGCCAGGCTCGAAGGTGTTTGATTCGATAGAGGACGTAAAGCCTGCCTCGTATTCGCGGGTTATTGCCTTTTCGATTTGATCGGTCATAACCTTTACCTTTTGTATTCTGTTTTACATCGTCCTCCGGTAAAGACATAGTGACAAAGCATTGTGTTCTGCATATCGCCACCACATCCTGAGCCGGGGACATAATCGATGGACATCCATCTAGACAAGAATGCCAGCACCCCTAGGATACGTCGCTAAACTCCGCAATCCAACCTCTGCACTCAGTAGACTGCTCTAGCGGACCCTGTTGAACGCCATAGTCACTTGATGTAGCCATCTGATCTAAGAGCCTGATATTGCGGGGCAATATTCTAACTTTCTGCACCAGAGATGCCCCTTGCTCGGCTGTAAGACGTCGCGTCATCAAACCCGCGCTCCGTTAAACAAGCATAGTGACAAGTTCAATGGTCTGTCTGACGCTCGTCGTGCTGCAAACCCCATAGCGACATAATGGCCAGCAATGGGGCCATCGGCACAGCTTAGAGCAGAGCGGAGCTAATCGTGATAGAAAGGTGCCTCTGCCACCTTAATCAGCGCCCGACAATTAGCCTTGCTTTATGGTGACTGACAATAACTTTCATAAAAAGTGAATTTACGCGTTCAGAACAGGGACTCACTGTAGATTAAGGAGGGTTCGTTATTAGCCTCTTTGAAATAATTTTCAACCGCCGCGCATTCACTCCGCCCATGGATTGTCGTCAGCATATCTCGCAAAGTTTCAAAATATCCTAAACCGTCACTCCGCATGAACCTGCCTTCAGCATCGTGCACTTGCTGTGGCGAACCATTGAAGCGTTGATGTTTGATCAACACCTTAGATGCAAACGGCAAGCGTGAATATCCTTCCTCGCGCTGACTGAGCGACGTCAATATCCCTCTAAAGATAGCTTCTTTCTCGACCATTCTTGTACAAATGATATTGATTGTATCGAGATCCAATGGTGACGCTTTTGATAAACAGTCTTCGCGATTGATCGTATTCGTCGCGAGATAAAACATCAGCTGTAAATGATCCTTTTTACCGATAGGTGTGAGATAACCGCGATACTGGTATCTAGCAGCCTCGCAACTCACATTGGGTATATTTAATTTTGCGCGAATCACGGAGCAATCTAAATTGCCTTGCTCTAGGGTATGCGAAACACGCATAGCCGCCCTAAAATAGCCCTGTTCACCATCGTGCCGGTAGCCCGCTGGATAATACAAAGCGTATACGCCTTCGTAGCGCTCGAATATTTTTTGCGCAAAGGGCCGGTCAATATTAACGCCACAACCTGGTTTATTGGCCGTGTTCTTTTTTCGGTCAACGGCCTTGATGATCGCCATTTTGTCCGCTTCGACCTCGCCCACATTAAGTACCAATGAGCCGTTTTCGCCGGATCTTTTACAGTAGCCCAGCTTCGTGCCGAAACTGTACAGACGCTGCTCACGACTTGAATTGTGAATAATCTCAGGATCGAAATCATCCCATACCAGGGGATGGAGATGTCTCAATTCGCTATCGGGAAAAAGCGTCAGATAGACTTTGCGAAATTGTGTTGTGGCATCGACCAGACTCGTCAAAGAGCTTCTGTTAACGGCCGCTTTTGACGGCAGCAGTACTGTATTGGCCAGCGTATTAGGTGTAAGACCAAAGATCAGTTTGGTTTCGTGATTGTGCCCTTTGCCATTACCTTTAGTCGCATGCTTGACCAGTTCTCTCTTCAAAAACTCTTTATCGGTGCCCTTTAAATTGCGGTACAGACGTCGATAAATGTTCTCTTCATCTAGACACAGCGCCAACATACAACGCAGTAACTCCGAGTTGTCTATTCGAGGTTCGTAGTCTGGCATGCCTCATACCTACTGTTATTTTATGCGATAGGGGGTTGAAAAGGTGCAGCTTGGCAAACCTTCTCAACGAATTTTCTGCGTGGGTTCAGAAACTTTTATACAGGCCTGAAAGTTCATTGAATTTCAAAGAAATGTCAATAGACACCTATTTCTTTGGCCGATTATATTGCAATCAGCCGATTCGCTATGTGAGCTCACAAAACTGACGAGCTATTAAAACTCGGCAATGTCAAATGTACTCGGCACAACGGTCTTGAATGGAAAAATTTAATTAAAAAGTGGGGTTATAACATGGCCGAAAGCACTCTAAATAGCACCACTTGCGAAGCCTTGTCGCAGGTGCACAGCACGCAGTTCAGTGTTGTGCACCTGTCGTATCACAACATTCCAGTGCCTTACGAGCAGAGCGTTTCTGCGGTACTGACGCAATTTCCAATGGTGGGTTTGCTAATGGGTGTGCTCATGATACTGGCCCTACTTGTTCGAGTCGGCCGGTCATGGTCAAGCAAGGGCTTGCGGATTTTAGCCACCACAGGGTGGCTAGTATTTAGTGGGTTAACCATCAGTCTAGCAAGTAGTTATTGGCTCGTGCCAAAGTTAGCTGAAGGCCTATGGCATTATAAAAAAACAGTATGGATTGAACCAGGCTTGTCGGGTATTAACGAAGTGGCCAGCGCCATAACAAAGACAATTGATCTAAAACCCATCAAGCGCTGGTCCGGTTTTCTCCACCAAGTGTATGACAATCACACGTCACGACTGCTCCTGCATCACCATCAGATGCCTGCGCATCAAGAAAGCCTGGAGCTCTTCGATACGATCACACACAGACCGCATATCCATCAACGCCTGGCATCAAACAATGACCCTCTAACATCAGATGAGCAAGCACAGCTTGCAATATTGGCGATGACGGCCCAGAAGCTCGCAGAACAGGCGTTTGCAGCGAACAAGCTGGAATTTGCACTTCATATCGCTATGCAGGGCTATGAGATCGATAAGCGCGCAGACTATTTTGAGCGTGTAGTGTTGCCGATACGAGGTCAAATGGCACATCAGCTACTGCAATCAAAAAACTATGCACAGGCCGTTCAATACGTATTGGACATGCCAGGAAATTGGCACGACAAGGCCTACCTACAGCTGCTCGAGGCGGTCCAGTATGGGCTAATGACGGCTAAGCTGTCAGGGCAATATTCTCGCCGCTGGAGCGACGCAATCGAGCATTCTGAGAGTTTGCAAAGCCACTATTTTAGCGCAAGTAACGGGCTTCGCTCGCCTCACATTTCATGCAACATCGCTTTTCTTCATGGACTCCAAGCAATCGAAAGTCTACGTGAAAAAGATTCACAAACAGCCTTAGCAAGCCTGCAAAAAGCCAAACTGTATGTGCCCGACACGCGCTATGTTAGAGAGTTAATGCCTGTAGCCTATCACGGCATTGGCACTGACCATATGACCCAGCAAAGGTATCGTCTTGCAGCGCGTTCATTCGAGAGCGCTAACGCGCTGGCGCCCCGTGAGGACTACTCTTGTGATGCCGCCACGGCATGGCGTTTATCGGCATTTTCCGTGGTTGACGCCGGTAATTTTGGAGAAGCACGTAAAAGAGCTCAGAAGGCAAAACAGCTATGTGCCAAGCCCCTAGCGGATAAAGATTTACAACTTGAAATTGCGTTTCGACAGGCCCTTGAGCACATGCAATTCGGGCGCTGGAACGCAGCACGTACCCTGTTCTACAGTTTGACATCAGAGCTAAAAACCAGCCAGTCGGCACGCTATTATCTAAGTGACATTGATCATGCTGTTGCGCGCCACAACAAAATTATAAATTCAAGGCACATGTTGCCCATACCCCGCGTTACCGGGCAGTTTTGCACGCATTTTTTTGAACGCGAAGGTCAGGTAAGTTGCAAAGAGGTAACGCTATATAACGGCAAGCAAGCAGTAGGACGTTCGCTAAAGAATAAAACGACCGATGTCATTTTTAATCAGAAAAAGGGCTATCTGGCAGTCTACGACAATTTTGGCAGTGTGCAATACGATACCTGGGAGAATCAGCAGGGCGGATCAATCCATCAATGGATTGATACTGATGGCGATTACCGTCCTGACTATAAACAGTCATTTGTTGAAGACAGGCTTGTCGAAAGCCGGCAGTTATCAGGCCGAGTTTCCATGCGCTTTGTTGGTGGACTCATCAACAAAAAGTACGTTGATATTTTCTCACGCCCTGACACATTTCTGGTTGCGTACAAAAATAGCCACTACTTTGGGCGCACTGAAACCGCCGACAACAGTACCCGTCCACGTTGGCGCAATTACTTTGTATTCGATTATAAGTACGGAGATACCATCGATATTTTAGCGTTGGATGAAGACTTATTCAGCAACGAACTCATTGATCGTAAACAATTCCAAAGCCTGCCTGCGACCGGCTATGTAGAGATGAACCAACACAACGTCACACTGGCCATTGAAGTATCGTCAAGTGACCGCCCCGAGGGCCGCTACAAGGGCGAAAGCGGGCAAAGCGTCTTTGACGCACCCTCGTTTCTTGCCGAATACACACCTCTTTCTGCACAGGTTAAGGCGACCTACAAAGAAGATGCCCGCGCGCAGATCATGTCGACGGTAGCCGCTATCGCTGTTCCTGAGGCAGGAATATTCACTCTGATGAAACGTGGCAGATTCGCCGAACAACTCATTGCTGGTTGGTTAGGTTTTGAAGCAACTGACCACGTACTGAATAAATCTGTAGAAGATCGTCACCACAACGACTGGAGATAATACCGATGAAAACCACATTAAGCTGGATGCTCGCCTTCTCATTAGCCTCTGCGACTCCCTCCGCCCTGGCAAACCCAGCCCTGGCCGCAGCAAGAGCTGCCGAAGCGTTAAGGTCGCAACAGGCGGCAGCGCGTATCGCCTCTGAACAAAATGCGGCGCGTGCTGCTAGCGTAGCCGCGCAGGCAAATCGAACCAGATATGCACAACAGACAGCCGCAGCACAATCGCGTGCGGCCTTCGAACAACAAGCACGCAGCCAGGCCGCTTTTCGCCATACAGAATTCCTACGAGTCAATGCGCAACAAGCCCAGGCTAATAAGCAGCGTTTGGCAATTCAATCGCACGTCAAACAACAAGTAGACATTGCTAAACGTAATCTGCCTGCCAGACCGGTGGCAAGAATGACGACGTTTAACAATAATGCTAATGCAGGGTTAATCTACCAACGCCGTACAGGTGCGTCTGATGTATACATTGGTCAAACGAAAAACTTACAGCGCTTCCCTGTAAGACAAACCGAACATGCGAAAAAACTGAACACGACCTCCAGTTATCAGCTAGTCGGCGGGGCGCCAGGTGGTGACCGAACGTTATTACGTGTTGCAGAACAAGCGGCCTACGATGCACAGAATAAATATTCTGCCAAAATGGCATTAAATGTGACCAACGCCATTAGACCGATGGCAGAAGTAAAATACATGACAGCCACAGCACGATAAATCTAACTCCTCTCAGCCGTTAATTCGAAGACTTAGAAGCATCATGTAGAAGCCGGTCTCTCGTCCATTCCCCTCATAGCGGGCGCTATTTTATGTTCCAGTCAACAAAAGCAGGCGCATTAATTGGCTAAATACTGAAACTCTCTCAGTGACAAGTCAGCTTTCGAAGATTAGAACGGGGGGACGTTGCAATACTTATATCAGCCCTGACCGGTATAAGCACTGTCATCGCGCGTCATCGGCGCGCGATTCGGCTGGGGCCGGTGGCCTTTGAAGATAGAAGGAAGCAATGGCTTATTTACCTCGCCATTGACGCTGCGATGAAAAAAACCGTGCCCATAACCTATTACCCATTTATTACGAACCGACAAAGATATTCCGAGCCGACAAAGACCCTAACGACTTTATCCCAATGAAACACAAGTTGCCCCAACTTATGATACGTTATATCATAACATTGCAACCCCGAGCACACGACACGTGTAGAGGGTGCAACAACTCGGTATTACGCTGTCATTCGGCTAGTCCTTTGCCTGTCCAGTTTTCTTGACACAGTAAACCACCGAGGTCTTCAAATAATAAACCCTGTGAAGGTCACCGTTTAGTAGTGATTATTTTAGCGTTATGAACACGCTCCCCCTGGATGCCAGCACCGGTAAGCAACAGCTACCGGTTAACCACGTCCAGGGGGCGCTTTCAAACGTCAACCATCGGGCGCGTTTGGTTCAGTGTAAGACTCGATAAAGGAACAACAAAGCTGAATGAAAACCGACGTTAAATTACAGCGTGATGAGAAGCTAATCGTCAAAGAACACGGCACAGCTTTAGCAATTGCGAGCGTCAGAAAACCAATGCCAGGGCGCTCTAACCCCTGGGCTATGGGTTTACTCTCTCGGCTAATCGTCGCCCTTTCCACCTCTATTGCCCTCTGGGCTTTAGTCTACTGGGCAACCACTGGATAATCGGATATGAACCACGCCATTGTGATCGACAACCTGACGGTGACATACGACCAGCATCCCGCTGTGCACCACTTAACGACGACATTCAATGCCGGCACGCTAACATCACTGATCGGTCCAAACGGCTCGGGTAAAACCACCTTACTACAGACCATCGCTGGCCTTCGCGCCCCCAGCGAAGGGCGCGTTACATTGCAAGGTTTTACGGTTAAAGATATCGCTTATCTGCCGCAGCAGGATCAGATCGATAAAACTTTTCCTATGGTCGTTCGAGATCTGGTTGCCAGCGGTCTGTGGCGGTCGACAGGCCCATTTGCACGCTTCACACGCAAACAGACTCAGACAGTAGACGTCGCTTTGGCAAAGGTCGGACTACGCGGCTTCGAACACCGAATGATTGGCAGCCTCTCTGGAGGCCAATTCCAGCGCATGCTATTTGCACGCCTGATTGTCCAGGACGCGCCGGTATTGTTACTCGACGAACCCTTCAATGCCATCGATGAAAAAACATCGGCGGAACTGTTGTCTCTGATCGATGACTGGCATGGCGAAGCCCGCACCATTTTGATTGTCACTCACGATGTTGAACTGGCCAGGCAGCGCTTTCCCAACAGCCTTTTAATGGCACGGGATTTAATCGCCTGCGGCAATAGCCAGGATGTACTCACTACAGAAAATATAAAACGCGCCCGGCAAATGAATGAACCCTTTGACGCCACATCCGCTCTTTGTCTGCGAGGTGCAACGTGATGACTGAAGCCTTGTGGGCGCCTTTTGTGGAGTTTAGTTTTATGCGCCGTGCACTGGTGGGCTGTATCGCCATCAGTGTTGGCGCAACGCCTGTCGGCGTACTGATGATTCTGCGGCGTATGAGCCTCACCGGTGATGCCATGGCCCATGCCATATTACCCGGCACCGCCATTGCCTACCTATTGGTCGGACTTTCACTAAGCGCCATGACCCTGGGTGGGCTGGTGGCAGGGCTGGTGGTTGCAGTGGGCGCGGGGCTGGTCGCCCGCCATACCGCCCTAAAAGAAGATACCAGTCTGGCAGCGTTCTACCTTATCTCTCTGGCTTTAGGCGTGATGTTGCTGTCAGCGCGGGGGAATAACGTCGATCTTTTTCATGTGTTATTCGGCAGTATTCTCGCCCTTGATGACAGCTCGTTATATCTACTGGCCAGCATTGCCAGTCTGAGCCTACTGATCCTTGCGGTGATCTTCCGCCCATTAATACTGGAGTGTGTTGACGCTGCCTTTCTGCGCTCGGTCAGTCGCACCAGTCCCCTGGCACACTACGGTTTCCTGGTACTGATGGTGATCAATCTTGTCGCCGGGTTTCACGCGCTCGGCACCTTAATGGCCGTTGGCATGATGGTATTACCCGGCGCTGCGGCTAAATTCTGGGGGCGCTCGCTGGGTAGCCTGTTGATGCTGAGTGTCCTCCTGGGACTCAGCGGCAGTTATCTGGGCTTACTCCTGTCCTATCACCATGATTTACCGGCAGGGCCTGCCATTATTCTTGTTTTGGGAAGCCTCTATGTCACTTCCATACTCATAGGGCGGGAGAGCGGATTACTGAATACCTATCTGTCACGTCGCCATTTTGCCAGATAGTCATCTCAAACGAGGATATTGATTGTGCGCAATTATTTTTACCTTTTTAGTCTTCTGGCCTGTCTGATTGGCCATTCCTCAGCCGCTGGAGCTAATGAAGCCCCCACCGATAAAATTCGCGTGGTTGCAAGTTTCAGTATTCTCGGCGACATGGTTCGAGAACTGGGCGGCGACAAGGTGGCAATTGCCATACTGGTCGGACCCGATAGCGATGGGCACCTCTACCGCCCAACGCCCTCCGACGGTAAGACGATAACTCAGTCCGATCTCGTCATTACCAATGGTCTACATTTTGAGGGCTGGATAACACGACTAATTGACAGTGCCAACTACCATGGCCCCGTTGTCATCGCCACAGATGGCGTTCATGCCTTACAGGTGAACGGTGAACCCGACCCCCACGCATGGCAGAGTTTGGAAAATGCTCGCCTTTATGCCAACAATATCACCCGAGCGTTGATCCGGTTACAACCAGAGTCTGCGGAGTACTTTGCACAACGTAAGCAGCAATTTGACGTCGATATCCTGCAACTTCAACAAACAGCACAACGGCTCTTCAGCACCACTCCTGCCGACCAGCGGCTTGTGGTCACCAGCCACGATGCCTTTGGCTATTTCGGGCGAGAATACGGCATTCAGTTTATTGCCCCTTTGGGGGTGAACACCGATTCAGAGGCCAGTGCCAGCAACGTCGCTCAGCTGATACGCCAGATCAAAAGCCAAAACATTCGCGCCGTGTTTGTCGAAAATATTACCGACCCGCGCCTGATGGAACAAGTTGCCAGAGAAACCGGTGCCCACATTGGCGGCAGCTTATATTCCGACGCCCTCTCGTCTGTCTCTGGACCTGCGTCCACATATCTGAAAATGATGCGCCACAACATAACGTTTATCAGTGCTGCGCTGGAGTCCTCTAGAGAATAAGGCGAGAAATTATACTGCCACCCCCATCCTCCGCCGATGACGATATTCCCTTACGGGAACCGTACGGGGATGTCGATTGAGGGTGGCCGAACAAGATTTAAAACTCAGTTAAATCGAACTAAAAGGTGACTAAGATTGAAAGATATCAAAAAAACATTCCGCAACATTGAGAAAATGTTGAGAAATTCCAACTGGTTTGACGATGGATGGGATATCTATAATCGAGGCCCTTATATCCAGCTTTACAAAGAAAGCTGGCATAACCAGAACCAAAGCGGCATTCATTTTGAAACTTACATTGAAGCGCCGCAAATACAAAAAAAACAATTCCCTATTTGTATGCATGCAGAAGAAGACTGCCCACTACGGGATCAATTTATACAAGAGTTTTTAAGACTAGAGGCAGATCGAATACGAAGTTGGAAAGGCTACAGCGTCATCGGCGAGGGATATAACATATGTTCCCGCACACTGCCCCTTAATTTCAAAAATTTGGAGCAACGTTTACTCGAAGAATTCAACAGGCTTCGACGACTCGATGTCAGCATTGAAAAAGCATTAAATCACGTTAATTGATCAAATAATGAAAACACCAAAAAGCCCTTGTGTTAATGTCTGCCAATTTTCTGGCGCCACCGGATGGTGCACCGGCTGCGGTCGGACTCGACACGAATGTCGACAATGGAAGAACTTAAAGCCCTATAAAAAACAAACGCTGCAGAAAGAACTTGAGAAAAGAGTCTCTAAAATAAAGCTTGAAAAAGAATAAGGCCAAGAATACGACCGCGTAGCTTTACCGGCATTGACCACGACTTACCGTCTCAAACCGTCATTGCGGCTGTCCTGCCCCTCTCGATCTAAGCAAGTGATAACTAAAAATTTAATACTTAAAAAATATGATATGCCATATTTTTTAAGTAAAGGAACGCGAATGAAAAAGTCACAATCTAATACCAAAGAATCACCAACCTTCACGCCCTTCTTGCCATATTCCCTGGTGATAGTCGCCGGCGTGTGTGGGGTGGCCGGGCCTGCTCAGGCCGAAAAACACACTATGGAAATTATTGAAGTTCGTGCCAACAGTCTGGACGACAAGGGCCTTGCCCTGGATTCTGAAAACAGCGCCGCCAGTCGTTTGGGGCTATCTATTCTGGATATTCCTGCCAGTGTCTCGGTGATCGGAAAGGAATCTATCGCCATAAAAGGTGACTTTTCCGGTCTGTCTGCCGTGACCCGGGCTACGGGTTTCTCTGCCAGTAGCAGCCCCGGGAACGGCGGTACGTCCACTTCGGTGCGTGGTTTCAATGGCCACAGTTCCGTGGTTAACACCTATGATGGCACTCGACTCTATGTGGGGGCAGGAACCGTGAGCTTTCCAGCGGATACCTGGACGGTGGAGCGCATCGAGGTATTGCGGGGCCCAGGGTCCGTCATCAATGGCATCGGTGCCATTGGCGCGACCGTCAACTATGTCCCGAAAAAACCCACATTCAAAGCGATTGAGAGTGAAATCGCTGTCACCGCCGGTAGCTTCAATATGCAGCGCTACGCTGTGGGTTCGGGCGGTCAGATTAACTCCAGACTGGCTTTCCGGCTTGATGCGGTCAATCATTCAAGCGATGGCTATGTAGATCGCGCCGACCAAGAACGTACCGCCATTGCAGGTGCCCTACTCTTCAAACCCCTGGACAATCTGGAGCTGCAGTTTAGCGTTGACTACGCCGATACAGATGCCGCCCCCTATTGGGGAACTCCAGTGGTAAACGGCAAGATCCCCAGCGGTATACGCGAGAACAACTACAATGTCGCCGATGGCTTGGTGGAATACGAAGACCTGTGGCCCAGATTCCACGTAACATGGGATATCAACGACCATGTCCAGTTACGTAGCGATACCTATTACCTGACCGCCGAACGCCACTGGCGTAACGTGGAATCTTATGATTACAACCCTGACACGGGGCTGGTGGATCGCGCTTTTTATCTCGAAATCCTGCATGAGCAAGAACAGCTTGGTAACCGCAGCGACCTGTTATTCGATATGAACATCGGTGGCATGCGCAACCGCCTCAGTGTAGGCCTTGAAGTTAACCAGATCGATTTCAGCCACATCAATAATCGGCCCTATGCAGGCAGTAGCAGTGTTGATTTACTCAATCCTCACCCTGGAAATTGGGCAGAGGGAGGAGACAGCGAGACCACACGGGATTACGACTCCGAAGCTTTCCAGTATGCGGTATTTCTCGACAATGTACTGGCGCTCAACGAACAGTGGGACTTGGTGAGCGGGATTCGCCAGGATGAAATTAACGTCGAACGGCGTGACCTGGCACGCACAAACGGTGAGCCTGCCGAATTTATCGACGAAGATTTCTCTGGAACCAGCTGGCGTCTCGGCGCTGTCTATAAACCTACAGAAAACACCAGCCTCTATGCCCAATACAGTACCGCGGTAGACGCGATCCAATCACTGCTAAGCACAACGAATACCGATCTCGATTTAGCGGAGGGCAAGCAATTCGAAGTCGGCATCAAACAGCAAGCGCTAGAGGGCAGATTACAATACACCGTCTCCCTCTACGACATCACAAAGTCAGATTTGCTCAGCTCCGATCCTGGCGGCATCCAACGACAGATCGGCGAACAGTCCTCCCGCGGTATCGAATTTGAGCTCTACTGGGTGCCACTGGATCTGTTCAGTATTGATTTTAACATCGCCTTAACCGATCCAGAGTATGAAGAATTCCTCAGTGGCAGCGATGATTACAGTGGCAACACCCCCCGCAACGTCCCCAAAAAGACGGCTAACCTATGGCTAACCTGGCGGGCTGCCTACGCCTGGTCGGTTTCCGTCGGTGCCCGCTACGTCGGTGAACGCTACATCAATGATGCCAACACTGAGGAATTGCCCGATTACACTGTGTTTGACGCCACTGCACAGTGGCAAGTGAGTGATAATCTTCGGATAACCATGAGAGGTAAGAACCTCAACGACACCAAAGATTATGTGCTCTCTACCTATGGAAACCAGTGGATTTCGGCAGATGGCCGCAGTATGGAAGTCGGCCTGCACTATGAATTCTAATACCTGTGAATCCTGTGCTTACATCGGCGCCAACTTATGAAGTTGCGGCGCTGGCTCTATCTCACTCATCGTTGGCTGGGGATTCTCCTATGCCTGCTAGTGGCCATGTGGTTTTTTTCTGGCGTGGTCATGATGTATGTCGGATTTCCGGAGCTGACACGGCCCGAACGTCTCGCGGGGTTGGCGCCACTGCACAAAGAGGCATTGCGGGTCAAACCAACTGAGCTGCTATCGCAGCTCAATCCAGCACAAACCATCGAAGAAATCCGTCTCACCTCAGTGCTAGGCCGCCCCGCGTGGCTCTTGCGCAACGGCGATGGTGAGCGCCATGGTTTATTTGCCGACACTGGTGAAGCCCTCTCCAGGCTTAATGTTGAGGACGCTCTGCAAGCCGGTGTCGCTTACGCTCGCGCGGCAGGCATCGCACCCGTATCCATAGAGCACAGGGCACTGCTGAAAATGGATCAGTGGTCCCTGTCCAGCAGCCTGAACCCGCACCGGCCACTGCACCTGTTGGCGCTGAATGACCCTGCGGGCACCGAAGTCTACATTTCTTCAGTGACTGGGGAGGTAATGAGAGACACTACCGCTCTGGAGCGTGGTTGGAACTGGCTGGGAGCAAACCTGCACTGGATCTACCCCCTGCAACTTCGCCGTTACAGCACGGTCTGGCATTGGGTGGTGGTGATACTTTCCCTCGCCGGCCTGGTCTCCATTCTAACAGGCGCGGTCGTGGGCGTTCTGCGCCTACGGCTGCGTCGGCGCTATCGCGGCACCGATATCACCCCCTATCGTGGCGCCATGAAGCTACACCATGTTCTAGGGCTGTTAGTCCTGATACCTTTAACCACTTACATGCTCAGCGGATTGCTGTCGATGAACCCCTGGGGTGTATTTGATGATGACATCTCCTTTGCCGAACGTCTGGCCGCCTACAGAGGCACACCGACCCCCCACAATATCTTGCCTCATAGCGGGACCGTGGTCTCACCTGGCATCAAGCTGGATATACCACCTGATACGCGGGAACTGATTTGGCAATGGTTGGGTAGCCGCCCCTATGCCTACGCCGTTAAGGGGGATGGACAACGCCAATTGCTCACCTCACCGAACCAGGAAAACCTGGCAACATTGGCTCTAACACAATTAAAGCAGGTCATGGCCGGGCACAAGGTCACCGCTATCGAGCGGCTCACCACGTATGACAATTACTATTACTCCCATCACCAGCGCTGGCGGGCGCTGCCGGTGTTGCGGGTATGCTTCGATGACCCCGCCGCCACCTGGTTTCATATCGACCTCACCACCGGCGAATTAATCAATCAGCTCACCCAAACAGGTCGTATAAAACGCTGGGGCTATAACGGCCTCCACAGCCTTGATTTTCAATTTCTCATTAATAACCGCCCCTCCTGGGATCTGGTGGTGATCTCACTTTGCGCCGCTGGCTTTCTGTTCTCCTCAACTGCCGTTCTCGTCGCCTGGCGACGCCTCGCTCCTAGGCGGAAACGCTACCCAAAAGAAAGATATCAGCGGATTTCAAAACCAAAGGGGTCAGAGTAATTGATATTAGCCCTTTGCCGGTATTCCTTTGATCTTCTGTCATCTCTCCTTGCCAGAGTTGAGGCAAGACTGTTCGTTTATTTTTATATTCTGCTTGATACGCTCACTAACAAAAAATCAGTTATTCGAATAGCGTCCTTCTCCGAATGTATAGCCCGGTATCATCATGTCAAATAAAGCGGTATATCACTTTTGTCAGGTGCCAGGCGCCTGGATATCTCCAGAAACAATGCCTGAAGATATTCGCCAAGTGATGTGTTTTTCTTCTCTCTATTACTGTATTGAAATAGCCTATGACATCTTATTCAAAGGGACGGGTTTGGCCGTTTTATGGAATTCATTGCTGTGACTTACCACGCCAGGAAGGAAGTGTCGTGTTTATACTTGTTTTTTTGCATTTTAAAAGGCAGCCCGGATAACGATAATGAAAAGCAATAATATCCTACTGGATTTAATGCCTATTTTTTATTATGTAAACAGGAGCGGCATTCAATAATAAATTCACCGAGGCCTAACTTGCACCTTTACCCCGCATCTTTAAGTGAACTTATAATTTAGCTATCTACACAGCAATATTTTTTAATGATAAGCTAGCATAAAGACATAGATTAATTATTTTTTTATCTAATTTTTAAAACCGCAAACTAAAATTTTAAGAAATGTCTCTCAATCGTTTAATTGATTATCGATACTAAGGAAAGTCCAACCATGAACAGAAAAACTATCGTATTAACTGGAGCCTCCTCGGGCATCGGTGAGGCTGCCGCAAAAATAATGATAGATGAGGGGCACAAACTGATCACTCTTGATCTTCAAGGACCACCACCAGGATCTAGTCAGCATATAAAATGTGATTTAAATGATCCAAAAGAGATCGAACAAGCCGTTGCACAAATTGAAGGCAATATTGATGCACTACTGAATGTTGCAGGCGTACCGGGCACACTACCGGGAGAAGTAGTGATCGGCGTGAATGTTTTAGGGCTACGATATCTCAGCGATTTATTGATTCCTCGTTTAAATAAAGGCGGTGCAATAGCCAATATCGCCTCAATTGGCGGTTTTAGCTGGCAACGGCGAATAGCTGAAATCAATGATTTCCTTGATACTCCTGATTTCAGCTCAGGTTTGGCGTGGTGGGAAGCTCATAAAAACGAGATTAAAATAGACCCTTATAGCTTTTCTAAAGAATGTGTCGTTGTCCTCACCATGCGCCAAGCAGGATTGACACTTGATCGCGGCGCCCGAGCAAATAGCGTCAGTCCAGGCCCGGTTGAAACATCTTTATTACCTGACTTCAAGCGTCAAATGGGAGAAGATCAACTTGAGTGGGTCATCAACACAATAGGCCGCGCAGCACAGCCAAAGGATATAGCAGAAGTGCTCTGCTTCTTGGCCACCGGCCCGTCTACCTGGGTTAATGGGCGCGATATAATTGTAGATGGCGGCTATAGTGCTGGCATAACTGCTCGCTGGATAGACCCTAATGATGCCCCCGTTCGTCATGCAAAAATAAATAAAGCTGAGAACAATCAAATCCAGTAACAAATACCATAATGCACTGAATACAATATGAAAATTTGTATTCAGTGCATTAATTAAAAGTTATATCCATAAGGGCAGGCTGAACCTACTCTAGTTTGAAGCACCATTTGAAAACTGGGATAAACTGCCGGATTTGGCTCTACTATCAATTAAACACATGTAGAAGGCGGCCATTCATTTTGGCATTGGGTCGTTTTTAAGCGGAGTATAGACGGTCAGAAAGTTTTGGATTCAGCAGCGTACTTAACTGAAAATATCAGAACTGATTTTCAAGTCGTGAAGAAAAAGTAGTTCATCGAAGTAAAAAAATATAAGCAATAGCTCCGTGTTCGCTTGGTATACAAGGCGCATGTAAATAGCGCCAAGGAAATTATTATTACTCCCATCACCAGCGCTGCCGGTATTGCGGGTATGCTTCGATGACCCCGCCGCCACCTGGTTTCATATCGACCTCACCACCGGCGAATTAATCAATCAGCTCACCCAAACAGGTCGTATAAAACGCTGGGGCTATAACGGCCTCCACAGCCTTGATTTTCAATTTCTCATTAATAACCGCCCGTCCTGGGATCTGGTGGTGATCTCACTTTGCACCGCTGGCTTTTTGTTCTCCTCAACTGCCGTTTGATCAACAGAGACTTTCGCCTGAAATCCAAGTCTCAAAGGGTGCAACCCAGTGTAGCGATTAAGCCGCCGATTCTTCGATTCTCTCTACTTACCACTCAGCAGGATCAAGGCCATAGAATGTTTGTAATTGCTGATAAAGCTCTGGCAGCCTCTTCTTCATCTGTTTTGATTTTTCAAAGAAAGATTCGGTAGCAACAGCGAAAAATTCAGGCGCAGAAACAGCCCCGTATTCGTCAATCACCTTATTCTTACCCCGTTTAACCCGCTCGAGGAACTCATCATATTCTCGCGTTAACACCTCCGCCCACTCCTTGTAGTGAGCGCTTTCCCGGAGCACAGGCAATCCATCCATAACCCCATTTTCTTCATCGAGCTTATGGGCAAACTCGTGCAAAACCACATTATGCCCATCCTCCTCATTGCTAGAACCCCGCACCACATCTGCTAAGGACAATACAATTGGCCCGCGATACCAGGACTCACCGGCCCGTGTGCTGTCCTCATGCACTTCCACCATGCCGTCATAGCTGACTTGTCTAGCCACATAGGTATCGGGATAAACCAGAATAGTTTCAAAACCAGGGAAGTGCTTCATCTGTCTATTGACTAACAACATGCAAGCATTAGCCGCTATAACAAGCCGAATCTCGTCATTGATTTCAAGACCATCACAACCAACAAAAACCTTTTCATCAAGAAAATGATTGATACAGCCCTGCAGTGTTTCTCGTAATTCCTTAGGCAAGCGTGCGTACAGCGGCACCTTATTCTCAAGAAGGGTGATGTATTCAGTCGCAAGCGGTTCCTGGAGAAGCCGGTTGCGACGGGCCTTCAATCTATATCGTCGAATGCCCCAAATACTGGCGGCCAGGGCAAAAAAAATAAAAACCATTAAGACTTGCAAGATGATATGACCTTCAGGGTTAAACGATTAGCTCAGATTATATCTCTTTATGTGAAAGCGCTGAGGCTAAAGAAATTCTTATCCAGGTCTCTCAAATCAAGCTTGGCCGGGGTTTAAAAAGGGAGGTGGAGAAGTGCGGGGCTACAAAACTCTATTAGTTCTTTCGTAGGCATAACGCATGCACTTACGAAGTCTTTTTTATGAAAGAAATATCAAACTAGTCTCCCCCTCGATATTCATTGATACGAAAAGTGCCCTGTAGCTAGACTGATTCGCCCTTTGCCTTATCGCACGCCCTCCGGGAGCTCATGAACAGTGCGCTCCAGCGTTGGAATATGTTCTGCGATACTCAAGCCACCACCGAGTGTACGCAAGCACAGGTGCGATAAACCCATCCGGTGCCAGTTCGACACTCGATCCTGCCATTCTGCTTCCCTTGGCCCGACCACAGCGACGCCGGCTTCCTGCCCTAGCTCATCGGGTGAGCGACCTGCTTTATGTGCGTGCTCGAAAATACTTTCCTGAACACTCGGAAATTCCTCCGGCGAACAGAGCACGAACCATCCGTCACTTTGCTGGCCGATGCGACGAGCAACAGAAGCAGTGGGGATACCTCCAGGGCCAACCCATAGGGGGATGGGTCGTTGAATGGGCAGGGGGTTAATGCCCATGCCTTTGACGGTATCAAACTCGCCTTGAAAGTTAACCTCTTCTTGAGTCCAAAGCTGCTTTAATAAAGTCATCTGTTCGTCACAGCGTTTACCGCGCCGAGTGAAATCCATACCCAGGCTTTCGTACTCATCGACGCTACCACCTACGCCAATGCCGACTCTCACCCGCCCACCTGAAAGCACGTCAAGTTCTGCAGCCTGCCGTGCAAAGTGAACGGTTTGCCGAGCGGGCAGCACAATCACCGAGGGGCAAAGCTCAATCTTCTCCGTTAGTGCCGCGATGTAGGACAAGAGCATCATCGGCTCGTGAAGATGCTTATTACCCGGACGCATGATTTGGTCTGGGACTCGTAAATGATTCAGGCCAAGGCCTTCGGCAGCTTGCGCAAAGTCGCGAATAGCAACAAGGTCGTTAGCCATTTCACGGACCGGTAGAGAGACACCGATTTTCATAATAAGTCCTCTGAGTTATAAAAAGAGATAGGCGCAGATGCCGCCTCTACGTATGTTGATGGCGTTTTGCTTAGCGGGCTCATTGCTAGCCGCAATTTTAAACATTTTTAATCCCGACAACGCTCCTCATTCAACTCTATTTCAATCGTCGTGTGTGCCAGTTCCTGGGACAGGAGTGCGGAATGAATCGTCGATTTCAATTGTGAATATTCGGCAATATTGTTGAGCGGCTCAACTCTGACATGAGCGGTCAATACATGATGCTCGCCATCAAGCGACCAGAGATGTAGGTGATGGATGCTTTCCACCTTTTGGATAGCAAGTAATGACTCAGTGATCGATTCCAGCGTCTGTGGGTCGGGCGTTCCTTGAAAAAACAAGCGACCCGTTGTCCACAGGTTGCGGATAACGTTAACCAGGATAAACAAGGTAAAACCGATTGATAACAATGGATCGAGAATGGGCCACTCCACGAATTGCATGACCGTCGCCACAATCAGTACTGCCACCCAACCCAGGACATCTTCCAACAAATGCAAGTTGAGCACTTTTTCGTTCAGCGTTTTCCCCTGACTGAGACGATAAGCAGCGAAGCCATTCACTGCGACACCCAGTATGGCGAGAGCCAACATCCCCTCGGTATGAGGCATCACAGGGTCGAATAAACGGGGAATGGCCGTTACCAGTATCCAAATCGATCCTGTGATCAACACCAGACTATTGATCAAAGCGCCCACCAGGTTTAGTCGACGATAACCATAGGTATAGTCACTATCGGCTTGTTTTTTGCCCAAACGATCCAATACCCAGGCGCTACCAATGGATAGACTGTCGCCCAGATCGTGCACGGCATCGGCCATAATTGCAGTACTGTTGGTTAACCAGCCACCGATAAATTCGATGACTGTGAAAAGCACGTTAAGGCAAAAGGCCCAAGCGATTCGCGTTGAACTTTGAGAGTGATGTGAGTGCGCCATGATTCCTTCCTCTGTTACTCAGCAGGACACAAGCCCTTGAGGCTTCCCGTTGTGTCCTGTCTTACCACTATTTACTCAAGATGTTTGTCTCTTTACGGTGCGCCCAGTGGTAGAGAACAGGTAGCACCAGCAGGGTTAACAAGGTCGATGAGATGACTCCGCCAATGACGACGGTAGCCAATGGTCGTTGCACTTCTGCCCCGGTACCCGTATTCAGGGCCATGGGCACAAAACCCAGACTGGCAACCAGCGCCGTCATCAACACCGGGCGCAACCGGATCAAAGCGCCATCCACAACAGACTTTGCCAGGTCGCCGGTTTCGTGCCACAGGTCGCGAATGAAAGCCAGCATCACCAGACCATTCAATACGGCCACACCCGATAGGGCGATAAATCCAACACCTGCCGAGATCGACAACGGCATGCCCCTCACCCAAAGTGCCAGTACGCCACCGGTTAAGGCAAGCGGTACGCCGGTAAAGATGATCAAGGAATCTTTGAGTGAGCCAAACGCCATGACCAGCAAACCAAGGATGATGATCAAGGTCACAGGAACAACGATCGAAAGTCGCCTGCTGGCGGACTCGAGCTGTTCGAAGGAGCCGCCATAATCGAGCCAATACCCGCTCGGTATGTCAACCTGATCGTTGATTCGCTGTTTCACCTCCGCTACAAAACTGCCCAGATCCCGGTCACGTACATTCGCTGTTATAACGACACGGCGCTTGCCGTTCTCGCGGCTGATTTGGGCGGGCGCGGGTTTAAGCTCCAGTTCTGCTACCTCACCGAGCGGCACAAAACCACCATCGGGGAGGGGAATAGGCAGAAAGATCAGGTGGTCAATATCCGTGCGTAAGGCTTCGGGGAGGCGCACTACCAATTTGAAGCGCCGGTCACCCTCGTAAATCAAACCCGTCTCCTTGCCGCCAATGCCTGTCGAAACCAGGTTCTGAAGGTCATCAATATTCAAGCCGTAGCGTGCCAGGGTCATACGTTTGGGCACAATCGACAGCATGGGCAGCCCCGTGACTTGCTCCACGCGGGTATCCGCAGCCCCAGCAATCCCCGACACCACGTCTAGAATATCGTGGGCAGTTAGCACCAGCTGATCCAGGTTGTCACCAAACACTTTGATACCTACATCGGCACGCACCCCAGAAATCAATTCATTGAAGCGCATTTGAATTGGCTGAGTGAATTCATAATTATTACCGGGCAACTGCTCCACTGCCGTCGTCATCTCCTCGACTAACGCATCCTTACTGCGACCCGGGTCCGGCCACTCACTCCGCGGTTTTAACATCACGAAGTTATCGGCCACACTGGGCGGCATAGGGTCTGTAGCAACCTCTGGCGTCCCGATTTTGGCATACACCTTGTCGACTTCAGGAAATGCTTTCAGCCGCTGCTCAAGAACTTCCTGCATCTTGATCGATTGCTCCAGACTGGTGCCCGGAATACGCAAAGCATGCAGCGCGATATCACCCTCGTCCAGCTGCGGAATAAACTCCGAGCCCAAGGTGGTCAACAGCCAGAGACACATCAAAACCAGTAGCGACGCCCCGCTTATCACGATTCCACGCCAGCGCAGCGCTGATTCCAAAACCGGCTTGTACAGCGACTTGCTGGCGATAATAACGCGGCTTTCCTTTTCGCTGATTTTACCGCCCATCAATACAGCGACCGCTGCTGGCACAAAGGTAAGTGACAGCACCATGGCCGCCAGCAATGCCATCACCACGGTTGCGGCCATCGGGTGGAACATCTTTCCTTCCACACCGGTCAGCGTGAAAATAGGGATGTACACGACGGTGATAATCGCCACACCAAATAAGCTAGGTCGAATAACTTCCTTCGTCGCCTGGAATACCAGATGCAGTCGTTCGCGTATGTCCAGCTGCTTACCGTTTTGTTGTTGCGATTCAGACAGCCGTCGAATGCAATTTTCGACAATGATGACGGCACCATCGACAATCAAACCAAAATCGAGTGCGCCCAGGCTCATTAAATTAGCCGACACACCGGTACGCACCATACCCGCCATGGTGGCCAGCATAGATAGAGGAATCACCGCCGCTGTGATGATGGCAGCACGAAAATTACCAAGCAAAAGAAACAGCACCGCAACAACCAGCAGCGCCCCTTCCAACAGATTTCTTTGCACGGTGGCAATGGTTTTGTCCACCAAAGTGGTTCGGTCATAGACCGCCTCAAGCCTGATACCGTCGGGCAACGAGGCTTTGACCGCTTCCAGCTTTGCCGCCAGGTCCCCTGCGACAACGCGGGCATTTTCACCGACCAGCATCATCGCCGTGCCCATAACCGTTTCCCTGCCGTCGCGGGTCGCCGCACCGGTTCGCAGCTCCTTACCGATGGCTACCTCCGCCACGGCTTTCACCGTGACAGGCGTGACGCCATGGCGGCCCACCACGACATTTTCGATATCAGCGATTGTCGACAGTTGTCCCGGTGAGCGAACCAGCAGCCGTTGACCATTGCGCTCGATGTAGCCCGCGCCTCGGTTACTATTATTACGGCGCAACGCCTCATCCACATCGTCGAGGCTAACCCCCATTTCCAGTAGACGCTTTGGGTCTGGGAGCACATGGTATTGTTTATCGAAACCACCAATGGTGTTGATTTCGACAACGCCAGAAACCTGTGCAAGCTGAGGCTTGATAATCCAGTCCTGAATTTCTCGCAAGGTGGTAGCGTCGAAAGGTTCGCCGTTTTTCTGCATCGCACCGGGTATGGCTTCAACGGTGTAAATAAAAATTTCGCCCAGGCCGGTGGCGATAGGCCCCATTTCCGGCTCCATCCCCGACGGCAGCGCTCCTTTTATGGCTGAGAGTCGCTCGTCAATCAGATTGCGGGCGTGATAAATATCGGTCCCCTCCTGAAACACCACCGTGACCTGTGACAGGCCATACCGCGACAAAGAGCGGGTGTAATCAAGCGCGGGCAATCCATACAGCGCGTTTTCTATCGGAAAGGTAATCCGCTGTTCCGTCTCTAGCGGCGAATAGCCCGCTGCTTCGGTATTGATCTGCACCTGGACATTGGTGATATCCGGTACCGCATCAATGGGTAGTCGTTGATAACTCCAAATGCCGATACCCACCAACACCAACATCAGGCTCAGAATAAGATAGCGCCTCTCTATGGAGAGCCGCACAATGGTATTAATCATAAGGCTCTCCTCTAGTGGTCGTGTGATGCGCCGGATTTTTCAATATCGGCTTTAATTAAATAACTGTTGTCCACCACGTAGTGGTCACCAGCGTTCAAACCACTCAGAACTTCTGTTAAACGTCCATCGCTGCGACCTAACTCTAAGGGGCGGACTTCATAGACATTACCAACTTTGATAAAGACCACTTTCCAACCGCGAAAGTCTTGTAATGCGCGATTGTCAACTGCTAGCGGTACATCGATTTTTTCTACATCAATCTCCCCCACCACCAGATCACCCGGCGCCATGTCGTGATCCTCATTGCGCAGCATCGCTCTCGCTACAACAAAAGGTGCGACATCAGACAGGGTGGTCATGTTTTTAATCTGACTTTCGTGCTGGTGGTTATTGTGGTGGATATGAACCGTCTGCCCTGCATTCACCGCGTCGCGTTGACCGGGAAATATTTTTAGCTCTGCCCAGAGGGTATCGTTGTTAACCAGAGTAAAAATCGGCACGTCATTGGCGCTTTCACCAACACTCACTGCTTGAGCCCGTACAACACCGGCCATGGGTGCATACACCTCATAATGTTGCAGACTCTCATTCGACTCAATCACCGCCAACACATCGCCCTTGTTGACAGGGTCGCCGACAGTGACGCGAACGTCCGTAACAATGCCTGGGAAGCGCGCTCGAATGGTGGCGTTTTGGTTTGGCGGTGTCACCAATCGACCATAGGCCTGTATATGGCGCTCAATACTGCTGGGGCCGGCAACAGCGGTGCGGATGCCGCTTTTATGCGCCATTTCCGGGCCAATCTCAACACGGCCTTCATGGGACTCCCAGTGCCACTGATGGTTTTTCCCACCTAATTTCAGATTTACCGCCACATCAAAGGAATGTGGTTCAGTGACAACACCCTCCCCCAACCAGTAATCACCCTGTTGTCGGAAAGTAAAACTCTCTTCCTGCCCACCCAGGCGCGTTAGCCTTACCCGCAATTCGGCGTTGCTAACGGCCTGACCATTGCGGGTAATCCAGGCGCGGTACTGCGGGGGAACGCCGCGCTCAACGAGTGCCAATTCCAGTGTAACGTCGCCTGCACGGAGCAGCTTGCCGCCGTTCGGGCCTTTTGCCTGTTCTTGCTGTTGTTGGCCCTCTTCCGCCATCGCAGTGAGTGAAAATCCCATGAATTGCACCATCAAAATTAGCAACAGGGGCCAAAAAAATAATCTGTCTTGTAGCGTCATAACATTATCCTGAGTGGGCTTAGCGCTGCAGCGGCTTGGTCGTTGCGTCAAAAGCCAGTGGTTCGGCGGTGAGTTGCTCAATCAATGCCTGGTTGAACAGGGCCGTGCTGGCGGCATCGATCGCGGCAAGCTGCGCATCGAGTAATTCACCTTGTGCCGAAACCCAATCGGCATAGCGGTAACGGCCACGCTCATAAGCCTGCCGCGTTTGCTCGAGTGCTTGTTGCAACAGGGGGATCACCTCAGTGCGTATCTCTCTTGCCGCGGCAGCACTTTGTTGATAGGTCTGCCAGGCGTCAAACAAACGCGAGCGAATGGCCAGTAATGCCGACTCCCGTCGATAGCGAACCATCTCGCGTTCGGCTAGCGCCGACTGCACTTCCCCACGATGGCGACGAGCGGAAAACAGCGGAACAGAGAGACCAGCCGTGAAGGCTGAATCATCGGTATCCTCGAAACGGCGCACACCTAGATTCCATTGCACATTGCTGTTGGACTGACTGCGCGCCAACGCGACTTCGGTGTCTCGGAGACGTTCCTCGCTGGCGTACACCGCAATGGCCGGTGACGCCACGACGCGCTGATACAAAACGTCAAATGCAGCGGGCTCCTCCAACTGAAACAAATCACCGCTCACTGAGCCAAAGTCGACCTGCTCGGCTTTCCACAACGATGCCAGGGCGAACTTCCTACTTTCCAGTTCGGCGGCCAATGCTGCCTGACGCATACTGGCCTGCTTGACCGCAGCCAGCGCTCGCAGATGTTCCGCTTCCGGCGCCGCGCCACGTTGAACCCGCTCGCTGGTGAGCTGATAGGTCTGCTCCGATAATTGAAGGGCCCTGGTCGACACAGCGAGCTTCTCCTGAAGCGTGAAGGTTGCAATAAAGCGTTGGGTGACCAGACCGATCGCATCCAGCGCCTTAGCTTGTCTTTCAGCTTGAACCAGTGCATAGCGGGAATCCGCCACGGCAACACGAGCATCACGTTGACCTCCTAACTCGATGACGGAAGACAGCGACAGCGTCATCTCCATACTGTCGGTACCAGAAAAATCCCCACTGCCGCCTATATTCTCGGTTTCCAGCTCGAGCTCATAGGCTGGTGTTAATTTAGCGGTATCCCGCATAGCTTCCAGAGCTTGTAATCGCCATTTGAAAACATGCAATTCAGGGTAGTGAACCAGTGTGCGCCGAGTCGCCTCGGTGAGCGTCAGGGATTCTTGTGCTGCTACGGTCGAGACGTAAGCCGAAAGCAGTAAGGCAGTGCATAAATAATAGAGGGAACAAGGGAATCGATGGCGACTCCTGCTCCCACAGGTCAACAAAAACATGCTTAATATCCTGTGTTAGTTAAACCAGCTAAAGGTGAAACAAAAAAGAAACAGGATTAAGCGATTGGAGGGCGGTGTATGGACTGGATATAGGTAGAGAAGGGATTAGGCTCGTCTGATAATGGGCGTGCGGACGACGGGCCGCCAATTAACAAATGGCGGCTTGCTGGCGCCGGGAAATGTGCGCCATGACCGAGGCAGTGGCAGCAATGATCACAAGTGTCAGTAGTCTGAATCTCGTCCAGGTCTGCTATCTTGTCAGTTGACTTAGATTCTGGATCAACATCAGCGAATAAGGTGTCGTGATGATAGCCAGTACTCTCGGAGCCATGTGCTGCGCCCCCAGTGTCGAGAATCACAAATACACATTGCAGCACTGTCACCATTAGCATGATAGGCGCTGCAAAACGTATTTTCGTGTGATACTTCGAGGGCATGGGTATAGATATAAGGAAACCTTGTTATTTCGGGTAAGAGCGTAACACGCTTACCCCCTTTTCGACATCCGCCTCGCGCTCTGCAGTCATAATATTGTGAGCATCCAAAATGCGAACAATATTATGGCCCTCCAACACCTCGTTCATCAAACCATTGATGGCTCCGCGAAAGCAGCGATTTGCGGTCCCTTAACGGACCAAGAGCAGGTCGCAAAACTCGCTCTTGGCCACCTGATGCCATTCGCAGCCCCAATCGCCCAGACCGGGCTGGACCAGTACAGCAATTTTGCCGCGAGGGTAATAATCTACCCCCTTTATCCCTTTACCCGTCGCAATGTCAGTCTCAACTGCTTTTCTATCTCAATGATCGCAAACAAAGCTATACCGACGCCGACGATCAACAAGCCATCAAGGAATGGGATAGACACGGTCGCAAATACGGTTTGCAGTGGCGGTAAATAGGTAATGGCAAATTGCGCTACCACTACGGCGATTACAACCGACCACACCACTTTCGTTCCACGGACAGCCTGCCAGGTCAGCGAGGTGCTATAGATATTGCGGATAAAAAATAGATGAAAAATCTCCATCACCACCAGGGTGTTCAACGCTATGGTGCGAGCTAACTCCACAGAATGACCACGGTCAATAGCGTAGAAGTACGTACCAAATACACCGCAGAGAAAAAGGATGGAGACCAATACGATATGCCAAACTAGCTCTGGGTTCAACAGCGGCTCCTGACGAGCGCGCGGTGGGCGACGCATGGTGTTTTCTTCGGTTGGCTCAAACGCCAACGCAATACCGAGCGTAATGGCTGTAATAAGATTGACCCAAAGAATCTGAATCGGCGTAATGGGCAGTGTCATTCCCAGCAGCAACGCTAAGGTTATTGTCATTGCTTCGCCCGCATTCGTCGGCAAGGTCCAACTGATGACTTTCTTGAGATTATCGTAAACAGTACGCCCTTCGCGTACGGCGGCAACAATTGAGGCGAAGTTATCGTCGACCAATACCAGGTCGGCGGCTTCTTTGGCGGTTTCACTGCCCTTTTTCCCCATAGCGATACCCGCATCGGCGCGTTTGAGAGCGGGCGCATCATTGACCCCATCGCCCGTCATGGCCACAGTCATACCCTGTGATTGCAAGGCCATAACGAGTCGTAATTTGTGCTCTGGACTGGTCCGCGCAAAAATGTCGCAATCCAATACAGCTTGACGTAATGCGGTGTCATCCAGACCATCCAAATCAGCGCCTGTGAGCACTTTTTCCGTATTTTCCAGGCCGATCTGTTTAGCGATAGCCGCAGCCGTTTTGGTGTGGTCACCGGTGATCATTTTTATCCGAATCCCCGCATCATGGCATTCAGCCACAGCTGCGATGGCCTCGGCGCGTGGTGGGTCTATCATCCCCACCATACCAACGAGGGTCAGAGAGCCCCTGACATCCGAGTGCTCCAAAACCGTTTGTGTCTTCGGCAGCATCGGTTTAACTGCGAAAGCCAGCACACGCTGACCCAGTGCAGCGATAGCGTTTGCCTGTTTATTCCAATAATCCGTATCCAGCGGCTCTGCACCGCCATCGGCTGTGCGCTGATTTGAGCACATTGTCAACATCTGCTCCGGCGCACCTTTGACAAATATGCACGCATGCTGTTCATGATCATGATTCAGCGTTGCCATGAAGCGATGTTTGGCATCAAAGGGGATGGCATCGGTACGCGTCCACGTTGCTTGCTCCTGCCGGACGTTGACATCCATTTTGCCGCTAAAGCTCAGCAGTGCGCCCTCCATCGGATCGCCTTCCACTACCCAAACACCGTCATGTTCGCGCAAAGCGGCATCGTTGCAGAGTGTCGCAGCACGGGCGAGCTCTTCCAGAACAGTATGTTCCGCAGGAGACACACGGGCATCCTCCAAATGCAAAGCACCTTTGGGTTCGTAGCCACTGCCGTCCAGCGTAAAGAGGTCCCGGTGTGTCAGTACTGAGGCAACCATCATTTCGTTGCGGGTCAGCGTACCGGTCTTATCGGTGCAAATCACCGATACCGATCCCAGGGTTTCAATAGCGGGCAGACGTCGCACAATGGCATTACGCCGCGCCATCGCCTGTACGCCAATCGCAAGGGTTATCGTCAGCACAGCGGGCAGCCCTTCCGGAATTGCCGCCACCGACAGCCCCACCACCGCCATGAACATCTCTGAAAAATCGTGATGCGCCACGAAATACCCGAAGGTGAGCAATACCGCAGCGATAAGGAGAATCAACATCGTGAGCCATTTGGCAAATACACTCATCTGGGCCACTAATGGTGTCGTCAGTGTTTCCACCTTCGATAACAATCCACTGATCCGGCCAATCTCGGTATCTGAACCGGTAACGACCACCACACCTTTACCCTGACCACTGGTAACGAAGGTACCGGAAAAGGCCATGCAAGAGCGATCCCCCGCGGGTGAAGCTGCGGGCACAGGCTGAGTCTGTTTTTCCACCGGCACAGATTCCCCGGTTAAAATAGCCTCCTGCACCGATAAACCATGGGCGGTGAGGAGCCTGAGATCAGCGGGCACCTTATCGCCGGCCTCCAACAGTACAATGTCGCCGGGAACCAGGTCTTCCCCTTCTACCGTGACACGTTCTCCGCCACGAATAACATGGGCCTGCGGGGCCAGCATATGGCGAATGGCATCCATGGCCTGTTCCGCCTTACCCTCCTGGATAAAACCAATGATGGCGTTCGCAATGATCACCGCCAGAATGACGCCAGTATCCACCCAATGACCGAGCAGTGCGGTAATAACCGCGGCAGCAATCAATACATAAATCAGAATATTGTGAAAATGCAGAATGAAACGCAGCAATGGATGGCGGCGGGCCGCCTGTGGTAGACGGTTGGGGCCATGGCTTGTAAGACGCCTGGCCGCCTCGGCTTGAGATAAACCATCGGCAGAGGTTTGCAGGTCCTGAAGCGCTTCGTCTGCCGAGGCGCTGTGCCATGTTGACTCCGCTCCCTTGCGATCTATCTTCTGCATATTCGCCTCCTGATTAACGTACTGCAGGACTGATTGCTATGTGATCAAATTCCAATATTTATTTTACTTGCGCCAGGCGGATACTCGAACGACCTATGTCAATGAATCGAAGAATTGCTCATGCCTTACGGCCTTTTGTCGACCTCGAACCTACTGCCAGACAGGCGATTCGACCAAGCTCTCGTACTTAGGCTTGGTCCGACTCTTTTTCCAGAATCGGGCGGTAGCCCCAGTCACGCACGCCCTGAACAATCTGATCGATTTCTTCGTCAGGCACATTAAGCATCTGTAATGCACTGGCGCCTAACCGCAGACTGGCCTCGATGGTTTCCGGATAGGCATGAACCGCCCCCGCATTGAGCAGACGCGTGCTGGACTCAAGGTCCCGCGCACGCACGATGACAGGCACCTGCGGACAGGTACTGTTCATATACGACAGCGCACCCAAAGCAGCAGTGGCACTGTCAACCGTGATCAACAGCAAGGATGCCCGCTCCACACGGATTGCGGCCAGTAAACCCGGATCCATGATGTCACCAAAAAAGACCTGATGCCCGTCCGCACGCCCCTGAGCCACCCGCTGGACATCGGTATCCACGGCCACAAAAGGGATCCCTCTCGAGTGCAACAGTACGGCTATAGTGTGTCCTACCCGCCCGTAACCAGCGATCACCACGCGCTGTTCAGGGCCGTCTTGCAATCCATCTGAGGAATAACTCTTCGCGTCGGTTTTCTTTACCAGAAAATTCACAATAGAACCATTGAAGCGAATCAGTACGGCACCGACCACCATGGAAAGCAGCACTGATGTTATGGCGACCTGGCCGAGCACCGTACTCAGCACGCCAGAATCAAGCGCAATAGCTACAAGCGCCAGGCCAAACTCACCACCTACGCTCAACATCAAGCCGGTGCGCCATGCTACACGCTTGTCGGTTGTGACCCGATGCATCATCAGCGCCACTATGAGGATTTTGCTGACCAGTATGAGTAGCGCGCCGAGCACGACCCACTCCCAAATAGGCGGAATCGCTGCCGGTTCGAAACGCATGCCAATACCAATGAAAAACAACCCCAGCAAAACATCGCGAAAAGGGCTTACGCTGGATTCAACCTGGTGGCGAAACTCCGTTTCTCCCAGCATCATGCCCGCGAGAAAGCCACCGAAGGCCAGCGACAGACCCAGGCCATTGGTGGTCCAGGCGGCAAACAACGCGACCAGAAGCGTCGCCAGAGTAAACGTCTCCAGAGATCTACGTTTGGAAACTAGATGCAGTAACGGTCCAAGTAACCAGCGGCCCATAAAAAACACCAGCACAAAGGCAAAAATAGCTTTGGCTATGGCCCAAGCGAGCGTTGTCGCCAGGACATCCGCCGCCACCGACATACCAAGCACCGGAATAATCACCAGAAACGGCACTGCCGTGACATCCTGAAAAACTGACATGGCCAAACCAAACCGACCATGCTGGCTGTTCTCTTCTCCCTGTTCGGTCAGCAAGCTGGAAATAATAGTTGTGGATGACTGAGCAAAAACGGCGCCGAAGACAAAGGCCACCGCTATCGGCAACCCTGCCAGCCACACTACGGTACCCGCCACCAAAGTGGTGAAGACTACCTGCCCTGTCCCCAGGCCAAGAATCTGATGTCGCAGTGCAATTAACTGGGGTATCGAGTAATTCAGTCCGATGGTGAATAGCAGAAAGACGATCCCGAATTCAGCAAGTGTCGTCAGCTCGGGCATCGAAACCACTGGCCCCATCGTATAAGGACCCAGCACCACACCCACCAGTAAGTAACCGAGGCTGGTGGGAACATGCAAACGCTGGAACGTCACCACGATAGTAATTGCAACAGCCAGAAGAAGAAGGATTTGCGCCAGATTTTCCATTGTAATTTCGTTCCATTGTGGTTTCTGCGGCCGACGTCCGGCGCGCAAAACGGTAGATTGCGAACAAGCTGTTGATAATTGCGTTTTTGGTGACACGGAGCTTATCGACCAGCGGGGCCTTCACTAAACAGCAGCCTGTCGTTATCGACTGCGGCAGATCCGAATGATTAACCGGAAAGAGGCCTCCCACTATCGGGCAATTTCACCGGAGAGACAAATCCGGATGGCTTAATGGCAAGCACCGAGCACGCTACTTGCTCAAGGATGGATTCTGCGGTGTTGCCGATCAATAATCCGGCAATGCCGGTTCGCGCCACAGTTCCCATAATCACCAAATCCGCCTGCAATTTTTTTGTCATCTCGGGTATCACCTGAGAAGGCATTCCCCTGCGCATGTGAAATTGAGGTGCCAGATGATTGTAGGCGTCCAGACCAATTCGCTCTTTCAGTTGGTCTCGAAAACGCAGTAACGCGCTTTCGTGCCTTAGGCGCACACCCTCTACATAGTCTGTGCTAGCCTCGCTGGAGCTATCGTTCCATATCGAAACTGTCAACTCACCAGGAGCTTCCCAGGCGTGAACAAAATGCAGCGTACCCAGGTCGAATAAGGCCAGAGAGCTCGACAAGGCAAGAATTTGTTGATTGAGATCGTCGTTGACTACATTTTCCATATAGGGGTCTAAGTCAATCGCCGCCAGAATATTTGCATAACCGGACTGCTCGCCAGCCGGCATCAACCACACTGGGCAGGGGCAATTGCGGAGCAACTGCATGTCGTCACTGCCAAACAAACGTTCATTGTAACTAGGGTTTTCCGCCGGCTTCACTAAAAGATCGTACTCATTAAGTACAACCGACTGAATCGCCTTGAGAAAAGTGGTGCCCACCAACACCTCCAGCCGGATGTTAAGACGTTTACTGTAGGGCTCTATCAAAGCCTCTAACATCTGAAGCCGATCATTCACCATCGCCTCTTGTAGCTGTTGGGCGGCTCGTCCGCCAGGTAGCATTCGCAGACCGGTCGGGACGGTGGGGACAACGTCTAGTACAGACAGGTTCGCCTGGTTATTTTCAGCCAGTGAAACCGCCCTGGCTAACGATGCCTCCTGTGGCACGGATGCTTCGGAGACATAGAGAATATTGTTGAATAATTCCATAACCTATACCTTCAACCTATCTGTTTACTATCTGTTCAATGCCTACTTTACGTCCCCCTGAAAGCACCTGTTCACTCTCTCGCTTTGCGCGCCTGCTGATGTTACAGCACAGGTTTATACTGTTGATCCTTGATTTCTCTACCTAATATTGTCTGTCGAAAGATAAAAGACTGCAAGACCGTCTCGCCCAGACAGTGCTTTTGACATGCGCCTGCAGATCAGCCTGCTGCGCCTTAAACTCCTGTACCGAAAGTACTTTGCGACCGTTTAGGATGGCCGAATTTATGCTGTATACCTCGCAGAATACCATGATCACTCCCTCCAATAGGGATCAAAATAGCAATAGCACGTAGATAGAGTTTGTACCGATAGATCGGCGCGATGGACTCGCGCAGTCGCGCATCTCTGTGTACAAACTCAGGTCTTACATCGCCGACGAGTAAGGTACCAGTGTGACGGGGGCGGCCCAACCGCGGCGGCCGATTGAACCGGCAATCCCACAAATTATTTTCCAGCGCCTTTATTGCCCGAGACCGCAGTGACTATTGGATGTGCAGACCTCCCGCTACACGGACAAAGTGCCATTCTTCAACGACAGCAGGAAGCAGCGCTCATGACCTGGTTCCATGTTTTTCACTTCTTAAGCTCACAACAGCCGGGGCTAGATTTACTCTTTCTGAAACGCCAGTTAAACAGGCTCGTCATCGTTTCTACGCTGATGTTGTCTCGTTGTAGAGCTCGGAAGACAACGACTGCCCCTCGAATCACCTCCCAAGACAATTTCAATTTTCCAACATGCGGAGGAATGTTTACTCTCTTTATTGTTATGTTATATCATAACAATATTGCAGTCCTCTTATCGACCTCAGCTCTCATTTCGCTAAGCCCCCTTAAGGAAGGGATACATGAAAAAACGTAAAAACAACGTAATACCGCTGGCGATCATTCTGGCCACGCTTCCTACCTCGACTAGGGCATTGGAGCAAACTGTGCACGAAGCAACCCGTAAGAAGCTAGAGCACCTCATTGTCACAACGACCCGAACCGACATAGAAAACAAGAATGCGCCGGCAGCTTCTAGTGAGATGATTCGCGGCGGCATCGACCACAAAATAGCAAGTACCCTGGTGTTTGTGCCGGAATCGGAGGCAGCATGATGACCGAACAAGAACTTATAAAAGCTTCCCCCTCGTCTTACATGAATATCAAACAGCGGGCGTTTTTCCGCGATCGTCTTCAGGTGCTGCGACAACAAAGCCTGCAAACCATTGAAGCAGAACAGCGTCGACTGGGTGAACGACCCGAACTCAACGATGGAGCCGACTTGGCACAGTATGAGGAAACATCCCGCATGGGCCTGCGTGTCATTGAACGGGAAACAAAACTGTTACGCAAAATCGACAAAGCTCTGAAGCATATTCATACCGGTGACTATGGCTACTGCCTGGAAAGCGGCGAGCCCATTGGCATCGCCCGTCTACTGATTCGCCCCACCGCCGAATATTGCGCAGAAGTGAAAAACCAAATGGAGAAAAAGGAAAAACATTATGGTAAACGCCACTAAGCCACTACCGGTCACCGTTCTGTCCGGTTTCCTCGGCGCTGGCAAAACGACTGTACTCAGTCACGTTCTTAACAATCGTGAAGGGCGTCGGGTGGCGGTGATCGTCAACGACATGAGCGAAATCAACATCGACGCCAGTGCCGTGCAGAATGAGGTACAACTGCACCACAGCGAGGAAAAGCTGGTGGAGATGAGCAATGGCTGCATTTGCTGCACCCTGCGCGAAGATCTGCTATTGGAAGTTCGCCGCCTGGCCAATGAGGAACGTTTTGACTATCTGCTGATCGAATCCACCGGCATATCCGAACCCCTCCCTGTCGCGGAGACTTTCACCTTCGCCGATGAGGACGGTATCAGCCTATCAGATGTAGCCACTCTGGACACCATGGTGACCGTGGTCGATGCAGTGAATTTTCTTGCCGATTACGAGGAAGCCAAAGATCTCCAGGAAACGGGCGAGCACCTGGGTGAAGAAGACCAACGCAGCGTAACGGATCTGCTGGTGGATCAGGTGGAATTCGCCGATGTCATTCTGATCAGTAAAACCGATTTGGCGGATGCCGCCACGTTAAAGCGCCTGATCGCGGTACTGAAAACCCTCAACACCGAAGCAGAGATTGTGCCGATTCATCATGGTCAGGCACCCATCGAGCAGGTATTAGGCACCGGCAAATTCAGCTTTGAACGCGCCCAGCAGGCCCCCGGTTGGCTCAAGGAAATGCGTGGCGAGCATGTACCCGAGACCGAGGAGTACGGTATTGGCAGCTTTACTTACACCGCCCGCCGGCCGTTTCACCCGCAAAAATTCCACGACTTTCTGCACAGCAGAGATATTCAGGGCAAACTGATTCGCTCCAAGGGGTACTTCTGGCTAGCTAGCCGCCCAGAGTTTGCAGGACAGTGGAGCCAAGCTGGTGGCATGGCGCGTTTCGATTTTGCTGGCATGTTCTGGAAGGCGATTCCCCGAGAGCATTGGCCCGAGAATGAAGACGACCTTGCCTCCATTGAAAACGACTGGCAGGAACCCTTTGGCGATATGCGTCAGGAACTGGTATTTATCGGCCAGAACCTGAACCAAGAACAATTCATTAGCTCGCTGGACAAGTGCCTGCTCGATGAAGAGGAGCTACTGGCTGGGCTTGACTCCTGGCAGCGTCTGCCCGACCCTTTCCCGGTCTGGGAGGCGGAGGCATGACCGCTGCGCTGACAATCAAGGCCCCAAATGGGCGTCAAACCCTGTTTGGCTGCGCTCCGTCTACGCTGACAAGTATCTATCAGGACCACGTCAACATGGCCGTTTGGGAGCGTCAACCGAGCACTTCCTTGACCATGGAGTGCCAGACACTGCTTGCCAAAACGGGAGGCACGGGGCATCGCCTGGCACTGTCCACTAACAAATTGCGTCATCTGGATAAAGCCCTTCCTGGGCTCGCGCCTTATCCTCAACTCAAGGCGGATATTCGCCTGCTTGCGGAAATGTACAGTTGTCTGTTCGGGCTCCGGACTATCGGCCTGCGTCTGACGCCGCTGAACGGCAGCATGTGCCCCCGATTTCATGTCGATCGCGTACCCTGCCGTCTCATCACGACCTATGTAGGCACTGCCACCGAGTGGTTGCCCCATGACCGAGTGGATCGCAGCAAGCTGGGTGTTGGCAGCAACGGACTGAGCGATGCGGAAAGCGGTTTGTATTTGGCTCCGCGCGCTGTTCAGACGCTAAATCCTGGAGATGTGGCGCTGCTCAAGGGCGAAGCCTGGGAGGGTAACGAGGGGGCCGGCCTTGTCCACCGCTCCCCCACTGTCGACGCTGGACAGCAGCGACTACTGCTAACACTGGACTCCATATGAACCAGCGGATCAACGGTAGCCGCCCTAATAGAACACCCAACAAGATAACCCGTGAAACAATCCATGGGCCTTTCTCCTACAGATCTTTTCGGGACAGACCCTTTAGGAGCGGCTGTCCCGCCCAGGTCACCGATGATAGCGTTGCAATCGCGGTCGGCGAGCGTGTCAGTGTTACTATTTTCCACTGACAAGCACCGATAGGCCATAAGACGTAAATTTATATAAATTATAAGCTTACGTTATTTTTTCGATTGCTACCGATAGCCCATGAAACCCGGTCTAATCAGCGTTCAAGCGGGTTAGCCAAAACACCACTGAAGAGTACGGTTTGAGACTGCCCCTCAACAATCGACCAAACAAACGGTCGATCGATGTCAATATGGCGGTACTCAAAACTTAAAAGCGCCTTCGACTTAATCATTCCGTCGATCACCGTAACGGCTGCCGCCTTAACACCCTTCTCATCCAGCTCGATACGAGTGTCCTGTTGAATAAGTCCTACTCTGGTTTCTTGAACAGCAGGATGCGACAACGCGGTATTGACTAAGTTGGTCAAATTCGCTGCGTTAGTAAACAAGGGTAACAATCCAAGTTTTCTCGTTGCAGGGGTATTGGCTAAAAATCTATGCCTTTGACCAAAGCTGAACACTGGCATACGAAGGTGCACATTGAAGCGCGGCACCTGGGGAGAAAAAATACGTTCTATCGCTGCAGATTGCTCTGGCACCGCAACATCGCGCAACCAAGCACCGATATTGTTCTCGGACTTGGCTGGTACCTGTAAGACCATGTAGTACTTCCCACCTGAGAAGGGTATTGACAGAGTTAGGCTTCCATTATCGTTGTCGACCACCCGTAAACTCTGAGAAGAACTAATTGAGTCGACTTTCAGGAGGTGTCCATCACTTGTCATAAACCGATAGTTCTCGCTCGGCGGCGTCTTGCGCATGGGATTGGCCCAGGCGCCTTCAAAGTAAGTCGTATTGGCGATAACCCACGTTAGCGATTGCAGTGTCTGGTCGTCAATGACGTCCTTGATTAAACCATTGGTTGAATCAAGGCTCCATTTGTTAATGAGGGCCGATGCGCCCGGTGAAAGGAAATCTATGTTATGAACCTCCGCGGTGTAGGCATCGCGCACCCCTTCAGTAAATTGACTGGCGAGTACAAATGGAAGACCACTCGTTTCACCTGTCGTTGCCCACACAGAATGACTCAGCTGAAATCGTCCATGCGCAGAATCAGAGTCTACCGGTTCATTAACTAGCTGAAAGGAGAGTAAAGCGACCAGCTTAGCCACAGACTGCGACTCTACCGGCTTCGTTAGCAGTAAATTCCTCAAAAGAGCGTTGGTATTACCGGATGCTCCCATCTCCAGAATTGATAAGGCGTAGAACATTGATACTGAAGACACCATAGTGTTTTTCGGTGCGGCATCACCAAGCGCAACCTTAAGAAACGAACTGTTGAGCTGGTTAATCCGAGTGGACTTCTGTATTTCCAAGGGACTTGAATCAGCTAAGGTAAGGCTGCTGCAACAAAGGAGCGCGAAAAATGCGTAGACAGTAGTTCTTATCTTAGACATCAGAAGTCCCATTTGATAAATCTCCCTCTGCGGCGGGAAGGTTCAAGTCTTCACAAATGTTCGTACGTTGCGATGTTGGCGGACAGAGCCTCTTGTCACGCTTTACTCGCTGCTCAGTACATACCCTTAATATATCGCCTGACAAAATTGTTTATGCTCAGGTTAAAAGCGTTGCCATGATGAAATAAAGATTGAGAGGGTAATCACCATGCTATTACGCGATCTTTTTGATGAACTCCCCCTAAGTAACAACGATACCGTACCCATTGCTCTGCAAAAACTATTGCGCGAACCACAGGATGTTTACGCTGACGGGAAGCGCACCGAGCAACTACTCTTCGACGCCAAAGCGATGCAATCAGGCTAACTGAAAGTATCGATGGCAATATACGAAATGTACGCCTATTCCAACCAGTTTGAAAAGGCCATCGTGACTATCTATAAAGTGTTAGCCGAGACTACAGCTCAGGACCGGTTCCCGGATAACTGGTGTACGCTTAACGCTGGCAGTGCCAACTGGAATAACGCAAGTGGCGTTATACGCGCATATCTTTACACGTTGAAAGCCAGCGGTTTTGTCTGTCTGCGCCAGGGAAATATTGCACTGGCTGTCGAGGTATTAGAGAAACTGCGGAGGAAAAACAAAGCCAACACGTTTAAGTACAGTCGGCTTTCGTTTTAATCATGGGTTACACCAAAATGTGTACAGTAGCTTCACTGCTAATTTTAACAACGCCCTCAACCCTCTTCTCTTGCTCGTCTTACTCGGCTTTTTTCAAGGTGCGTAAAATCGTGACAGTACTGGCCAGGTCAAGGGCGCTGAAGTCATCGAGAGAACGAAGGCTTATATTTGCTCCAGCCTCTAGCAAATAATTGACCCATGGACTACGGCCATTCGATGCCGCATACATGAGCACACTGGCACCATTATCGTTTTGATTATCGATGTTAGCACCCTGCTGTAATAAGAGATCAGCGATAACATAGTCGTCAGCTACACAAGCCGCCCAAAGTGCATCGGTACCATCCATATTACGTAAATTGACATTTGCCCCAGCCGCAAGTAAATCCTCAACATAAACTCTCTCACCCTTACGACATGCCAGAATGAGCGCACTGTCCTGATGCTGACCTTCGTCATTTATTTGCTCTGGGTTAAAACCATTGTCCGCCATCCATTGTTTCGTTTTGTTACTTAACATCACCACTCCATTTAAGTCATGCAATTTGGCAAGGGGATTGCAACTCCCGTACCGACAGGCCTTATAAATTCTTTTCCAATACCCTATTAAGGTCTATTACTCTGATTTAATGTGAGTTTTACAAAAACAAGTGGCGACAGGTGCGCTCCTTACCGTTTGCTTTTGCAGCGATGAATTGTCGGACTTACCACACGCCTGACATAAAAATGGACAACACAGTCAAAATTAACGTCGGCAAATACTCATGCACCATGAACTAGAAAAAAATTCACAGACAATTTCAGCGGGCACAAATACCGTCACTGTCCTCGACTACCACGAGCGCACCAAACACCGCTTCGATGGCTACGCTCGCGGGCCGGGAACATTGGATTGGGAGGCCCAACCCAGTCCCTTTCGTCATTTTGCTGGGGCACCACAGCGACCATTACCCCTGCAAAAAAGTAACGAAGGCCCAAGCTATGCCGAGCTATTTAGCGGTAAAAGTATTACTTCGTTAAACTGGAATGAAACAACCATCTCCCAGCTTCTGCAGTTCTCCCTCGCTCTCTCAGCCTGGAAGCAGTTTGGCAATTCACGCTGGTCTCTGCGTTGTAATCCATCCAGCGGCAATCTCCACCCCACTGAAACCTATCTCATTATCATCGCCATCGATGGCTTTGAAGATGGTCTCTACCACTACTGCGTCGACCAGCATCAACTGGAGCTGCGCTGTCGCTATCCGAATACTGAAGTATTAAACAAGCAAGCCTTATGTAAGCAACCCCTGCTGCTGCTCGGCTTCAGTTCAGTCCCCTGGCGAGAAGCCTGGAAATATGGCGAAAGGGCTCTTCGATACACCCAGCACGATCTTGGCCATGCCCTGGCAGCGCTCAGCTATGCGGCTGCTACCTTGGGTTGCGAAGCTAAACCCATCCACGAGATAGGTACGGTAGCCTTGCAACAGCTATTGGGCCTTGAGCGCAGCGATGAGTTTTATGCCGATGAAGCTGAGTACGGCGATATGCTCGTTAGCCTCCACCCTGCCGGTGAAACACACCCTTATACAGATAGCCTCATTGAAGCTCTCTTACAACTATGTGGCAGTGGCGAATGGCATGGCCGCGCCAACCGACTAGACTCTCGTCATCTTTATAAGTGGCCACTTGTTGATGAAGTGGCTAACGCGGTACATAGCCCTGCCCGGCCCAGCGAGCAAAAACATCAAGCAGAATTCTGGCCTGGCGCCATTGCCGCAGCAGAACACCCCCTTTCGCAGCAAAGTGCACGAACATTGTTTCTGCAACGCCGTTCAGCCCAGGCCTTCGATGCCAATGCGACGATGACAAGTGATGACTTTTTCCGCCTTATGGATCGCCTATTACCCCGTAGTGAACTGCCGCCCTGGTCAGCACAAACAGCGCCAGGCAGAATTCATATTGTCGTATTCGTCCATAGCGTAGAGGGGCTTGCGCCAGGGCTATATGCCATGCCTCGGCGCAGGGCTGCTCTGGATACGATGAAAGCAGAGTTGCGTGAGGATCTGCTATGGGAGGTTGTTGATAATGCACCCACTCACTTACCCTTTTATCGCCTGGTGAAAGCCAATGCACGACGCGCCGCCATGAAGTTGAGCTGCCAACAGGCAATAGCCGGTGATGGCGTTTTTTCACTGTCGATGCTGGCCGAATTCGAGCCTGTGGTCGGTGCGCAAGCCTGGCGCTATAAAGACTTATTTTGTGAGGCCGGTATGACTGGCCAATCCCTCTACCTCGAAGCGGAAGCTATCGGCATGCGCGGCACAGGGATTGGGTGCTTCTTTGACGACCCTGTTCACGAGACCCTTGGACTACAGGGTAAAACGCTACAGTCTATCTACCACTTTACCGTCGGCGCGCCGATCAACGACGCTCGCCTCGCCAGCCTAGCGCCCTATTCTTCTACCTCTTCTTGTACCTCGTCTTCTAAATAAAAAGACCGCAAAAAAAGCACTCAATTAAAATCGGTATCAGTTAATACACAGTCATATCACTGCGGCGAGAATTGGACCTGCAAAATACTCAGCAATTGAGCAAATGACAGATTGTCGTACTCCTCGCCCAGCGGGTCGAGAGGGCTGGTGCCCGTGTTGCGATTTGCTACATCGGGATACTCCAGGTGTACACCGTAGCGCTGATGATCTTGTCCGTAGGTATAGATATACACAGATACAGACTCGTCATTGCTAATCAGGCGCACCGCTTTGCAATCCAGAGTGTCATCGGTGATAAGCTTATATTTAAGGCTCGGTTTACCATTCTCAACCAGTAACAATAGGTGTTTAATCGATATATCTTTATCCAGAGCCCAAATATTCATTGCATTTGATAGCAGTGGTTAGTGCGACCAAGCGGCATGCGTTTCACAGTCATAGCCTATTTAGACCGACGGTCATCAAAGCTCAGGGGTAGCAAGCAGTGGTTCATCGAGAGGGAGATTCCCGGTTAATTCTGGCCCTATTTGCTCAAGCCAGGTTTTCATTCGGGCCTCGCTTAATAAGGCCTGATTTTGCTGATCAAGAATAAGTCCAACAAATTTCCCGTCGACAACAGCTTTGGAATGTTCGAATGTATACCCCTCAACTGGCCAGGAACCGATAGGTACAGCGCCGAGTGCGCAGAGTTTCTCATACAAACAAAACAGCGAGTCTGCAAAGCGGTCTGAATATTTATCTTGATTGCCAAGGCCATAAAGAGCAATGCGCTTGCCGGAAAAATCAGCGCCTTCCAGTTGCGGAATAAGCTCTTCCCAACTACCCCCTTTTATACCGAGGGAGAGCCCAGGCAATTGCCCTTCGCCATAACTTGGCGTACCTAAAATCAGGCTGTCGTATTGCAACATCTCGTCAATACTAATACGGTTTACATTGAGCGGCTTACTGGCAACATCACCTAATATCTTCGCCATTTTTTTTGCCATAAGCCGTGTTGTACCACTGTCGGTACCAAAGAAAATACCAATTTTATTCATACTCTTAAATCCTCATTAATGGGTGCTTGCGTCGCTGTGCTGATACACTGATTGACTTGCACTGACTGAATTGCGCTGAATGATTTCAGCGGCCTGTATTTTTGCTATTAAGCGCCATCTATTGGCCTGATCTTAATTAGGCCCTAGAGATTTCCAACATGGCCGACAGGGGCCGTTACCACGGTCATATTGCTGACCACACGCCGCCAATGACCCCTGTCGAACGCAAGCTTGTTGCTAGCAAAAAAATCATGGGCATGCTCGACCACGTCAGCCATAACCGCAGAAACATAGTTTGGCGCCAGTGCTGAATTGAGGATGTGCTCGGGTACCGCCTTTTCGAAATGGAGGGTACGATATTCCTCGGTATAGCCGCCCATGCGCATACCCTCAAAGGGTGGCGTTTCAAATTCACCGGGTAACAAAAACGTCACATCCAATGAAGGTCCGTCTGGCAGCCCTCCCTTTCGTTTTTCAACAGCCGCCTGTGCAGCAAAAAGTACGATTGCATTTTCGATAGGACTTTTTGAATGACTTGAACTGGGTGTATTAATACTAATATACAAAGCCATATTTTATTACTCTCGCTTGAATCAATGCATTGTCTGAAAATAATTTTCAAATTAGTTTTCCCCTATTCCTTGATCTAGCAATAAGCACACCATGACAGCCGAAAAAACTCCAATAAAAATCAACAGGTAATCGCTTATCCCATTTATTAATGCGAGTAGGCTTTAGGACGCTGAGCGTATTTTTGACGTACTTGTAACAATTAATGTCGGACTTTGTGCTTATGTGGTGTGCTAATTATTTGTTTTATCATGGATTTTCTAATTGAAAAGAACGGCATGATTAGTGCTCTATAATTACTATTCTATAAACAACAGAATCAATGCCTACTTGCAAGGTAAGACTGAACTATTGAATTAAGCTAAAGAATAGGACGTGGCGGGGATCAAATACACGAGTAGCAACTTAATCCGGCAAGCATAGTATAAATATGAAACTACAACTTGAACGCCCCTTTGTTGAGGCCATGCTGGCAGAGTTTCCAGATATCACAGTATTAAAAGAACAATTGCGTTTCAGCAATCACGCCATGGTGCCCCCGAAGCATTTTTCTGCCCAGCAGTTAAAATTTTTAAACAACCTTTATCTTGACGCTGGGCCTGAAATGCAAGCCCGCACCGCGCAACTGGGCACATTGCACAAGGCACTGCATAACAAAGGCCAACGTTTTGGTGTCGACGACCTTGAATGTTTATTGGCAGCCATTGCCGAGTACCTGCTAAGCGACTGTATACGCGGCTGGTTGTTTAAAGTTAACACCTCGGCAAAGGCCATTGCCTATGTGATAACCCGTCTGGATTATACGCCGCCCGGTGAAGAGGAAGCCGGGCGTATCCTCTTAGAAATCAAAGCCAACTCACGCGGAAAAGTCGCTATTGAAAATATTATTATTCGCAGTAGAGATATTGACAATAAAACCGTTAGCGAAATTTTCGCTAACAAGGGTTATCTGAAAGAAACACCAGATTTAATACAGAGCTACGACGAATCCAACCAACGCTATTTTTCCTGGCGGGCGGACTATGGCAGGCAGTTTGCCGCAATGGGTACAGGCTACTATGCCGAAGACCCTAGCGCATCACATCGCAATACCGACTGGTCGCGTAAAAACCTTGTTGTTCTTTCCTCTAATGGCAAGGCCGCGAGGCTGGTCAACGACGAAAGTATCATCAGCAACCGCGAATTGGGTTTTGAAGGTTCTGGTGACATTCTCAATGCCTACTTACGCAAAGCGGGTAAAAGTGATCGTTTCAACGAAAACGTTGAAAGCAAAATAGAACGGTCAAAAGACACCATACCCAAAGGCGTATTTACCGAGCTGCCCGTGCATGGCTATATTTTGATGTTTCATCTCGAATTACACCATCATTTATGGGTGCATGTAGATGATTTGAAATCCTATGAATACCGGCCTCAACTCAAAGATAAACTCATATTACCAAGCGAACAGATCGATCTGATTGATATTCTCACCGGGGAAATGGACATATTAATGGAAGATATCGTCGCCGGAAAATCCGGTGGTACCACTGTCCTATGCGCTGGGCCATCGGGTGTTGGTAAAACCTTGACGGCGGAAGTGTATTCGGAAATCATTAAGCGACCCTTGTATCGCGTGCATTCCGGCCAGCTCGGCCTCAGCGTTACCGAGATGGAAAAAGCCTTGAAAGACACCTTAACCCGCGCACAACGTTGGGGGGCCGTCATGCTCATCGATGAAGCCGATGTCTACATCAAACGCCGCGATGACAATATTGCAGCCAACGCTGTGGTGGGTGTTTTTTTAAGAGTTCTAGAGTACTTTAACGGGCTGCTCTTCCTCACCACTAACCGAGTCGATGATATTGACGAAGCGATTATTTCACGCTGTATCGCCATGATTAAGTATCACCCACCCAACAAAGCAGACCGACGTATGATCTGGCAAGTGATGACCCGGCAATTTTCTCTCGATGTCGACGACGCCCTCATTGAAGCATTGGTTGAACTCTTCCCCACTGCCACGGGGCGCGACATTAAAGGCCTGACAAAGCTGGTCGCTAAATTTTGCCAGCATAAAAATGCGCAACTAGAACTCGATGTCTTCAAGCGATGCTCGATATTCCGAGGCATGGAAATTCAGCAGAAACCAGCGTAGGCCTAAATCAACACCGAAGCACATCATGCATTCAGAAAACCAGGGGATAAGGCAATGGCAGATGTTACATTTAATGGTATGACTATGGCGTTCGATATTGTCGCCAGCTTTATGGATGCTGATATTAAAAGCGCCGTAGTAAAAAATTTGGGCGACTGCAGCGAACAGGACTTGCTCGATGCCTATATGGCGGCGCATAAGGAAAAATACGGCGACACCTTTTTGCAAGGCTAATCAGCATGTCCCTTGATCACAATTCGAGCTTCGCTATGAATTCCAGACCTGGTCTCACACATAAGCAACACCCCGCCATCACCTGGGCACAGAACATCGAGCTTTCTGCCCTGCACGTAGATTGTGTAACAACCATTATGCTAAAAATTCTTGATGGCAAGTGCAAGATGAGTACTGAAGGCAAAGCAGCTATGGAGGCCGTCTACGATGTAATAAAGGAACAGCCCGGCAAGCTGCTCGACACGTCCGTTCACCAGCTCATCAGCACTGCTCGCTCAGCGACTAGCGACAAAATCCTTGAAGAACTTTACGAGCAGCGTTTGATGGCGGAGACGATGATTTCCAGGCCTGTAATGAAACGCTTTAAAGCCATGTTACGCGCAGAAAAAGTTATCGGTCAGGGGGCAATTTGACACCCATATGATGCAGGCTACTCGTCTCATCTGTTGGCATAACACTTGCTGAAACTTTACTTGCGACAAGTTTATTTTAACTAGTGGTACCGCAACTTTTCCAAAGGAGTTATTAGTATGAAATTATCCGATATTGAATTTGAAGACATTAACTTTAAAACCTGCGTGCTTGAAGGCGGGTTTGAGGACACCAATGATGTTGTAGAACTGATTTGCCGAAAAAAGAAGATAAAGAGCATTAAAGGTGTTGAGCATCTTACTGAACTAACATTGTTAGACTTGACTAGAAACCAACTGAGCGATATAGATTTATCGAAAAACACAAAACTAGAAGAGCTGTTTTTGGGTAATAATGCTATCGAATCTTTAAATATCAGCGGCTGTACCGCATTGACGCACCTGGAAGTTTTTATGAATGAGCTCGAAGAAATCGATATTTCAAAAAACATTTTTATAGAAGAGCTTTGGGCCGACCTCAACAACTTGAAAACTATCGACCTGAGCAGCAGCGCCGAATTGGTGGATTTGCGTGTCAACAGTAACGACATCTCAGACCTGGATTTAACGAGAAACACCAAGCTTGAAAAGCTACTAATACAGGAAAATCCGCTAACAGATGACGTAAAAGCAAAGCTCTCCAAGCTGGCACCAGTACTAGTAAAAATCTAGCTGCTTTACAATCCTGGGCTTTCAAAAACTGCTCAATCAGCCATCCAGGGTATATTCACCAGTGTCAATCATACCAGTGAGTATACTGAGCAGGCGATGAGGGCTGATTATACAACCCAGCTTGTTTTCCTGGCCCATTATTTCAATGACAGCATTTTCATCAATCAACATTTTTAGGGTATTGCTAATAAAGCATTCCAGCGACTCAGCTTGAGCTTCTAGATCTCGCCAAGGCCCTTCAGCAGCCTCCACAGCGTATTTCTGATAAGGCCACACAAGTAAGCTTTTTTCCGCAGCCTGTCTGTCTCTCATCACCCATTCTGCGCCATCAGCCAGACCCCATACCTCCTCCGTTTCAAAGACTCGCGTGAGAAAATACTCTAATCTCTGACTATTATCGAGAGCAGCGGCTTCAACATATTCCTTCTCATAAGGGGCATATCGCATATATAACACTCTCAATAGGATAGATAAATACTGAAAACAACTTGTCAATAATAGGCACGTTTCTATACATACTCAATGAGATCTTCTGCAAATACTAAGCCATCACCATAGAAAAAAATTCATCGCGAAACACACTCAACTATAGCCCTGAAAATTATATAAAGCCGATAACGACATCAAGTTAGTGTTTATAACAACACCTCTGAAACAGAGGTTTTTCAAAAAATATTGTTATAAAAAAGGTGGTATTTGTTACATTAGGATGACCGAATTCAAACAAAAATGAGCTTGCCATACATATAACCCGGGCATATTTAGCTCGAATTATTAGTTTCAAGTATTAAAAATAACGTGGCACGTTATTTGATATAGATCTAGCTAGCTTAGTTAAGCGAGACACTAACATTATTTTTAATATTATTTTTGAGGTGAAAAATATTATGAGCGAAGCTGTTATCAAGGCTTTTTCAGATAAAGCCAGATCCGATTATGGGCTGGGCCTGCAATTGAAGGAATGTATAAAGGTTAAAGAAATTCTGCAACTCGGAAAAGATCATGGCTTTGAAATGGATGAAGTATCCATGTATCCCCCGAACGAACCCCAATTTACAGAAGACCAGCTATCGGAAAAAATGGTAAAAGCGCTATTGCGTTAAGTATTATCTTCTGCAGCTAGAGCAAACGCCTTACTTTCAAGTCGTGGTATTAGCTCGCTCAGCACCATCAAACAGACCATTAAAAATGGTCTGTTTGATGGTACCAGCCAGTACTGGACGCGGAATCATTCCTCTCGAGTGTAAATAAACCTTTTTTATCTTTTATTATCAACGGCATATTTTCCTACTAAGCGGTAAGACCAAGAACTATCGATCTTCCAGTGATAGTCGTGGGGGCGGAGGAGATTCTACTGCTGAAGGTGTCCTGCGTCGGGCGGCGCGGCATGTCCAGTGTTGTCGCTACTACGGCAATCGCCTTGCGCCGCAGGCGGGCGACTTAACCTACAACCGTCGTCGTGCTACATTCGTCCAATTCTCCCAACTCGCTCTGGAGCCGACTTCGTGTCTATTCGTATCATCCTGTGTCTGCTCGTGCTGCTCACTGTCAGTGGTGCTCGAGGTGCTGTGTTTCTCCCGGAAGCCGCTATAAAAACTGGCTACGGGCCAACCCTGGAGGCGTGGTCCACTCACTGGTCAGGTGCTTGCGCGGAACGGGTTAGCATCGAGATCGGCTACACGGGGCATTCCGAAATACAGAATATGCTGCCTCGGGTAACCGACTACGCGCGCGGAGCGGTGCCTCATGTGCTCAGCCAGTGCCCACAGGCCGACATCATCCTGGTGAATGTGCCCGGACGAACTGGCAATCCGCGTCCGGTCTACCAGTTCGAGATGCACCGGAATGCGGGATGGGCAGCACAGAGTGCACTTTGGTACAGTGATCGCGTCCGCGCCACCCTCGCCGAAGGTTATCTGCCGGCAGATATGGGCTATCACAATGGGCTGGTTCGATTACAGGACGGGCACTTCGAGGCCATCTATGGAAAAAGGCTCAGATCCCACCTAGTTGGTACCGACATTAAGCGCCATATGCAGGAAGGCGCATCGCCACCGCGGGTGTCTCATCACACCATTTCCGGGCACTGGTACGAACCGGGCAGCGAGCGGCCGAATGGCCAATGCGCAACCAGCCGCGATGGTTACGCACTCTGGGGGTCGTTCACCATGGTGATCAACCGCGGCCATTCCGATATCCAGATGATGAGGAAATTCTGTGCCGAAGCCGGCGAAAAAGGTCACGGCGATGAACTGTACCTATCCACCCCCTCTCCTTCCGGATTCAAGCGGGTCTGGGGTATTGAGTGGGTCAAGTTCACGGATCCCCTGCACGAACAACTTGCTGCTATGGATCTCGACACGGCGGACGACCCGCAAACTTTCGCCCGCACCCGCAAAGCCCTCTATAAGAGCCAGAAGCTCACCCTCTATCCGGCCCAGGACAACTGGTGCATGAACCGGCGGATGGATGCTTATTACACAGTACCCAGCGAAGATCGAAACCAGGCGTTCGGCGGCAACTACGCCGAGGCACTGGGCGAGCGAGCCAGGCAGGTGGTCAACGAGTATTGCGGCGATGCGCTGACAGCCAGCGTCTCAAACTACCGCGAGGGAGACGAGACCCCATGGGATCGCATGTCTTTCCAGTTCCGGCCCATTCAGGCTTCCGCGTTCGGCGATGACAAGGGATACCTGAAGCTGCTCGACCAACATCTGAGCGAACGGGCACAAGCCCATCTGGACTATCTAAACGCGAATCATCTCGGGCCCGCCTGCAGCGACGCACCATTCTGCGAGCTGCCAGGCGGACGTTACCTCAACGCCATCTACAATGGCCGTGGCGATTTAATACAGCAGATGGATCAGCTCCATCGAGCGGAAGTGCATGAGATACTCAGCGGTCAAATGGCCCAGGTCAACATGAAAGAGAATCCAATAACACAGATGTTCTCCGACATGATCGAAGCAGATAACGGACTCATTGTTGGTGCCGCTAACAAGTATATGTACGCCTACGCCGCCTGGGGAGCTCAGTGCCTCAAATCTGGGGCCAAGACCCGCACTTTCGTACATACAACACCCGGTACTGAAATCGTCAATTTCGACGGCAGCACAGACTATGAGCCCGGGAAAACCTATGAGGCCGAATACACAACCAATCCAGAGTTTTTTCCACTGCTGGAACGGGTCGGCTCTCACTACGGCGCACAGGACAGCACCTCACCCCTGCTCAACAAAGCACAGCGTCTGGTGCTGCAGGGGCTAGTAAAGATGAAGAACAACTACGATTGCACCAGCCCGGAAGTCGCCCGCTTTGAACGGAATCTAATCGCCCTGGCCGAGGACGATCTGAACGGACAGCCTTTGCGGTTGCTATCAGCTCCCGCGGTTGAAGTTGCGAAACCAGCCCGGCCGACACAGCCTGCATCACCCGCACCATCGACAGAAGCTCCGGTGCAACAGGCACCTGACGAAACCCGCCAGGTAGCCCCCATGGCAGCACCAGCCAAATCGCCTACAAGCACACTGAGTACTGCAGAGCGTTACGCGAAAATGAATGCCGAGATAAAAACACTTTCAGACGCCTTCGTTGCCGAAATTAACAGCCTCAACGCCAACTTTCAGGCGGACATGCGGAATGCGGGTACTGACGCGGAACGGTTGGAGATGTTGCGCGAATTCAACAATGAAACGGCGCAAATTCGAACCACAATCGAGCGCGAGACTCAGGCAATCAAGGACAAATACAAGAATTAGTGCGTTGCGCCAATTAAGCGGTTCATAATCCAAGAAAGCGGTGGCAAGTGGCCAAAAATGATCTTGAGTGTTCAGCTGGTTTAGGGTCGTCTGTGAAAGTGAGGTAGAAACCCACACCTATACAAAGTTTGACAATCTTTGTATTTCAGCCTGGCATTCTTTAGGACAGCATCTTACCTCGGAGGCCAATATGCATATTTCACTAATTCCTGAACTCGAGTCTCGCGTTAAGGCCAAAGTGGAAACCGGTTTTTACAACAAGGCTAGCGAAGTCATCCGCGAGGCGCTCCGTTTGATGGAAGCTAATGAAGACCGGGGTCATGAGATCAAACTGACTCGACTACGTGAGCAACTTAAAGCCGGGGGAGACCAGTTAGACCGTGGAGAAGGTATCGAAGCCGAATCAAGATCGGCGCAGTGCCTGAATGGTTTCTGAACTTTTGCAGGCCGAAGGATAGGTCTCGACAGTGGTCAGATTACTGCTGTCACTCTAGACGCCGCACTCCGCTATCTTCGGCGCAAAACAAGCAAAGATGCGCATCCCCTTCGTGGCATGAGAACCGATCATGTCTTTAATGACTGGCAGGCTGAGGTCTTGCTCAAACAAGTAATGCTCAGCGTGGCTGATACCATGCCAGCTTCAATCTACCCCTCGTGGTATCACCGGTTTTGACGTTATAGCGCGGAAAACACCATAAAAAATACCATTGATGATGTAGACTATATTATCGATTAGATTATTTTAATTTTTATAAATCAACGAGTTACAAATTCAGATCACACCCCAATCGATTGTAAATAATCAGTTATTTCTCTTTATACTCATACAGTTATAAATCAAAACACTATCAATACCATGGAAAATACCATGCTCAAAAATTTCTTGGGAAAAATTCTTTTTCGTTTAATAAACGTCTCGGCTAACCAAACCGAAAATCCATTAAATTGGGTCAATAAACAACCGACCTACGAGTGAACCCGTCTTCACACTCCATCGTTAAAAAAGCTAAAAACAAAGACCATAAACACCAGCAACCAACCTGGCAAAACTGAAAGAGGCTCAGGGTTTTCGATGACAAAAAATACTGAATTTCTCAGAGCATCGAACAGCTCTAGGGCCGCTCACAGATCCGCACCTGGCTTGGAAGGATCGTCATCAGCGAAGCCAAAATGCAACTGAGGCCACACAAGCGGGAGCTGCTGTTCAGTGTCTGGCAATCGAATGAAGAGTCAGGTGATGCCCTGGCAGATCGCTTTAGCCACGAGGGCAGATGAGAATCTCCGCCCATGCAGTGGGATATTGATACACCGGAAGGTCTGTTGATGCGGCAGGATCTGGCCAATTGTCTGGAAGAATTACTCAAAGCCATGCCTGCCAACCAACGCGCTTTGCTTGAACTGCGCGACACCTCCGGGTTTTCTTTTGAGGACATCTGTAACGAACTGTCGATCTCTGCATCCAATGCCAGAGTCACCCTGCACAGAGCGAGAAGTCAATTGTTTCAACTTGTCGATCATTACGAGGAAACAGGCCAGTGTTGAAATGTCGAGAAACCGAAGATAACGCCGATCAATTGCTGAACGGCGACCTAAACCGGCGCCAGCGGCTCGCCATAAAAATGCACCTGCTGATGTGCCGCCACTGTCGCCGATATGTGCGTCAATTGTGGGTACTGCTGCGAGCCATTCCTTTTATGCATGGCAAGGCAAGCGAAGCCGAAGTGTCCCAGGTGATGGAGCATATTCACAGCCATCAGACAAACGGCCCTTAACGGGGAGGTGAATGCTCTTACCGTGGAGCTGGCAAAAGACTACGACAATAAAACCCGTGCTGCACTACGTTTGGCCACCAGTAGCACAACCATAACCCGTGCCGCTAAGCTGGCACTGGTGGTGGGACCCATCCTGGTGCTTATCAACCAGGGAGACAGGATGTTCAGCGGCGCCCAGCTCGACTGGCTGAAAGTGGCATTGACCTTTGCGATGCCCTACTGCGTCTCCACCTGGACCAGCGTTGCCAAGGATCTCGAATCTGCCTTTAACAATCAGAGGGGTAACTGATTATGGCATCACTAAACGAAGCACAACAACGTATCGCCAGCGCCCTGTTGCTACTGCGCTTTGGCGTTTTTATCGTGATGTCTCCCTGCGTCTGGCCATTGGTGCCGGTAGTCAAGTCCTCTGCCGCCACCAGTGGCCGTAGCGGCCCCTGGTTTCTCGCCCCCCGGGGCTAGCCACCGCCTTTGCCGTGGCCGGGACTTTCCTCACCCTGGTGATACTCAATCTGGGCCTGCACCCGGATGTGCTGCGCTATCTGGCGGCGGGGCTGTTGATCTTGGTTGCCCTGGCGCTAATGGTCAAACCACTGGAAAACTGGATCAGTCGGCGCCTGTCATTGCTCAGTAGCCGGTTTAATGGTGGCGGCGTCAGCGCTCCGGTCAATTCGGTGTCGGCGCCCTGTTCGGCCTGGTGTGGCTGCCCTGCGTCAGCCCCACCCTGGCGGCGGCCATTGCCCTGGCGTCCATGGGCGAAAGCATGGCTATGGCCTTTGTGGTGATGTTCACCTTCGGCGTTGGCACTGGGTCTGTGTTGCTTTTTGCCGGGCTGGCCTCGGGCAAGCTGCTTAACCGCTGGCGTCCGGGGATTATGGCAAACCCCGGTCGCGGCGAAAGGCTACTCGGGGTACTGCTATTGGCCCTCGGCCTTATGGTGGTTACCGGGTTTGATAAAGTGCTGGAAACCTGGGCGCAGAACCTGTTGCCGCAATGGGCGATCAACCTGTGACTTTCGACCACGACACACCGGACAAGCTATTCCCCCACCCCGGATCGGGCACCCAGATAGAACTCCTCGTTGAAACACTGTTCAGCATAAGTGCGTATTTCTTCGTCGGTAACTCCGCCAAGAGAGCCACTACGGCTGAACATACGAACCCCGACACCCAGCCGACTCAGTGCCTGGTCCAGTTCCAACCCCACCACACCAGCCCCAAATACCGCAATAGATGCGGGCAGGAATGACAGTTCGAATAGGCGGTTATTCACCAGCAGGCACTCAGCCAAGCCGTAGAGTATGTCGGGAACGGTCGGACCCGACCCGGTACTATTTTTATACAGGCATAAAAAAACCCGCTAAAACGGGCTCGTTCTGATGCTTCACTATGGGGTTTTCAATATATAGTTATCTCTATTTTTTACTACCTTCCTACAACTGCGGCACGAACTTTATTCTTGAAAAACCTATGTCCCAATTCCTCCCCCGCCGACTACAATCTGACTGAAGACATATCTTAAAATTATCCACATCTTGCATGACAATATAGGCTCTTCCTGTACAACAGGCTGGTCTGCTTGGCCATCCAAGGATCATCACTATTGGAAGAGCCTGTTCCATTGAAAGCTCAGAGGGTAATGACCCTCTAAAAGAATCACTACCTGTCGACACACAATTATCCCCTTCACTATCCGCATTTACGGCTTTCATATCATTATCTGAAATAGAAATAGCCACTTTTTTATGGAAAACCCCTGCAGGACAATCATAGTCAGAGCTAACCCATTCACCTTCAAGGAACATCAAAGGAACACCGTCGCCAGCCGAAGTATCAACCACAAAAACAGACAAAAGAGCTAACAAGAAAACTTTATCCTTAATAAACTTTTTTAAAAAGAATCATCGTATATCCCCTACAATGAAAAACTAATCATAGGCAAGTGCATTCTCTGCCCGGATTAACAAATCGGTATCTAAATAATCTGTCAGCACTTTGATTTCTTGTTTGATTTGCATAAGATCCCGTTGCGCCTGATTTAACTGGGCAATGGTTTCCTGATTATTGCCCTTGGCTCGCTTCAGCTGATCAATACGCTGTTCTAGAGCTCTTAAGTCCTCTTTCCTGCTGTCAATATCAAGTTGCTTCAATTTCAATTCTGCAGCAACTTTATCGGCTTGCTCTCTTACCGCAGCAGTTTTCGCATCAACAGCAGCCAATTTTAGTGCAGCATCTGACGCTCGCTTTTGACTCACCTCCAACCCCTGCCTAGAGTCTTCAACTTGCCTCTTGAGGCTGTCGGCTTCCATCTGACGCGCAGCCAGATGATCTTCCAAATGTTGATTTGCCCCTAACTTATAACGCGCAGCACATAAGCGGCTCACCTCATTCGGGTTGGTAGAACAGTTCGTAGAGGCACACCCCACCATGACGAGAATAAGTGGAATCAAAGTATATTTGGTAACACTAGAAAAAAGCATATTGGTCAACCTTACACATGCGACTTACTTTATTTTATGTACAACTCCATCAACTACGCTTGATAATCTCATTATCAAGTTTGGACTTTTGTGCCAGCAGGGTATCATTAACACCGTTAGCCTGTTTGACCGAGTCCGTTAAACGCTTTTTCTGATCCAACAACGCAGTTTTTGTTGTTTTTAGGCTGTCGATATCCGGTGAATCCTTGATAATTTCATCCATATCATCAACCTGCTTATCGAGAATTTCCAATTTAGCCTCTGCCTTGGATTTGGCCATTTTGTTCGTTCTTATTTGGTCATCAAGTTCTCGACGTAGATCAGCCGCTTTACCAAGAAATGTTTTGTCATCCTTTTCTTTCGCAACCAAACTATCAACTTCACGCTGATACGAAGACACCTTTTGATTATTCATCGCTGTTTCTTTCTCCAGCTCGAGAATCTCAGTTTCAGATGTGGCTATATCATTATTAATTTGAGTATATTTTTCTGAATACTCTTTCTTGCCCTGATTCGCTAAAACAGTAACAGCGGCATTGGCAGCGCCACAAGCAACGGCAGCCTTGGCCACAGTCCCATTCTCTTTACCCAAAACCTTAGCCAACCCCCCACAGGCGACTGCCCCTATAGCAGCGTCTTCCGCAACACTAAAATCTTTTTGTTCGGAAGCCGTATTATTGCCACCCAAAGGCTTGTCCAGACCGACAGATTCTTTAGTTTTTTCTACCGTTTCCCCCACCACGTCCTTCGTCTTATCCCAAGTATCCTGCAGGCTCCACGCCATAGACTCAATGGAAGAACCCATTACCAAAGCGCTCAACAGTACGCTGCTTAACATATTTCTCGTCAGTTTACTCATCATTTGGTCCTTTATTCTGTTTCTTTACTTTCTCATTAAAATATTCGAGGGCCGACTTGTCATCTGGCACAGACTCAATCAGCGCCAAAACCTTATTAATGGTATCAACCCGACCTAATTTGTAGTTATCTGTGCCAGACTTCAGCTGCGCCCTTAATGCAGAAACAACACTCTCAGAATTTGAATGAAAATCTGACTGCAACCCCACTAATACATCAATAAAATTATCTTGATGCTTTTCAAGATCCATCAAATTTTGCGCCAATGCCAAGCGCATTGTGTCCACCAACACCTTGTCACCCAGTTTTTCTGAACGCTGTAAAGAGAACTGATTTTGCTCTATCTTCTTTTCCAACAATGCGACAACACTGTCAATACGAATTAATCGATCTACATCCAGAGCAATATTATCCGAATTCACTTGGTGGCCTCGACTAACGCCCTGTAGTGATTGCATGGCAAAGACAGCAACCCCGGCAAAAATCAAGACAAGTAGCACCCATTTAAACCACTTGAAAAAGGCGAGACCAGAACCTGATTTAGCCTCCCTTCCTGTCTTCCCCAATTCAACATCATTAAAGAGAGAGTGATCTTCGGCCTCAATTTTAGGGCGAGAAATAATACCCGGCACTTCTTCCTCTTGCTTGACCTCAACCTCACTAGACGGTCTATTGATTATTGCCATTTAAATTTCATGCCTCTATCGTTTTCCTGTTATGTAATATGTTGCTAACCGAGTTATTGGCGCTTCAGCGCTGCCACCAAAAAATCTGCCAACATAGTAGATTGATTTTCAGTGTAGGCCTTGGGTTGCCCCGCTTCCACTGCGATTTTCTTAAATAAATCCATACTGACTTTATGCTTATGACGACGCGCACCACCAAAACCAAACCCGGACCGGAAAACCTCATCTCGCCCAGAGAATAGAATGATCATATTACGATTCTTCTTCCCCTTGGCCCAATCCCCAACCAAACTAACCAACTTGTTGGCCCGGTGCTCGCCAGCTGTGGTAATTCTATCCGTATCACTAATTGATTCTTCATACGGCCCCACATCACCCAACAACATAAACACCTGATGCCCTTTAAAATCAGGGGATGAATCAAATTGGGATAAAGCCAATTCAGAGGCATTTAAAATTGGTGCCAAGCCACTTTTGTGACGCTGATTTTTCAAGAACCGGACTAGCTGTTGATATGATTTACCGCCATCTGCCTTAGGATCCAAAATACGAGTCATCGGAAAAAGTACCGTTTCATTTCTCATGCTCTCTGAAATGCGATAGGAAACGATACTAATCTTGACACTTTCGGACACCTTTGGAAGGATATCTGCCAACTTCTGTATCGCCGAAGTCAAGTTATAGAGTTCCTGCTCCATACTCCCGGTCTTATCGACGGCAATCGCTATTTCAATGTCCTTTCTTGCCAGCTTATCTATGACAGATTCCAGTTCTTTGGCTTTACCCTCAGACTCGCCAATTTTTGCAATGACCTCGGCCTTCTGTTCCTGGATGGATTCTATTTGTTTTTTAGCTTTTCTGGCCGGACTACTTTCCTGAGCTAAGACAATAAAAATAATCATCAGCAACACAAAAATTGCCATGGTGGCAAAGATGATGTCACTGAAGAATTCATAGAACCCTATACTTTCTTTTTGATCACGCAGCTTCAATGTTTGACCAGCCTTTTGAGTGAAAACCCAAATATATAGCCGCTCACTTCAAAATAACCGAGAGCAATTGTGGAATCATTTCAGCATGATTACTGGTAAATCCTTGGGGTTGCCCCGCTTCTGTTGCCAACTGTTCGAAAAACTTTCTACTCTCCACAAATTTCTGGTGCTGGTTACCTGATGTTTTGCCAATTTCATCATCGCCTGAAAACAAAATTAACAAATTTCTATGCAAGCTTTCCTCTGTCCATAACTTGAGTTGGTTAATCATTCCTTTTTCCTGCTCACGATTTCTCCCATCAATCAGCTGATCTCTATACCGGTCTTCATAAGGCCCCACATCGCCCAACAGCATAAAAGTCTGATGCCCAGTAAATGATTCCGAGTTTGAAAACATTTTTAGTGCCTGATCCATCGCCTCCTCGATAGGGGCTGAACCGGGCTGCGCACGTAACCTGCTGACAAAACCATGTATTTTCCGAAAGCTTTTTTTACCGTCAGTATCATCATCTTTGATGACCTGTAATGGAAAAACTTTGATGTCGGCTCGATTATGTTCATCACGGCGATAGGCAATAACACCCATTTTCACGCTCTGGCCAATTTTTGGCAGGATCTTTCCAATTAAACCTATGGTATTTGTGAGTTGATCCAACTCCCATTGCATACTGCCCGTGGTATCAACTGCAATAACCACTTCGAAATTATATTGTTGGACACTTTGCTTCGACTTTTCCAGTTTACTCAGCTGCTCATTCTTTTTTTCGAGATTTTTTTCCTCGTGCTTTAATTCAGTCGTTTCTTTTTTAATTTTCTCCAGTAGTTCATCGACGCTTTGAGACAAATTAATTTGCACCATAAAAACAATCATCAGCAACACAAAAATTGCCATGGTGGCAAAGATTAAGTCACTAAACGTTTCGTAAAAACTTGTGTTACTTTTTGTCTGTTTAAGTTTCACTCTTAAACCTTATCCAAATGTCTGTCCTACGCACCAAACGAACCAACTAATAACCAACGACCTATAAATTAGTGCCCTTGCTCTGCGGCTTTCCTCAGGTACGGCAGTACATGCACTTCTGTCAACTCGGCAATATGTGCTGTGTATTCCATGATATTTGAATCAACGACACTGGTTAAAACACGGAGAACAACACCACCCAATATGGCGCCAAGTAGGGTCGTAAAAAAGGCTACACCAAGACCAGACAAGGGGCCGTGCTCGCTCACTAAAGCTTTAATCAGGTTTTCGTCCATAGCCGAGTTACCCATCACTTCAGTCAACCCATTCATCATCAATATTAAACCGAGGATCGTACCAATCAAGCCCAGAGTAATCAGAATACTGGAGAACAGTTCCACTACTTTATTTCTCGCCAATAACCGGGTATGTAAAAACTCGATCAAGTTATCCTGGCTAATATCCACATGCGATTGAGAAATAGTAAACAAATTCTCAATATGTGTACGGAATAGACTTGGTCTTGATTTTTTCAAAAAATCTTCAAAATTATCCACCTGTTCTAAAAGCCGAATCTGGCTTGAGGCTAAATCAGTCTGATTTTGGAGAAATCGAGCATCAAAAAAACCTCTGACAATCAAACCAACCCCCAAGCCTGAGATAACAATATACATGGCCCAGTTAATTAGCCCCTGATAAGTACCACTCAACAGGAATGCAAGTGTCACGGCAATACTGATTGCCGATAGTATCATCAGCCAGATTATCCACCGTCTCAGCCCGGAAACCCCTTCAAGGGAACTGGCATTACTATGATTGCCCGACATAAAAAACTCCTGTGAATTATTCAACTCTATTTCTAATTTGATTGCTTTGGGTTGATGGCACGAAACCCGTGCATGATTTTCTATCAAACATGTCTTCGAGACGATCAAGTGGCCCCAAGCTTAGTCAATAATCTCGGCTTCATTTTGTTCTGTATTCATATTTCCGTATTCTGTATGGCCACGCCGCTGCATCGATGATTGCCTCCTCTGAGCCGCTTCTTGGACTGTTTGCCTGCTCGATCGCATGCCCACACCACTACCAATATTATGTTTCGACTCTGGCCCTAGCTCGGGTTTACTTGAGGGTCGTCGTTGAGGGGAAGCAATGGAGTTACGTGTCGTAGTGTCTGGTTCAGAACTGCCAGCTTGGTTACGGCGATCCAGCACGTCATGAAGTGCTCCCTCGGCCATTAAGGACTCAGTGTAATTCTCATTTTTCGCAGCCGTATTACTGACAGATGTTGTTGCAGCTACAGCCCCTGCCTGTGCGCTTTCCTCAGATGGGTTAACTGACTGATTAGATTCTGTCTCTTCCGATTCTCCCGTTTGGACGCTACTCTGCGACTCTGATTCTGAAGGGTTGTCGGCTGACGCTGTTGCTGAAGATCTACTGAGTAATGATGTGATAACCTCACCTGATGAGCCGCTTGAGGGTTCAGGGGCTGGGGCTGGGGCTGGGGCTGGCTCTGGAGAAGAGCCTGGCATTTCAAACTCGACTTCCATATCCGTCAATAATTCCTGAGCCTCTGAATTGCCGTTTTCTGCAGCTAATGTCAAAAAATATAAGCCCACATCGACATTACCGCTTCCACCGGAACCCGCAACATCAGACTCTATCTCTAACTCCTGCTCTAAAAATGTTTGATCATATGGCATGTTCATCGCCTGATCCAAAAGATACATCATACCTAGGGCGTAATAAGACATATTAGAGCCCGCTTGCCCTGCATCCTGTAGCGCATCGACAGCCAGCTCACTGCCCTTGGCTGCGGCATCCAGCGTCATCATGGCTGAGGCTGTGCCGCGCTGCTCCTCGCCATCAATCATAGGCCGTCCAGTTAGTGCTTCAATCAGCGGAATATTCAAATCAATATTATTATCCGAGGAGTAAGACTGGCTTAACAACTGAGTGGCATCTGGGTTTCCTTCTGCTGCCAGCTTTTCCAGTATCTCTATCCCTCTGGCAGCATCATCTGGAAACTCAATTCCTTCTATTTTATCCGGCAGGTCCAGAAGGCCTTTGGCGAGTTCCAATTGAGCGTCAGAGGAAGTGACTGCTGCTGCCTCCAGCGAGTCAAGGCTGGAAAATTGGTTGCCTTCTTTAGCGCTTGATGATGAATTATTCTGCTGGGCTAGTTCTGCTTGGAACTTTACTGACTCTTCGTTGGCAGGCTCGGTGTCTTTGGTCGCGTCTGTTAGAGAAGAAGATTGTTCGTCCTGATTCTTTTCAGCTTCCTTTTGTTTACCCTCGTCAGACTCACCAACAGGTCGCTCCTGTAAAAACCAATCATTTTTCTTCTCTATCGTTGCACGATACAGCGCTTCATTATCTCCTTCGGTATAGCCCTCAAAGTCAATGGATTCTATTTCTTTGCAATCAAGCCACAAATAAGTTTTAACAATTTGAGCGAGTTTCTGCATATCCACACGACTCTTGCGATAACTCTCTTCTTCTGGTGCATCTAGTCGAACATTCACTTCAGCTTGACATTGGTGCTCACGGGGAACACTGGCAGACACATTATTAAAACTCACTAGCTCTTCTGATTGAGCTAAAAAACTAAACGTTGCGAAGCTGAGTCCTAATGCAACACGAAAAAGTGATGCAACGGCAAAATAATTTTTTATAATCGTGGCTGTTCTCAAAACTATTCCATGTCGAAAATGCAAACCAAAAAGTATAAGGAGAATAACTGCTATCACCCATGTATATCAAGGTAGAACACTTGAACCTGGATATGCCTGAACTATTCGTCTTTCCGGCCTCCAATCTATTCAATCCCCAGATTTTCGGCTGAATCAACCCTCTTCCACTGCCTTTCTGGCCTTCCGGCCTAGTTCGGGAAAAAGGCTGCCAGGCAACCTTTCCTTCTGTTGCTGTGCCGTATAGAGAAGTGTGAAACCCGGAGCTATGCAACTCAGCCTGAATCAGGCGAGACTTGCGTTGCCGGCAGCAACTCAGGTGGTGGCGGTAACGCGCCCTTCTTCATGAGGTGAGCCAGCATCGATGATCGACTGATCTTCGATGCTGGCAATCACCTTCGATTCTCCGCCACACTTTGGGCAGACTGAGACATCAATGTTGAACACGCGCTTCAGGCGCTGTGCTCAGGTCATGGCCTGGTGGCGCTGTTCGGGTGTTTTGTCTTTGTTTTCCTTTTGGACGCGACCTTTATCGCGTTTGGCCGGCGTTACATCACCCCGGGCTTGCTGTTGGGCGCAAAAACCCCGTGGAATCGAGTCAGGTTCACTCTGGGCTTCGGCACCAGTGCTGCCAGCTTGGCAATGAAATCCATCGGTTCGAAGATGACATGGGTAGTCCCATCATTGTAGGGCGTTTTGAGCTGGTAACGGATATTGGCTGACGGGGTGAGCGAAAGCCGTTTCTCTGATACCGCTGGTCTAGTAATGTAGCGACAAAGGCGTTCGAGCTTTGACCTTTCCCACGCCTGTGCCGCAAGCCCTGCATGCAGGCTAAACCCAGCCACTTTCGCCACCTGGGCAAAACGGTCGTCATCTTCCAAGGCCGGAATGGTCTGCAAGGTGAACACTTTACGCCCTTGCTGCGGCCCGGAGGCAATGCGGTAGCTCACCGAACAGCCCAATACCTGTTGCATGGGGTCTTCATCACCCTCCAGGCTCAGGTAGCTGTTTTCCTCATCGTGCTCAAGAATTCCTTCGCGCTCCAGAAACCTGGCAACCCGATGGCTGATCGTATGCGCCAGCTCCGTCAATTCTTGCCTATCCGGTGCGTTGGTACGATGAAAGCGACTTTTACCCCAGGGCGTAGCGGTGTAAACGCCGTCGAGGAATAGCATGTGGAAATGCACGTTCAAATTGAGCGCACTGCCGAATCGCTGGATCAGCGTTACCGCGCCAATCTGTGCGGTTTTTCGAGTGAAACCCGCCTTCTTAATGAGATGAGACGATATGGCCCTGTAAACGATCCCCAGCACACACCCCATCAGTTGCGGACGACTGGCAAACAGAAATCTCAACTGAAACGGAAAGCTCAGCACCCATTGGCGAATGGGCTGTTCAGGCAATACCTCATCCACCAGCAGTGCGGCGCTTTCGGCCATGTGCCTTGCCCCGCAGCTTGGGCAAAATCCACGCCGCTTGCAACTGAACGCAACCAGGTGTTCATGATGGCATTCGGTGCATTGCACCCACAGGAATCCATGCTCCAGACGGCCACATTTGAGATACTCGGCAAATTCCTGTTGTACATGCAGGGCAAGGCCTTTTCCCTGCATGGCCAACACTTCCCTGAATTCCGGTAATGCCGCTCGACGATTTGATAGAGAAGTGTCTCTGTTCAGGACAATGACGTTTATAGGGTGTGCTTTGTGGTGACCGATCCGTGATCGCGGCTTGAGGCATATCGCTCTCCATTCCATGGAGAGACCAATATTCTCATAATGTTCTCTATCTTTATAGGTGAATGTTTGATGCCTGCCAGTTCCTGTCACTCCCACTCAATAGTGGCCGGTGGCTTTGAAGATATATCGTAGGCAACACGGGAAATACCCGGTATTTCATTAATAATACGGCCCGATACTCGCTCGAGAAAATCATAGGGCAAATGAGCCCAGCGGGCGGTCATAAAGTCGATAGTCTCTACTGCCCGCAGGGAGACCACATATTCGTAACGTCGCGCATCGCCCACCACACCGACGGATTTCACCGGTAGGAAGACAACAAAGGCCTGGCTGGTTTTATGGTAGAGATCAGCACGGTAGAGTTCTTCAATAAAAATAGCATCGGCTTCGCGGAGTAAGTCTGCAAATTCTTTTTTTACTTCGCCGAGAATACGTACACCGAGTCCTGGACCGGGAAAGGGGTGACGATAAACCATGTCGTAGGGCAAACCCAATTCGAGACCAATTTTTCTGACTTCGTCTTTAAACAGCTCACGCAGCGGCTCAACCAATTTTAAGTTCATATCATCAGGCAAGCCACCGACATTGTGATGGGATTTAATGACGTGAGACTTGCCCGTTTTTGAGGCGGCCGATTCGATGACATCGGGGTAAATAGTCCCCTGAGCAAGCCAGTTCACGTCTTTTAAGCGCGTTGCTTCTCGATCAAAAACATCAATAAAAGTATTGCCAATAATTTTGCGTTTTTTCTCCGGGTCACTTTCGCCCGCGAGTGCATCGAGAAATTCATCTTCGGCATCGACCCGAATCACCTTCACCCCCATATTGAGGGCGAACATGTCCATCACCTGCTCGCCCTCGTTTTTGCGCAGCAGGCCATTGTCGACGAAGACACAGGTGAGCTGATCGCCAATGGCACGGTGTAACAATGCTGCTACCACGGAGGAGTCGACACCACCCGACAAACCGAGCAGTACTTTTTCACTACCCACGGTTGCCCTCACCCGCTCAATGGCATCGTCGATAATATTGGCTGGCGTCCACAGAGTTTCGCAGCCGCAAATATCGATAATAAAGTGGGCAAAAATACGCTGCCCCTGCAAGGTATGGGTGACTTCAGGATGAAATTGCAGGCCGTACCAGTGCCGCTCAGGATGGTACATACCGGCGATGGGGCACGAGCCTGTCGAGGCCATTAGTTGAAAACCCTCGGGCATGACAGTCACTCTATCACCGTGGCTCATCCACACATCGAGCTGGGCTCTGCCATCATTGGTGTTGAGGTGGTCGCTAATATCGCGCAGCAGAATACTATCACCGCTGACATCGACTTTGGCGTAGCCAAACTCGTGTACTTTAGAAGACAAGACCTCGCCTCCCAGTTGGGCTGCCATTGTCTGCATGCCATAGCAGATACCCAACACGGGGACGCCAAATTCAAAGACACTGTCATCAGTCCGTGGTGCTTCGCCTAGGGTAGCGGACTCGGGGCCACCCGATAGAATAATGCCTGCAGGGTCAAACTCGCGCAGCTCGTCGACACTGATATCATAGGCGCGAACCTCGCAATAAACGCCAGCTTCCCTCACCTGGCGGGCAATTAACTGGGTGTACTGTGAGCCGAAGTCGAGGATCAAAAGTTTGGCGGTGTGCAGGTTTGCGCTCATGAGGTTTCCTTCAATACTAGAGCAGGGTTTTTGCAAGATACTGACGGCGCAACACCCTGTATGGTCAATAAAAAACGGAGCCCATTGGCCCCGTGATTTTTTAAATGTTTATGCGACGATGACAGGCAGCTTCAGCCGCCACTCACCGGATAATTCGGTGCCTCTTTGGTAATACTGACATCGTGTACATGACTCTCTCCCATACCCGCACTGGTCACACGAACAAACTCGGGACGGGTGCGCATGGTTTCGATATCGGGACTACCGGTGTAGCCCATTGATGAACGCAGGCCGCCCATCATTTGATGGATAATCACCGAGACTGGGCCTTTGTACGGCACGCGACCCTCAATCCCCTCGGGCACTAGCTTCTCTGCACCCGCCGAGGCATCCTGAAAATAGCGGTCACTGGAGCCCTGCACCTGGGCCATTGCACCGAGAGAACCCATACCACGATAAGCTTTATAGGTTCTGCCCTGATAGAGTTCGATCTCACCCGGTGACTCTTCGGTACCGGCAAACATAGAGCCGACCATAATCACATTCGCACCCGCAGCGACTGCCTTGCAAATGTCACCTGAGTAACGAATACCACCATCGGCAATAACCGGTATATCCCGCCCTTCAAGGGCTTCAACCACATTGGCGATGGCCGATACCTGAGGCACACCAACACCGGTGACAATACGCGTGGTACAAATTGAACCCGGACCTATACCCACTTTGACGCCATCGGCACCAGCCTCCGCCAGGGCAATAGCAGCTTCTGCTGAGGCAATATTGCCGCCAATTACCTGAATGTCCGGGTGCTGAGCTTTTATTGAGCGCACCCGCTCGATAACATTTTTGGAATGACCGTGAGCCGTATCGACGACCAGGACGTCGACTCCAGCATTCACCAACGCGTCAACTCGTGAGTCAGTATCAGCGCCCGTACCCACTGACGCACCAACGCGCAAACGGCCCTGGTCATCTTTACAAGCATTAGGGTAGCGCGCTGCTTTATCGATATCTTTTACGGTAATCAAGCCCCTAAGGTCGAAATTTTCGTTAACGACCAAAATTCTCTCGATACGGTATTTGTGCAGTAAACGCTTCACTTCATCCGGATGTTCACCTTCCTGCACGGTAACCAGGCGCTTTTTCGGTGTCATCACGGTTGCCACAGTAGCATCGAGGTCATTCTCAAAACGCACATCGCGGCGGGTGACAATACCTAACAACTCACCGTTCTCAACCACTGGCACACCTGAAATATTGTGCTCCTGTGTCAAAGCCAGTAATTCGCGAACAGTGGCATCGCCCGTAATAGTGATGGGGTCTTTGACCACGCCACTTTCAAACTTTTTCACCGCCCGCACTTCCAGCGCCTGCTCCGCAATAGTGAGGTTTTTATGGATAATGCCAATCCCCCCCTCTTGCGCCAGAGCAATGGCAAGGCGAGATTCAGTAACGGTGTCCATGGCAGCGGAAACCAGGGGAATATTGAGAGAAATGCCCCGCGTCAAACGGGTTTTCAGACTGACGTCAGTGGCTACCACCTCGGAATATCCGGGAATGAGTAGAACGTCATCGAAGGTCAGTGCTTCCTGAGAAATTCGCAGCATAAAGCTTAATTCCAAGGTGGGTGGAAGTGAGGAAGCAGCGCATTATATCTTGCACAAACCGCCGGGTAAACTCAATCATCTGCGGTTTTTAGGCCCCTTCAATATTTACTCAGGGTCGACTTAATCATCGTAAAGATCAAAAGTGTTGACACACCCAAATCATTAAATGATAATCGTTATCAATAGTATTACTATTTAATAAAATTCAGCGCTTAATGACCCAGAGGGAAGGGAATGAAGAAAAAAACAGCGTCGGCCTGTGAAACATTGGCCTGTAAAAATAGCGCTTCGGCGACAGCAAAGATCGATGACACCTCAGTTCGAAGCGGTTCTAAAAACACCGCCTTCTTAGACTCAGGCAACAGTGATGAGACACAACCTTCCGAGGAAACCTTGCAACTATCGCTCATGTACTTGATGAGTAAATTTGCGCTCACTCAGGAAAAGTCGTACGCCGAAGCGGTTTACCAGCATTTGCACATGCTTGCCGTACGCTGTGACACTGATTCGAAACCACGTTTTTTATATCGCTCATTAGCAATGGATTGGGTACAGATGTGCCGTGGGCAAGTGGCGGTGAACGATACATCGCGAACGCGCGCCCACTAAAAACACACTGCTGCCCTGCAAAAAACCAGAGGCAACCCAGTAAGGATCGGTATAAAAACCCACCCCAATGGACTTGAGAATGACTAGCTGAAATTAGCCATTTTCATGTGCGCAGAATGACGCCGACAGGCTTTTTCGCCACAGCTTTGGTGTGAGTTTTTAGCGATTTGTTTTGAGTTAGAACCTGATTTATAGCCCGACTTAGTAGCCCAACCTATAACCCGATTGATCAAGTGCAATTTATCAACTGCCCTACTAGCCGAACCCCAGCCGCAGATTGTAGGTGGAGGTTCGGCTGTATTTTATAAAGAGGTGTTTGGTTGCCCACTGTGGCCCTTCACCTCCCGCGATTACGGAGAGCATTACAATGAAAACGTGTTATTTATTCCCACCTCTTTTACTTTTATTGCACGGCCCTGTCTTGCTTGCCGAAACACAAGACCCCGATCAAAAAATTATGGAGGAAGTGTTTACCACTGGGAAATTAACCCGTTATTCCGCCACTAAATCTGACACCCCCATCATTGCGACCACGCGCTCGGTGTCCATAGAAAACCAGCAGCAAATCATCGACAAAGGCGCCCTTACTCTCGATCAAACTTACACTTATTCAGCAGGGGTAACCGGTGAAACCTACGGCTTTGCGACACGAGGCGACTGGGTCAAGGTGCGGGGCTTAGATGTCCCCCAATACCAGGACAGCCTGCAATCTTTGTTTGGCAACTACAACAATACCCGCCCCGATATCTACACGCTTGAGCAAGTTGAAATTCTGAAGGGCCCGGCCTCAGTGCTTTACGGCAAAGGATCGCCGGGCGGCCTGATCAATGTGGTGAGCAAACGGCCACAAGCTGAATCACAGCATGAAGTGGTATTAGAAGGCGGCACCTTTAGCCATCAACAACTGGCTTTCGACTCAACAGGGCCTCTTAGCGACGATGGGCAATGGTTGTATCGCGTCATTGGCGTCCACCGCGACAATGAAACCCAGGTCAATTTTGTCGAGGACAAAACCAAGGTTATTGCTCCCTCTCTCACCTGGCAACCCAACGATGCCACCACTGCTACTTTGCTCATCAACTACACCGAAACCGAAAGCGATACCGCCGCCCAGTTTTTACCCATACCGGGCACCTTGTTCCCGGCAGACAATGGCAAACGTATTGATACCGACACCTACCTCGGCGAGCCTGACTTTAATCAATATGACGCCGAAACACTGTCGGTGACACTATTGGCCAATCACCAAATCAATGACACCTGGGGTGTTGAGTTCACCACACGCTATACCGACGCAACAGTCGACTATCAGCAGGCGTGGCCTTCATTTATAGGCGGTGATCGCTACGTTCGCAATCCCGATGGCTCTCTTTACAAAGACGGCACCGTGCCACGTACTTTCTATAAGAGTGATGCAAGCTCGGATCAAATAGCTGCAGACTTACGTTTTCGTGCCGACTTTATGCAGGGCGATGTAGAACATCGGGTGCTGTTTGGCGGCACTTATCAAGATGTCACCACCGATAACGACGGCTATACTGCTTTTGCTGTCGGTGCCTCGACTTACGATGACACCTACTGGATCAATGTTTTCAACCCACAATATGGGGCCATACCACCCGCCGCAATGCTCAATAGCTTATACACCCATAGACCTGCAACGACCTCCAAAGACATGGGTTTCTATATGAGCGATGAAATGAGTTTTCATCGCTGGATCATTACTCTTGGCCTGCGCTATGACAATACGGAGACCGAAACCGGCAGTGAACGCCAGGATGATGAAGCACTCAGCACCAGTGTCGGCGTACTCTATCAATTTGAGAGTGGCCTATCAGCGTATATCAGCTATGCAGAATCCTTCGAGCCAGTGATTGGCGACAATGGCAACGGTCAGGCATTAGATCCACAGGAAGGTCAGCAAACAGAAGTGGGGATCAAATATGAGCCGCAACGGTTTCCCGGTATCATCACCCTCGCCTACTTTGATATCAAGCAAAGCAATCTGTCAGACCCCTTCTCCCTGCCAGGCAGTTTTGAACAGCAAGGTGGCGAAGCTAACATTAAGGGTGTTGAGCTTGAAAGCGTGCTGAACTTTGGCGATATTAGCCTCGAACTCAACGTCAGCAAACTGGACACAGAAAGTGCCTATGGCTACCAACTCAATAGCGTCCCTGAGAAACAGGCCTCAAGCTGGATCAGCTATCGGCCCACCCACCACTGGCAAGGGTTTAAAGTGGGCGCGGGCATACGCTATGTCGGCGAAAGTTACGGTGGTGCAGACACAATAAGAACACCCTCATACACCCTCCACGATGCCATGATGGGTTATGAAATTGGCCGCTGGGATTTTGCCGTCAACGTGCACAACCTCACCAACAAAGATTACTTCGCTACCTGTCTGGTGCGGGGTGATTGCTGGGTCGGCAAGGAACGTACCGCCGTTGCTCGCATGCGCTATAAGTTTTAACTGTCGATGTTGATCAACACACTGCTGGTCTGGCTGCCACTATTGTTATCGGGTGGTGCCATAATTGCCCTGCGAACAGGCTGGAGAAAACCTGGCTTGAGGCATCGGATAATGATGCCTTTAGCCAGCTTGCTCATAGTCGCCGCCATTAACCTTTGGGCTCAACGAGTCGGTATAGAGTTTGCGGTCATTTACACCCTTCTTACCTTGACGTTTACCGCCTGGATCACGACTACCAAGGGCGTTGAATTTAGAGCCGTAAAGCAAACACCCCCGGCCCTACCCAAACAACTGTTAAACACCTCAACCACGCACAAAGTAGCAACCTTTTTCGTGGCCGGCCCGCTCACTGTAGTGACAGCTTGCCTGGTGACAATAGCTCTCACCAGTCTATTGCCCATTGCGCTTAACGAGCAACTCGTCATGGGCGCTTTTGTCTATCCCCTGCTCATTGCTGTAGCCATTTATTGGATCTGCAGTAGTGATAGGCTGATGCGTAACGGTCTACTTCTTTTTGCAATCAGCGGAGCCTCCAGCGCCTACTTATTCCTATGAAAAATATCGTCTCACCGACACAAGTAAAGGCGTCACTAAACGCCCACTCGGTCATTGGCTTATGTGCTGGCGGCCTGCTCTACCTCATTTGTTTAACTGGCACCCTGGCTGTCTTCGTTGAATTTTTTGACCGCTGGGAGCAGCCCCTGGTAGCGGAATTTACTGACTACGACGCTCAAACTATCACCACCGCCATGGAAGGCCACCGGCAGCGTATTGGCAGCTTTGCCGACAGCCTGTTCGTTGTACTTCCCAGTGAAAGCCAGCCACGCATGCATGTTTCTGGCGACCATCAGGAGTGGTATTTACAGCCCGATGGCTCTCTCGGTGAACCCGTTGTTGAAGGCTGGACTCACATGCTGCGCGAGCTCCATTATCATTTACATCTGCCCGAAACGGTCGGCTTAATTATCACGGGCAGCTTAGGTGCCTTGTTACTAGCCCTGATTATTAGCGGTCTTATTGCCCACCCCCGCATTTTCAAAGACGCATTTAAGCTGCGTCTGGGTGGCACACGCCGCCTTGAGCAGGCTGACATCCATAATCGCCTCTCAGTGTGGGGCTTACCTTTCTATCTAATGATGGGTATTACCGGGGCCTTCTTTGGTCTCGTTGGCCCACTCGTTTACCTTAGTGCCACAGCGTTTTACAGCGGTGACACTCAGGCATTGATCGATGATATTTACGGCGCAGATCCCGTGCTCGACGCACCTGTGGTGGCACTGGATATAGGGCGTGCATTAGAAACCCAACAGGAGCTCCACCCCCAGGCCGAACCTATTTTTATTGTTGCCCACCAATTGGGAACACGCGAACAATTTCTGGAAATAGGAGCCACCCTTCCCGAGCGTTTGATTTATGCCGAAATGTATCGCTACACCGTTGATGGACACTATCTTGGCCAGCAGGGTTTGGCAGATGGTTCGCTGGGACGGCAGGCCCTCTATTCCACTTATCGTTTACACTTTGGCTACTATGGCAACATCTGGGTACGGGTTGCTTATAGTGTCATGGGCCTTGGGTTAACCGTCATAGCAGCCAGTGGTATCAATATTTGGCTGGCCCGTCGGGGCGGCCGCAACTGGGCCAACGATGCTTGGACGGCAACGGTTTGGGGCCTTCCTCTGGCACTGTCTTGCGCCGCTATCGCCAGTGTTTTACTCAATCTATCGGCGCTGATGAGTTTCATCAGCATCAGTTTTCTGGCATTGCTCTTTTGCTTATATCGAAAAGATGCGCACCGCAGTGCGACCACTTTACAAGGCTTTCTTAGCTTATCATTGCTAGTGCTCAGCGCAGGCTTCTTTATCCGTTTTCCCGACGCTGCTACCCGCCCTTTGGGTGTATCGATGGCAATCGTATTTACTGGCCTGGCTATCAGTATCTTTTTTATCATGAAAGCGCGTAAGCGCAAACTTTCACGCCCGTGAAACATTAAAAAACAAACCCATGGGATCCTCCAACGGCACCCAAGACAGCCAACACACTCACTGCTAACAGGATTTTGTGCATTCTATGAAGTACAGCAAATGCCTTATCGCTATTCATGAGTGCCCGTTCACGAAACCAGCGATGTAAAAAAAGCGGCTCAAGAAAGAATAAAACCAGAGTAAAAATAACCCAGACTGCTGTCATCAAATGCAACCACCAAAACTGTGGTTGCAGATAGCGATCCCAGGCTTGCATAAAGTCAAGCATGTAAAAACCCGTTAAGCCGGTCAGCAAGGTGGTAACTTTGGCCTGTAGAGAAAACCGCCCTTCGAGCTGCTCAAATAATTCAAACTTATCCTCTGCATCCCTCCTTTTTTTGAGGGCAGGAAGAAGCACTGTTGTTACAAACGCAACACCACCGATCCACAATACAACGCCCGCCACATGCAGTGCACGAGCAAAAGTAAACAACGTTATGTCCTGCATATTATTTTCCTCAAACGCTACCCCATTAACCGGGCTTTAAACGACGACAGTGTTCACAGCACGACGAAACTCAAACAGGGATAGATTCTCCTTACGCCTTAAGATTCGTTGTAGGTGCTCAAGTCTCTCTGTCAACGCTGTGTTGGGGCGGGGCATAGATCGCTGGATAGCCTGGGCCCATGGCCCACACTATCCAGCAGTAACTGCCTTACACATTGTTTAGACGCTCGGTCAAGACAGCGAAAGCCGCACACCGTAACCTCTCCACTTTTTAAAAGTCTCAGTAGTGTATCCGCAGACAGTTCCAATCGCACCTGGCGCTTTATATCCAGGTGATAGGCGTTGACAATTTTTAAGGGTTGCATAACGTTTCTCCATTAAAGGGGTACCCAGCCACCGATCCAGTCTGGTGGAACCTCATACACACATTCAATATTCTCAGGCGCCAAAACCCTGGCGGTTGACCCGGCCGCAAAAACTTGACCCTGTTGCATCAAAATTGCTTGGTCACAATAACGCCGAGCCAATTGAGGGTCGTGTAAAATCACACAGACGGTGAGAGCATAATCGTCCGCAAGCTGGCCAATTAACTGAAATATTTGATGTTGGTATTTTAGGTCGAGTGCCGCTGTCGGCTCATCGAGAAACAAACAGGCTTGTTGCTGAGCACATATCTGACCCAGAACACGCGCGAGTTGTACACGCTGTTGTTCACCGCCAGATAAGGAGGGAAAGACTCTATCTTTTAGAGACCAGGCATCGACACTTTCCAGCGCCCATTGAACAACCTGCTTGTCATCTTGACTTGCGGGACTATCAATGTAGGGATAGCGCCCCATCATCACTAACTCGAATACTGTAAAAGGAAAATGAAGTGCTATGCTTTGTGACAGAACACCACGTCGACGGGATAAATCTTCCAGGGGATAGCCCTGCAAATTAACACCATTGAAATAAATATCACCCCTACAAGGGCTTAAAGTGCCACTCAAGCATTTCAATAAAGACGACTTACCCGCACCGTTAGGCCCTAATATCGCAGTCACTGTTCCCGGTTTCAACGACACACAAACATCATCCAGTATCTGGGTATCCCCCACACCGTAAGCAATATGTTTCGCAGTAATCATAAACCCATTCGTCCCCCGTACTGTTTTACCAGCAGCCACAAAAAGAAAGGACCACCGATTAAGCTGGTTAAAATGCCAACCGGTAACTCGGCGGGAGAAACCAACGTCCGTGCGACCGTATCGGCAAGTACCACTAATAAGGCTCCCAACAACGCCGAAGCCGGTAGTAGGAGGCGATTATCAGGTCCCAGGGTCAAACGAATAAGATGAGGAACGACAAGACCAACAAAGCCTATAATACCGCTCACCGCTACTGCAGCACCCACGCACAATGCGGTACAAATAATGACGCGACGCTGTAAACGTTTGCTATCAACACCCAGCTGGCGCGCCTCTTCATTACCTAGCAACAAAATATTTAATGCCCTGGCGTTGCGGATCAATAAAAATAACGCGGGCAGTACAATTGTCGCGGCGACAATAACCCCCGGCCATAGCGCACCGCCAAAGCTGCCCATGGTCCAAAAGGTCAATGCACGTAATTGCTGATCGTCGCTAAGATAGCTTAAAAGACCCGTGGCCGCCCCCGACAAGGTATTAATGGCAATACCCGCGAGCAACATATAGCTGGCAGAAAAAGAACCATTAATACCGGTAAAAAGAAAAATCAGTAAGCAGGTCATTAAACCACCGACAAATGCCGCGAAACTCAGACTATAAAGCGCAAAGACACCGCTGAGCGGCCCCGCCAATACAATCACCAAGGCCACAGCCAGTGCCGCGCCACTGGCGATACCAATAACACCTGGATCAGCCAGCGGATTGCGAAATAAACTTTGCATGGCCGCACCCGAGACGGCCAGCGCTGCGCCAACAATAGCCGAGAGTAATACGCGCGGCAGGCGTATTGCGCTAATGACAGCGAGTTGCTGGTCTGACAATTGCGCAGAAAACAATGCCGATAGGGGGACAGACACCGCACCAATGGAAATGACTACAAGTAGTGCAAACAGTAATAGCAGGCCCAACAAGGCGAGCACAGGAATTCGCAGGCCAAGCACGGGTAGAGGCCGGATGAGCTGACGGCTAAGTGTGTTCATAATTGCTGATAATCTTGGTTGAGTTGTAAAGCAGCCTCGGCACTGCGGGGGCCAAAACCCAATAGCAACAATGCATCCATCGCAATCACGTGGCCAGACTTAGCCGCTGGTGTGAAGGCCAACCCCGGTATTTTCAATAATTGCTGTACCCCACCCGTTTGCTGTAAGCCCTGGGAGGTAACGAGAATGACATCAGGCTGCAGAGCAACCAGTGCTTCGGGGGTAAGAGGTTTGTAGCCACTGTAAGCACTAACGACATTATCAGCCCCCGACAAATGAATCATGCTGTCAGCTGCAGTATTCGCACCCGCCACCAGGGGTGCGCCACCACTGTGCTGGAGAACAAACAATACCTGTGTTGTTTTGCCTTGTGTCGCTACAGAAGCCTTTAATGCCCTGATCTGTGCCTCTAACTGCTCAATCAATAGCGTTGACTTTGCTCGGTAATCAAGCGCGTCGGCAACGTGTAAAATAGTACTTTTAACATCCGAAAAACTTCGACCCACCGGCACTTTGAGTAATTGAACCCCCGCCTGAGAAAGCTGTTTTAATACCGCTGGAGGACCGGCGTCGTCGGTCAATATCACCAGGTCGGGCGATAGCGATAATATTCCCTCTGCAGACAGGGCGCGCTGGTAGCCTACTTTCGGCAGTTCGTTAGCCGCAGGCGGGTAATAGCTGGTGGTGTCATTGCCAACCAATAAGTCTTCTGCACCCAGGGCGTAAATTGTTTCAGTCAATGCGCCGCCAATGGCAACAACACGCGCCGGAGCCGCTAGCACATAACTCACCCCACTAACCATCAGGCTAACAATGAGTAAACCCCTCATTAATATTTTTAAAGGCTTCAATTGTTCTCCTCCTCCATTAAAATATTTGCGTTTACAATGCCCTGCGACTGTAAATAAGTGAGCACTTTTAATAAGCGAGCCATAGAAATGTCCCGGTCACCTGCAATAATAAATTCCCGGCCAGGTTGTACGGCGACTGCTGCCTTAACAGCTTGTTTAAGCGCACTAAATTGCAATATATTTTGCCCACCCAGCACATAATGATGTGGCTGTATTTCGAGTACAACATGGGACGAAGGTGGCAGCGGTGACAAGGCTTCAGCCACACCCGCTGGAAGTTTGATATCGACTGACTGCAAAACCACCCCCGCTGATAACATAAAAAACACCAGTAAAATAAACACAATATCGAGTAGTGGCGTCAGGTCTGGTGCGAGCTCATGAAGTACACTCTGACTTGATGCCGAGTCAGTAGCAGCTCTGATCATGTGAGTAATCTCGCGGCATCGGCCGTGCTCTCTTCACGGTCATTAAATGGCGCCTCCTTATGCAGGGGTGAACGAGCCCACCCGTCAGCACCAGGCGCGTCAACTGGCAAATGCGGTGATCCTACTTTGTCATGACCCTCTCGCTGTTCTGTCATCGCTACCGCGAAAGCCAGTGATAATCTATTGAGCCGCAAACTCATCGCCTCGAGCTGTCGATCGCCTAAAGCTTGAAAAACATGGGCCATTAAGAGTGCGGGCAGTGCAATCAGTAAACCGGCTGCGGTGGTTAACATGGCTTCACCCAGACCATCCGCAATTAAGCTCGGGGAAACCGGACCGGGGTGCAGAGCAATGACGTTGAATGCGCTGATAATACCGAGAATAGTGCCGAGCAAACCGATCATCGGGCTGAGTGCGCCTAAGATACGCAAAGACTTCACACCACTGCAGTAACGGCTACGAAGCTGCAATAAAAGTAGACTCATCGCCTCATCCCGCAACAACTTTGGCTGATATTTATAGGCTTCAAGCTGACGACAAAGCCCCTCAAACTCACTTTTAATACGCCAACGATTGAGAATAAAAAACACACTGCGTTCAAGACAAATAGCCAGTGTAATCACTGAGCACACCAGCAGCGGCCAGGCCATGGGGCCAAGCCGCGAAGCATTCTCTGGCAACACCAGATCAGGCAGCATAGGGTGCACTCCTGTTGGCCACCTCCGCTAGAATCTCTCGCCACAGCGGTAATTCCTGTTCACCCGGTTTACGCTTGCCGAACAACGTGGCTATAGCGTCCCCCTCGCGATTAAATAATTCCAAAGCTGTGACAATACCCTCGCTAATGGGCTTTCGAGTGATCCAGCTACTGGCGATGGTTTCAGTATTGAGATGCAGATTAAATAATGGATCATTAACATTAAACCAACCCGCGGACTGGCCGCATGACTCAACAGGCCCTGTATGAATTTGAATACAGCCTCGATTGCCAACAAAAATCATGATCTCACAATGCCGCTCGCACACCATTTCTAATACACGCGCGGTCGCTGTGTTGTCGACACGCAGCGCGAAATCACTGCCAATATTGCGAAAGCTCTGTTCGCGACCGACTTGAAATTTGTGTAGTAACGGTAAGAAATCATGGCTATCCTGCAAACCCTTCCACGCCTCTCGAAAGCCCGGCCAATCTATTGACGTGTCAGCTCGCTCAACATTTTTTGCCGCATACTCGACAAAATGAATGTCTTCTTGCTGATCGGCATGTTGAAATTTTTTTACCAGCAAATCATAAGCGAACTCATTAGAATTTTTTGTTAAAAAAACTTTGTGTACTGCCATTCCCGATTTATCAAAAAACTGAATACTTTTTCGCAAGCCCTTCGATATCGGCTCGACACAGGCAAAACAATATTTCCAATGGCCCATAAACAAACGTAAATCGATGTCAGAATTGACAAACAATCCCATTTCCATCTGGCCCTGGTTAAAAAAACTTGGGTTGTTGTAAATACCTTTACGCTCATGAACACATTCATCATTGCGCGTTAAAGCCAGTACTTCACCGAGCAGAAGCAGCTGGTTAAGTATTGTTTGCGCGTCATCAAGTAAACGGGTAACACCATCACCCACCTCGCATACCAACAATTCACACTCCGACACCCCGAGTTGCTGCGCCGCATCGCGTGCGTATAGCTTCGGGTTACGGCCTTGTAATTCCTGGTAACGCTGTTTCAATATAGCGCGGTCGTAGGTGACTTCTTTCGCTAAAATATCCATGGATCATTTCCTTGCTATTGTCATTGCAGAGTAAAGCGCACGGGTACACTCACCCAGTGCGCGACGGGATAGCCTTGCTCGTAGGCAGGCACAAACTGCCAGCGCTTTACGGCGGCTATTGCAGCCCCATCGAGTAATTGATGACCCGACGAGACAGCAATTTTCAAATGTTGGGAATAACCGTTGGGTAAGATCTCTGCGTGCAGTACCACCGTGCCCTGTTGGCCCAGTGTACGAGCGCGTTCTGGATACTGGGGTGGATCACGGCGCAGGTATTGCGCCTTGGTATATTTTGTAGCCTTTTCGTCACCCAGCAGCCCCCCCGCTCCTTTAAGACGCGCATTTTTATCTGTCAAACCTTCATCTAAGAGGGAAACCTTCTCGACATTTTCTACAGAGCCTTTCAGCTGCGCCATGCGTTGTTGTTCTACATGCGGTTGATAGGCAGGTGTTGGTGATACGTTCTGAATGTGCTTCTTTAATTGATACTCTTGCTCATTACGCTGAGCTAATAAAACCCTCTTATCTTGTTGCGATTGATGTATTGCAACGGATTTTTTTGGTGACACTTCACGCTTATTTTTTTCTATCAACAATACATTTTTGTCGACCTCAGCCCGATTGTTTTTAGGTTTTTGTTGCACGCTTTTTCCACCCACAGCCTGCACAGGGACTTGCGTGGATATTATGGGTGGTGCTGACTCTTGAGAGGTGTTAACAGCAGTATCGACAGAATGGTAGGCAGCGTGTCGCGACACTGATAGCGGCGATATAAATTTCATCGCCAGGGTAGAACTTGCCGTCACGGGCGCGGCGGCAAGAAATTCAACCTCACTGATCATTGCCAACCAGAGATTGACACTCAGCGAAAATGCCAAAAAAACCAGCCATTTTACTGTTGTAAAACTTGAGGTATCAATGTCTCCATTCATCCTGCTCACCATTGGTAATTAAGCTGTGCACGATAATTGCGGCCGGATTCTAATGAGCCGGAAAAAACACGCTCGTAACTTTCATCAAAAAGATTATCGATACCCACATTAATGTGCACTTGGCGGGCTCCACTGCTACGCCATTGATAGTACACATCGTGTACCCGATAACTGTCTCTGGCTTCGCTGGCCTCATTAACTTCATCGTGCTCATCGGCAAACGTCGCACGCCACCCCAGCGACGAATTCCACTCGGGTAGCTTTAGCTGGATATTTGCGACCACTGTTGCCGGGGTAATATTGGTCAAATAGTCTCGAGTTTTACGGTTTTTACCATCGACATCGGCAGCTGTCAGTGAGAAACGCCAACGCGGATTTTCATAGGCTCCCTCAAATTCGTAACCCCATAACTCAGCCTGGGACACATTCACCGAACGGCTGGTGCCACAACAAACAGGAGCGAACGAAAAGTTCACTTCAAGATCAATAAAGTCATCGGCATCGGTGTCAAAGTGTGACCACTTGAAGCGCAAGCTATCGTCAGGTGATAAAACGTTGTGAAACTGCATGCCAACACCGTATTCAAAGGTATCGTTCGTCTCAGGTTTGAGGTCAGGGTTTGGGACAAAATTATTTGAACCCTGACCTGGAATCGAGAAATGCACACCAGTGGCAAAAGTTTCCGTCATGTTCGGTGCGCGAAAACCATGGGCATAACTAGCAAACACCATCAACCATGTCTGCGGTGCATAACTTACCGCGAGTTTTGGCGAGACTTCGTCTGCGTCTAAATCCACCCCCGCCGCATTTTCAATCGCATAGTTGTCAAGGCGCAGTCCAGGCACAATAAAGAACTCACCGGGCAGGCCCGACACGCCGACGATGCGAATTTCGTCCTGTATAAAGACGCCCCAAAAATCGGTTTCCGCATCGGGAATACCCCCCGCCTCACCCTGAAAGCCACTGTTGTCGCTGCCCTCCTGATTCTCACGATAAAACTCAAAACCATAGTGAAAGGTTTGAGAAAAATCGCGCCCCAGACCGAATCGACTCTTGTTTTCTAGACTAAAACCGAGGCTATCGAGTTGTCGCGACATATCTCGAGCGCTATGGCGCTCGCTTTCTTCTATCTCGGTATTGGTGTAATAGACACGGCTCGTTAAAGCCAGCAGGTCGTTACCAGGCTCATCGTATAGATAACGCAGGCTGGCTGTCGTCGATGTCGTCGTTTTATCGTAAAGGTCCAGGCTACTTGAACTTTGCGGATTATTTGGCTCACGACTGTCATTTTGGTAGTGCTGTAAATCAATCTTGAACGTGCTCTGCGGTGTCAGTGAATATCCAAACTTAACAAGACCACTGATGACTTCATCATCGGCGGCCAGGTCACTACCATCACCCAGCGCAATATCACCCGAATTACGACTGACAATACTGGCCAGGGCATCGAATTGATCATTGCGCATAAAGCCCGTGGCCGATACCAACCATTCATTATTCACCGACTGGTTGGCGAGACTCATTGCTGCGCCACTGTTCTCACCCGGGGCTAATAAATCACTGGCACTGACAGTTTCAAAGGCGACGACACCCCCCAGCCCCCCAGCGCCGTACAAGGTCGAACTGGGGCCCCGTACTACTTCGATTTTTTTTAGTAGCGCAGGGTCGACAAAGAACTGGCCATCGTGGCCCGCTTCAAAGCGTTGCCGCACACCGTCAAGTAAAATAACAATGCCTTCAGTACTGTACCCGCGCAGTGCTATGTTCTGCCCATTGCGGCGCGCACTGCCATTGAATTCAACACCCGGCACATCGCGTAAAACATCTTTAATCCGCGAAGAAGCTGCCACAGCGGGTTCGTTAACATCGACTACCGTTACCATGGCCGGTAAGTCAAAGGCTTTATGTGCTGATTTTGTCGCCACCACGGACACGGTGTCCAGGGGCGAGATGACCGGGGATGCTTCTGCTGCCAGCGCAATGCTCGGCATAGCGAACACAGCTGTCAGGCTGCCCCCAAGCAGTAATTGCTGACGGATATTTAACGCTGAATTTTGACACGCACTTGACACGCTAGCCCTCTCCTAAAACAGTTTCAGCAGCAATGTTTGCTGTTGTTCGTTAACTGCCTGGCTAGATAAACGCTGTCTTAGCTGGGTGTTTTCTGGTTTTATTTAGTCAATATCAATTTATTTTTACTGGTGATGCGCAATTGATAAGACGCATTATCGTGACGAACCGTCAACACTTGGCTCTCGTCCATCAACGCGAGCGTGGTCACTGTGTTTTCAATGACGGGCACCATTCTTACGCTGGTCCCCCGTAATTGTTTCTCTTCTGGTGAACTCTGGTCCGACATTATTAGGCACAACCATAAATACGAATGAGAATTATTATCATTATAAAATATGAAGTCAAGCCCTTTCGCAAGAAAAGTCTTGTCATCAGAAAAAAGTCGCTAACGCAGTAATCCAGAAAACCCCTGCGCCAGCAAACCGGGGTGCAAAACGATAAGAGAAAATACATCACCACTTCCCTCTACAAAGGCTTAGCTTTTATCTACAATCTGACGATGGAAAATAACCTCTCGAGCCCTACCTTATCACCCACAAACCCCAGCGCTGGAAAACAGATTTTTAGCGTCAGCCAGCTCAATCGCCGCGCCCGGCAATTGCTGGAAACCCATCTTTCTTTGTTGTGGGTCGATGGTGAGGTCAGCAATCTATCGCGTCCTGCATCTGGGCATTGGTACTTCACCCTTAAAGACGACAAAGCGCAGATCCGCTGCGCGATGTTTCGCAACCGCAACCGTGACGTCAAATTTAAATTGGAAAGTGGTCAGCAAATTCTGATTCGAGGCCGTGTTGGACTCTATGAAAACCGAGGTGATTACCAACTCATTGCCGAGCATATCGAACCTGCGGGCCTCGGCGAGTTACAGCGCCGTTTTGAACGATTGAAAGAAAAACTTGCTGAACAGGGTTTGTTTTCTGCCACGCGTAAAAAAGAACTGCCACTCTTCCCCAGACATCTGGGTATTGTGACCTCGCCAACTGGTGCCGCGCTGAGGGATATTCTTCATGTTCTGAAACGTCGCTTTCCTTTACTACCCGTCACTATCTACCCCTGTGCAGTACAGGGCGATGCCAGTGTGACTGAAATCATTGCCGCTGTGCAAAAGGCCAACCAGCATGGTGAATGTGATCTATTAATTGTCAGCCGCGGCGGCGGCTCTATTGAGGACCTGTGGTCATTTAATGAGGAAGCTGTCGCCCTGGCCATCGCCGCTAGTCAAATACCGGTGATTTGCGGCGTCGGCCACGAGACCGACACCACCATCGCCGACTTTGTCGCCGACGCGCGCGCTCCCACACCCTCTGCGGCGGCCGAACTCGCCAGCCCGGATGGGGAAGAACTGTTACAGAACCTACAAGCCTATGACAATTGGTTTCGCCAGCGAGCCAGGCTCACGCTATCCAATGCACATCAACAACTCAATAGCCTGCGCAAACGCCTGCGCCACCCCAGTGATATTATTAACACCCATAGCCAACATCTCGATCACCTCGGCATTCGTTTGCACAAAGCAATGGAGCGCTGCCTGCACAATGTAGAGACCCGCTTACAACAGGTGCGGGCACGACACCAGGCTCAGACACCCCAACTGCGACTTTCACAACTAGCATTACAGCTAGGCTATCTAGAAGAAAGGCTGTCTAGCGCTATGGACAACACACTGGCAGACAAACGCCAGGGCATGTCTTCTGCTATGGCGTTACTCCAGACCGTCAGCCCCCTCAACACCCTAGAAAGAGGCTATGCCATCGTGCAAAATGCGCAGGGTCAGGTTATCAGCCATATTGGTGACGCACACGATAACGACAAGGTCGCCGTCACCCTGAGCGATGGCGTGCTGCATTGCCTGGTTGAAGAGACGGTTGAGGCCGCGAATCGAACACCCACTAACGACGATTAGCGACAAAATAGCAATGACACAGAAAAAAAGACGAGAGATTAGCCCCATGCGTATGCCTATCCACTCACGATTGAGCCTTAAAACACCCGCTATCTTGTTCTGTTCAGTTTTACTTTTACCCTTAAGCCTCAATGCCGCTGAACCAGTGCCAACACCCGAGGCATCTGTGCCAATAGAAAAATTCGGCGTATGGGATTTAACTGAACTGTATGTTGACGATGCCAGCTGGGAGGAGGATAAGGCTACGGTTGCCGATCAACTCGCCAACCTCGACAGTTGCCAGGGAAAACTGAGCAGTAGTGCCAAACGGCTTTCAAACTGCTTGACACTTAATTCAGACATTTATCGTACCTTAGCACGGCTATATACCTACAGCTTTCTCAATAAAGACACTGACTTGAGTAATTCACATCGCCGAGAACAGCATGCCCTGGTTGAAAATTTAATGACCCGTTATCAGGAAAGCAGCAGCTTTATAGCCCCAGAGCTCCTCGCCGTTGGTCAAGATCGGCTAGAAAAATTTCTCAGTGCAAAGGGCTTTTTTAGCGCGAATAATCTATTAGAAGATCATGATTTTTTTATCCGCAATATTCTTCGCCAGTCACCCCACGTCTTGTCAGAAAATGAAGAAAAGCTACTCGCCGCCGCAAGCAGCCCTCTCGCCACTGCTGCCGAAACCTACAGCATACTCACCAATGCCGAAATCCCGTGGCCAGAGCTGACATTACCCGACGATGAAACTATCACTCTAAATCCGGCTGCTTACACCCTTTACCGTGCTAACGCCTCGCGAGAGCTACGCAAACAAGTCTTCGACCAGTTTTTTGGTCGCTACCAAAATTACGCGCAGACGCTCGCCGTGACCTTGGAGGGACAGGTAAAAGCCCACATATTTGAAGCCAAAGCTCGCAACTATTCATCCGCACTTACGCAAGCATTAGCCGCCGATAACATTCCTGAGCAGGTTTATCTATCGCTGGTCTCGACTGTGAATGACAACCTCAGTTCACTGCATCGCTACCTGGCCCTACGCGCCAAATTAATGGGTATTGAAGACGCCGGTTATTACGACGTTTACCCCCCCGTTAGCGCCATCGACAAGTCCTACACTATTGCCACATCCCAGCAAACACTCACCCTGGCCCTGGCACCGTTGGGGGAGGATTACCAAAACATACAGCAGCAAGCCGCAATGCAGAGCTGGGTGCATGCCTACCCGGCGCCCGGCAAACGCAGTGGCGCTTATATGATGGGGGCCGCCTACGATGTGCACCCCTATCTACTGCTTAATCACAACGACGACTTTGATTCCCTCTCGACCTACGCCCATGAGTGGGGACACGCCATGCACTCCCTGCTCGCCAATCAAAGCCAGCCTTTTTCCAAGGCCGGATATGCCACCTTTATCGCCGAGATAGCAGCTATTAGCCATCAAGTGCTATTGATGGACTATCTACAGGATAATGCCGGAAGCAAAGAGGAAAAATTATTTTATCTACTGCAGGAATTGCAAAATTTGCGCGGTACTTTTTTTCGCCAGACTCAATTTGCCGAATTTGAACTGGCTATTCATCAGCGGGTAGAAAACGGCGAGGCCTTATCCGCCGATACACTTAACACCCTCTACGGCGACCTGCTAAAACGTTACTACGGTCACGTCGAAGGCGTCATGAATATCGACCAGCAATACACCGTCGAATGGGCCTATGTTCCCCACTTCTACCGCAACTTTTACGTCTATCAATACGCCACCTCCATTTCGGCGGCTTATTATTTGATGGAAAAAGTACAGAGTGGTGACGAGAAAGAAAGGGAGAATTATTTAGCAATACTGCGCGCTGGTGGCTCTGACTACCCCTACGACATTCTTAAAAAGGCCGGTGTCGATATGGCTTCGCCCGAGGTTTATGCGGCGGTGATTCGACGCTTTGAGCAGGTGATGGATGAGGTGGAAGAGCTAGTTATGAAATAAAAACGGGGATGTCAGATGCGGTAATTCCAAGCTCATCAATTAGTGAAAGTAATTCTATACAGGAGAACCTAGCTAAGCAGGATATCTAAAAAATGCTCACTTTTTCAAGCCGCCGCAGCTATCTACTAGAGTTGCAATATGGCCAAAACATTATGGTTGAAAGTTCAAGTACATCCAACTTTGTTGCACCTCGCGACAACTGAATTTTTCCTGAAGTTTTGGGTATCTCCCCTGATATGACCATATGCATCAATTTCGCTCTCAGGGTCCAACTTTGATTCCCTAACTTCCTTCACCCCACACAACACGACTGATGTTGACCCAACCTTAAAATCAATATTCTTTTTCCCTGCAACAGGAAAGTCTCGTCGATAAAATATTTTGTGCTTATCTAAGTACTGAGAAAATAAGCCCTCAGAAACTTTTGCGTCGAATGTGTTTATTCCTACTTTGGGAATGATAAAACAGAACTACCCTTCAGCTACCGCAAAGGCCTATCTTTCTTCCCACGCATTAAATGACGTTTTTTACCCGTCTGCTTGGCAGCTGCTTTTTTTCGCCCGGCATAGGGGTTGTCGCCGGAGCGCAGTTCTATACGTATCGGCGTGCCGTGGAGATCGAGGGCGCGGCGGAAGGTTTTTTCGAGAAAGCGTTTGTAGTGGGCAGGTACGGATTCCGTCTGCGTACCGTGAATAACGATGACCGGTGGATTTCGCCCCCCAGCGTGGGCATAGCGCAGTTTAATGCGGCGGCCATTGACCATCGGCGGGGCGTGGTCGCTAACGGCATCTTCTAACACCTGGGTGAGGCGGTTGGTGCTGAGGCTGTCGGTCGCCGAGTGGTAGGCTTTTTCTACGGATTTATAAAGGTGGCCAACGCCGGTGCCGTGGAGAGCAGAAATAAAATGGATGTCGGCGAATTCCGCGAAACGCAGACGGCGTTTGAGTTCTTTTTTCAACCACTCGCGCTCACCGTCTTCCAGACCGTCCCATTTATTGACAGCAACCACCAGGGCACGACCTGCATCGATAGCAGCCCCCATTAAATGCATGTCTTGCTCAACCAGGCCTTCATGGGCGTCGATCAATAAAATGACCACGTTGGCGTCGTCTATGGCCTGCAGGGTTTTGACGATGGAAAATTTCTCAACGCTTAGTGAGACGTTTTTACGGCGTCGCACCCCGGCAGTATCAATCAAGGTGTACTGCTTGCCATTGCGCTCGTATTCAATATAAATACTGTCGCGGGTGGTACCCGGTTCGTCATAAACGACGACTCGTTGCTCACCGAGCAAGCGATTAACCAAGGTGGACTTGCCAACATTGGGACGACCGACCACGGCCATTTTAATACCAGTCGCAAGTTTGTTATTACCCTCGACATTTTTCGGGAAACGCTCTAAGGCTGTCACCATGAGGGTTTTCACCCCCCGTCCGTGGGTGGCGGTCGTCGGATAAACATCGCCGATGCCCAGACGGTAAAAATCTGCCAGGGCAACATCGGGATCAACACCGTCAATTTTATTCACGACAAGCATGACCGGCAGGGATTTTTGACGTAGGCGTCGGGCAATAGCTTCATCAACTGGGGTCAAACCAGCGCGGGCGTCGACGATGAAGAAAATTAAATCGGCCTCTTCCATCGCCTGCTCGGACTGCCGGGCCATGGCCGAGTCGATACCTTCTTCTTCACCGGTAATACCACCGGTATCGACCACCATGTAGCGCTGCTCGTCAATTTCCCCCTCACCAAATTTTCGATCACGGGTGAGGCCAGAGTAGTTAGCGACCAGCGCGTCACGGCTGCGGGTGAGCCGATTAAACAGAGTGGATTTACCGACGTTGGGTCGTCCGACAAGTGCGATTACAGGTAACATAAGCCGTGACTTTCAGAAAAATAAAAAGGGTTCAGAATTAAGGCAAGAAGCCCGGGCTCTATACGCCCAGGCTCTAATTCTGACTAAAGGGCCGCTATTTTACACGAATTGTTGGTGTCGTAGGGCCAAAGGATGTTGCTGTGTATTGACCTGAAGACAGCTAAGGAGCTATTCCTTTTCCTGTAACTGATAGGCTGTGAGATCGTCGTTGTTATCCTGGACAAAAATAGTCTCGCCATCGGTGACCATCGCTACGCTTACCCCATCACCGTCGACTTTAACACGACCAACAATAGACCCATCTGTTTGCGATAAAGCATGAAGATAGCCTTCTCCATCGGCTACCAGTAGATAGCTGCCCACTGCCAGTGGTGGTGTCAGGCTGCGCCGCAATAAATCGCTATTCGTCCATTCAGCACGCCCGCCTGATGACCTCAAACGCAAAACCTGATCCTGAGTATCAACAACAAATAAGCGCCCTCTGGCAAAAGCGGGAGGGTGGTAACTGGAGCTTTTTTGCGCCCAAAGTTCACGGCCCGTACCACGGCTGAATGCGCCGGCACGACCCTGATAACTAGTGGCGTAAACCACGCCGTCACCCATAACCGGGCTATTGACGTCGACCATTTTCTCTAACTCGGTTTTGCCCTCTCCAGTTGCCAACTTAGCCTCCCAGAGGAGAGCTCCCGTCGCCGAGTTAAGTGCAACCAGCTTGCCGCTAGCAAATCCCGTGATCACCAGACGTTCAGTCATCAAAGGGGCTGCTGTGCCCCTGAGCGTCAGTACGGGGACTTCAACAATATAGCGCCAGACCTCTTCACCACTGGCCACAGACAGACCATAAACTATCCCATCCTGCGTTTGAGCAACCAGCATCTCGCCAAACGCAGTGGGTGCCGAAAGAATTTCACTGCTCAAGCTGACTCGCCAGAGCTCTTCACCCGTCATTGCGTCGAGGGCGATGAGTTCACCCTTTGAGGTACCCACGGCGACCAACCCTGCGCCAACGCCCACGCCACCGGTAAGCGGCGAATCTAGATCCGTGCGCCACAGGCGTTTACCGTTATCTATAGACCAGGCACTGATTCGGCCCTGGTTGCTAGCCGCATACACATAACCATCAAATAATGCCGGATGTAGTGTTGGCAGATAAACTTCTTCACTGCTACCAATCGATTTGCGCCAGATTTTTTTGATGTTGACCGTAGCGTCGATGGATTCTAGATCTTTCGGTTCAATCTCAGCTTGTTCTTCTTCGTCAGTGTCGTCAAAGGCATCGTCATCAAAACTCGTTGCTTCACTCACTTCAGCTTGCCCAGCATCCCCTTTGTTCTCATCATTCCAGAGCCAGCTACAGCCGCTCAAAAACAAGGCACAGACTAAAACGCAGACTAGGCGGTTCATGTATCTTTCTCACTGGTGGCGTCAATAACGTTGGCGGAGCCGGGTAAAACCTGATTAAGCTTAAGTTCCAGTAAGGCTTTCTGTCGCTGATCAGCCTCGCTAAGGGCATCGAGTGCACTCTGATAAGCAGCACGAGATGCCGACTGATCACCGGCAAGCCAGTGTATGTCACCACGCAACTCTGCAACGCTCGCCAATATCGCCGCCGGCATATCGCCTTCGAGCAGCTCTAAGGCTTGTGGGTAATTCTTTCTACCCATTTCCAGGCGAGCCAGGCGCATACGCGCAATGTAAGACAGCTCTTCACCTTCGGTGTTTTCAAGCACTGTTTGCAATTCACGAGCCGCATCGTCGAAGCGCTTCTCGGCCACGGCGAGCTTTGCTAATAGCAGACCAGCATAGTGGGCATATTGAGTATTTGCATAGTCGTTTTTCAAAACTTGTGATTTTTCGACCATGGCTTCGCGCTGCTCGTCGAGCAGGGAGCTTAGGGGCGCCAGAGAGGCAATGTCCATCATTTCAATATAAATCAGGGAGCCCATTTCGGCCTTCGCTTTTTTATTAACCTGCCACTGTTGCCAGGCGTACCAGCCACCCACAGCAAGGACGACCAGCAGCACCAGCTGCATGCCGTTTTCCTTCCACCACTGCTTCAAAGATTCGAATTGTTGTTCGTCGGTAAGATGCTCAGCCACAATTTATTTCCATAACATTTTCAATTTGCACGACAGCCCACAATAAAGAGCGCTGTATTTTGTTGGATTCGACAATGCTTAAGTACAAAATACTTCGAAGGCGCACTTTCAGGTCTTACTTAAGAGCACAACCGCTTCATCCAGAGAAACTGTCACCTGATCTTTACTCTGCCGTAAGTACTTGATACTTAGAGTGCCTGCCGACGCTTCATCTTCGCCCACAATCAAGGCAATGTCAGCACCACTACGATCAGCTTTTTTCAATTGGCTTTTGAAACTGCCACCACCGCAATGATTCTGCAAGCGCAATTGGGGGCACTTTGTTCGTAACGCTTCACTCACCAGCAATGCCGTCGCAGAAACATCTCCGACCGCCACCAGATAGGCATCCAAATGTCGGCCGACACTATCAGGCACAGCTCCAACGGCGTCAAGTAACAAGGCTAATCGCTCTTCGCCAAGACCAAAGCCTACAGCGGGTATCGGTTTGCCGCCGAGTTGTTCAACCAGGCCATCGTAACGCCCGCCAGCACACACGGTGCCCTGAGCACCCAGTGCATCTGTTACCCATTCAAAAACCGTTTTACCGTAGTAATCAAGACCTCGTACCAGCTTATGGTTGATGTCATAAGCGACACCTGCGCTATCAAGCAAATCGCACAACTGCTGGAAATGGTCTTGTGATTCCTCATTGAGGAACTCATCAAGCTTCGGCGCGTCAGCCAAAATGTCTTGGGTTTGTGGGCTTTTACTGTCGAGGATACGCAGGGGATTGCTGTCGAGGCGACGCTGGCTATCTTCATCGAGCTGCTCTTTATAGGCGCTTAAGTAAAGAACCAGGGCCTCTTTATAGCTAGCCCGACAAGCTACACTGCCCAGTGAATTAAGTTGTAAAGTGAGATGCTCGCTAATACCCAGCTCGCGCCACAGGCGCGCGGTCATGATTAACAGCTCCGCATCAATGTCCGGCCCCTGCAAGCCAAAGACCTCCGCACCGAACTGGTGGAACTGCCGTAGTCGGCCCTTTTGTGGACGCTCGTAGCGAAACATCGGACCGCGATACCACAGGCGTTGCACTTGATTGTAAAGCAAGCCATTTTGCTCGCTGGCGCGCACGCAACCCGCTGTGCCTTCAGGACGTAAGGTGACGCTTTCGTCATTGCGATCGGCAAAGGTGTACATTTCTTTCTCGACGATATCTGTGACCTCGCCGATGGAACGCTTAAATAACTCGGTACTTTCAAGGATGGGAAAACGAATCTCGCGGTAGCCGTAACTCTGTAACACCGTGAGGATTTTATCTTCGAGGTATTGCCAAAGTGCTGATTGCTCGGGGAGCAAATCGCTCATGCCCCGCAGGGACTGTATTTTACTCAAGGTGGCGGCTCTCTTTTTCGTCGCTATCAGTTAATCGTAGATTTAGTTGCAGGTTTAATTGTTCTTTTGATCAGAAGCCGCGATATCGCTGGCGATCACCTGTTCACGAGCCAGGGATTTTTCTTTTGCCTTGGCGCGAATGGCACGTTCAAGATCTTCGACCAGATTGTCCGGTTTAATTTTAGTAAACGGTTTACCATCAATATAAAGTAAATTTTGCGGGGAACCCCCTGTCAAGCCCATATCGGCCACTTTGGCCTCACCCGGCCCATTGACGATACAGCCTATGACGGCGACATCCATCGGCACGCGAACATCATCCAGTCGGTTTTCGAGAGCTTCCATGGTTTTAATGACATCAAAATTTTGTCGTGAACAACTGGGACAGGCAATAAAGTTAATACCTTTACTGCGCAATCGTAAGCTTTTCAACAAATCCCAACCCACTTTTATTTCCTCAACCGGGTCGGCTGCTAACGAGACCCGCAGCGTGTCACCAATGCCGTCCAGCAGTAAAGCGCCAATGCCCACAGCCGACTTTACCGTACCCGCACGTAAACCACCGGCCTCCGTTATGCCTAAATGCAAGGGGCAATCGGTTTGATCGGCAATCAATCGATAGGCGGCCAGGGTCATAAATATATCCGAGGCTTTAAGGCTTAATTTAAAGTTATCGAAATTCATTTTATCGAGGATATCGATATGGCGCAGGGCCGATTCAACCATGGCCTCAGGAGTCGGCTCACCGTATTTACGCTGCAACTCTTTGCCCAGTGAACCAGCATTAACCCCAATACGAATGGGAATATTCAAGTCTCGCGCTTTTTCCACCACCGCCCGGACTCTCTCATCACGACCAATATTACCGGGGTTAATACGCAGACAATCAACGCCGAGATCAGCCACTTTAAGGGCGATTTTGTGGTCAAAATGAATATCTGCAACCAGTGGTACTGTCACTTGCTGGCGAATCATGCCAAAGGCATCAGCAGCGTCCAGGGTGGGTACAGACACACGGACAATATCGGCACCAGCATCGACAATTCGCTGTATTTGAGCGACCGTGGCAGACACATCACAGGTATCAGTATTCGTCATACTTTGAATAGCGATCGGTGCATCACCGCCAACGGCAATATCGCCGACCATTACCTGGCGGCTCTTGCGCCGTCGAATAGGATTTTCTGCAAACATCTTAATTAATACTCTATACAGCGTTTATAAACGCCAATCGCAGAGAAAATGAACCGCTGGACACAGGGCAAACCCAACGAAACCATTAACAGGAACTCACGGGATTTTTGAAACATCTTTTTTATACTCTAGTGTGTCTCCGGCATCGGTGGACAAGCTCCCTATATCTTTTTTCTGTGCTATCAACCATTCCTTGTATTCAAGGGTTTCCTTAGAATAAGGAAACATATTCCTTAAAGCCAAGGCCTTGCTCGCTACACCGTTTTTATTGCCAAAAACATGCTCAAGACGAACAGCTAGCCAAAGCGCTCTGGGAGAGGGTTTACTTAGCGTTTCATAGCGTTCAAGGTAACGCTTAGCTTTGGGGTAGTCACCCGATTTAAAATAAACATCGGCGAGTTCAAGAAATGGCCCTGACAGATCGGGGTTTAATTTAATCGCTTTTTCCCAAGCCTCCTGTGCTTCATCAGGCTTCTTTAACTGTTTTGCAATTTGGCCAATATTAAATAAGACATTAGCGCGACGCGGGTAATTGATGTCCTCTGCAGCAATTAAAAACTGTTGCTCTGCATCTTCGTAACGCTGCTGGCGAAACAGAAAAACGCCATAATTACTCCGTACGCGAGTCAGCTCAGGCTCAAAATTAATGGCTTTCTTAAAATGCTCCTCAGCTAGTGCATTTTCATCTTCGAGCTGAAAAATCAAAGCAAGCCCATTGTGGGCCGATGCAGAAGTCTCATCCCTCTCCAATGCTTTCATTAAGTTAGCCCGGGACCGCTGTCTGTCACCCCGGCGTAAATAGCCTAGCCCCAGCTGGACATAGTTTTCAGCAGCTTCCTCTTGCTTATCGCGTTTTTTATCATGCCGTTTAGCAGATTTTTCACTTCCCGAACTGGAGCCAATGGTTTTTGTGTAATCCATTTCCGTAACAGTACAGGCAGCACACAAGACCATAGCAATGGCCAAGCTGAAACTCGTCACCCGTTGACCTGTCATTTCAATTCCACTTTTAACGCAGCGACAGACAAGAATTCAACCGGGAATAATGCGTATTGCTTCAAGACCTTGCTCCTGCCGATAGCGCTGACTACGTTTTGTTCTGTCATTAACCTGTCCTGCTAGCTGTCCACAGGCGGCGTCGATATCATCGCCACGTGTAGTTCTCAGCGTCACAGTGTAACCCGCTTCAATAAGGATATCGCGAAAACGGTAGAGGGCATTATTCGACACCCGCTGGTAATCGGACTGATCAAAGGGATTAAAGGGAATAAGGTTAATTTTACAGGGGGTATCGACCAGCAAAGCAGCCAGTTCTCGAGCGTGTTCCGGACGATCGTTCACCTCACGAATCAAGGTGTATTCAAGAGTGATTTTACGCCGTTTGTCGGGCAGTTTGGCGAGATAACCCTGCGCTGAGCGTAGTAGCTCTGCAATAGGATATTTGCGGTTAAGAGGCACCAATTGGTTACGCAACTCATCGTTAGGCGCGTGCAGAGAGATCGCCAGCGATACATCAGTGACATCACCCAGCCTGTCGAGAGCGGGAACGACACCCGCTGTACTGAGGGTCACGCGTCGCTTGGACAAGCCATAGGCGCAATCGTGCATCATCAGGTTCATAGCATCAACGACATTGTCGAAATTGAGCAGGGGCTCGCCCATGCCCATCAGCACGACATTGCTAATGATGCGATCTTTTGTGGGATCAAGGGAATCCATAGACTTTGCCGCAATCCATAGCTGGCCGATGATTTCGGCGGCACTGAGATCGCGATTAAAGCCCTGTTTACCCGTGGAGCAAAAACTACAATCCAGAGAACAGCCAATTTGGGAGGACACACACAGCGTACCGCGATTGCCTTCGGGAATGTAAACCATCTCAATACAACTACCCCCGGCAACTCTCACCAACCATTTTCGAGTACCGTCTTCGGAGGTTTGCTCACTGACCAACTCCGGCAAGTTAATCTCCGCCAGGTCAGCGAGCTTAGCGCGCAGAGCTTTCGACAGGTCGGACATCGCATCGAAATCAATCACCCCACGCTGGTGCATCCACTGCATTACCTGTTTAACACGAAAGCGCTTCTCTCCCAGCGATTCAAAAAACGCGGTGAGCTTTTGCTCACTCATGCCAAGCAGGTTAACTTTTTCCACACTCTGGCTGACATTCTGCTCGTCATCGAGTACTGCCACATCAGGCATCGCGTTTTTTGTCATCATTTCTCTCTGCGTTCGTCGTCGTTGCTCGGAAGCAACATTAGCGGGGGCAGATTTCTCCGGCTTCAAAGAAGTAGGCAATTTCTCGTTCAGCAGAAGCTGGTGAGTCAGAACCGTGTACGGCATTAGCGTCGATAGTCGACGCAAAATCCGCACGAATAGTGCCAGCATCAGCTTCTTCAGGGTTCGTTGCACCCATCAGATCACGGTTCAGAGCAATTGCATTTTCGCCTTCGAGCACCTGTACAACGACAGGGCCAGAGGTCATAAAGCCGACTAAATCGCCGAAAAAAGGACGTTCTTTATGCTCGGCATAAAAGCCACCAGCTTTTTCTTCAGACAGCTGCATCAGCTTAGCACCAACGATCTTCAGTCCAGCTTTCTCAAAACGGGCGATAATTTCGCCAATCACATTTTTTGCAACAGCGTCAGGTTTGATAATGGATAGCGTGCGCTCAATTGCCATGAATTCTTAACTCCAGAATGTAACTTCCGCCATCAGCGGCAGAAATAAAAGGGATGGCATTTTACTCTTAGAGACAAGGGCTTACAAGAAAGCGATTGGGCTCAAGCTGCCAATAGTGAACGAAACTGCTCGACCGGAACCGGCATGCTGAAATATGCCCCCTGATAGGTATCGCAACCGACGGTACGCAGCACCTCCAGGGAGTCAAGGTCTTCAACACCTTCGGCCGTGACTTCCAAGCCGTACTGGCGGGAAACGGCGAGAATGGCCTCAACAACACCACGACTATCGGGGTCACTGTGGATATTGCGGATAAACTCCCGATCAATTTTCAGCAAATCAAAGGGCAAGCGCTTAAGGTGAACCATTGACAAATAACCGATACCGAAATCATCAATGGAAAATTTCGAGCCCAGGGCTTTTATTTGCTTCATTTTGTGGATCACCTCATCAATATTTTCAATGATAAGATTTTCTGTTACTTCAAAATTGAGGCATCTGGGGTCGATCTCATAACTGCGCAGGCTGTGTTCTATTACCTCGAATAGCGCTGGGTCGTTGAACTGCCGAGGACTGATATTAATGCTCATTTGCATGCTGTCTCCCCAAAGCCCCTCATCGATGAAACTGCGCACATATTCGCAAGCGGTACGGATAACCCAGTGGCCGACATCAACGATCAGGCCGGAAGCCTCGAGCAAGGGAATAAATTCCGCAGGCATATTCGTCACTCGGTCGGTATTAATCCAGCGCAGCAAAGCTTCGCAGCCGACAACGCGCCCGTTGCCAATGGCGATTTTCGGCTGCACATAGAGAACAAACTCTTGATTATCGAGTGCCTTGCGCAAGCGTGTATTCATGCCGATATGCTGCTGGGCTTTGTCACCAATACTGCGGTCGTAAAAAGCAATACCATTACGGCCTTTACGCTTAGCCTCATGCATTGCCATTTCGGCATATTGCAGGGCGCGTTGACTTGAGAGACCATCCTCTTCAAGTAAAGCAATGCCCGTGCTGGCGGTGAGTGTGAAATCATTCTCGCCATCCGTAATTGGCCGTAATATCGCCGCCTGGACCTTTTCTGCCATACTCCGACCAGTCGCCATCGCCTGTCTTGAGTTATCACCGAGATACTGGAGCAGTAATACAAATTCATCACCACTGATTCGCGCCAACAACATATTTTCATCAACGAGAGTGGCTAAAATGCGACCGACTTTAAACAGCACACGATCGCCAACGTCGTGACCCCAGGAATCGTTAATATTCTTAAACTGATCGAGGTCGATGAGTAACAGCGCCGTCAGCTGCACTTCACCGCCAGCACCGGCCAAGCAATCACCCAATCTTTCTAGTAACAATTGGCGGTTAGGTAACTGGGTTAAAGCATCAAAATACATAGCCCGATCAAGGTCGGGATTGAGGGGGTGGTGAGGGGCATAAATATCCCGGCCGGCAAGCTTTTCCAACACCACTGAACGACTATCAAGCTGGTCCGGCGCAAAGGCCTTTTTAATCACCGTTTTGAGCGCCTGGTCTTGCGTGTAAGCGGCTGAGGCTGGTTCCGCTGATGGCTCTTGTACGACAGATGGTTCTTGTTCCACGGATGGCTTTGGTTGCGCTGATGACTTTTGTTGCGTTGATGGCTCTTCTTTAACAAGAACTTCCTGGGCCATCACAATAGCTCTGTCACCACCTTCCTCGACATGATCTCGTGAAACGATCTCAGCACCAACGCTGGCACCAATAATCGGCGCCACGCCTTCTACCGCGACAGTCTTCATTGTTTCACTTATCGCCTGGACACCGGATTCGGGCAATTTGGTCTGAGCTAGAGTGCTGTTTTTCTGCTCAAGCAACGTGACGATGATTTCATTGGCGGCCTTAGCCGTAATATAAATATCGAATGCGAGATTCTTTTCATTGCGACCAAAACCCGGATGCCATTCTAAACGCTCAACACCCTCTTCCAGAGCCATATTCACCTGTTGTTTGAGAGCAACCAGAGCCAGGGGCTCATCAAGCCGGTTTTCTTGCAGGCAAGAACCGAGCAAAGCGCGACGCTCGCAAGTAAGAATTTTTTCAGCGCAAGGATTACATTCGACACAAACACCATAAACAAAAATCAGGGTGCCGAAGGGGGAATGCTCAAAGAGAGATTGATAGAGTTCTAATTTATAATTATTAGTTGGCGGACTCGACACAAAACCCATAGCTATCTACCGTCAGTAAAAACCATTTTTTTAGTGCGGCAGTTTGCCAGCAGTCCTAGTCTATCCCACCTCATCCATCCATGCCATTTGTATAGCTTCGAGCACCTTTTCACCACAGCGGTCAGGGTCATCATCGAAACCCGGCAAGCCCATGACCTTGGCTCGTAAATCGACAAAATTAATCGTTGCTGGATTCGTATCAGGCCAGGCTTCGCTGAGCTCAATGGCAATATCACGCACATCGACCCACTTAAATTGCATTTTTATCCCCTTCTCTGCAGCTTCATTCTTAAATCCTTAATGCCGCTCCGACACCATGTTGAGCGTGTATTTAGGGATTTCCACCACCAAATCATTATCCGTCAGCACAACCTGACAACTCAAACGAGAATCGGGATCAACACCCCAGGCCTTATCCAGTAAATCTTCTTCCAGATCATCAGCTGGCTCGAGGTGCTCAAAACCCTCACGCACATAGACGTGGCAAGTGGTACAGGCGGCCGCCATTTCACAGGCATGCTCAATCTCCACGCCATTGCGCAAGGCTGCCGAGCAAATTGACTCCCCCCTCTCGGCCTCAATCACCACACCTTCAGGGCAAACCTCATGATGGGGTAGAAATACAATTTTTGCCATTTATCGATTTACCTATTGGTTTTCTTTCTCAAATTCTTCTAAACGATGCCCCGACAGAGCACCTTTAATCGCCAGATCCATACGCCGAGCAGCAAAGTCTTCACTGAGTTTTGCAACGCTTTCGATTTGACGCTGCAGTTCACGATGATCACTGCTCACCTTACGTGACTGCTCCAGTTCACCAACAGCCTGATTCAAACAATTCAAAGCGTTCTCATCCAGTAAGCGTTCACCATCGTGTAACAACGCTGCACTAATATCTTCAATTAAACGGTCCGCTTCCACCTGTTGTTCCCGCAAGGCACGGGCTCTCATATCGTCATTCGCGTGAGCAAAAGAATCGAGTAACATTTGACTCACTTCTTCATCATCAAGGCCGTAAGAGGGCTTGACTTCAATTCGTGCTTGCACGCCACTATTGACTTCTTCGGCAGTAACATTGAGTAAGCCATCAGCATCAACCTGGAAGGTAATACGTATTTTCGCCGCCCCGGCGGCCATCGGTGGAATATCGTGCAGCTCGAAGCGGGCCAGAGAACGGCAATCACTGACCAACTCACGCTCACCTTGAACAATGTGCACCGCAAGCGCCGTTTGACCATCTTTAAATGTGGTAAATTCCTGAGCTTTGGCAACCGGTATAGTGGTGTTGCGGTGAATAATTTTTTCCACCAACCCCCCCATCGTTTCAAGTCCCAAAGACAGAGGAATGACGTCGAGCAATAGCATTTCGTCGCCGGGCTTATTGCCCACCAGCACGTCGGCCTGCAAGGCGGCGCCAACGGCAACCACCGTGTCCGGATCGATACTCACTAAAGGTGGACGACCGAAAAGTTGCTCAACTTTTTCACGAACTCGCGGCATACGGGTCGACCCCCCCACCATCACTACGTCAACGATCTCAGCGGCACTGACACCGGCATCACGTAGAGTTCGCTTACAAGCCCGCAGAGTTTTGTCGATTAAACCATCGACCGCGCGATGCAACTGAGATTGGCCAAGCTCGCCCTGCCAATCTTCAAAAATGACCGTCACTGTATCCGCTTGCGACAAACGCTCTTTTGCATCACGGGCAACATCGAGTAAGTTGCGCTGTTGCGCAGCGTTGACAGTAATAGGTAAACCCACCTGCTCGCGTATCCAGGCAGCTATCGCCGCATCAAAATCATCACCACCGAGAGCCGAATCGCCGCCCGTGGCCAGGACTTCGAACACACCTCGCGACAGACGCAAAATAGAGATATCAAAAGTGCCCCCACCCAGGTCGAACACAGCAATCAACCCGGCGTCATTCTTATCCAGGCCGTAGGCGATGGCTGCCGCCGTGGGCTCGCTGAGTAGGCGGAGTACTTTAATCCCTGCTAGAGTCGCAGCATCTTTGGTAGCCTGACGTTGAGCATCATCAAAATAGGCAGGTACGGTGATGACTGCACCATCAAGAGGGCCATCAAGCGCTTGCTCAGCGCGGCGATTGACAACTTTTAAAATCTCAGCAGAAGCTTCTACAGGGCTGATATTTCCGGCACGTGTAACGAAACGAACCATGCCCTCACCCGTGGCAAAGTCATAAACACTCTCATCGATAGTTTCGCGACCCCGGCCCATAAATCGCTTCGCGGAAACAATGCTGTTCTTTGGGTCACTACTGGCCATTGCTTTCGCAGCGCCGCCCACCGTAATGCCTTCTTCACTATAGCGAACGACAGACGGCAGCAATACTGCCCCCAAAGCGTCAGACAAAGGTTCAGCACTACCACTGCGCACTGTTGCCACGAGAGTATTGGTCGTTCCCAAATCAATACCGACACCACGACGCTGCTGATGGGGTTCGGGTGACTGACCGGGTTCAGAAATTTGCAAGAGTGCCAAGGAAATTACCTATAGAAGATGTTAATGACTTTCAGTGGGCAGCGTAGGCGCTAAGCTTCTTCCAAAGACTCTTCCAGCGCATCAACTTCCAGCTGTAACTTACTGTAAAATTGCATTTTAACCAGTGTCTGAGCCGCGTCGTCGAAAGCTTTCTGGCCGTATTGGCTACCAAACTGTTCCTGCAACGAGTCCAACTGTTTAGTCACTTCAGTAGCGACAATCTCCAGCTCAGCAAAAGGCTCAGCCGCAGTGGCAACGGTTCCTAGTTGCTCACGCAGCTGCATTTGCGACATTAAAAAAGTCATATCACTGACGGTCGTGTTCTCACCGGAACTATCCAGACCACGCAATTTCAATAAATAAGCCGCTCGCAACAACGGTGAGCGCAAAGTCTCATAGGCTTGATTAACTGCTGAGGCCATCTGCACAGCCAGACGCTGCTCTTGAACAGACTTAGCGGCAAAACGATCGGGATGGAACTGACGTTGCAGCTTAAGGTAGTTCTCACTCAAGACAGTGCCATCGACATCATACGTTTGCGGCAACTGCATGATGTGAAAATAGTCGTCGCTTAACTTCATGTATTGACTACCTGCAACGACATTGCTTAAGAAACATTAAATATTAAAGCTCTCACCACAACCACACTCATCTTTCACATTCGGGTTGTTGAATTGAAAACCTTCGTTGAGACCTTCTTTAACAAAATCCAGCTCAGTGCCTTCAAGATAAAGCAGGCTTTTCGGATCGACAAAAAGTTTGACATCGCCAGCGGGAAAGACCGCATCAGCTGGATCCGCCTCGTCGACAAACTCCAGCACATAGGACATGCCTGAGCAACCGTTAGTCCGCACGCCCAGACGAATACCCTGCCCTTTACCCCTGTTTTTCAAGTGGTTGGCAACATGCTCTTGAGCTGCTTCACTCATTGATATAGCCATCTACTATCTCCTTTACTGCTACGTTAGCTAGTTCAGTCTTCACCGCGTTTTTTGCGAATATCCTGAATAGCCGCCTGAATGGCATCTTCTGCCAGTACTGAACAGTGGATCTTCACCGGTGGCAAAGCCAACTCTTCAGCGATTTCAGAATTTTTAATTTTGGCCGCATCTTCCAGGGTCTTGCCCTTAACCCATTCGGTGAGCAAGGAACTTGACGCTATTGCCGAACCGCAACCATAGGTTTTAAATTTAGCATCTTCAATCACACCGTCATCACTAATCTGAATTTGCAGGCGCATCACATCACCACAGGCTGGCGCCCCCACCATACCAGTACCCACATTCAATGCACTATCGTCCAGCACACCGACATTACGGGGGTTGTCATAATGATCGAGAACTTTCTCACTATAAGCCATAACTCACTTCCTCCAAATAGAGCTTGATCTCATCAAGCCCTTAAAACGATTAGTAAAAACCAGGCTTAATGGGCAGCCCATTGCACCGTGCTTAAGTCGACACCTGCCTTGTGCATATCCCAAAGCGGTGATAGTTCCCTTAGCTTAGTGACCGCCGTGAGCACTTTTTCGATGGTGTAATCCACTTCTTCTTCCGTCGTAAAACGACCGATACTAAAGCGGATAGAGCTATGTGCCAGCTCATCCTCAAGACCCAAGGCTCGGAGTACATAAGAGGGCTCAAGGCTGGCCGAGGTACACGCGGAACCTGATGAAACGGCCAGATCTTTTAGTGCCATAATCAGTGATTCGCCCTCGACAAAGGCAAAACTAACATTGAGATTGCCGGCCACATGCTGATCGAGTGTACCGTTGAGATGAACTTGTTCCATATCGTTAAAACCCGCCCATAGACGATTGCGAAGGGCGAGGATGCGGGCATTCTCTGCCTCCATCTCTTCGTGGGCAATGCGGAAGGCTTCACCCATACCGACGATTTGATGGGTCGGTAAAGTGCCTGAACGCATACCCCGCTCGTGACCACCGCCATGCATTTGCGCTTCGATACGAACCCGTGGTTTACGACGCACGTAGAGAGCTCCCATGCCTTTGGGACCGTAAATTTTATGTGCGGAGAAAGACATTAAATCAACTTTCATTTCGGCCATATCGATCTTAATCTTGCCCGCACTTTGCGCGGCATCAACATGGAAAAAGACACCGCGCTGACGACAAATCTCACCAATCGCGGCAATATCAGTAATAGTGCCAATTTCGTTATTAACGTGCATCAGTGATACCAGAGTGGTGTCGTCACGAATCGCATCAGCGACAGCTTGGGGCTCGATCAAACCATTGGCGCAGGGGTCGAGATAGGTGATCTCGTAGCCTTCACGCTCCAGCTGTCGACAGCTATCAAGAACCGCTTTATGCTCGATTTTGGAAGTAACGATATGCTTACCCTTGCGCTCATTGAAATGAGCACAGCCCTTAATCGCGAGATTGTCAGATTCGGTAGCGCCCGATGTCCAGACGATTTCCCGAGGATCAGCATTGATGAGAGTGGCGACTTGTTGACGAGATTCCTCAACCGCCGCCTCGGCTTGCCAACCAAAAGAATGGGAGCGCGAGGCAGCATTGCCAAACACACCGTCCATGGTCAGGCATTCGGCCATACGCTCTGCCACGCGAGGGTCAACCGGGGTTGTGGCGGAATAATCAAGATAAACAGGCAACTTCATTGCTAATACTCCAAATACCCTCTTGTTCAATTTCAGTGTCAATTTCACCAGAGGACGATACGATTAATTTTCTCTCTACAGATTAAGTGCTTTAGCATTAATCAGCGCTTCAACATTCACGTCGTCCCGTTCGCCAGACAGTTTAATTTGACGCTCATTCACCGATTTAACAGCGCGCTGTTCGGTTAACGCAGCTAGAGAAATGCCACTCAAAAAGGTGTGTATCTGTTCACTCAAATCGTCCCACAGCTGATGAGTGAGGCATGGATCGCCTTTTTGGCAATCCCCTTTGCCCTGACAACTGGTCGAATCCGTCGATTCATTGACTGCACTGATAATATCAGCGACATTAATTTGTTCATGCGCGCGACTGAGGCGATAGCCTCCACCTGGGCCACGGACACTAGCCACCAGCTCATTCTTACGCAACTTGGCGAACAGCTGTTCCAGATACGACAGAGAGATATCCTGGCGCTGCGAAATAGCCGCCAAACTGATCGGCCCCTGATTTCCGTTCAACGCCAAATCAAGCATCGCCGTAACAGCGTAACGCCCTCGGGTTGTCAGCTTCATTTACCCGCCCCCGCGCAATCTGCGCTCCAAAATGCAATGGCGCAATTATCAAATAACCGAGCTTTTTAGTCAAGTAAATAACCAAGTAATTTAGTCGGATACCTCGCGCAGCTCAAAGGCATTGAGACAAAGACCGAACACTCAAGTCACTCTTTTTTACTGAGCTCACTCAAGCGATGAGCTGCATTTTGAACGCCTGTCAGAACTCCGCGCATAATTGACAACTCCATAGCATCAAGCCGGATACGACCAAACAGGCGTCGCAATCGCTGCATGGTTTGACGCGGATTATCGCGATCATGGAAATTCAAATCGACCAGCGTTTGCTCCAGGTGCGCGTAATACAATTCTAGCTCCTCGACCCGCGCTGGAGGCACATCCCACTCACCACCAAGGAGCTGATCACGAGGATTCTCACTATCGGCCAGAGCCGCCATTCTCACCTCGTAAGTCAGAACCTGAACCGCAGCCGCCAAATTGAGAGAGCTGTAGTCGGGATTAGCGGGGATATGTACATGGTAGGTGCACTTATGAAGCTCTTCATTTTTAAGCCCTCGGTCTTCACGGCCAAAGACGATCGCCACATCGTGCACCTGGGTTTCATGCCACAGTTTTTCACCACATTCACGCGGGTTGAGCAAGGGCCAGGGGATACGACGATCGCGAGCACTTGTACCGACCACCAGACCGCAACCGCTGATTGCTTCATCAAGGCTTTCCACCACCACCGCATTATCGAGCACATCGACCGCACTGGCCGCGCGCCAAACGGCTCGATCAGCCGGAAAGTCCTTCGGCGCGACCAAATAAAGCCGGCTCAAACCCATATTTTTTAGCGCGCGCGCTGCAGCCCCGATATTACCAGGGTGGCTAGTATTGACTAAAACGACGCGAATTTTATTAAAACGTTGCTTCATAAAGCGGGCTCATAGGGGGGCCTGATTTTCGGCGCGCAGTATAACAGAGCGTATTCCTTAACATAGTCATATATATACGTAGCGCACACTGTCACGGCGTCTGGGTTTTGCTACAATGCGCGCCTTTCAAAATCCAGGCACGCAAACCTTATGGAACCTATGGTCAACATCGCACTGCGTGCGGCACGCAGTGCCGGAGATTTAATCGTCAAGGCTTCCCAAAGAATCGATCGACTACAGATTGACGAAAAGGGCCAAAACGATTTCGTGACCGACATTGATCGCATGGCCGAAAAAGAAATCATCGACCAATTGCGCAACGCTTATCCCGATCACTGTTTTATTGGCGAAGAAAGCGGCACGATCAAAGGCAAGGATAGCGACTCCCAGTGGATTATCGATCCACTCGACGGCACCACCAATTTTATTCGCGGCATTCCCCACTACGCTGTATCTATTGCCTTTCGTCACAAGGGTCGCATCGAACACGCCGTGGTTTACGATCCATCCAAACAGGAAGAATTCACCGCGAGTCGTGGCCGCGGAGCCCAGCTCAATGGCTCACGAATCCGCGTATCGGGCCTCGACCAGCCTCGCAGCGCTCTCTACGCCACCGGCATCCCTTTTAGCGGCCAGCCTTTTGAGAATATGCAACCTTATCTGGCATGCCTGACAGCCCTTGCTGATCAGTCGTCGGGGATACGACGCATGGGCGCCGCCTCTCTCGACCTGGCTTATGTCGCCGCAGGTCGCGTCGATGCTTTTTGGGAAATGTATTTACAGCCTTGGGATATCGCCGCGGGCATCTTGCTTGTGAAAGAAGCCGGGGGCAGAGTCGCCGATTTTCAAGGTGGCGATGACTACCTCAATAACGGGCACATCATTGGCTGCACCCCACGCCTCCTAAAACCCACCCTGAAAACTGTCGGCAAACACCTCGGCCATTTGCGCTAAAATCAATTCTTCCGCCCGACAGAGCGTGCGGAGCGTGCACCATAAAACCAACCGTCAGACCTCTACAACGTTCAAGACGGCGCTTAAGCGGTGTACAATAACGGTTGTCTATTGAGAGGGCGCCATGAGCTCAGAACAGGACTCAAAAAAAACCACCCATTTCGGCTTTAGTGAAGTAGCCGTGGAGAAAAAAGCCGAGCACGTGGCTGATGTTTTCCACTCGGTCGCAGCTAAATACGACATTATGAACGATCTGATGTCCGGTGGTATCCATCGGCTCTGGAAGCGCACTACCATTGAGCTGTCCGGCGTGCGTCCCGGCCATACCGTACTCGACATTGCTGGAGGCACTGGTGATCTCAGCCTCAAATTTTCGCGGCTCGTTGGCGAACAGGGTCGGGTCATTCTCGCCGATATCAACGATTCTATGCTCAAGGTCGGCCGCGATCGTTTGATCGATAATGGCGCCCTGAGCAACATCAGCTACGCACAGACTGACGCCCAATATCTACCCTTTGCAGACAACAGCATCGACTGCATTACCATCGCCTTTGGTCTGCGCAATGTCACCGACAAGGATCTGGCATTACGTTCCATGCTGCGCGTCCTAAAGCCCGGCGGGCGCTTACTCGTACTCGAGTTTTCGAAGCCAAAGAACCCATTGCTGGCTAAAATTTACGATACCTATTCTTTCCAGGTCTTGCCTCGGGTTGGCAAGCTAGTTGCCGATGATGCCGATAGCTATCGCTATTTGGCAGAGTCTATTCGTATGCACCCCGATCAAGAAACGCTCAAAGCCATGATGAGTGAGGCCGGCTTCAGGCACTGTCAGTACTACAATATGACTGGAGGCATTGTTGCCCTGCATCGAGGCATTAAAGAGTGAACGATACTGCCATCGCGCTGGCTTGCGAAAGTCTTGGCAAGGCCGTCAATCAGGTGCTTGAATACGATCGCCATGCACCACAGACGCTTGCCGAGGTGGCGGGTAAAAGTTTGTTGATCCAATCTACCGCACCGCGTTTTACAGTTGCGGTATTCTTCACCGAAAACCAGCTAGTGATCACGCCCAGTGATGAATGTTCTGCACGCACCATGCTCAGTGGCACCGCCCCTGCCCTCGTCCGATTATTACTAGCAGGTGATAGCGCGGCGGCAGAGAAGTGTCAGGTTGATGTTAGCGATGAAGATGAGCTTATCTCCACTCTACTGGCTTTGAGCGGAAAAATTGACACCGATTGGGAAGCCCTTCTCGCTGAGCACACGGGAGATGTAGCGGCCCACTTTGTCGGCAAATCCCTACGCAAGGCACTACAGCTGCAGCAGGATATTGCCGCTCGCAGCAAAAACGGCTGGGCCACCTATAATACGGATGCGGGAAACACTACTGAGACCAACAGCCACAACCACCAAAAGGACGACGGCAAACCGCGATCACCACTCGATCTGATTGGCGCTCAATTAAAAGTTTTGTTGCCGTGAGCCCATTGTCATGCTGCGCCTAACCCGAGCTTTAAGGATCCTGCGCATCAGCTTGCGTTATCGTCTCGACACCTTTGCCAGTAGTTCCGCTATCAGTACGGACAGAAGCCAGTCTTCTTTATTAGGGCGCTTTATACTCTGGGTAATGGCTTTTTTCCCAGCGCCCCAGACTCCTCGGGGCGAACGTTTGCGCCTTGCGCTGGAAGAATTAGGCCCGGTTTTTGTCAAGTTCGGCCAGCTTCTTTCAACCCGACCCGATCTTATTCCCAGCGATGTTTGCTGTGAACTCGACAAACTACAAGACAATGTACCGCCCTTTGAATCGACAACATTCATTGCCATCGTTGAGGAGGCTTTGGGGCAATCCGTCGATCAGCTCTTCGCCAGTTTTGATCCCGAGCCACTGGCATCCGCTTCCATTGCTCAAGTACACGCCGCGGTATTAGACGATGGTCGAAAAGTGATTGTTAAAGCGGTACGCCCCGGTATTAGAGCCACCATTGAGCATGATTGCGCTCTAATGCTCAGTCTCGCCCGCCTGATAGAAAAGTACCTCGCCGATGGCAAGCGCCTGCGCCCGATAGACGTCGCCAGAGACTACCGTACAACGATTCTTGATGAATTAAATTTACAGCGCGAAGCCAGCAATACGGCAACACTGCGCCGCAATTTTGAAGACTCCACTCTGCTCTATATTCCCGAGATCTATTGGCCTTACACCAACGAGAACGTGCTAGTAATGGAGCGGATTTACGCCACCCCGGTCACCGATGTTGAAAGCCTGAGAACCGCCGGCACGGACTTCAAAGTGCTGGCGGAACGAGGCGTTGAGATTTTCTTTACCCAGGTTTTTGAGCACAATTTTTTTCATGCCGACATGCACCCCGGGAATATTTTTGTCGACGCCTCAAAACCGCGTCTACCAAAGTATGTCGCAATTGACTGCGCTATTGTCGGCAGTCTTTCCGCTGAGGATCAGTTCTATCTAGCCCGCAACTTACTCGCTATCTTTCGCCGCGATTACCGCCAGGTTGCCGAGTTACATATCCTCGCTGGCTGGGTAAAACCCGATGCACCTCTCAACGAAGTCGAGTCGGCCGTGCGCACTGTCTGCGAACCGATTTTTCAGCGGCCACTCAAAGATATTTCCTGCGGTCAGCTACTGGTCAGCCTATTCCAGATAGCCCGACGCTTTGACGCAGAAGTTCAGCCCTCACTCGTTTTATTGCAAAAAACCCTACTCAATATTGAAGGTCTCGGTCGCCAACTCTACCCTGACCTCGATCTTTGGGCCACTGCCCACCCTTTTCTCGAGCGCTGGATAGTACAGCGTTTCGAACCCGGCCAAGTCTTCAAGCAGATCAAACGCCATGCCCCCGACTGGCTCGAACAACTGCCCCACTTGCCACAGCTCGTCGTCGACTCTATGGAACAGGTGAAGCGCATCGACACAACACTCAACAGTCATCAGCATAACGAAAGCCAGAGCCAGGTACTTCGCCAGCGCAACAAAGTCATCGCGGGCACCTTTTTAGTGGGGATCGGCCTCGGTAGCACCTACACTGCCCTACATGATGTAGCACAGCAGACAAGCCCCACCGGCTTACTATTGATCGCTACTGGCACCTTGCTATTACTACTGTCTTAAGACTGGCATACTTCCTCACTCCGACACCCAGTAACACCACAATTGAGGATATACCCACTGCTATGAGCGAATCCGCCAACAGCCACTGGCTCGATCAAATCACCTGGAATGATCAGGGACTGGTGCCCGCCATTGCTCAAGATCAAGACAGTCATGAAATTCTAATGGTTGCCTGGATGAATCGCGAAGCCCTCAGCTTAACAGTTGCCGAGGGCCGCGCTGTCTACTGGTCCCGCTCACGGAAAAAGCTATGGCACAAGGGCGAAGAATCTGGGCATGTGCAAATCGTCAGCGAAATACGCCTCGATTGCGACAGTGATGTCATTATTTTGAAAATAGAGCAACTCGGTGGTATCGCTTGCCATACTGGGCGGCGCAGTTGTTTCTTCAAAGTACTCAAGGACGAAAAATGGCAGGTTGTTGAACCGGTGCTAAAAGACCCCAAAACCATTTACAGCCATTCGATATAAAAGCACCAGGAAAACGCCATGGACACCGTATTGAAGCAACTCGACACCATACTTGCCGCCCGCAAAAACGCTGACGTCGACAAATCCTATGTCGCCAGCTTACATCAAAAAGGGCTAAATAAAATTCTTGAGAAAGTCGGTGAAGAGTGCACCGAAACCTTGATTGCCGCCAAAGATGCCGAGCACAGCAGCGACAATAAAGAATTGATAGCAGAAACTGCCGATCTGTGGTTTCACTCGCTGGTAATGCTCTCGCACTTGGGCGAAAATGCAGATTCAGTGTTGGCAGAGCTTGCGCGCCGCTTCAACATTTCTGGACTGGACGAAAAAGCCAGCCGTAAAAATTCTTAGCCGGCGATTTTTTACAAAAAACATGCAAACTCGAAGCACGGCAATTCGAAAATAACGAAAGAGGTAGGTATGGGACTGGGTGGAATTAGTATTTGGCAGTTGTTGATTATACTCGCTATCGTTGTATTGATTTTTGGCACTAAGCGCCTCAAAGGCATGGGTTCTGATCTCGGTGGCGCCCTAAAAGGCTTCAAAGATGCCGTCGCCACAGATGAGGAAGCTGATAAAAAACAAAACCTGGAAGCTGATAAAACGGCAGACGCTAACAATAACACCGTCAACAAAGAGACAAGTGAAACGCCTAACAGCAGCGACAAACCCGACAAGAACGCCTGATACACAACGGCACACTGATATCACATCGTTTTAACCTGGACCCGACCCCATGTTCGACATTGGCTTTACTGAGATAGTACTGATCGCCGTGGTCGGCCTGATTGTTATTGGCCCCAAAAGGCTACCTGAGACTGTTCGTTTTCTCGGTTACTGGCTCGGTAAAATTCGCCGCTCTATACAAGGCGCCCGACAGGATATGGAACGCGAATTTGGACTCGATGAAATACGCAGAGAGCTTTACAACGAAGAGTTATTAGCGCGTATGGAGAATGAGCGTAAACAAATAGAACGACGCTTAGGATCACCCACCTCCAATGATGAACCCACTCCCGCTAACTTAAAGATTCCCAATGAAGAAGATTTTATTGATGACGGACCGGATGAAGGGCTCTCCACTGATGTACAACCCTCTGATGCTCAGTCTACTGAAGCACCGCCGTCCAATGAACAAGCGCCTGGCGATCCGTCCAGAGAAGAACAGCCCAGTGGTACACACGCTTCTGATAAGACAACAATAGAACGAAATCCTTCGTCAAATAATGCCTCAACCACTAAAACCTCTGCCGACAAAGCCCCGTAAAACGGCATCAACAAAATAACTTATGCCAAACGAGTCAACTCCAGAACCAACTAAAGAAGAAATAGACACAGCGGGTAAAGCCCAGCCTATGGTTGCTCATCTCATCGAGCTACGCGATCGCTTACTGCGCACTATCGTTATCGTGCTCCTCCTCTTTGTCGCGATGTTCCCCTTTGCCAATGAAATTTATGGCTTTGTATCAGAGCCTTTGCGCGCTTATTTGCCCGAAAACTCAACCATGATTGCCACTCAGGTGGCCTCTCCATTTCTGACCCCCTTCAAGCTAACCATGGTGCTGTCAATATTTGCGGCAATGCCTTTTATCCTCTACCAAACCTGGGCCTTTATCGCTCCTGGCCTGTATAAAAAAGAACGCTTTATCGTATTGCCTTTGTTCGGCTCAAGCGTACTACTTTTTTACGCCGGGATGGCTTTTGCGTACTTTGTAGTCTTCCCTTTAATCTTTGGTTTTTTCACCAGCGTTGGCCCTGAAAATGTCACTGTGATGACAGATATATCCAGCTACCTCGATTTTGTTCTCAAACTCTTCTTTGCTTTTGGAATTGCCTTTGAGATCCCCATCGCCACCTTTATCTTAATTTGGACGGGTATGATTACCCCGTCAAACCTCGCAGGAAAGCGCCCCTACGTTCTCGTCGGTTGCTTTGTGCTTGGCATGTTGCTAACCCCACCCGACGTTATCTCCCAATCTTTACTCGCAGTACCTATGTGGCTGCTATTTGAGATCGGTATACTGTTCGGCCGACTCGTTCATCGCTCACCGGCAAAAGAGAGTGCCAGCGACGAGCCATCGTCCTAATGCCTCAAGCAACAAGCAACCCCACGGCCAGTAAAAAAAGCATGGCAAAAAACCCACACACGCCAATGATGCAGCAGTTCATGCGCATCAAATCTCAGTATCCCGATACCTTATTGTTTTACAGAATGGGCGATTTCTACGAGCTCTTTTTCGATGATGCTAAAAAGGCAGCGCAGCTGCTTGATATCACCCTGACCTCGCGAGGTAAGTCAGCTGGCCAACCCATCCCCATGGCAGGCCTGCCTTTCCACGCCGCTGACAACTATCTCGCTCGCCTCGTTAAACTCGGAGAATCCGTCGCTATCTGCGAACAGGTCGGTGATCCCGCTACGAGCAAGGGGCCGGTGGAACGAGAAGTCATACGTATCGTGACACCGGGCACTATCACCGATGAAGCTTTATTACAGGGTAGTCGCGAAAGTCTGCTAGTCGCTGTCAGTTCCAAGGATGATCATTTTGGCATCGCCAGTCTCGATATCGGTAGCGGCCGTTTTCTCGTTCTCGAAGTCACTGGACAAGATGCCCTGCTCGGCGAACTACAGCGCTTGAATCCTGCAGAGTTACTGGTTAGTGAAGAGCTTGCTGAGCGTGGCCTGGTCAATAATTTCCGTGGGCTGCGCCGCCAACCCCCCTGGGACTTCGACATCGATACGGCCCGCACGAATCTTTGTGAGCAATTTTCAACCCGTGACTTATCAGGGTTTGGCTGCGAGCAGCTCACTCTAGGGCTAATGGCTGCAGGGTGCCTACTTAGTTACACCAGAGAAACACAACGCACCGCTATACCCCATGTGCGCAACATACAGCACGAAAATCGAGATGAAAGCGTTATTCTCGATGCCGCGACACGTCGCAACCTTGAAATAGACGTCAATCCGAGAGGCGGACAAGATCATACCTTGCTTGCAGTGATGGATAATACCGCTACGCCAATGGGTGGGCGGCTGCTACAACGCTGGCTCAATAGACCCTTACGTCAGCTCGAGACACTACAAGCCCGACAACAGGCAATACTTGAACTGCAAACCGACTATCATTACGAAACCAGCGCCGACATCTTAAAAAATATTGGTGATATCGAGCGCATTCTCGCCCGTGTCGCCCTACGATCGGCACGACCTCGCGACCTTGCCCGACTACGTGATTCCCTGGCTGTTCTTCCTGAACTACACTCCTCCCTTGGGACCTGTGCTGCTGCCCGCTTAAGTCAGTTAAGCGCACAAATTGCCACCTTTCCCGACCTGGTGTCCTTACTCAAGACAGCCGTCATCGAGAATCCCCCAGTGATCATCAGAGAGGGTGGTGTTATTGCCGAAGGCTTTGACAGCGAACTGGATGAACTACGCGCCATTAGCTCTAATGCGGGAGACTACCTGATAGCGCTGGAAAAGCGTGAACGCGAAACCAGTGGTATCGCCACCTTAAAAGTGGGCTACAACCGCGTACATGGCTACTTTATTGAAATCAGCAAGGGTCAAGCCAAGCAGGCTCCCGCCCACTATATCCGTCGCCAAACCCTAAAAAATGCTGAACGTTACATCACCCCTGAACTCAAGGATTACGAAGACAAAGCCCTGAGTGCCAAAAGCCGAGCATTGACGCGAGAAAAAACGCTTTATGAGGGCTTAATAGACAAACTCAATGACGAATTGGCATCACTTCAGCAAAGTGCGAATGCTATCGCAGAACTGGACGTGCTGGTTAACCTGGCCGAACGAGCGGAGACTCTGGACTTATCCCCCCCTCAACTCTGCAAAGAACCCGGCATTCAATTCTCTAATGGCCGCCATTTGGTGATTGAGCAGGTACTCGACAAGCCCTTCGTCGCAAACGACCTGGACTTCAATCCTCAGCGGCAAATGCTCATCATCACGGGCCCGAATATGGGGGGTAAATCGACCTATATGCGCCAGGCAGCCCTGATCGTATTACTCGCCCATATCGGCAGTCACGTACCAGCAACGTCCGCTCGCATCGGTATGGTTGATAGAATTTTTACCCGCATAGGCTCATCCGATGATCTTGCCAGCGGACGTTCGACATTTATGGTTGAAATGACGGAAACCGCTAATATTCTTCATAATGCCACCGAGCAAAGCCTGGTATTAGTGGATGAGATTGGTCGCGGCACCAGCACCTTTGACGGCTTATCACTCGCATGGGCTTGTGCCGTTCATCTAGCCGAACAGGTGCGCGCCTTTTGCCTGTTCGCCACCCACTATTTTGAACTCACTACACTAGCCGAAACTACCGGGAATGTCGCGAATGTGCATCTCGATGCCTCTGAATATAACGACGATATCGTTTTCTTACACCGGGTTCAAAACGGCCCGGCCAGCCAAAGCTATGGCATACAGGTCGCCCGCCTGGCCGGTTTACCCAGCGAGGTAATCGACAGTGCCCGTGAGGAACTTCAACGTCTGGAAAACCCAGCGAAACCCTCTAACAAAAATCCAGCTACACCAGCACCGCTGCAAAGTGATTTGTTCAGCCCCGCAACGGATACCCGACTCGTCGATGCGCTATGTAAACTCGACCCCGATGACCTCAGCCCTCGCGCCGCCCTCGATGCGCTTTATAACTTAAAGCTATTGGCTAAAGAAAAATAGACTGAGCACTGTCTGCAAACAGCGTCTATTTTCAGCTATAATCCGCCGCCTTTGATACTTTAGCTCGACCAGGAGACCTCTAACATGACATTCATCGTCGGTGAAAACTGCATTAAATGTAAATACACAGATTGCGTGGAAGTCTGTCCTGTCGACTGTTTTTATGAAGGGCCAAACTTTTTAGTTATCCACCCAGACGAATGTATTGACTGCGCCCTGTGTGAACCCGAGTGCCCCGCCGAAGCTATTTTTGCGGAAGATGAAATTCCCGCAGGTCAGGAAGTTTTCTTTGAGCTGAATACCGAACTGGCCGATGTCTGGCCCAACATCACCATCAAAAAAGACCCACTTCCAGAGGCAGAAGAGTGGGATGGCAAAAGCGGCAAACTAGAATTGCTAGAACGCTAAGCCAATTGACATCTCAACCAGAAAGCGGTTTTGGCCCTGATTTACACCTCTTCAAATAGCATGTCGCTCTCGATGCCAAGCTTTTTCATTGTCGACTGAAGCTGAGCCAATATTTCAATTTGAATTTGTCTGACACGCTCCCGAGTCAGGCCTACAGCTTTACCGACTTCCTCAAGAGTTGAGACATCATAATTTCGCAAACCAAAACGGCGGCAGATAATCTCCTGCTGTTTTGGCGTTAATTCAGCCACCAGCTTATCGAGAGTCGCAGCAATATCATCGTCACCGCTCAACTCTTCTGGATTCGAAACATGCTCATCCGCTATCGTATCCACTAGAGACTTGGCATCGTCGCCAATTAAGACATCAACCGAACTCACCCGCTCATTAAAGCGTAAAAGCTTCAATACCTGCTCAGGTGTTTTATCCAGCTTATCGGCAATATCCTGGGCGGTTGGCGTGTGATCGAGGGTCTGACTCAACTGCCGTGTCGCCCGCACACACTGATTAAGCTCCTTCACCACATGCACTGGCAAACGGATAGTGCGCGTTTGATTCATCAACGCCCGCTCGATATTTTGACGAATCCACCAGGTCGCATAGGTGGAAAAACGAAAACCTAACTCCGGATCAAACTTCTCAACAGCACGAATGAGACCCAGGTTTCCCTCTTCAACCAGATCGAGTAAATTGAGACCTCGATTGACATAGCGTCGCGCTATTTTAACCACAAGACGCAGGTTGCTTTCTATCATACGCTGCCGGGAGGCCTCGTCACCCTCCTGAACTAAGCGCGCATAATAGACCTCCTCCTCTGCGGACAATAGGCGGGCACAGCCAATTTCCCGCAGATAAATACTGGCGGGGTCAACTGAATTTTGCCTGGTTTTATTGGGTTCAACTGGACGTTTACCGATATCATTAGTCGGCTTAGGGGAAGCAACTACCGGTTGTTTTTCTGTCTTTTGCGACGTTTTCCGTAACGGGTTTTTCTGTGACATAGTGGACACCTTATAATCGTTATCGATAAGAGCCTGCCCCTGTCAACAGCTTGAGGGCCTTTTACACTGCCACCAAGTACTCCTTGTCGCAAGTCTATCTTGTAGCAAAAACCCCGCGCTATATGTCCAAAGTGAATATAACTCACGCATAAAACACTTTTACGTTAATCCAGAGTTGCCACTTCGTCCTTTGAAAGTAAAGCGTGAATCCCTTCAAACTCATCAATGCAGGCTATCGGCTGGTATGCCAGAAGCCGTTCTCGAGAGTGAGCCCCGTAGCTAACAGCCAGGCGTGGCACTCCTGCCGTCCTGGCCATCGCCATGTCGTAACTAGTATCCCCTACCATCAACGCTGTCTCTGGTGCCAGCTTAAATTCATGCAACAAAGAAAACAGCATAGCAGGATGAGGCTTCGAGGCCGTTTCATCAGCGCAGCGTGTGCTATGGAAAAAATCCGTCATACCGAGCGCATCGAGCACTCGATCAAGCCCTTTACGACTCTTCCCCGTCGCGACAGCCAAAGTAAAACCTTGTTCACGCAATGTTTCCAGTTGCTCTCTGACCCCAGGGAAAAAAGCCGATGGTGTATTGTCTTCTCGTAGAAAATGCTGTGAATAACACCTCCGCAAACGCTCTTTTGTCGCCCTATCAGACGTGGGAAATAGCTCGTTCATGACCTCATCGAGCCCTAGCCCAACAATATTTTTAGCCGCGGCCAAACTCGGCTCAGGCAAACCCACATCGGCAGCCGACAACTGTAAACAATGCGCGATCCTGGACAGGGAGTCACAGAGAGTGCCATCCCAGTCAAAAATGAGTAATTCAGACATAAAGCACTCCTTAGTCAATGCTGGGTCTTGGTCAATACTGTATCCGCTAGCGAATTAGCACGGAATATTAAAAGCTACTGGGTTCGATTGAATTAAAGCTTCTTGAGTAGAGCCGCAAGCTCATCTGGTAGAGGGGCTTCTACTTTGACTTTTTCACCGCTGGCTGGCGATATGAAGGCCAACTGCGCAGCATGCAGAAAGAGACGTTTCAAGCCAACTTCCCGCAGTGTCTGATTAAAACCTTCATTACCGTATTTAGGGTCACCAGCCAGTGGGTGACCGACTAGCTGGCAGTGCACTCTTATTTGGTGTGTGCGACCAGTCTCCAGCTTAACCTCCAGTAAGCTCGCGTTTGCGTAATGCTGCAATAGCTTAAAACGCGTAAAGGAAGCCTTACCCTGATTACTGACCCGCACTATGCGCTCACCCGATGCCACAGTTTGTTTCAGCAGGGGGGCATTGACCTCTCGGCGTTCTTTAGCCCACCGCCCAGAAACCAATGTTATATAGCGCTTATCCATGGAACGATGACGCATTTGATCCTGCAGGTGCTTCAGTACACGGCGACTTTTAGCTATCAACAAGCAGCCGGACGTGTCTCGATCCAGTCGATGGGCCAACTCAAGATAAGCATGGGGCTCACGCATTGCTCGTAAGGATTCAATCACACCGAGATTAATCCCGCTACCGCCATGCACAGCGAGGCCAAATGGTTTATTGAGAACCAAAAACTCTTCGGTTTCCAACAAAATGCTCTGCGACAGTACATCTCGCAGTGAACGACCAGGGACAGCAGTCACTTGCTGAGACACACGGATAGGAGGAACCCTGACCACGTCATTTTGCATCAGACGGTACTCAGGACGAATGCGCCCTTTATTAACCCGCACCTCTCCTTTGCGCAGAAGCCGGTAAACCCGCGATTTAGGCACGCCTTTTAAACGAGTCAAAAGAAAGTTATCGATGCGCTGGCCAGCTTGATCGGCATTAATCTCAAGAAGCTGCACTCTGTCAAACACTGTTTCTATTTTGCCCACCTTGCCATACCCACGACTAAATCTCGCTATTCTACCAATAAGTCGCAATTTTTTCTTTCAATTGAACAACTTACTAAATATTGCTGTATTCATGACTGAGATATTGCTATATTCATGCCTGAGCAGAATTTGGCGTACCTCGCCATTACTCAAACTAGCATCGCCTAGTGAAATTCAGCTGTGATACAGCCCTCAGAAACGGGGCTCACACTAACTAACTAAATTTTATCGAGTGCCTGCCTGGCAATAGTAATGCAGGCACTTTTTATCACTCGTGTTGAAATGCACACGATATGCCCAGACACAAAGTACAAACAAGCACTATTGTTATTAGTGAACGTTGGCAAGCAAGAATTGAGAATAACGATGCGCTTTCGACCCGCAATAAGGCCGTCGAAGGAGACAAAAGCGCACGATAAACCAGCTGTTGAACATCGTTAATTTACAGCCCTTATATTTTATAACTCTGATGTATAAGTCCGCTAAAAATTAAAATAAGCCAAAACCCACTGATAGTAAATGCAGGTCACGCAAAGGAATTCGACGCTAGCTTTAACCCAGCTTCAAAGTGCTCGTCACTTTACAGTGAAGAGTGAAAACGACCGACCTGCGATGTCGTAATAAAGGATTTATGCCCCCCGATAACAGGGAAATTTAGCCTTTTATTTAGAATAATTTACGACAAGACTTTTTTGTGCCAACTCCGGGCATTTTCGCTGCACTGATACACCGCAGGAAAATGTAGGAATACCATGAAAAGAATGCTGATTAATGCCACCCAATCTGAAGAATTGCGCGTGGCTCTGGTCGACGGTCAACGTCTTTATGACCTCGATATTGAAAATCGTACCCGTACCCAAAAAAAGTCCAATATCTATAAGGGTAAAATTACCCGCGTAGAACCCAGCCTGGAAGCTGCATTTGTTGAATACGGAGCAGAACGTCACGGCTTTCTCCCCCTCAAAGAGATTTCTCGCCAGTACTTCAAAAAAGGCTCTGGCAGCGGTGAAGGCCGACAAAAAATAAAAGATCTGGTCAAAGAAGGCCAGGAAGTTATTGTCCAGGTTGAAAAAGAAGAGCGAGGCAACAAAGGTGCGGCACTAACGACCTTTATCAGCCTTGCTGGGCGTTATATGGTGCTAATGCCTAACAACCCAAGAGCTGGTGGCATATCCCGGCGTATTGAAGGTGATGAACGTAGCGAACTGCGCGAAGCGATGCGCAGCATGGATATCCCCGAAGGCTGCGGCATTATTGTTCGCACTGCAGGCATTGGTCGTTCCGCTGAAGAGCTCCAAGGTGATCTCGATTACCTCTTGCACCTCTGGGAAACCATTGATAACGAAGCTCAGCAATCTTCTGCCCCCCACTTCTTGTTTCAGGAAAGCAATGTCGTTATTCGCGCCATCCGCGACTACCTTCGCCCCGACATTGGTGAAGTCATTGTCGACAGCCCCGAAGTATTCCAACTAGCCTCTGCTTTTATCCAGCAAGTCATGCCCAACGACCACAACAAGGTCAAGTTTTACGAAGACAAGATCCCTCTATTCAATCGCTATCAGGTTGAAAATCAAATCGAAACGGCCTTTGAACGCGAAGTTAAATTACCTTCGGGCGGCTCGATTGTTATCGACATCACCGAAGCCCTGGTCTCGATTGATATCAACTCCTCTCGCGCCACCAAAGGTGCCGGCATCGAGGAAACGGCCTACCAGACAAACCTTGAAGCCGCGGACGAAATCGGTCGTCAGTTACGCCTTCGCGATGTTGGCGGCCTGATTGTTATCGACTTTATTGACATGTTGGCTAACAAAAACCAGCGTGAAGTTGAGAGCCGTATTCGTAAAGCACTGGAAATTGACCGAGCTCGCGTGCAGGTCGGCCGGATCTCCCGCTTCGGACTGCTCGAAATGTCCCGCCAGCGTCTTAAGCCCTCATTGGAAGAAATGACCTTTAAAGTGTGCCCCCGCTGCAATGGCCAGGGTACTATCCGCGGCACCCGGTCTATCGCCTTATCTATTCTCAGATTGATGGAAGAGGAGGCACAGAAAGAGAGCAGCAAAGAAATTCGTGCAATTACACCCGTGCCCGTCGCCACCTTCCTACTCAATGAGAAGCGCAATGAAATCAGCGAAATTGAGGAACGAAACAATATTCGCCTGACCATTCTGCCCAACCCATCAATGGAAACACCTCACTTTGACGTACAGCGCATACGCGCCCAAGACGAAGTCGAGGACGGCAAAGAGTACAGCTATAAACTCGCAGCACAGGCCACCAAAGACGACACCGTCGACCTCATAGAGCCATCCAAACTACCGCCAATCCTAAAACCAGCCGTTGAAAACTTACCACCGCCCACTCAGACAGCCACTTCAAAAGTCGCCGATTCAACTAAAGACGGCAATTCTGGAAAAGCCGCGCCAAAGGAAAAGTCAGAAAGCATGCTCAAGCGACTGTGGCGCACACTTTTTGCCATCAGCGAAGCCCCAGCAGCAGAACCGGTTGACGAAACCGTCAAAGAAAAACCTGCGGCGCGAAAAGCCCGTGACGGGGACAAACGCCCGGACAACCGTAATAGAAATTCCCGCAACCGATCAACCAATAATCGCAATCGCGATAATTCACGCAATAAAGAGAATTCGCAGAGCAGCGATACCACAGCTAAAACCAATACTAACCAAAGAAGCAACCGCAATAAGACACAACGCCCTGACAACAAAGATCAGGCCGAGCGCAGCAGCAACAAACGTACACGGACAGAGCGCTCTGACAAAGAGAAAAAAACAACAAATGCACCTCAGGACAGTAACGAAAAAACCGCTACGCCGACAACCAAAAAACTCGCACGTCGACCCAGTGATCATCAGCACCCCCCCAAGCGTCGTCGCGAGCGCCTGGAGATCCCTGAACACCTGGCTATCGATGCCCCAATACCAAGCGATAACGCAACGTCCAAGGAACAGGCAGCACCCGTAGCAGCTAAACAGTCCAGCGTACCTGTGGCAGCCGAAGTAAGCTCTGAAGTAAGCTCTGAAGTCATAGCCAATCCAGCTCAAAGCAATCCAGTTATTGAGACCCAAGCAGGCAGCACAAGTCCTGAGATAACAAAGGAGAACCCTCCCGTTGCTGTAGTTATTGCTGACGAAGGCACCCAGGACAGCAATCAACCTCTCACGGACGAACACCAAGTGCTTGAAGCCCAAGCCTCAGATAAAGAAAGTGTTGTTACTGACGCCCGTCATGAAGCCACTCAAGCTCGGGATGAATTCAACACGTCTCCTCAGGACGAACTACTACCCTCTTCTAGCCCTGACGAAGCCATAAAGGCCGAAACAAGCGCTAAGGTTGTAGAACCAGAAACATCACAGGCCACATCCATAACGGACTCCGTGGAAGAGGACGCCACAGGCCAAATAGGCCTACCTTTTACGGACAACTCAGACGACAATCAAACTGCCAGCCTAACAACAGAGAAACCAACCGCCCGGGCCAGTAATGACCCGCGCCTCAAAAGTCAAAAAGTGGAAACCGTCATTAGTTCCAACACTATTGAGATCGGTTTATCAGCGCCGCTTGATACAACTCAACACGCTCCCGTAACACAACCCACGACACCTATCAAACGCGCAAAAAACGATCCGCGCTACAAAAATACGGAGACTAGTGAGACGGAAACGCCTAAACAGGAAAACGAATAAACTTTTCCTTGTTTACTGTTTTTGAGGCGGTATAATCCCGCCTCAAAAGGAGGGGTGGCTGAGTGGCCGAAAGCACCGGTCTTGAAAACCGGCGACGGGAGACCGTCCCAGGGTTCGAATCCCTGCCCCTCCGCCATTTATCCCCACAAGCACCTGATAAATAATAACCCACCTATCAGGTGCTGTATTTTTCGTTTTTGCACCCGTTTTGAAACTTACTGCACAAAAGCACGACACCCTTCCGACTTATTTGATCCATTCTTAGCCCAGCCATCAACACCATATTAATCCGCCGTGCTTTGTTCCCCCTGTGGTAGGGCATACCACAAAAAAATTGAACATCTTCGTCATAGCCCTACTCATCAAACTAAAGGGTAGCAGCCCCTTAACGATACTCTTTTGACTGCAGAGACATTGGCGTTGGTCACTTAATTTGATTTAATTCTTATCAGATCTTCCCCTCATTAATTTTATCTAGCTTTCATTTTTCTTGCGCGGACGCCCCGCTACACCACGCACGGCACGACGCCCCAGTGCGGCCTCAACTTGCTGTTTAAATCGATCACTGCCCAATGCATAGTTACCCTGAGTGGCCGTTTGTATTTCGTCAACAACACCAGGATCTAAGTGGTGACGAAAAATCCCACGGTAAGCCTTTACACGTCCGAGTCGATCGATCCCTAACGCTTCATACATCGCTGCTGTCGTGACGACTTTGTTCTCATCACCTTGCGCATTGGCACGATAACTCGACCAGGGATAGTCGGCTGGATGAGTAACCATTCCGGCCGCTACCGGATTTAATTCAATATAACGATAACAGGCAAGAACGTAGGCTTCCTCAGAAGTAATACACGACTTGTAGCGCCCCTCCCACAAAGTACCACTGCGCTTATAGGTTCGATTAATGTACTGCACATAGCGCTGTCCTAAACGACGCATCATCACACCGATACCATCAGTCGTTTGGGGTGTGACCAACAAGTGAACGTGGTTCGTCATCAAGACATATGCATGAATAGAGCACCGTGTTAACTCTGCGTACTCCTGTAAGCATTCAAGATAAAAAAGGTAGTCCTGATCGCTATAAAAACAGGCATCACGGTTATTGCCGCGCTGGACTATGTGGTGGGGTATATCGGCTAAGCTGATCCTTGCTCGCCTTGGCATCGCATCATCCTTGACCGAAAAAAGAGCTTATAGAGTAACTTAGAGCGGGGATTAATTGTGCTACGTCCCCTATTATTTACGCGTCCCCTATTATTTACGAATACACTAGAATAAACGTCATCTAAATTTTCGTAAGATTGTGCAAAAACTTCTTCGACTTTAAGTCTTGAAAAAAATGATTCCATCGCAGCATTATCCCAACAGTTACCTTTTCGACTCATGCTGGGAGTAATGCCTTCGTCATGCATGGCTAGAACGTAATCAGAAGACCGATACTGAACCCCCTGATCTGAATGTAGTAACAGCCCTGGATCACACTGGCGGCTGGATATTGCCATATGTAATGCATCTGAAATTAAGGTGCTAGTCATCGTCTTATCCAATGACCAACCAATAATCTTTCTAGAAAAAAGGTCCATAATAACGGCCAGATACACATGGCCACCGCGTATCGGTATATAGGTAATATCCGACACCCACTTCTCATTTGGCTTGCTCGCCTCGAAGTTTCGTTTTAATAGGTTTGGAGCGATATTATTCCTTGCCGTACCAGCTGGGCTGTACTTATAACGCTTTCCGTTTCTTGCCTTTAATCCCGCACCAGCCATGAGCTTAGCAACATGGTTAACTGAACAAGAAAAACCGCGACCATGCAGTTCAAGCGTCAATCTAGGTGCACCATATCGCTCCTTTAAAGCCTCAAAGGCTGTAATGATCTCCAGCGTAAGCGCTTCACGATATTTTTCTTGATAGCTTGGATCACGGTCCCGCCATTTATAGTAGCCAGATCGGCTTACCTTTAGCCAGCGACACATTTTGACTATCGAATATTCGTTGCAAAGCGATTCTATCAATGCGTACCTCACCAGTTTGGCTTGCTGAAGTACGCCGTCGCTTTTTTTAGAAATTCATTCTCCTCTTTAAGATCAGAAACTTGGCGCTTTAGCTTACGTAGCTCTTCGCTTTCTTGCTTAGAATAATCCACACCATCCACCGTATTAAATTGCTTATCAGAGAGCCGTTTATATTGACGCCGCCAATTATAAATCTGACCTGGGTGAATACCCAGCTCTCTCGCTACCTCGGCAGCGGATGTATCAGGCCCTTCTGATCGGCGCACAGCTTCTCTACGAAAATCTTCGGTATAATGGTTGTATTTGTTCTTTGTTTTCTTGGTCATATTTGAACCTCATTAGGTGGGAATGAGGTGTCCACTTTTTGTGGGTAGGTAGAATTCCTAACGCTCCACTCACCGGAATTTTGGGAGCGAAGCGAGTAAAATTTCCGAGTGCAGTGGCTTGTTAAGTGCTCGCTTGTAACTTTGCATAAATAATTTGTTTTTCTGTTTCATTTTTACAGCGATCAAATTGCTTAAATAAGCCAAACCAATATAAGCGCTCGTTCATTGTATGACCACCAATTGGATCAATAGCTTCTTTTTTAAAAGACGCCCACAATTGATAGAGCTTATTATGAATCTCTGTACTCTCTATCCAGGAATTACCAAAGAAGTGCTCTACCATGCCTTCTAGTTTTAGCACATCATCTTCGCTAGATTTCCAATCTTTCAGATGGTGAATCAGCCTTTTGACTGTTTCATCACTATCGCACTTCTCAAGCTCTTTAATATATTCGTCGTAATTCATTTAGACACATAACCAAGCTGTAGAAAAATAAAGTTTTTCACGTAAAAATTCC
>AZIJ01019176.1_pt1 | contig 199309 bp, 171 predicted proteins | sample 359151 | NCBI WGS metagenome assembly AZIJ01 (sample SAMN02429718, study PRJNA222666) | marine sediment metagenome | biome: Sediment sample; isolation source: enrichment culture of sample MGS-ElMAX(UA) from oil contaminated site at the... | place: Egypt: El Max | collected 2013-01-23 | depth 9.22... | reverse complement strand
CATGAAGCCCATGAAGCCCATGAAGCCCATGAAGCCCATGAAGATCATGAAGATCATGAATCCCATAAAGATCATGAATCCCATGGGCAGGAAAATAATCACAGCGATGTTGTTGCCACTTACAAGTATCGTTGTGATGATATTGCCCAGTTATCTGGGATAACTGTCGATTTGTTTGAAGTCTTCCCTGGTATTCAGAAAATGAATGCTCTATGGGTCACGCCAATACGGCAAGGCGCTGTTACGCTCACACTGAATCATCGTATTATCGAATTTAGGTAACCATTATGAATAATATTCAGAGCATCATTCAACATGCAGAGCAGCATTGTAAAGCCCATCAGACTCGCTTGACTGTAAAGCGCAAGCAGATTTTAAGTGGCCTAGTTCAGTCCGATAAAGCGTTGTCCGCCTATGAGCTGATCGACTTCTGTAAAGAACACTATGGCTTAGGTATATCCGCGATGTCGGTCTATCGCATTTTAGAATTTCTGGAAAGTGAGCACCTAGTACACAAACTCAAATTGGCAAACAAATATGTCTCTTGTGCGCACATCAGCTGTTCCCATACCCATGGTGCCTCGCAATTCTTGATTTGCAGTAAATGCAGTAAAGTTAAAGAAGTCTATATTAAACCAGCCACCATGGAAGACCTTCAAGCCAGCGCGCAAGACGCTGGGTTCACGCTGATCGGCCCACAATTAGAAATGAATTGTTTGTGTGACGACTGTCTCGCACATGCAGCTTAACTCGGTAGGAAGAGCTTTCTATGAATACAGCACAAGCAGTAACAGATAAATTAGCCATTGGCTTATCACTTGGATGCGCAATCCACTGTCTTTCTTTACCTGTTTTATTGGCACTACTGCCGAGTATGGCAGCCTTGCAGCTGGATAATGAAGTTTTTCATTTCTGGATGCTTGTTGCCGTACTGCCAACCAGTGTGTATGCCCTGACCTTGGGTTGTAAACAGCATAAGCGTTATCGCTTATTGATCCTGGGATTAATTGGTTTAGGACTGCTTGTTTTGGCGCTCGTGTTAGGTGAGGAGAGAATTGGTGAGGTTGGTGAGAAGATACTGACGGTTATTGGGGGCAGCTTTGTTGCGTTCGGACATTGGTTCAATTATCGCCTTTGTGATGCGCAAAAGCAGAAAGCCTGCGCCTGCCCCAATTAACTATAAGCGCACCGGTTTAGAATGAAACGTGATTATTTTATCGCTCTGGAGAAACGCAGCAGTGACAATCCGCTGTCGCTACCAGAGGTCATTGAGCAACTTGCATTTAATGAACAAGGTTTAATTCCTGTTATTGTTCAAGATGCAAACACTCTATTCATACTGATGTTTGCCTGGATGAATAAAGAGGCTCTCCAAAAAACACTGGCGACCCATCGGATGACGTATTGGTCGCGAAGTCGCCAAAAACTGTGGGTCAAAGGTGAAACCAGCGGTCATGCGCAAAGGTTGCTTGCGATGTCATTCGATTGCGATGGCGATGCTATTCTCTGCCAGGTCGTACAGCAAGGCGCCGCCTGCCATACCGGTAGGTCGTCTTGCTTTTATTTGCACATCGAGAGCGATAAACAACGTGTCTGGGTAAGGGGAGAACAGGACGATCCGAGCATAATTCTGAAAAACATGCGGCGTAATAGGTGAAGGCGAAATTACAGAAATAGAGTTGCCTGTTGCTAGTGATGAGCTTGAAAAAAATTGCTCGTCAACTTCTCAGTGTTATCAGAAAAACGCTCTGACTCTGGCAGAACATACTGGGCTAACACTGATGTAGCATGTGCTATGAAGTGTATTAGAGTGATGCAAGGCGAACCACCTTCGACCAGACATTTAAAAACCATGCGCACAGGCCTTCGTTCATCTTTTCCAAACAGGTTTTCTCGTGAGGGATATGTGAAGATTTAGTGCTCGTCAAAAGTAAATCACCGACAACGCTCGATCACGAGAACAGGTTTTATATCTGGGTCAATGGTCAGCAGATGTTCAACGGTAACATCACCATTGCCAAATCGCGGGTATGGCATTCCACTTTGCTCGATAATTATCGAGTTTTTAATGCGTCATTTTCCAATCTTATTATTCAGGTATAACCGACATGCAAGCACTTAAAACACTTCCCGATATTGCCAGGAATCGCTCAGAAACAGCAAGTTACACCTTGCAGTGGGTGGGGATGGAGGATATTGCTGTTCCAATCACCCTCGATGTGAACGATGGAAAACAGCAGACGATCAGTGCAAAGGCAAATGTTTATGTCAGTCTTGATGATGCTGCCGAGAAAGGCATTCATATGTCACGCTTACATGCCATTCTTAATCGGCTTGACACTAATATCTGTTCTAAGAATGAACTCGACTTATTGCTGGAAAATATGGTTAGCTCTCAAGCTGGCATTAGCCAAAGCGCAAAGATTGATTTAGCGTTTGATTTGTTGCTGCCAAAGGCCTCTCTACTCAGTAATGAAACGGGCTTTCAAACATATCGTATCGAAATAAATGGCCAACTGCTCAGTGGAAAATTTGATTATGGCCTAAAAATTACTGTTCCCTATTCAAGTACTTGTCCTTGTTCCGCCGCGCTTTCACGCCAGTTATTTGCCAATGCCATAGACAATGAATTTTCTTCACCTCGTATTGATAAACAAGCACTATTGCCATGGGCGCATACAACAACAATTGCCACACCGCATAGCCAGCGCTCGTATGCCTATCTAGAACTCTCTTTGGGTAACCATGACTGGCCTGCATTGCCATCGCTCATTATGCAAATTGAAGAGACTATTGGTACTCCAGTGCAGACCATGGTGAAGCGCAGCGACGAACAGGAATTTGCTCGATTAAATGCTGACAATTTGATGTTCTGCGAAGATGCAGCACGAAAAATAAAAACGATGCTAGAGCAATTGGTATGGATTAAAGACTACTGGTTTAAAGTGGAGCATCAAGAAAGCCTGCATGCACACAATGCGGTAGTCATTGATCAAAAATATAACAAGCAGTGAGATGAAGGCCTGATGACTGAAGACATTAAACCACCCGTTCAGAACATTAATAATAGCGAATCCTGCTGTAGTCTCGGTAGTTGTCGACCTTCACCAGCCCCTGTTATGCGCACAGCGCCGAAAGTGGGGCGCAATGACCCTTGCCCCTGTGGCAATGGTCGTAAATTCAAGAAGTGTTGCGGGCAGAATTTTTAATCATTGCTTTTACACCGACTTCCAGGGCCGGTAATACGTCAAACAATTTGTAGGCGCTTCCGCAGGGCTAAATCATTTACTGTACATGCAGTTATAACCCGGGAAGCTAAAGGGAAATAGGCGGTTTTAAGATCCGCAAGCCAATGAACCTTATCATGACGGCCTTTCGCCATTTAAAGCCGATACGGGGACCTCTATCTATTGGTTCGCAAACCGCCGTAACGAGCTGACATGATGACAGAATTTAAACGTTTATAGATGAGGGTGAAGCATGTTACGAAAAAACCCAAGCGGCGATATACCCGTGGTTTCGGAAAGTGCCTTTATTGATCCCACTGCTATTATTTGTGGGAAAGTGATAGTTGAAGATAACGTTTTTGTTGGCCCTTATGTGGTCATTCGTGCCGACGAGGTTGATGAAGCCGGGGAGATGGAGCCCGTTGTTATTAAGCGCGATACCAATATTCAAGATGGCGTAGTCATTCACTCTAAATCAGGTGCAGCAGTGACCATTGGTGAACGGACATCTATCGCCCACCGTTCCATCATACATGGGCCCTGTGTGGTTAAGGATGATGTCTTTATCGGTTTTAACTCTGTCGTTTTTCGAGCGATTATTGGCCGCGGTTGTGTCATTCGCCACAATTGTGTTGTCGATGGTCTCGATCTACCTGAAAACTTTCATGTCCCGCCGATGAGCAATATTGGCCCTGGTTTTGACCTCAATAGCATTTCACAAGTGCCGCCTGAATATTCTGCTTTTTCAGAATCTGTCGTATCCGCTAATCATGCCCTGGTTCAGGGCTATAAGAAGCTAGCTAATGAACTCTGAGCGATCCCGTATCCATGCGGTGCCCACCAACATCATCACTGGTTTCCTGGGAGTTGGAAAAACATCTGCGATCTTGCATTTGCTCAAGGGCAAACCAGAGGGTGAGCGCTGGGCTATTTTGGTGAATGAGTTCGGCGAGATTGGTGTTGATGGTAGTTTCTTTGAAGGTCAGTGCTCAAACAGAGATGGGGTGTTCATTCGTGAAGTTCCGGGTGGGTGTATGTGCTGCGCTGCAGGCCTGCCCATGCAGGTCGCATTAAACCAATTGCTGGCCAAAGCCCGGCCAGATCGCTTGCTTATTGAGCCTACGGGGCTCGGGCACCCGCGAGAAGTGTTGCAGGTACTCTCGGCGCAACATTATCAGGAGGTACTGTCGCTACAGAAAACGCTAACTTTGGTGGATGCGAGAAAATTGTCTGACCATCGCTATACCAGCCACGACACCTTTAACCAGCAGATCGCGATTGCTGACACTGTCATTGGTAACAAACTAGACTTGATTGAAGACGAGGACAAGGCGCGTTTAGTGGAGTATGTCAAGCGACAAGGCCAGCCTCATACTCAAGTACTCTTTACTCAGCACGGCGAGGTGCCACTGTCAGTATTACAAAGCTCAACCCCAAACTCGCAACGCCTAGCGCTAAAGGACCCCTTACCCTCGCATCACCACCATTACAGTGAACAAGCCAATTCATTGCCTTCTCTAGCGCCCATTCCAGCGTGTGGTTTTATGAAGGCGAAGAATGAAAGAGAGGGTTTTAGCAGTGTCGGTTGGCGCTTTAGGTCGAACAAAGTTTTTAATCGAAAAAAGTTGTTGGCGTTTTTAACAGGTTTGCGGGTTGAGCGAATGAAAGCGGTGTTTATCACTGATGTTGGTGTGTTTGGCTATAATCTCACCTCTGATTCACTCACAGAGATTGAGCTGGATAACTGTCTGGAAAGCCGCATCGAGATGATATCCGTTGATCATCTCGAGGATTTATGGCAGACGCAGTTACTGGCTTGCGTGGCAGCCTGAACAGGTAGTTCTTAGTCTGTATACGCTTCTGTATAAGGTTCATACGACTGCATTTCAAGGCTATAAGCGGCTGTTGCTGTTTCGTTCTCGACAAGCGTTGTTTTCAGAATTCCCGAGATCCAGAAGGGATCATACAAAGCATGTAGTTTTAACCCTTTAGGGTAATTAACAAAAATAATTTGATTGGGTGGGGGTGGTGGCACATGAATGCAGGCGCCAAAAAAAGGCACCAGAAAAAACTGAGTAATGGTTTGCTCATCATCAAATTCAAGCGGCACAATAAAACCTGGAATTCGAATAGCTTGACCTTCCAGTTCTGAGATAATGCGCGTTGAAGAGAGTGCTTGCTGGTAACGATCATCGCCGGCAGCAGCAAGTGTATTTTGGATTTGGCTACTGATTTGATCCTCGAAAGAGCCGTCTTCAACATCAGTCACGTAACTGGGGGGGTTGAGTAGGGCGTCTAAGTCTTCTTTCGGCATTAAATCAACCCACTCGACAGTCTTGAAGGCTGATGCGTGCAGTGTTGGCAGGACCGCCTCTAAGGGCGCTTGTGAGTCATTTTTCGGCTCGACGGTCGTTGTTGCCACCTCTTGCTTGGCCGGAGTCGTGTCTGGCGTTTCACTGGTGTTATTGTTCACCGGTTTTCCACACGCCAGCAGAAGGAGTGAGCCTATGCCTAGCAGGATTACATTCAACATTCGAAGCATATTTTTATCACGTCAGATTGAAATCATTGGTTTTGGTTAGTAGCGTTAAATTGTATCATTTAGAAATCAAGTCGTAACAGAAAGCATCGAGTCTTAGGGAACAGGATGGCCATTGATCTTAAAGATGTTAATTTCCACTATCCAGAAGAGCCAAACCAAAGGGTGTTACATATACCTTCCTGGACCTTATCAGCTGGCGAACAGGTTTTTATTCACGGCCCTTCTGGCGGCGGTAAATCGACGCTGTTAAGCGTGCTCAGCGGATTGTTTCTGCCAAGTGAAGGACAAGTGAATGTCCTGGGGCAGCGTCTGGATCAAATGACGAGTCGTCGACGTGACCGTTTCCGAGCCAGGCATATTGGTTATATGTTTCAGCAGTTCAATTTGATTCCCTATCTGAATGCTTTCGATAATATACGCTTAGCGAGTCAGTTTTCTCAGCAAAAAAAAACACCAGAGCTACATGAGGAGATTCAAAAACTGCTCAGCGTTTTAAATATTTCAGCAAACGACTGGTATCGACCTGCTCGTCATCTCAGTATTGGGCAGCAACAACGGGTTGCTATTGCGCGTGCACTCATTAATAAGCCCGAACTGCTGATTGCTGATGAGCCTACATCATCACTTGACCCCCTCAATAAAGAGGCTTTTATGGGGGTATTACTGTCGATAGTTGCAGAGAACGACATTACCTTGGTGTTTGTCAGCCATGATCTTTCACTGTCGAACTATTTCAACAGGATTGAGTCCCTTAGTGATATTAACCGACCTGAGGGCTCAGCATAATGTTCGGTAAACTTGCTCTGCAAAGTTTGCTCGACCGTAAAGGATCGGTTGTGCTTTCTCTCATGGCCATGACTGTCAGTATCTTTGTTCTTTTGGGGGTCGAGCATATTCGTCATCAAACCAAAGAGAATTTTTCAAATACTGTTTCTGGTGTCGACCTTATTGTCGGCGCTAGAACTGGCAGCTTAAATTTATTGTTGTACTCTGTTTTTAGGGTTGGAGCTCCGACGAATAATATCAGCTGGGAAACTTATAAAACTATTGCCAACACGACGAAGGTGAAATGGGCGATCCCGATTTCTCTTGGTGATTCACACAAAGGTTTTCGTGTGCTGGGTACCAGCAGCGATTACTTTGAACATTACAGCTATGGCAGTCAGCAGCACCTAAGTTTTATCAAGGGCAAAGCATTTCATCAGGTATTTGATGTGGTTCTTGGGTCGACGGTGGCGAAAAAACTAGGTTATCAACTAGGTGACAAGTTGACCTTGGCCCATGGTATTACCGCAACCAGCTTCAGTCTGCATGACGATCGGCCGTTTACGGTAGTCGGTATATTAGCGCCCACCGGTACGCCCGTTGATCAAACTTTACATGTTAGCCTGCAAGGTATTGAGGCTATTCATATTGATTGGCAGCAGGGCGTTAAAATGCCCGGCAGCACTATCACTCAGGCCGAACTGGAACAAGCAGAGCTACAACCCAAGAGTGTAACTGCCTTCATGTTGGGCCTCGAATCAAAAATGGCAACGTTTCGGGTTCAAAGAGCCATCAACAATTATACAAAGGAACCGTTATTGGCCATTCTCCCGGGCGTTGCGTTGTCTGAATTGTGGCAAATGATGAGTATTTTAGAAAATACACTGTTACTGGTGTCTGCATTGGTTTTTATCGCGGCCTGTTTGGGCGTTAGCGCGATGCTGCTTTCATCCATTCGAGAACGTAACCGTGAAATTCAGCTGCTGCGCGTCATTGGTGCGCCGGCGTATTTTTTGTTCTTTCTGATAGAGCTGGAAGCACTACTGATTGCGTTACTGAGTTGCATTTTAGCCACGGGGCTTCTGTCAGCCTGCTTAGTCTTCTTGCAGGATTACCTGGTATCGCATTTCGGGCTACATATCGGTATAAATTTTCTGACGGAAAATAACCTTTATTTAATGCTCGCTATGATCTGTGCCTCCGCTATCGTGGCTATTATTCCCTCGTTCAGTGGGTACCGCCAAGCGAGAACGGTTAAGCATTAAAGCTTTCTCGATTCACTTTGGGATGCGGTTTGACGTTAAGCGTCTGTTTGCGCCTGTTTGGAAGACGTGCCTCTATCAATAGAAAAAATATAGCCTACGAATAGCGAGGCCATCGCTTTATTTTATTCATGCCAGTACTATTTAAAAGTAGCTATTGATCGCTTGGGGTGATCCTTTTCACTAGTGATAGAGTGCTGAGATGGAATGCCGCGTCAACGATTGCTACGCTTGTAGTATGACAGACATAAAACGGGTCAGTAATTGTCTTTTCAAGGCAGAGATGTGGCGTTTACTCGTACCTCTAATAGCAGGTTTCTCGATAAACGGTTCTTTAGATTAAGCTTTAGCACGTGCGGATAATACCTGCGTAAATACCTTCAATCGCAAATTCCTGTTCACGTAAGTCGACCCGTATGGGTTCATAGTCGGTGTTTTCTGGCAGTAGTGAAATCACGTGACGGCTACGGGTTTTTTTCAGTCGCTTGACGGTCACTTCATTTTCAATTCGGGCTACGACAACTTGGCCGTTTTCAGCAATGGATGTGCTGTGCACGGCCAGTAAATCGCCATCCAAAATACCAATATCTTGCATGCTCTCACCGCGAACTCGTAAAAAAAAGTCGACAGCGGGGTGAAAAAGATGAGTGGGTACTTCACAGTAATCGTCAATATTTTCCTCTGCCAGAATAGGGTTGCCGGCTGCGACTTGACCTACGATGGGGATGCCTTTGGGTGAGTTGTTCATTTCGACGATACGGATACCCCGAGAGGCACCGGGAATCATTTCGATAGCGCCTTTACGATGCAGGGCTCGCAGATGTTCCTCGGCAGCATTGGCAGAACGAAAGCCAAGTTCCTTGGCAATTTCAACACGCGTAGGGGGGAAGCCCGTGTCATCAATATGGCGTTGAATAAGCTCGAAGATTTGTTGTTGACGCGCAGTCAGATCTTTAGCCATATATTTTCTCGCTTTTATTAATCGTTCACGTGGTGTAGATACCAAGACTGTTATTTTATACAGTATTGTAGGATAGGCAAGGGTCTAAAGAATATAATTGAATTACAAGTATGAATATCGAAGCGAGTTTATAGTCTCTAAGTTATTTGTATCCTTGCCTTAGACTGATGGAATAGTGTTCTCAGCTGAGTGTGGGGTTTTATCAAATTAAGTTTCCGATTGAGCAATGCTGATGAATGGCCACGAGTCCAGAGACTGTTTTTAACAAGGTTTTAACCGTGTAAGTCTCGTGAAGTGCTTCTGCAATGTCGGGATTGAGGGTCTGGCATTGACGGCCTTTATATCGGCTTCGTCAGCGGGGATGAGTCTGGTTCTGTGCTTTACTTACCAGAAACTTGAATGTCGGCAGTTTTTGCAGCCGTTTTAGCTTGTTCTGAGCTTTGAGCACAGGGGAAATAGAAGACAAATTGTGTCCCCTGGTTGGGTTCTGAATACACTTTAATAGCTCCCTTACTCTGTTTAATAAAGCCATAGACCTGAGATAGTCCAAGCCCTGTACCCTCGGCACCCTTAGTGGAGAAGAATGGGTCGAATACCTGCTCCCTTGTCTCCTTATCCATGCCGCAGCCCGTATCGGTGATACTGACGAGTACATAGTCACCGGGTGGTAGTTGTAGTGCCTGACTATCGATGGGGCCTACTTCTTCATTGCGAGTCTGCAGACTCAGTTGACAATTATCGCTATGCTCCATGGCGTGCATGGCATTAATGCACATGTTGAGAATAGCATCTTCCAGTTCGCCACTATTGACTTTAACGGGCCAGAGGTTTTCCTCTAAATGTAAAATCAGAGCAATGCGCGGGGTTAGGGTTTTTTCGAGCATGTGCTGCTGGCTTTGCAATAAGGTATTAATGTTCACCAGCTCTGTGACCGTAGGACTGCGCTCATTACGAGCAAAAGACAGAAGGCGCTGTGTCAGCTTTGCACCACGCTGGCCGGCGTGAGCAATTTCGTCCACGTATTTCGCCAGCTCTGGTTTGCTGGCAAGCGAGGCCTGCAATAACTCTGAATAACCGGAAACGACACCGAGCATATTATTAAAGTCGTGGGCAATGCCGCCAGTAAGTTTACCCAGGGCATCCATTTTCTGGCTGCGACGAAGCTGCTCCTCTTGTTGTTTGACCTGACTTAAATTCTGACAGGTGACAATAAAACGGCGTTTGCCATCTTTTGTGACACTAAATTCAGCAACCGAAAGGCGGGTGGGGAAAAGCTCACCATTTTTGCGCAGGGCTTGTATTTCACTACCGGCACCCAGCTTGCTGAGGTTTCCGGTTCTTAAGTACTCGCTCATGTTTTGTGTAAATTCCCTACTAAGGGGTTCCGGTATTAATTGAAGGACACTATGCCCGACGATTTCATCGGCACAGTAACCAAATAATTTTTCCGCCGTTTTATTCACACTCAGTACAGTACCCGTTTCCTCAATGGTAATCAGGGCTTCTCGCATCGAACTGAGAATGTCGCGTTGCTCGGCCTCACTCACTGCCAGAGCCCTTTGCGCTTCTCGCTCGGCGGTAATGTCACGTAGAATTGAGTCGCAGCCAATCAGCTCTCCCGCTGCATCTTTGAGAGGTGCGTTGTACCATTGGCAATAAATAATACGGCCATCTTTTGTTAAGTTTTTTGAAATTAGTGTCTCACTACTGGTACGTGCTTTGAGGTCGCTAATCAGCTGGTCGAGTTTCAAATCCAGCTTCGCCGGGGCAAGGAATTGGGGTCTTTTCCCTTTGACTTCTTCAAAGGTGTAACCAAACATTTTCTCAGCGGCTTTATTCCAACTGCATACTACGCCATCGGCCTGAGTGGCATCCCATTCGATAATGGCCAATGGGGACTGATCCCGATAGACCTGCAGATGTTGGTTTGATTCGCGCAGCATTTCTTCGGTTAACTTGCGTTTATGAATAGCCACGCCTTCGGCAACTAGCTGGATAATACGACCATTGTCATCTCTAACGGGGTAGACATTGAGCTGAATCCAGAATAAACCCCGAGGTGAAAAGCCGAGCACGTCGCGGCTTGTCGACTTCCCAGCCCTTGCTTGAATAACATCACTTTTTACCAGGGCTCGGATTTTGGAATCGTAGTTCCACCAGGGGCAGTCCCAGAATTTCTTACCAATCACATCCGCCATTTGGATTTCAGTCGCTTTTAAAGGCGTATCGTTGGTAAACACCAGTGTGCCGTCACAGTTGAGGATACCCGTGGTAGTGCGCAACCCATTGAGCAAGCCCTGCATTTGTTGGTAGACGGCTTTGTCCCTTTCTCTGTCCTTCTCTCTTAGGCGAGACTCTTCGTTAATGCTATTAAAAACCAGTACCATGCCAAGAATCGCGTTATCGCTACGGCGCAGAGGAGCGGTGAAATTGGCGATGTGGTCTTCATTTCCATCTTTGGCGAGCAGCAAGGTGTGGTTGCTGAGATCAGCTGTTTCTCCTCTATACAGCGCTTGCCAAGAAGGGTCACCAATGGGCTCGCGGGTGCTCGCATCGATAAGGCTTATTACGGATTTCAGTGGCATGTCCTTTGCGGCTGTAAAAGACCAGCTGGTGAGCTGTTCGGCGATCGGGTTCATCTGTGTCACCAAACCTTCGGCATTGGTGATAATGACCGCGTCACCAATGTTATTGAGGGTCGCTGCTAATTCTTGCTCTCGTTGATCGGCATGCTGAAGCGCGCTTTTCTGAATTTCTGCAATGCCTTTTAGGGCTTTACGCAGCTGGATCAACTCTTCAAACTCGCCGTCAGATGAATTGTTGATAATGGTTTGATTCTGATTGTGATTGTATTCGTCCAATTCAGTGGTGAGTTGTTCGATGGGACGGGTGAGCTTGCGGGCGAAGTAGTAGCCAATACAAAATAACAGGAAAGTTGAAGCGAAGCCCGCCAGTATCAGGCTGACGGTATTACTGTGATTCAGCGTATGGTTCAAGGTTTCCTGGCTGGCTGCGAGTAACTGTCTCTGCTGGTATCGAGCTAGCAGTATCAGTGTCAGACTATTTAATAACAGGCTGAAGAGGATGATTAACGTCAATTGTCGGAGCAGTTTCATGATAGTGACTCCTGATGGGCGGTAATGGCGAAGTGCCTCTAGTACGGCCTTGCCCTTACTATTAAAATTATCAGGTGACCGTTGCTGTTCTCTACGTATGAAATGAGCATCCACATTTTTCTGAGCCGAGTCAATGAGGCAAGGCTCGAACGACTGTATGTGATCAGTACTAGCTCACAAAATACAAACCCTTTTGAGAAAATGACATGAAAATAAATGTTTTAAAGCTTTGTACGGCTCTGGTTTCTCTGTTGATCGGGTATGCCATCGTTCATAGCCTGAGCCCCAGGCAAGAGCTAACCGCGATTGAAGAAAAAGCAGCTATAGAGCCGTTTGAGTTTAAAAATGAGGCTAAAGTGACACTCGATTGTATTTACGGTAGGGAACCCTACGTGGTGCGCTTTTCTGCGTATCAGAGGCCTGATGTCCCGTTGGAAGGGGTGAACTATCAGCGTGCATTTTGCGAGAAAATACCCAGTTTAGGGGCAACTAAAATAACCATAGACATTCTTGACAAGACTTCACGTGAACGTCCGGTGGCGCTTACATTTATTCACCACGATGAGGCTAGCCCATCCATTGAGAGCTTGTCCGCTGGCAAGGTTGTTAATCAGAGTTTTCAAAATGGTATCCCGCGGGGGTTCATTCAGAGCCGCCTTGACTTGTTTGAAGTAGGATTTTATACCCTTGTTGTGGAATTTGGCGGAGGTGTCGTTTCAGAGGACGAAATCGTAAGAATCCCTTTTGAAGTCGGTAAAGGTTTGTAAGTTCTGCTGTCACCAGTCAGTCGCTCTTAATAAGCTCCCTGTTCCCTTCACACACTGGGAGTACGATTCTCTTATTTAATGAGTTTTTGCGACAAGTGCAATGCTAGCAGGAACGCGCTAATCGATAAGCTGCCTCGATAATGAATGGCCGGGAGACTGACAATAGGCTGGTAAGGCACGTGAGCGGGATGACGCCATCTATACGGGGAAAAAGATGTCATTTATGGGCATGCTTTCAAAGCGACGGTTTGGGCAAAGCCCAACATTCTATCCTGCCATTAATACGTATTTTGGTTTCAGTCAAGTGGTTACCGTGTTTTAAAAAAATGCTTGCCGCCTATTTGTGATCTTCTCAATCTGCACCCGCTGCGACGAGTGTTCTTGAGATCATGTCGGGTGTGAGTGTCTTAAATTTGTCTTCGAGCCATCAGGGGTGCGGCAAAGTAACTCAGCCAATGGTTTTGAATCCAAAGATTATTCGAGCGACCAACTATGATGCTATTACCAGATCACTTGAATGTAGTCTGCTGAGTTAATTGATCGGGCTCCTGAATAAAATCCTTAAAGGCGTTCCAGGGGCCGCAGGCTCGTACGCCAGTAGAGGGTGAGTAAAACAATAAATGAAAACCCCAGCATACCCGCTGCAAGTAGGTGAGCGGCGCCATATTCATAGGCTTCGACATGATCGTAAATTGCCATCGACAGTACTTGTGTTTGGCCGGGAATGTTACCGCCAATCATCAGCACGACGCCGAATTCGCCGAGGGTGTGAGCAAAACCGAGCACTGCGCCAGTTATTAAGCCGGGCTTTGCTAGTGGTAGCGCGACGCTGACAAAACGATCCCAAGGTGAAGCACGCAAGGTGGCGGCAACTTCAAGCGGGCGACGCCCAATGCTTAGAAATGCATTTTGAATGGGTTGCACGGCAAAAGGCAGAGAGTAAATGACTGAGCCAATTACCAGGCCGCCAAAAGTGAACGGTAGAACGCCAATGCCGAGACTTTCTGTTAACTGGCCAACCCAACCTTTTGGACCCAGTATCAGCAGTAAATAAAAGCCCAATACTGTTGGTGGAAGAACCAGAGGCAGGGCGACGAGGGCATTCACAACTTGCCGATAGCGCCAGCGGGTATTAGCTAGCCACCAGGCTAAAGGAGTCGCGACACACAGGAGTAGTAGTGTCGTGACGCTAGCGAGTCGTAAAGTTAGCCAGACGGCTTGTAAGTCGAGTTGGGTTAATTCCATGGGCGCTATTTTGTCAGTTCTTCACTGACTTTGTTAGCCATAGAATGGTTCGCAGGGTCGATGGGGATGAGTGCTATTTGAGGTGAGAGGGCTGCTATCAGCCCTCTTCACATGGGACTTATTTGAGATAGTCGTTTGAGGTATTCTTTAGAAGACCGCTTTCTATAGAAGTACTATAGGTCATAGGAAGTGCTATAGATTACTTTGAGCGAGAATTTTTTGCTGTGAGGCCTGCATTTTGAAGCCTTCTGTTTGGTCTTCACGGCCCTCTCGCCAGCCCTTCATCCACTCATGGGCAAAAATGCTATTCGACTGATGGGGACAAGTATCTTCAGAACGACCATCAAATCCGAGCTGATATCCTTTAATATAGGCGCGTTGGGAGGGGTCTCTTTTTTGTCTTTTCATCGGGGATAAAACTCCTTCTTCCACAAAGTCGTGGTAGCCAATCAATGTATTTTTTATTACAGCTAAATAAGTTGACCAAAAACCTTGGACTCTGTCGAAGATTTTGTTTGTCTATCAATTGTTCGTTTTAATATCCCCATGGAATCATCAATGAAAGATCACAATGCACTGAGCTACTGGTTTGCTAGTTGTCCCAAAGGTTTGGAAGGCCTTCTTCTTAAAGAACTTGAGCTTCTAGGTTTAAGTCAGTTACGTGAAACTGTCGCTGGCGTTGAATTTAAAGGTGACCTCGAAAGCGCTTATCGGGTTTGCCTGTGGTCGCGCCTGGCCAATCGCTTACTGTTGCCCATCAGTAGCTTCTCAGTGGCCAGTGCCGATGAACTCTACGCGGGAGTGGCTGCCACTAACTGGGCAGAGCTCTTCTCTGATCAGTTCAGCATTGCCATTGATTTTATCGGTACTGGCGAGGGTATCAATAACACCCAATTTGGCGCACAGCGGGTGAAAGATGCGATTGTCGATCATTTCCGTGAGACCACGGGTAATCGCCCCGATGTTGACTTGCGTCAGCCCGATATTCGCATCAATGCTCGCTTCGCCCGTGAAAAAGTTACCTTGAGTCTCGATTTCTCGGGTGAGAGTTTACACAAGCGTGGTTATCGCATTGCCCAGACGACCGCACCCTTAAAAGAAAACCTTGCCGCTGCATTGCTGATACGTGCCGGGTGGCCTGGCGATTACGGGGCGCTGATAGACCCCATGTGTGGCAGTGGTACTTTACTGATCGAAGGAGCCATGATGGCAGCGGACATCGCGCCTAATTTGCAGCGCCAGAAGTTTGGTTTTAACCATTGGCGTGGTCATCAGCCTGAGATTTTGCAGTCTTTGCGCGAGGAGGCTGAGGCGCGTCGTGAGCGTGGATTAGAGAACCCGTTGCCATTCATCATTGGCTACGATCAAGAGGGGCGCGCTCTCACTGCGGCCCAGCGCAATGTCGAGCAAGCAGGGCTCAGTGGGCATATCGAGCTTAAGCGTCAGCCATTGAATGCATTGCAGCGCCCGGTTCTTGGCGGTAGCGCAACGGGTTTAGTCCTCACCAATCCCCCTTATGGTGCGCGCTTGGGTGACCAGGAAACACTGAAGGGGCTCTACCAGGAATTGGGCGGGGTGCTGAAACGTGAGTTTAGCGGCTGGTCGGCGGGGGTCTTTACCGGCAATGAATACCTCGGCTTTGCCCTGGGTTTGCGCAGCCACAAAATCTACAAATTATTTAACGGCGCTATACCTAGCCAGTTACTGCTTTTTGACCTGTTCAAGGGAGAACGGGTATCCCAACAAGATACTGCCACCGGTACGGCGCAAGACTCTGGAAAAGAGGGCACCGTTAAGCCCTGGGCGAAATCAGGTAAGCTGAGTGACGGCGCCACTATGCTCGCCAATCGCCTACGCAAAAATCAGCGCAAATTTACACCCTGGTTAAAGCGACAGGGTATCCATTGTTATCGACTTTATGATGCCGATTTGCCTGAGTATGCCGTGGCCATCGATTGCTATGGCAGTGCTATTCATGTGCAGGAATATGAGCCACCCGCTAGTATTGACGCTAGTGCGGCGCGGCGGCGACTGGCCGAAGTTAGCGATGCGGTTTTTGCTGTGTTAAAGCCCGAGCAGAGTGAATTCTTTGTTAAGCAGCGCCAGCGCCAACGCGGTGACAAGCAGTATCAACGGCTCACCGAGCAGAATAGGCACACCGGTAAGCAAGCGTTTGAGGTTGTAGAAAATGGTGCTCGTTACGAGGTGAACCTGGCCGATTACCTCGATAGCGGCCTGTTTCTCGATCATCGGCCCGTGCGAAAATTACTGGCCGAGCGCTGTGTGGGTCAACGCTTCCTCAACCTGTTTTGCTACACGGCTACGGCGACGGTACAGGTGGCATTAGCGGGTGCCGCAGAGAGCCTGAGTATCGATATGTCGAATACCTATCTCGACTGGGCGGGGAGAAATTTTGCTCTTAATAAGCTCGATACTGAGCGCCACAAGTTATTGCGAGCTGATTGCATGAGTTGGTTGGCTGCGACCGAAGGCGCAGGCCTCGAAGACAGTTTCGATGTCATTTTACTCGACCCGCCGACTTTTTCGAACTCCGCTAAAATGGACAGCGTACTCGATATACAGCGCGATCATCAGCGCCTTGTGGAGCAGTGTATGGGTTTGTTGAGCGATGATGGTGTGTTAGTTTTTTCTAACAACTTCCGTCGTTTTAAACTAGCGTCTGAACTGGCAGAAAAGTTTGCCGTAGAAAATATTAGCCCGGCGACTATTGATAAAGATTTTGCCCGCCGCCCACGTATCCACCAGTGCTGGCTAATTCGCAAGCGTCGCGAGCAATCTGCGTGACCTCTGCCATTGATGGAGAGTCGGTGGTAGTAAACCGCAGTAAGGTGCTTACGCTTTATGGGGGCACCGGCTGTCATTTATGCGAGCAGGCAAAGGACGTTATAGGGCCGGTGCTGGACCAGCTGGACTGGTTTTGTGAAGAAGTGAATATTCGTGGTGATGAGAATTTAGAAACGCTCTACGGCGTGCGTATTCCTGTGCTGAAAACACCCTCGGGTGCGGAAAAAAGCTGGCCCTTTAGTGAGGGCCAGGTGAGGCGTTTATTACTAGCCGAACAAAAGAAAACCTGAAGTCTTAGTGAGGCTTGCCTTGAATCAGAGCGCGCAGTTCTTTAATTTTTCGCTGTAGTGCCTGCTGGCCCTGTAAAGGCGGCTTATGTTTGAGTAGTTGTTCAAGATCCTGAGCGGCCGGCTCATAACATTCAAGTTTTTCAAGCACCCCGGCACGGTCAATGCGGTCTTGCACAGAATTGTTATCGAGTAACAGCAGGCGGTCACAAAGACTTAAGGCCTGTGGATAATCGGCTGTGTTGAGATAGATGGCCTTTAGGTTGCCGAGCATGCGCTGCAGGATCGCCCGTTTGCTAATGCTATTGAGAAACTCGGGTTTAAAGGGCAGGCTGTTGCCCGATGAAACGCCCAATAAGTCTTGGCAATCGTCAATGCTCAGTATTTGGCCGGCAAAGGGGTCAATAATAACGCTCTCTGTTTGTGGCTTGCCGGATGACTTGTCATCCTCGGTAGGGCGAAGCTTTAACAGGAAGTGGCCAGGAAACCCCACCCCATCAATGTTTAAGCCCAGCGCTTCGCCCACGCCCATGTACACCAGGGCAAGGGTGATAGGGATACCGCGGTGAGTTTCTAAAACTCGGTTGATATAGCTGTTGTCTGGATTGTAGTAGTCCTTACTATCACCACTAAACCCCACTTGCTGGTATAGCAAGTAACAAAGCTGACTGGCGATTTCCTCCAGGCTTTGTCGGGTATCGATGTGCTCTCGAGCTTGTTCGACCAGCTTGGCAAGGCGCTGATAACTGTCTTCAGGCTCGAGTTGAGGGTAGTGTTCAGCGGCAATACAGAGTGCAGCACGAAACAGGTCGATAGCTTCATCGTCACCGTCTAGCAAGGCAGCGAATTCGGCTTTTGGCGCAAAGGCAGATGTGTTCAAAAGTGGCTTCCAGGTAACAGTCTTGTTCGTTGTTGTGTGTGAAGCTTTAGAGAATCACAGTTTACAGTATGGACGAAAAGAGATAGCTAAACATGTAAACGGAAAAAATGCTGGCTCGTCGCACTGGTGGCGTGGGCGATGGTGTCTGCCGATTCGTCGCGAAATTCTGCCACGGAATCCAACACCCAGGGCAGGTAAGCAGGCTCGTTGCGATTGGACTTGGGTTTGGGCCGCAGAGTACGCGGTGTCAGGTAAGGAGCATCCGTTTCCAGCATGAGTCGATTGAGGGGAATATTCTTGACGATCTGCTGTAGAGTCTGGCCTCTGCGCTCGTCGCAAATCCAACCGGTAATGCCGATGTGTAAATCCAGGTCGAGATAATTAAACAACGCTGTTTTATCGCCGCTAAAACAGTGCAACACCGCATCGACCAGATGGTCTCGGTAGCACCGGAGTATTTCCAACTGTCTTTTATGGGCGTCTCGTTCATGGAGAAACACCGGTAGCTGTAGTTCGCTAGCCAGCTCGAGTTGGGCCTCAAAGGCTAATTCCTGCGCCGGGCGCGGGGAGAAATCGCGATTGAAGTCGAGTCCCGTTTCACCGATGGCAACAACAGCCTGGTGACGTGCCAGATCTCTAATAACGTCCGCGCTGGTCTTGTGCCAATGTTTCGCATCGTGTGGGTGTACGCCGGCTGTACAGTGCAGCATGTTGGGGAATTCTTCGCCGTAGCGCTCACACAGCTCAATCACCTCATGGCAGATAGATTCGCTGGTGGCGGTGAGAATGCAGCTGCCAACGCCGGCGTCGCGCGCGCGTTCGAGTACGGCATGCGTCTCACCTTTAAAGCGCTTGTCGGCGAGATTGACGCCGATATCGATCAATGGACGGGAATGTTGATCACAGGTCATGGAAACAACTACAACAATTGCTGCTTTTCAGCGGGGGTCAGTAGGGGCTGATCAAGCTCGAGATGATGGGCAAAAATCAGCGTATAAGCGAGGACATTTTGTACATATTGTCGTGTTTCATTGAAGGGTATGACTTCTATCCATACATCGTAGGGCAATGTGCCTGCAGTTTTTTCCTGCCAGGTGGAGACGCGATGGGGACCGGCATTATAGGAAGCGATGGAGAGAATGCGATTATTAGCGAAACGCACCATCATGTCTTTTAAGTAGTGGCTGCCGAGACGTATGTTTTTCTCCGGCTCGAAGAGTTGTTGGCGACTTTTGTAGTGAATATCGTGGCGTCTTGCGACTTCCTTTGCTGTAGCAGGCATTAACTGCATTAAGCCTCTCGCCCCTGCGGGGGAGGTGACGTCAGCGGCAAAAGCGCTCTCCTGACGAGACATGGCGAACAAAAGGGTAAGTGGTAAATCGACTCTGTTGGCCTGTTCTTCAAAGGCCTGGCGGTAGGCCTGAGGGAAGCGGATGTCGATATCGTCCCAATATTTAGCGGCAGCCATAGCCTGAACGGCCTGGGGAAACCAACGGTTTTGGTTGGCAAGTTGGGCAGCGACGAGCCATTGTTTGGAGGTGAAATTTTTAGTTGCGGCATACCATTCCCGGCGCGCCGACAGGTTTTCGCCTTGCACAAACAACTCACGAACGCGCAGCATTGCGGCAGTGTTGGCCAAGGTGTCAATCTCGGTAAGACTCGACGATAGTGGCTTTTCTGCCATGCGGTAGGGATTAGCGACCCGGTCACTGGCCAGAAAACCGTAAAAACTGCGAAAACGCGATAACTCTCGAAAGGTGGTTTTCGCCTCATCAATAACGACGGGGTCGTTGCTGATAACCAGTTGTGCCCGAGCTTGCCAGTAACGCCACCGTTGTTCGTCACGAATGGCCTTAGGCAGGGTAGGGATCCAGTCGTTAAGCACTCGCCATTGATTGCCGCGTAGCAGAATGCGTAATTGCCATTCCAGTAAGCGGCTATCTGCCAGGGTGATGTTATCGTTGAGATAACCTAGAGCCGCTGTTTCGTACTGCTGCTTGTGTAGTCCTCTGACCAGGTGGGGTAACACACGTTTTTGAGCGGCATCATCGAAACTATGGCTCTGGCGATAGCGTGCCCAGTGTTTCATTGCCTCAGTGGCTCGTTGTTTCGCGAGCTTAATAATGCCTCGCTCTATGAGTGTTCGGTTTTCGGTGGAGTCTGCACCGAGCAAGGTATAGTTGCTAACCTGTGTTGGTTCGCGATGAACCGCAAGATAAAAAGCGGCTTTGTCACGGTATGTCTGGGTGTTAAAAAAGCGTTCGATATAGCGCGCTAAGCGAAATTGCTGATTGCGGACGGCAAGGGTGTAACGTTGCCAGGCAATGGCTTCAGTGATTTCCTCTCCGTCTGTTAACAGTTTAAAGAGCGGATCACAGGCTTGCGGCTGTGACTTTCCGACAGTCCATAGTGACAGAGCGTCGCGCAGGGCTACATCGCGCAAGCCATTTTTAAAGCGTGCGTATTGATATTGGCATTGTTGTGCAGTGGCGGCTGTGCTTGCTGAGTAATAATCTATAAATAACTGCCAACGCTTTTTTTTGTAAAGCAATTGTAACCAGCGTTTTCTCAGCGTTTTTGATGCCGGCACATCTTTGAAAGTGCGTAGAAAGTAGTCAATAGCACTTTGGCTGTCTAAGTTTATCTTGTGGCTGATATGCGCGTATTGCAGATAGGGATAAAGCGGATAAGTTTTAAGCGTGTCATGGTGGCGGGCAAAACTCGCTGTAGAGCCGCGCTTTAAATCGAGCTTGACGCGTTTGTAGAGCTGTCGTTGCTTTTCAAGCGCGTTGTCAGATGCGGGTGTTGCCTGCCTGGTTATCGTTGCAGGTGTCGAGGATGCTTTCTTGTGGTCACTGCTATGAGTGACCGTAAGCTCTGCGTGAGCCAGGGTGAGCACAAAAAATGAACTGGCGATGACGCTTAGTCGCGTAAGAAAAAAACGGCACGGGTAGCTGCGAATAGGCCGAGTCAGGCGTGAGTATCGGCAAAAAATAAAGAAAAAAATCATGGCTTAGTCAACAGCTCGGTCCGTGTGAAATAGGGGGTCAATCCTATGACCCCACCGTCGGCGAAATGTTGCTAGTTTTCTTCTTTGATTCTCACTGCCAGTACATCACAGACTGCACCGTGTAATACCCCGTTGGCGGTCGAGCCAAAAACCAGAGCCAGGCCATGGCGCCCGTGGCTACCTACTACAGTCAGGTCAACATCATTCTCTTTGGCGAAATGGTGCATTTCCTGGGCCGGTTGCCCGATTAATACGTGAGCGTGATCAGTTGACAACTCAAGTTGCTGGCAAAAGCTCCGCAGACGGCCCTGAGCCTGTTGTTCCATTTGTGTTTGTACTTCGCTGAGATCCATCGGTATATCGCCACCGTAGGCAAAGGATAGAGGCTCCTGCACGTGTACCAGGCTGATGCGAACATCTTTGTCTTCGAAGAGTTCTTTGACGCGATCGATAACTTGCTGTGATTCGGGTGATAAATCGAGGCCAACGAGAACGTGGTTATAGTAAGACATAAATAAAGTTACTCCGTGATTCGCGCTATAGTGTAAACCTATCATCACCCAGAGTTGAACCGTTGTGAGTTATTTTGTTATTGCCGTCGCCGTGTTGGTGATGATCTCTGTCTTGACCTCGTTTCGGCCCTCGACCCGGCAGAAGCAACAGATGGTTTTACGCCGCTACGCCAATGAGCGTGGTTTACATGTGGAAATTGTCGCTGATGCGGTGACCGATCAAAAAGGTAGTAGTCCAACGGCAGTACGCTACTTGTTGCCCTGGACAGCGAAAAATATTCGTCATGATGACCAGCGTCATTGGTTGCTTGTGCGGGGACAGCGGGGCAAATTGTCACCGTGGGAGGGCTGGTGCTGGTTTCAGCAGGAGGCCCCAAAGGATTGCCATCGTTCAATTAGCCGGGCTCTGGATAAAATGCCCAGCAGTGTGAATGCTGTCTGCAGTAATAGTTTTGGCCTTGGAGCCTATTGGCCTGAAAAGGGCAAGGTTGAAGAAATTGATCAAATAGCCGAGGGCCTACGTATCATCTCGAGAAATATAAAAACCGATTAAATACCGTTATGGCAGGCTTAAAACGCTATCTACGATACCTGCCCAGGGCCTGTACGGCGTTTTCAACACTGAGGCTCACAGCAAATAAATTTAGGAAACTCCTTGACCGCCGAGGGTTCAGGCCTTATATATCGCTCCTTGTCAGCCCTGTCGGGCTTTTTCAACCAAATGAAATTGTAGGTTTGCATGGGTAAATCACTGGTAATTGTTGAATCACCAGCAAAAGCGAAAACCATTAACAAATATCTGGGCAGCGATTTTATCGTCAAATCCAGTATCGGCCATGTGCGTGATCTGCCCACTGGAGCCTCCAATCGTAAACCTGCCGATCCCAAAGAGCGAGCCAGGCAAGCGGCGATAACCCGTAAGTTGTCACCGGCAAAAAAGATTATTCATAAACAAAAGAAAGCTAAGCAGCAGCTGATTGCCCGTATGGGGATCAACCCCGAAAAAGACTGGGCTGCGGATTATCAGATATTACCCGGCAAGGAAAAGGTCGTTAGTGAGCTGGTTAAACTGGCAAAAAATGCTGACACTATTTATCTGGCGACGGATTTGGATCGCGAAGGTGAGGCGATTGCCTGGCATTTACAGCAAACCATTGGTGGTGACGACAGTCGTTATAAACGGGTGGTGTTTAACGAAATTACCAAGAAAGCCATTCAGGAAGCTTTCGCCAAGCCGGGTAAGCTTGACACGCATCAAGTCAACGCCCAACAAGCGCGGCGTTTTCTCGATCGTGTCGTGGGTTTTATGGTGTCGCCTTTGCTCTGGGCCAAAATTGCTCGTGGTCTTTCAGCGGGACGAGTGCAGTCAGTCGCCGTAAAGCTGGTCGTTGAGCGTGAGCGTGAAATTCAGGCTTTTGTCCCCGAAGAATACTGGACACTCCACGCTGACCTGGAAAAGAAAACCGAAGAACAGGTGCGCTTTGAAGTGCGCAGCCACAACGGCAAAGCTTATCGCCCGGTTGATGAAGCGGGCAGTGCGGCAGCCGTTGCAGCCCTGAAAAACGCTGAGTTTGTAGTAACTTCACGTGATGACAAACCGACACAAACAAAGCCGCCTAAGCCCTTTATCACCTCGACCTTACAGCAGGCGGCCAGCACGCGCCTGGGTTTTGGCGTGAAGAAAACCATGATGATGGCTCAGCGTTTGTACGAGGCGGGTTATATCACCTACATGCGAACCGACTCAACGAATCTGAGCAAAGATGCAGTGGAGGATTGCCGCGCATTAATTGCGACCCGCTACGGCAAAAACTATTTGCCCGAGCAGCCCAATGTTTATTCCAGTAAGGAGGGTGCTCAGGAAGCTCACGAAGCGGTACGACCATCGAATGTTGATATTTCTGTGGCCGACATACAGGGGGTGGATGAAGACGCTAAGCGGCTTTATGAGATGATCTGGCAGCAATTTGTTGCCTGCCAGATGGTGCCTGCCCAATTTACCAGCACCAGTGTTGGTGTCACGGCAGGGGAATATGGTTTACAGGTACGTGGTCGTGTGGTGCGCTTTGACGGTTTTCTCCGGGCGATCCCTGTCTTGCGCAGCAAAGACGATACCGAACTGCCCGAATACAGCGTTGGCGAAGTATTAAACATGCTGGTGCTAGTCCCACGGCAGCACTTTACCAAGCCGCCGGCCCGTTTCAGCGAAGCTGCATTGGTGCGCGAACTTGAAAAAAGAGGCATTGGTCGTCCCTCGACCTATGCGGCCATTATTTCCACCATTCAAGACCGGGGTTATGTGCGTTTAGAGAATAAACGTTTTTACGCGGAAAAAATTGGCGATATTGTCACCAGTCGCTTGAGTGATAGTTTTAGTGACCTTATGGATTACGGCTTTACCGCTGTACTTGAAGAGCAGCTCGATGAAATTGCCGAAGGCAGCCTCGAGTGGAAAGATGTGCTTAATCATTTTTATGAAGGTTTTAGTGACAAGCTTGAAAAAGCTCAGTCGGAAGAGGGTGGAATGGCGCCTAATGGCGCCACTGCAACTGATATTCCCTGTCCTAAGTGCGGACGCCCAATGATGATTCGCACCGGTAGCACTGGTGTCTTTCTCGGTTGCTCTGGTTACGATTTACCACCAAAAGAACGCTGCAAAGCGACATTGAACCTGGTGTCTGGGGATGAGGCCATTAATGACGATGAGGATGATGAGGCTGAATCCAAGCGTTTAATGAACAAGCATCACTGTCCTATATGTGCAACGCAAATGGATAGCTATCTCATAGATGAAACACGCAAGCTGCACGTTTGCGGTAAAAACCCTGATTGCCCTGGCTACGAAGTTGAGAGTGGCACCTATCGTATTAAAGGCTACGAAGGCCCTGTTATCGGATGTGACAAATGCGGTGCCGACATGCAATTGAAGTCAGGCCGTTTTGGTAAATACTTCGGTTGTACAAACGATGAGTGTAAAAACACCCGCAAACTGTTGCGCAGTGGTCAGGCGGCACCGCCGAAAATGGACCCGGTGCCAATGCCAGAATTGGCCTGTGTCAAAGTTGACGATACTTATATTTTGCGCGATGGCGCTGCCGGACTCTTTCTTGCTGCCAGTCAATTTCCGAAGAATCGTGAAACGCGTGCACCTCTGGTAAAAGAATTACTGCCCCATAAAGATGAAATAGACCCCAAGTACACTTTTTTGTTTTCAGCGCCCACGGAAGATCCCGATGGCAATAAAACGGTGGTGCGTTTTAGCCGCAAGACACAGGAGATTTATGTGCAGTCAGAAGTTGAAGGCAAGGCCAGTGGCTGGAAAGCGTTTTATAAAAATGAAAAATGGGTCGTTACTGACAAGCGTAAAAATTAGATGTTGTTAGTGTTTATGCGGTGAATATTAATGACTTTTCGACGTCGGGTTAATCAGCACTTATTTTCTGCGCAGCTCATTCTCAGTGAGCTTGAGCATCAGGTGGATGCCAGTGATGCTCTGCAGTGCGCTTTTCAACACAGCGCACTGTCTTTACTCAATAGTGCCTATCTTTGCCAGTTGCGCGCTATTGCCGAAAATTACCGTTGCTCAGATATTCCTGCTGTTAACGGGGTTAAAACGTTGCAGGCGGCACTTACGACGCTTGATATACCTGCTCCGGAAGCCAGAGAAATAGAGGTATTATTGGTCAACGAAGGCTGGATAGGGGAGTTTCTTCAAGCCCACCGGCAGCTCTGTCTACCCGAGCCTTCTCCGTATTCTATAGACCCGCTGCCCGATGTTAGTCAATCAGATATTGCACTGCGCGACGAGAGGGTAGAGAAGCCAGTGCTCAATGCCACTCAGCTACGTCAGTGGATGCTCGCCCTTGAAGAATTAGTACAACGTCAGGCTGAAATGATGGCGGAATATTAAAGACTATTTTTAGCCTTTTTCATTGTTTAACTTTATCATTGTTTAAGAAGGGCTGAAAACGCACCTTCTCACCATCGATGGTGGTTTGCATACGTGCGTGAAAGAGCTGCTCATCGGCCGCACGCAATCTGCGTGTGACTTCTCTGCCCATGTTCATTTGTAATAGAGTAAATTGTTCAAGGTCCCGATGATAAATATCACGTAAATCAGCCGCCGTTATTACAATTAATGTTGTATTTTCTGTGCTAATAATAGAGGCACTGCGGGGCAAAAAATCAAATAGCGCCATTTCGCCAATACAATCTCCCTGGGTCAGCTCTTTCAATAAATACTCTTCTGCACCCCATTTTTTCAGAGCGGCCATGCGACCGTTTTCAATAATATACATTGAGGTGCCTCGGTCGCCTTCGCGAAATAAATAAGCACCATTTTTAACGTTTACGAGTGGGGCTTTTTCGACCAGATGAGCAATAATCTCCTCACGAATAGCACCAAAAACAGGTGTTTGCATGAGTAAACCAATCCGTTGTTTATTCATTGTGTGGTTATCAGTGAGCGGCTATTAGTCAGTACGAAATAGCTTCTGTTGTGTTAAAAAATCCGCATTACACGATACGCAGCGCGGGTTGTTAGTAGCTACTACCTAAAGAATTAAAAGCCGCCTGTTTAATTAAGCAGCTTTACCACCACGCAAAAGCTGGCCGGGAAGCTTGCCTCGGGGATCCAGTTGATCTTCGCCCCGTTGGCGTAAAAGCGTGCCATTGACGATGACAGACTCTATGCCAAAGGCTTCGGCAATTAATCGGTCTTGACCGGCGGGCTGATCGTAAACACGATCCAGCTTTCCACAGTGGACAGTTTGCGGATCGATTATCAGTACATCGGCGGGGCGACCTATTTTTAATAAACCACGGTCACTAATGCCAAACACCTCGGCGGGGCGAGAAGTGAGCATGCGGATAGCTTCTTCGAAGGCGATCACTTGTTTTTCTCGGACCCAGTGGCCGAGCAGATACGTCGGCAGACCAGCATCGCAAAGCTGACTGGCGTGGGCACCAGCATCGGAGAGACCAATGACCGTGTTTTTATCGGTGATGAGTTTTTCAACTTCATCTTCGTCGGCATTGGCCACAGGCATACGGAAGCGAGTTTCGAGCGCATTTTCCAGAGCCAGATCAAAGCCCAGGTCTAGAGTGTGTACGCCCAGCTCAGTGGCCACGTCGATAACGCGTCGCTCTTCGTACTGGGGTTTGCTGGGACAGCTGGAAATTAGTGAGTTTTCCCAGGCAAGGCGAAAAGAGGGGCGCACATTGTCCATCGTTTGTTTCGCTGCGGCTCTGAATTCAGCGTCTGCGTAGAGTTGTTTTTTTCCTTCGAAGTCGGCACTTGAAATGGGTTTGAAGACTGGTAGTGCCTCAAAGGGGAAAGGTTCTTTAAACTGAAATTCAAAGCACAATGGGCGTGGTGTCACCTGGGGCACGATGTCCAGACCCTGTTCGGCAAGTTCTCGCGAACGCTGCTGTTGGGCGAGGTGCGCATCGGGGGATGCCATACCGGCGAGCATGGCTGTCCAGCTAATCGTCATGCCGTATTTACGCGTGAGTTCTGCGTACTCGTCAAACCAGAACCCCTTACCGGCTGTGACTTGCATTACCGCATTACGGTTTTCCAGCGTTGATGCGAGGCTCTCCAGCTCGTTCAAAGAAGCAACGCGGCTGGGTACCGGCTTGCCCTTAAAGCCAACATGGGTGGGTGATTTTGAGGTGGCAAAGCCGAGAGCGCCTGCATCCAGTGCCTCGGCAACAATTTGGCGCATTTGCGCAATTTCGTTGTCGTTGGCTTCGCGTTCAGAAGCCTCTTCTCCCATCACATACAGGCGGGTTGGGGTGTGACCCACCAGCACACCAACGTTAATAGCCGTGCCGATGTCTTCAATGGCATCGAGGTATTCGGGAAAGGTTTCAAAGGGCCAGTCGTCGCCTAGTCCCGCGTTGAGGGTGGCGGCGCTCATGCCCTCGACTTTTTCCAGGGTGCCGACAATCAGATCGCGTTGACGGGGCCGTGTGGGTGCGACACCAAAACCACAGTTACCGAGAACGACGGTGGTTACGCCGTGCCAGGGTGAAATCGTTAACATGCGGTCCCACACGACCTGTGCATCGTAATGGGTGTGGATGTCGACAAAGCCGGGAGTGACGGCTTTGCCGCTGGCGTCGAGGGTCTGAGTCGCGTCGCCAGGGGCTCGGCCCAGAGCGACAATTTTACCGTTTTTAATACCGATATCACCGGCGTAACCTGGTTTGCCACTACCGTCGACGAGGGTGCCGCCGACAATTTTAATATCGTAATTCATTGGGTATCCCTCTCATTTACGAGTTGTTTTTAGAGGTTTTGTCGTGTTAATAATCGACAAAAATGCTAGCTACAAAACCCCGGTTGGCGCTTGCCGAACCGGGTACTATGATGCGATATATTTTATTTAATTCTGTCATAACAGACTGATTATAAGGAAATATTTTAACGGCAGTTAAATAGGCAGGTTGTAACACTCCGCGACATTATCGTGGAGAATCCAGTCCTTTTCTTGCTGGTTCATATCCTTGGTGTGTTCTTCCAGAATGCCTTGCGACCAGGGCCAGGTTGAGTCGCTGTGAGGGAAGTCGTTGGCCCACATTAGACGCTGGGGGTTCATTTCATTGCGGTGCTTAAAGGCGGTCCAGTCATCTTGAAAGGTTAAATAAATATTATTGAGGAAATACTCGCTGGGCATTTTTTCCAGTGGTGGACACTTCATCCAGTAACGATGACGGTCGTAGGCGTGATCCATGCGGTAGATGAAGTGCGGCACCCAGCCGGCATCCGCTTCAGCGCAAACCACCTTTAAATTTGGATGTCGTTCAAAAACACCGCCAAAAACGAAGGTGCCGAGCACGTCCTGGCAGCCGCGCATAATACCTAGAAAGCCGTTGATTTTTGGCCCGCGTTGGGCGGCAATCTGGTCGGCCTTCGATGTCAGGATGTGGAATGACAGGGGCATGTCCATCGCCACTGCGGCTTCCCACAACGGATCATACATCGGGTCGTGGTAATCGGCCTCGGGAGGATTGCCGGTCATCATGACACCGACGAAACCGCGTTTTTTGGCATCTTCTATTTCTTTTATGCCCTCTTCAACACTCCGCAGGGCGACCTGGCCGAGGCCGAAGAGACGGTTCTCGGGTGCGCCGCCAACGTACTCTTCCAACCAGCGATTGTAGGCCCCGAAGCAGGCTGCTTGATAATCAATATCGGGGTGGTTGCAGAGCATCATGCCGACAGTGGGGTAAATGATTTCTGCACTGACACCATCGGTGTTCTGGTCGGCAACGCGAAAACTGGCGTCCCATGCGCTTTTGGGAAGCTCCTCGAAACTGACACCACTGGCGGTAAGGTCTGAAGGCTTTTTGCCCGCAGCGGCAATCAGGCCCATAGGAATGGGTTGATCGAGACCTTCGATGACAAAGACATCACCGTATTCGGGGTGTACTTCAATATGGGGAGCGCGGTTTTTAAAGGCAGGGTCGATGTAGTCAAGATAACAATTGGGCGGCTCGGCGATATGGGAATCGGCAGAGATAATAGGTTTATTAGTGGTGCTCATTGTTGAAGCCTCTCTATGAATGAATAGTTATAATTTTTTACATGCCCGCATTATTAATAATTGTTGTGGCGGAATAGAGTGCTAACTAGTTAAGCGGAAAAAAGGGAAAATTGCTACTGACAAGAAAGGCTGTGTTTGGTTTTTTATGACTGTCAGAAAAGGCTCAAATTTTTCGTCGTTTCATGTCGCGAATAATAAAGCGCGCAGGATTGAGTGCCGTCAATAATTCTCGCTCCAGGGGTGGTGGTTCGCCATTGATGTGGCTGGCTAATAGTTCCGCGCCAAGGGGGGCATAACTCAGGCCTCTGGAGCCCAGTCCGCAGTGAATAAAAAGTCCCGGCCAATACTGACCCGGCGTGGGGATATCGATACTGGCATCGCGTCGCAGGTCGGCGTAGTCTTCAAGAAAAGCATCAATTTTGGGCGCTGGACCAATAATGGGTAAATAGTCGAGCGTAGTGCAACGTAGGGCAGCACGCCCGCCGAGTTTGTCGACGCGGGGTATTTGCAGTGTCATGGGCAAGCCAGCGGCGCTTTTTTCCAGTAGCTCGATATTGTGTTGATGGTCTTCGTGGCGAATTTCAAGTCCGTTGTGATTGAGATTATAGCTGGCGCCAAACGTCTGTTGAGTACTGTCGGCGGGTGCAATATAACCCGCGCCACAAAGGACGGTTTTTAATGGTTGAGTGTTTGCCAGATAACTGCGGTTCGGTGCGATAGAGATTTGCCCGCGAATGGCTTTAAGAGGGAGGTGTTTGGTTTGACTAAATTGCCCCGTTGCTGTGCTGGTGGCGAGTACCACTGTATCGGCTGTCGCGAAATATTCGCTCTCATTGTTGCTTAATAGCCAGTTCGATGAAGTGCTGTCGTAGCTTAAGGCAGTGATAGTAGCCTGCTTGATAGCAATTAATGGATTGTCTGTCAGGGCTCGGCAAATATGGGGCGGATTAAGCCACCCCAGCTGCGGGTAATAAAGACCGATTGTGGCATTGACTGCAAGACCGGCGGTTTTTTCGATCATTTTTTTATCGAGTAATTGAATAAAATCTTTTTGTTGTTTGAAATGATTGGCAATGGTTTTAAAAGCGGTTGTTTCTTTTTCACTTCCGGGCAGTACCAGCACACCGCATTGTTGTCCAAAAGGCATTTGTTCTGCCACCGTTCGCCAGTAAGGCTGGTAGTAACGACTGGCAAACTGAATAGCACTCAAATTAAAGCGGCTCAATGGAGAAGCCTGAGGCGATAACTTAGGGTAGACAATACCTTGAGGATTGCCTGAGCCCTCATTGGCCAGGCTGTTGTGTTGTTCGTACAAAGTGACTCGCCAACCGCGCTGGGCGAGCGCTGCTGCCGTGGTGCAACCGGCAATGCCACCGCCGATCACGCTTGCGTGCCGAGAACTAGAGTGGTGGGCCGCAGAGCAGATAGACCAGAGGGACTGATGTTGTGATTTTCTTTTGTGTTTGTGTTGATAGGGCGGGAGTTTTTCTAGAGCCCTTTGCGTGTTGGTTTCGGGTGCCTGCCACTGGCCATACAGTAGACCAGGGGTGCCAAGCTGATCGTTTGTCATGTTCAGTGTAAAACCACTATCTTGTAAATGGTTTTGTGTTGTCTCGTCGGCTTTTAAATTCACCAGGGTTGTTGTTGCAGCGCTGAAATATCGGATCTGCTCGCACACTGCTTCTGGCAGCGTATTGGACAGAAACCAGGCGTCGACCCTAAAGGGCTTGATATGTCGCGCACCGGGGTGGCTGCTAGATTTCAGCAATGCCAGACCTTGGTCGAGAGTGGTGTTGGCATCAATAAAAATAAGGCTTAGGCAAATACGTTGATTGGCAAAAAACAGGCGATGAAAACCGGGACTCAGTACAGGGTAGTGTTCAATCAGTTGAGCTGCCAGCTCGCTGTCTGAAGTAGCTTGGTCTAAGGACTTTTTAAGGTCGGCCCTGCACAGCGGAGCTGCTTCAAAGGCAATAAAGTGTAGTCTAGCTGCCAGCGGTGCAGATTGTAGCCAAAGTGCGGCGGCCGCTAAGAAGTGATGACCGGCACCAAACTGGGTTTCAGCAATCACAAAGTCAGTGTTTATTGGCGTGTCCAGCGCCTGCCAGCGTTCAAGAAGGTGGTTCCCGCCGAGCAGGTTGTTAGCTGCTTGAATGTTGAGCTGGTGTCGCTCGCTCAATTGAGCGGCCGGTATTTCTGTAAGCGGCTTGCTCATTGGCTTGCGCTGCTAGAGTTGGATAGTAGTTGAATAAAGGCTTCCGCGGCATTCGACAGGCTACGATTCTGGTGGTGAATATAGCCGAGAGTGCGCTCCAGAGCGAGCCCTTCGCAGTCAAGTTGACGCAGGCTATCGTCGATCATTATCGCCGGTAGCATGCTCCAGCCGAGCCCAACGGAGACCATCATTTTAATGGTCTCCAAATAATTGGTGGCGATGCTGGTCGAGAGTTTGCAATCGCGTTGATCAAAGAACTGTTTGATTTTACGCCCCGTGTAGGTCGAGAGGTCGGGAAGAATAGCCGGATAGCTACTGAGCTCTGCCACCTTGAGTGTGGCTATTTGTGTCAACGGGTGGTCTGGCGCAACCACCAATTGCAGGCGGTCTTGCCACAGAGTTAATGCCTGCAAACTGGGGTGTTGTTCGGGCGCAAGGGTGATCACGGCAATTTCAAAACGTCCTTGGCGCACCGCTTCGTAGGCCGTTTCCGACTCCATAAAATCAATATCGACTCTCACTTTAGGGTGGCGAATGGTAAACGCTTTCAACACTGAAGGCAGGCGATGCAGGCCGATATGATGACTAATAGCGAGCCGTAAATTACCGGCTACCGACCCCGATAAATCACGGATGCTCTGACGGGTTTCCTCCACCGCGAGTAAGATATTTCGCGCTTTTGGGAGTAAGGCGATACCGGCTTCGGTAAGGCTGACATTGCGAGCAATACGATCAAACAAGCGGCAGTCGAGTTGTTGTTCGAGCTGGGCGATGCGCTTGCTCACAGCGGGCTGAGTGAGGTGTACCCGCTCGGCGGCAACAGAAAATGAGCCACTTTCAACGACGGCAATAAAAGCTTCGAGTAATTGTGTATCCATAGTGTTTCTATTTAAAGCATCTAAAACATCTATTCTAGTTTGGAATCCAAATAATAAAAATTATAAATTTGTTTTATTGGGGCGGCGACCCTAAAATCAGCTCATCGCTAACATTTGGAGAGAGCAATGGCTGGCAAAACCTTATACGACAAACTTTGGGATTCTCATCTCGTTAAGCAGCGCGAGGACGGTTCAGCACTGCTTTATATCGACCGGCACTTGCTGCACGAAGTGACATCGCCCCAGGCTTTTGAAGGTTTGCGACTCGCAGGCCGCAAACCCTGGCGCATCGACGCCAATCTGGCCACGGCAGACCACAACGTGCCGACCACGACCAGTGAGCGAGCCGGTGGTATTGCGGCTATCAGCGATAGCGTGGCACGCATTCAGGTGCAAACCCTCGATGATAACTGTGAAGCCTTTGGTATCTCTGAATACAAAATGAACGATGCCGGCCAGGGCATTGTCCACGTTATTGGCCCCGAGCAGGGTGCTACCTTACCCGGCATGACGGTGGTTTGTGGTGATTCCCATACTGCGACTCACGGTGCGCTCGGAGCTCTGGCCCACGGTATCGGTACTTCTGAAGTCGAGCATGTATTAGCGAGTCAGTGCCTGGTTGCAAAAAAGATGAAAAATATGCTGGTGCGTGTTGATGGTGAGCTTGGCATCGGTGTGACGGCCAAGGATGTCGTTTTAGCAGTGATTGCGCGCTTAGGCACCGCGGGCGGAACCGGCTATGCCATTGAGTTTGGTGGCGATGTCTTCCGCACTATGTCGATGGAAGGGCGCATGACGGTGTGCAATATGGCCATTGAAGCCGGAGCCCGTGTCGGTATGGTTGCCGTTGATGACATTACGCTGGATTATGTGAAAGGTCGTAAGTTTGCACCGACGGGTGAACTTTGGGAGCGTGCTGTCGCCAATTGGCAGACCTTGCACAGCGATGACAATGCGGTATTTGATGCCGTCATTGAGTTGCGGGGCGAGGATATTCAGCCTCAGGTGAGCTGGGGTACATCACCCGAAATGGTGTTGCCAGTAAGTGCTTTAGTCCCCGATCCCGAGCAAATGGACGACCCCGTAAAGCGTGAAGGCGCGACCCGTGCCCTGAGTTATATGGGTTTGAAAGCCGGGCAGCCTCTGACTGATATCAAGTTGGATCGCGTTTTTATTGGCTCTTGCACTAATTCTCGCATTGAAGATCTACGCGCAGCTGCAGCAGTGGCCAGGGGGCGTAAAGTGGCGGCTAACGTCAAACAAGTACTGATTGTCCCTGGCTCTCAGGCGGTTAAAGCACAGGCCGAGGCTGAACAACTCGATCAGATTTTTATTGACGCGGGTATGGAGTGGCGCGAACCGGGGTGTTCGATGTGTCTGGCTATGAATGCCGATAAACTGGGGGCGGGTGAACACTGCGCATCAACCTCCAACCGGAATTTTGAAGGGCGCCAGGGCAATGGCGGTAGAACACATTTGGTGGGTCCCGCTATGGCGGCGGCCGCGGCAGTGACAGGGCACTTTGTTGATGTGCGTGAACTGATGTCGAACGAGACGGCTTAGGGCTAACCAGGAGGAGCAAAGATGAAAAGTTTTAAACAACACACCGGCCTCGTGGCCCCGATTGATCGCGCTAATGTCGATACTGACATGATCATTCCCAAGCAGTTTTTAAAATCGATTAAGCGCAGTGGTTTTGGGCCAAACTTATTCGATGAACTGCGTTATCTCGATGAAGGTCACCCGGATCAGGACAATAGCCAACGGCCTTTAAATATGGACTTCTCTCTTAACCAGCCGCGCTTTAAAGGGGCGTCTATTTTACTGGCGCGCGAGAATTTTGGTTGCGGTTCTAGCCGAGAGCATGCGCCCTGGGCGCTTGACGACTATGGCTTTCGTGCGATTATTGCCCCGAGCTTTGCAGATATTTTCTATAACAACTGCTTTAAAAATGGCCTGTTACCCATTGTTTTATCGAAAGATATTGTTGACAGCCTTTTTCTTGCTTTGGCTGAGAACGAGGGCTACGAGCTATTGATTGACCTTGAACAGCAGTGCATTGTTCTACCCGACGGCACCAGCCTTAGTTTTGAAATAGATGCCTTTTACAAGCAGTGTTTACTTGAAGGGCTTGACGAGATAGGCCTCACCTTGCAGGACAAGGAAAGCATCAGCGCTTTTGAGCAACAATGGCGCAATGATAGCCCCTGGCTATTTGATGTCTTATAGAATTCAAAAGACTTTAAATATAGTTTATAACATTTTGAAAATTAAAGATTAGGTGGTTGAAGTATGAAGCAAGTAGGTATTGTTGGTTGGCGTGGTATGGTGGGTTCTGTGTTGGTAGAGCGGATGTTGGCAGAGAACGATTTTGCTCTTATTGAGCCGCTGTTTTTTACCACCTCTCAAAAAGGCCAGCCGGGTCCAGATATTGGTCAGGATGTGCCGCCTTTAGCAGATGCTTTTGATATTCAAGCGCTACAGGCAATGGATATTATCCTCACCTGTCAGGGGGGCGATTATACCAAAGAGATCTATCCCAAGCTGCGCGCTGCAGGTTGGGCTGGCGCCTGGATTGATGCTGCTTCGGCCTTACGCATGGCTGATGAAGCTGTGATCGTACTCGATCCAGTGAACAGCCCGGTTATCGAGCAGGCACTGGCGAACGGCGGCAATTGTTTTGTTGGCGGTAATTGCACGGTCAGCTTGATGTTAATGGCTCTCGGTGGCTTGTTCGCTGGCGGACATGTCGAGTGGGCCAGCGCCATGACCTATCAGGCAGCCTCTGGTGCTGGGGCGCAAAATATGCGCGAACTGATTGGCCAAATGGGTGCGATTCATCATCACGTTGCTAGCGAGCTGGCCGACCCGGCCTCGGCTATTTTAGAAATTGATCGTAAAGTGTCAGACTTTATTAACAGTGAGGCTATGCCGACGGATAATTTCGGTTACCCATTGGCGGGTAGTTTATTACCCTGGATTGATACGGAACTGGAGAACGGGCAAAGCCGTGAAGAGTGGAAAGGGCAGGCTGAGACGAATAAAATTCTCGGTCGTGAAAGCAATCCTATTGCTTTAGATGGTCTATGTGTGCGCGTCGGCGCCATGCGCAGTCATAGTCAGGCGCTAACCATCAAGTTGAAAAAAGACCTGCCGATAGCGGATGTTGAAGATGTTTTGGCCTCTGCCAACGACTGGGTGAAGGTTGTACCCAATCACCGCGATGACAGCTTAAATGAGCTTTCACCAGCAGCGGTGAGCGGTAAGTTACACGTGCCCGTTGGGCGTTTGCGAAAAATGAATATGGGCGGTGAGTACCTGTCAGCATTCACTGTCGGCGACCAATTACTCTGGGGTGCAGCTGAACCCCTACGTCGTATGTTGCGGATTCTTCTGGACCAATAGTCCTAGGCAAGCACTGTTTTTACCCTTTGAATCATTGATACATGCGTGGAGTAGTAAATGTCAGAACTGATTGATATTGCGGTTATCGGTGCCACGGGCGCTGTCGGCGAGGCCATTATTGAGCAGCTCGGGGAACTCGAATGTGCTACCGGCCAAATCTTCCCAGTAGCGAGTTCGGCCTCTGTCGGTGACACGGCGCTAATCGCCAACCGCCCTGTGGGTATTTGCGACCTGGCTGAGTTTGATTTCTCGACAGTGCGCCTGGCCCTATTTGCCGTGCCTGCCGATGTCTCGGTCGAGCACGTACCCCGGGCTGTCGATGCCGGTTGTATAGTGATTGACTGTTCTTCCGCTTTTCGCTCTGACAGCACTGTGCCACTCGTGCTAGCAGCGGGTTTACAAGGGGAAGATCTTGCCAGTCTCGGCGGCCATTCAATTATTGCCATGCCGGGGAGTCTTTCCGCAGAGTTGGCTCTACTGCTTAAGCCAGTCAATGCGGAAGTAGAAATTACCCGTGTCAGTGTTGTCGCCTGCATCTCTGCTTCAAATGCCGGAAAGGCGGGTGTGAGTGAACTGGCCAGTCAATCTGCGGGCTTACTCGGCGGTAAGTCCGCACAGGCCTCTGTTTTTGCCCATCAATCGGCCTTTAATCTGATTCCTGAGGTGGGCCCTGTCGGTGAGGACGGCTACACCTCGGTGGAAGCCAGCACGGCAAGTGAGCTGCAACGCTTATTGGAAGCTGGAGGAATGGCTGTCGATGTCAGTTGTATTCAAGTGCCGGTGTTTTACGGCAACAGCATGTCCGTAAGCCTCGAAACCCGCTATCCCCTTGGTACTGACGAGTTGATAAACGTCTTGAATGGCATTGAGGGGGTTAGTCTATTTGAAGGGCTTGAAAACAGGGGACTACCGACGCCTGTAACCGATCTGCAAAACTTTGATAAAACCTGTGTGGGCCGTATTCGTGAAAGTAAGGCCCACGACAATGCTTTCAATTTGTGGATTACGTCAGATAATGTGCGTAAAAGTGCCGCAAAAAACGTAATAGCTGTTACCCAACTCTTGCTAGAATCTTATTTATAATAAATGCTTACAACCTTCTACTGTTGTAACTTATACATTAACTATTGGTGGGAGTGATGGAGCGTTTGATTTGACTCCATTTCGTCAAAGAACTTGACCTGCTTTTCCCTCATAAGCCAGTTAAAGTTGAAGGACATACTAAGGGTAAAGGATCATGTTGTTGCGTAAATTATCTGTACTGACCGGACTTGCGGCTCTGGGCTTTTCTTGCTGGGTTTCTGCACTGGGCTTGGGTGAGTTGACATTACACTCTGCACTCGATGAGCCTTTTGATGCGGAGATTGAGCTCGTAAATATCGGTGAGGCAGATGAAAATCAAATTCTCGTGGGCCTGGCGTCTAAATCTGACTTTGCACGCGCCGGCGTCACCTGGGAGTTCCACCTCTTAAACTTGAAGTTTAAAACAGATTTGTCTGATGCTGATCGCCCCGTCGTAAAAATCAGCTCTAAAGAACCGATTAAAGAACCGTATCTTGATTTTGTCGCACAGCTGCAGTGGCCATCAGGGCTACTACTTCGTGAATACACACTGTTCCTTGATTTGCCTGTTTTTGATTCGAATAAAGCTGTCTCGAGTACGGCCTCGGCTGTTACGGCGAAGCCGGCCAAGCAGTCCGCTTCAAAATCTGATACCCGTGTTAATCAAGTGCCTGCTGGACAAACAGTAGCCGCTGGTTCGACATCGAGTCCCGCGAGTACGATGGCTGGCAATGATGCTGATTATCGAGTTAAGAGTGGCGATACCCTCTGGCATATTGCGTCCAGTGCTGACATTGGCGCGACGACCGTTCAACAGCGCATGGTGGCAATTCATGCGGCTAATCCTCAAGCCTTTACCGATGGCAATGCGAACCTGTTGAGAAAGGGTGCGGTCATACGCATGCCTGACCTGGCTAGTGCTGAGTCAGTAAATCCTGTTGAAGCCCGGCAACTTGTCAATGATCAAGTGAAAGCCTGGGACGAAAAGAACCGACAGGCCACTGTTCGCGAGTTAATTGGCGATGTGCCAGTCGCAACACAAAGTAAGAAGGCCGATTCAAAAGAGGGTTTACTGCGTTTATCGACGCCAACTGAGAACGAAGCCTCGTATGCTCAGCAACTTGGTCGAACGACCGGTAGCGAAGGAAATTCCACCACGTCCGACGTATTACAAAATGAGCTGAGTATCACCCGGGAGGAGCTTGATCGTTCCAAACGAGAAAACCTGGAGTTAAAAGCAAAGCTAGAAGGCCTCGAAGCCCAGTTGACGACACAGTCGAAGTTATTTGAGCTGGAAAACGATGAGTTGAAAGCTGTCCAGATGGGTGTTTTAGCCGATAAAACCACTGAGGAGGCTGATACTTCTAGCAGAGATGAAGTCGCAGACACTGCTACCAGAGGTCAAACCCCAGGCATTGTTGCCATTGATGAAACCACTGATATTGCTACGAGGAATGAAACCGAAGAAGTGGCCGAAGATACATCTGAAGTTGCCAGCCAGCTGGATGACGTTGGCGGGGTGGGGGCCGGCACTGAAATTGAGAGTGCAGATAAGAGTCCACTGAGTGGGCTTTTTGCTTTTTTGCAGTCTAACTGGATACCTCTGCTTGGCTTTATCGGGGTACTGCTAGGCGTTATCTTTCTGGTTGCTAAAAGCAAAAAAGAGGATCAGCCAGAGCCGATCGACCCATTTTTAAGCCCGGATGCCGACACAACTAACATCGACCAGGAAAACCTTAGCGCTATCGAACTTCTGGCAGACATTGAACCCCTGACAGCAAGCGAGCCAAAGGGTGAAGAAGAACCGGCTGTCCAGCAGCCTGTCAACCTGGAAGTTGCCGAACCTGAAGAGATAGAGGAAGTTGACCCAATTGGTGAGGCTGATATTTATCAATCCTTAGGTAATTTCACTGAAGCTGAGAGCGTTATTGAAAAAGCTATTGAGGCCTCGCCGAATGATAGCAAGCTACATTTAAAACGCCTCGATCTGTTTGCTAGTCAGCATGATATTGAACGTTTTGATGCCTACTATCCCGCTTTGGTTGCCCTCGGAGATGCTTCAGCAGCGGCAACAGCAGATCGTTTGCGAGCGAACATACCTGAGCCAGAGCCTGAGGTGGCGGAGGAGCCTGGCCCACTAACACTTGAGCAACAGGTCGCCGAAGAATTAGGTATTGCCGGTTTGGAGTTGGATCTTTCGGGAACCTCGGATCGAGAGGATGAGCCGACTGATGATCTTGACAGCTTGCTGGGCGATGCTCCACTTAGCGAAGAGCTTGAGGCAGAGCTGGAAAGTAGTTTTGTAGACAGCAAGGACGATGAGCTTGATCTAAGTGGCATTGAGCTGGATCTTGAATCTACTACAAGCTCAGCAGAAACAGAGAGTGAAGAGCTTGATGAAGATTTTGAAGCTTCTATGTTCGGTGATATTTCACTGCCTGATGAGCTTGAAGAGTTATCGGCTGGTCTTGAGGGTGAAAAGGACGCAAGCGAGGATGACTTAGAACTGCCAGATCTTGACATCGAGCTGGAGGACACCAAGCTTGAAAGTAAGGAAGATGAAGGCTTGGAGCTAAATCTGGATAGCCTGGATTTTGATAGTGACGAAGGACTTGAGCTTGTTGCTGGTGCTGATGAGCGCAATACGCAGCTAGAGTTGGCCCAGGCTTATATTGAAATGGGTGATGAACCTGGCGCTAAAGATATTCTGATTGAGGTCGCCAACAATGGTAGCGAAGAGCAAAAACAGCAAGCTGATGAACTGCTTGCCAAGCTGGGCTGAATAAAAGGACAATGACGACCTAATTGAGTGATAGTGTAAGGATATATGCCAGCAGACAGTCACTGGACGTATTTGGCTAATTGCAAAGTGCCCGCGGGAGAGAAGCTGCCTGCGGGCACTTTTCGTTATGGCGCAGTCGTGGAATACGAAGGGAGTCAGTTTTGTGGCTGGCAGCGACAAGCCCACTGTACAGGGGTGCAGCAGGTTGTCGAAAAGGCGTTGTCTAAGGTTGCTGCAGAACCAGTGACTATCGCTTGCGCAGGCAGAACAGATACTGGCGTTCACGCCTGGCATCAGGTTATACATTTTGATACGACCACCGAACGCGCACCGCGAAACTGGATGCTTGGCGCCAATGCTAACCTGCCGGCCAGTGTTCGCTTGCATTGGGTTGAGCAAATGCAGGCGCAGTTTCATGCTCGCTTCAGTGCAAGCTCCCGGACCTACCGGTATTTGATAGTGAACCGACCAGTGAAGCCGGCTGTCATGAGCACAGGTTTATCGTGGTGTCGTTACCCTTTGTCTGTTCAAGCCATGGCCGAGGCTGCAAAGGCCTTAATAGGCGAACAGGATTTTTCAGCCTTTCGGGGCGCGGGTTGCCAGTCAAATACGGCCATGCGTAATGTCCAGTCGGTTGAGGTGTTCCAACAAGGCGAAATTGTTGCCATCGACATATGCGCAAACGCTTTCCTGTTACACATGGTGCGCAATATTGCAGGTGCGTTAATCGAGGTTGGTCGGGGTAATCAACAAGAGTCCTGGATTGGCAAATTACTGGCTGGACGCGATCGTACCCAATCTGCAGCAACCGCACCGGCGGCAGGTTTGTACTTGATTGGCGTGAGTTATCCCGAGCCATTTGTGTTGCCTTATAGGCAGCCGCCAGCGTATTTATTAGGGGCAGGTGCCACTCATTGATTTTCCTTTAGATGGGATAAATGCTGTAATAGTTAAACCAATCATCCCCTATAAATCTTAAAGCTCGTTACGAGTTTTAGAGCTACCTCAACTTCCCTCCGAGATGCTAATTTGGCCTCCTCTACGGTAAAAACCAAAGTAAAAATTTGTGGTATTACTTGCCTTGAAGATGCGCAGGCTGCAGTCGCGGCCGGTGCTGATGCCATAGGCCTCGTGTTTTATCCACCCAGTTCCCGTTACGTCACGCCTGAGACAGCGGCAGAGATTGTTGCCGGTCTCGGTCCTTTTGTGACGACAGTTGGTCTCTTCGTCAACGAAAATAGCACTGTGGTGAAAAAAATTTTAGCGCTTACAGGCTTGCAATTGTTACAGTTTCACGGGGACGAATCCGCACAATATTGTGGCCAATTCGATAGGCCCTATATTAAAGCGCTGCGCATGTCGCCAGATCTTGACCCGGTAATCGCGATGTCAGCATACCCACAGGCTAGTGGCTTTCTTTTTGATGCCTGGCAAGCGGATCAGTTTGGTGGCACAGGTATTACCTTCGATTGGCAACGAATGGCTAACCTGAGCGGAAAAAACTTGATTCTTGCGGGTGGCTTAAATCCCGATAATGTCGCGTCTGCTGTACAGATTGTGGCTCCCTATGCGGTAGATGTGAGTGGTGGGGTAGAGTTATTGCCGGGTAAGAAAGACCATAGGGCATTAAAAGCATTTATCAGCGCAGCAAAGCGCAGTAAATCGGTGTAATTACAGGTTATAATTTGCAACAGTAGGGCAAATGATAGGCGATGGCAGCAACCAGTCGGTATTAGTGTATAGCTGGTGTTGAACTAGTTGCTGAGTTGTTGCCGCTAGTTGTTGCTAATAATGGCGATACAAACTTCTTATTTGGATTAAACGGATGAGCTGGCTAGACAGGATAAGACCCAGTGGCCTGGGTACAAAGAAAAATGAACGCAGCACGAGTGTTCCCGAAGGTTTATGGCAAAAGTGTCCTCGCTGTAATGCGTTGCTATACAGGCCTGAGTTAGAAAGAAACCTGGATGTTTGTCCAAAGTGCGAACACCACCACCGTATTGGTGCTCGGCGGCGTCTCGATATCTTTTTCGACGATGAAAATCGTGTTGAACTCGGTGTTGATATTGAACCTGTTGACAGGCTCAAGTTTAAAGATGTCAAAAAATATAAAGATCGCCTCACGGCTGCGCAAAAAGCGACCGGTGAAAAAGATGCATTGATTGCCATGCGCGGAGAGCTTTATCAACAGCCTCTCGTTGCCGTCGCCTTTGAATTTGCTTTTCACGGTGGATCTATGGGTTACGCAGTTGGTGAAAAGTTTACCCAGGCAGCTCAGCTGTGTTTGAAAGAAGGCTTACCCCTGGTGTGTTTTTCCGCCACTGGTGGAGCACGTATGCAAGAAGCCTTGATCTCTCTGATGCAAATGGCCAAGACCAGCGCCATTCTTGAGCGGCTTAAACAAGCGGGCATTCCCTACATTTCAGTTATGACCGACCCCGTATATGGCGGTGTTTCGGCAAGTCTGGCTATGCTAGGTGACGTGAATATTGCAGAACCTGGGGCGCGCGCTGGGTTTGCAGGCCCGAATATTATTGAACAAACTATTCGGCAAAAGTTACCGCCAGGCTTTCAACGCAGTGAGTTTTTGCTTGAGCATGGCTCGATCGACATGATTGTGTCGCGTCTTGAAATGCGCAACACGGTAGCGAGCTTATTGAGCAAGTTTATGAATGTTCCCGAACCTTTAGCGACGACTGAAGTCGAGCCCGAGGTTCAGCCCATTATGGATGAGACTGAGGCTGAAGTCCCTGCCGACGAATAAGGTATGGCAGACGCTGGGAGAACCTAAGCACATGCCGCACTCATTGAAAGAGTGGTTGGGCCTGCTAGAGACTCGTCACCCCTGCGAGATTGAACTCGGGCTTGAGAGAATGACAAAAGTCGGGGAAGCTCTTGAGCTGACCCGACCGGCACCTAAGGTTGTCACCGTTGCCGGCACTAATGGTAAGGGTTCTGCGATCGCTATTATGGAGGCTCTACTGCGGCACGAGGGCCGCCGTGTCGGAGCCTATACCTCGCCTCATTTGCTGGACTACAACGAGCGGGTACGTATCGATGGCCAGCCGGTCAGCGATGAAGCACTGTGCGAGGCCTTTACTCGGATTGAAGTCGCTCGCGGTGAGCTTAGCCTGAGCTATTTTGAATTTGGCACCCTTGCGGCACTATTAATATTTGAGCAAGCGGGGCTTGATGTCGCTCTGCTCGAAGTGGGGCTGGGTGGCCGCCTTGATGCGGTGAATATTGTCGATGCTGATGTCGGCATTATTACCAGTATCGCATTGGATCACGAAACTTGGCTGGGTGATAGCCGAGAGCAAATTGCTGTCGAAAAAGCGGGTATTGCCCGTGCCAATAGGCCTTTGGTTTGCGCTGAGGTCGATATGCCTGCAACACTTTTACCCCACTTGCACAAACGAGGTGCTAAGCCTTATCTTCTTGGTGGCAGCGACTTTTTTTACAGTATGTCGGATCGAGGCATCACCTTGAATTGCGTCGATAGCCGTGGGGAGTCACAGGCCTATAACAATCTGCCGTTGCCCCATGTGCCTCTACCCAGTGCTCTTTGTGCGGTGCAGGCGCTGCTGCTTCTCAATGAGCCTGACGGGGTACCCGTTGGTGAGCAGGACTTGCAGTACGTGTTCAATGGTACCCACCTGCAAGGTCGTTTACAGAAACTGCGTTTTCAAGAGAAAAGTATTATTCTCGATGTTGCCCATAACCCAGCTGCGGCGACACTATTAGCGCAAAATTTATCGACCGAAAAGCAGGGGGGCATACACGCATTATTTTCTGTGATGGCAGATAAAAATATTGCCGGTATCATTTCGCCTTTGTGCCAATTTGTTAGTCACTGGCATATTGCCGATCTGCCAAATATTACCCGCGCTGCCAGGGTTGGCGATATTGTTGATGTCTTGAAGACTTGCGACGCTGGTAACGTTGAATGGAGTACTTATCCAACTATTGAAGCAGGCATGTTAGGGGCTCTACAGCAGATGCAGCCAGAAGATACTTTGTTAGGTTTTGGTTCTTTTTATACGGTGGCAGATATACTGGCATTTATCGAATCAAAGTCTCAGCCAAAGGATGCCGGGGCCAATGAAAGCCATGAATGAAAGCAGGAGACAGCGCCTTGTTGGCGCTCTCGTGTTACTTGCTCTGGGTACGGTTATATTACCTATCTTGTTTGATTTTAAGGGTGCTTACCACGTTGATACTCGCACCACCATTCCCCCTGCTCCCGATATCCAGGCGATTGAGATTGAAAAGGCAGGCCCGGTACCTGGTGCCACAGCAGCGGCTTCTCACGAGGAGATGTTTCGCTATGACGACAGTCGTGAAAAAGCCGTGGAGAGTGATAGTGACGAGAGCAACGTGCAATATCAGCCCCCGGGTCTTAACGCAGAAGGCATACCGCTTGCCTGGATAGTGCAAGTCGCGAGCTTTAGTGATACGGAGAAAGCACAGGCCTTAACCGAGCAACTATTAGCCGATGGCTACAAGGCATATCGCCGCAGAGCCGTTGTTAAGGGTGATGTTAATTATCGCATTTATGTTGGCCCTAAAGTGTCGAAAGACAGCATGCTCGCGGAAAAGCGCGCCATTGAAGAGAAATACAAGCTCAAAGCGCTATTGTTGACGTTTGAGCCCTGATCCACATGCTCATTTTTGTTAAACTTCAAGTCCCTATCAAGAGTTGTAAAATCCTGTGAATTGGGCTGACTGGGCAATTATCGCCCTCATTTGCTTATCTATGACGATTGGATGCGCCCGAGGCTTCGTTAAAGAAGCGATGTCCCTGGCCGTGTGGTTTGCTGCTGGGGCTCTCGCCATCTTGTTTTATCAGCCCCTGGCCTCTTACTTGATTGATATTATTAGCACCGCCTCTTTGCGCTTTCTGGCAGCTTGGGTAGCTATTTTTGTCGCAGTACTACTCGTTGGCGGTCTCTTGAACTATTTGCTCGGCAAGCTGGTTGACGCCACGGGTCTGAGTGGCACTGATCGCCTGTTGGGCCTGTTATTTGGCGCAGCTAGAGGCTGCATCATTGTGATGGTCATTTTAATAATATTACCAAGTCTACTCCCTGTTGAGCAGGATGCCTGGTGGCAGCAGTCGATACTTATTCCCCAATTCTTACGTTTTGAAGATTGGGCGCGGGAGGCTGCAACTGCAGTTTCTACTTTGATTAAACAGCTTTTTTAGAGGAAGCTTACGATGTGTGGCGTAGTTGGAATTGTTGGTAAAAGTGATGTGAATGTGCGGCTTTACGATGCCTTAATTATGCTACAGCACCGTGGTCAGGATGCGGCAGGTATTATGACCTGCATGAACGGCCAGTTGCATCAGCGCAAGAATGTCGGTCAGGTGAATGATGTTTTTAAAAGCAGCGACATGAAGGAATTGCTCGGCCCTATGGGTGTTGGCCATGTGCGTTATCCTACAGCGGGCAGTTCCGGGCCCTCTTTGGCACAGCCTTTTTATGTCAATTCGCCCTATGGCATTTGTATGGCTCACAACGGTAACTTGACCAACTCTACAGAGTTGTTAGAGCATGTGTATAAATCAGACTTGCGCCACGTTAATACCGATTCTGACTCAGAAATACTGCTCAATGTTTTCGCCCATGAATTACAATTACAGGGTAAATTACAACCCGAACCGGCGGATGTCTTTGCCGCTGTCGCACGGGTTCATCGTCGCTGCCGTGGTGCCTATGCAGTGGTGGGTATGATTGCCAATTACGGGCTGTTTGCCTTTCGCGACCCCCATGGCATACGACCTTTAATCTTTGGCAAACGTCGCACCTATTCGGGCTATGAATATATGGTGGCTTCCGAAAGCGTCGCCCTTGATGTACTGGGTTTTGAGTTGGAGCGCGATGTCGCCCCCGGCGAGGCCATTTTCATTGATAACGACGGCAATTTTTTCTCTCAACAATGTGCAGAAAACCCTGAGCTCGCGCCTTGCATGTTTGAGCAAGTGTATTTCGCGCGGCCCGATTCCTTGATCGATAACATATCGGTGTATAAAGCTCGCCTGCGCATGGGCGAAAAACTTGCCGCTAAGTTATTGCGCGAAAGACCCAACCACGACATTGATGTAGTGATTCCGGTACCCGATACCAGCCGTGTGTCAGCACAGGCTATGGCCGAAGTGATGGGTGTAAAATTTCGCGAAGGCCTGATGAAAAATCGCTATATCGGCCGCACTTTTATTATGCCGGGGCAAAAGCAGCGCAAGAAATCTGTTCAGCAAAAACTCAACCCCGTGAAGCTGGAGTTTCAAGGCAAAAATGTATTGCTGGTTGATGACTCTATTGTTCGTGGTACGACTTCGGGAGAAATTATACAAATGGCCCGAGACGCGGGTGCCAATAAGGTTTACATGGCTTCTGCGGCACCCCCAGTGCGCTACCCGAACGTCTACGGTATCGATATGCCTGCGGCCAGTGAGCTCGTCGCCCATGGGCGCAGTGTTGAAGAAGTCGCAGAACTTATCGGTGCTGACTGGCTGATTTATCAGGATATTGAAGACCTTATTACCAGCGGTAAAGAGGGCAATCCTGACATCGAACGCTTCGATTGTGCAGTGTTTACGGGCGAATACATTACCTGTGATGTCGACGAGCAGTATCTCGAACAACTGGCGACAAATCGCAGCGAAAATGCCAAGCAAAAAAAGAAGGCGGGCTCTTCCCCCGAAGTGATTGGCCTGCATAATTCTTCGGCAGGAGTTCATTAATGCCTGATTTTGACGACGAATATTACGAGGATCCACTATCAGGTGCCTTGCTTGATACCCTGGCGGTCAGGGCAGGGCAGCGACGTTCTATGGAGGGTGAGCACAGCGAAGCGATCTACACGACATCAAGCTTTGTTTTCGCTAATGCGGCGGAGGCCGCGGCACGTTTCAGTGGCGAGCAGCCTGGCAATGTGTACTCTCGTTACACAAACCCCACTGTACGGACGTTTGAGGATCGTATTGCGGCTCTCGAAGGAGCCGAGCAGGCAGTGGCGACATCATCAGGCATGGCGGCGATCCTCAGCACCTGTTTGGCGCTGTTGAAAAATGGCGACCATATTGTTTGTTCGCGCAGTGTGTTTGGCACCACTACAGTGCTGTTAAATAAATTTCTCGGTAAATTTGGCGTCGACACCAGCGTGGTTCCATTGACTGATATCGCCGCCTGGGAGGCAACGATTCGCCCCGAAACAAAAATACTGTTTCTTGAAACACCTTCCAACCCACTTTGTGAAGTGGGTGATCTCGCGGCCTTGTCTGCCCTGGCCAAACGTCACAACGTTTTGTTGGTCGTTGATAATTGTTTTTGCACCCCAGCCCTGCAGAGACCTCTGGCCTTGGGTGCTGATATTGTTATCCACTCCGCCACCAAATACCTTGATGGGCAGGGACGGTGTATGGGCGGTGTCGTATTAGGTCGCCGCGAATTAATGGACGAGGTCCTGGGTTTTGTGCGTTCTGCCGGGCCCACGATGAGCCCCTTTAATGCCTGGGTATTCCTCAAGGGACTCGAAACCTTGCGCTTGCGCATGGAGGCCCACAGCGCCAGCGCCTTGACCTTGGCTCGCTGGTTATATGAGCAGCCCACTGTGGAGACCGTTTTTTATACCGGGCTGGAAAATCATTCCGGCCATCAACTGGCCGCACAGCAGCAAAGTGGGTTTGGTGGCGTCTTGTCTTTCCGTGTTGTGGGTGATCGGGAGCAAGCCTGGCAGGTGATCGACAGTACTCGTATTCTTTCACTAACCGCTAACCTGGGTGATGCAAAAACGACGATTGTTCACCCCGCGACAACTACTCACGGTCGACTCAGCGCCGAAGAAAAAACAGCATCGGGTATTACTGAAAATCTGATCCGTATCGCCGTTGGTCTTGAAGCGATTGAAGATATTAAAGCCGATTTACAACGTGGTCTGGCGATCATTTAAATGACGTTTCTTGCCAATAGCCAACGTGATCACACGAGTTTGAGTTGGCTGACTTGAGTGTCCTGATTTGAGTACACAACCTTGAGTAAACAAAGCCAGGAAATTACGGCAGCCATTATCGAACGTGTTGAAAGCGTGCTGGTGGGTAAACAAGACTCGGTGCGTTTGGCGCTGGCCTGTCTCTATGCAGGCGGGCATTTGTTGATCGAAGATTTACCGGGTATGGGTAAAACCACGCTAGCCCAGGCCCTCGCCGCTGCCATCGGTTTGAGTTATACCCGCGTGCAGTTCACCAGTGACTTGTTACCGGCCGATATTATTGGCGTTTCGGTTTACGACAGAAATAAAGCGGCCTTTGACTTTCATCCCGGCCCTTTATTTAATCAGCTGGTTTTGGCCGATGAAATTAATCGTACGACGCCAAAAACCCAAAGTGCTCTACTTGAAGCGATGGCGGAGGGGCAGATCAGTGTTGAAGGTGAAACTCGTCAGTTGCCACACCCTTTTTATGTGATCGCCACGCAAAACCCCTTATCTCAATCGGGCACGTTCCCACTACCAGAATCGCAGCTAGACCGTTTTTTAATGCGTTTGCGCCTCGGTTATCCTGACCCGGAGGCTGAGCGTCAATTACTTTCCGGTGCCGATCCGCGGTTAAAACTTGCCGAATTGAAGCGAGGTATTACGCCCGCTCAGTTAGAGGCCATTCAAGCGGCCGTCAACCAGGTTAAGGTATCCGACAGTTTGGTGGACTATTTGCAACGCCTGCTGCAATTCACTCGCAGCAGTGCCGATATTGAATATGGCATTTCCCCCCGTGGCGGCATAGCGGTGTTGAAAAGTGCTCGCGCATGGGCCTTGATGGCGGGGCGGGACTATGTGATACCAGAAGACATTCAGGCCGTTTTCGCGCCGGTCTGTGCTCATCGCTTGCCAGTGAGTGGTGGCGAGCATGGGGCCGACAACTTTATTCAGCAGGCCTTAAATTCGGTCGACATCATTTAAGTCCCTATGATTCTCCTCCGATAATGCTTAAGCGCTGGCGCCAGGTCTTTCACAAACGCTATCAGCAATGGATATTTCGGCGCTTGCCGCCCGTTAAAAAAATCAAGCTCGACAATCGCAAACTCTTTATTTTCCCCACGCATAGCGGTTTTGTGTTCTTCGGTTTATTGCTCTTACTTTGGTTAATCGCCACTAACTTTGAAAACAATGTCGTTTTTGCTTTCACCTTTTTATTGACCTCCCTGTTTATTGTGGGTGTTTTCCACACTTTTTTGAACGTGTCCGGCTTGAGCATTGAAGGGGGTAAAGCGGCACCAGGCTTTGCTGGGCAGACGGTAGAGTTTGAATATTTATTGAGCCAGAGTGGCAAACGTCGACGTTGCAATATTGAATTTACATACCCTGGCGTTGAGCCTGCCTTCGTGACACTCACCGGTAGTGAAATAAAAGCGATTTATCTTTCCATTCCCGTCAAGCAGCGGGGGTGGTTTCAGGCTCAGCGCATTACGGTTAAAAGTGTTTACCCCCTGGGTCTACTTAAAGTTTGGACTTATCTGCAATTTGAGATGACCGCCCTGGTTTACCCTCGCGTTATTGATGCACCCCTACCGTCTCAGTTCGCCGCTAAGCAGGGCGATAAAACGCCACCCCAGCGCTACATCCCCCAGAACAGCGGCAGCGAGGATTTTCTTGGTCTGGAAAAATATCGGCTCGGTGAGTCTCGACATCATATCGCCTGGAAACAATATGCTCGCGAGCAAGGCCTGCAAACCAAGCATTACGCCGATGTAATCGATGACGAGTTTTGGCTCGATTGGCAGGCATTAAAAGGCATGGATACCGAGGCCCGCTTGTCGCGGCTCTGTGCCTGGGCTTTGCATTTTAGCGAAGGGCCCCAGCCCTATGGCCTGCGACTTCCGGGTTTTGAATTGCCGCCAGATACGGGGCGTGCCCACCGCGATGCCGTGTTGCGCGAGCTGGCATTGTTTGAACGGGGCAAAGAAACAGGGGGACAAGCATGAGGCCCCTCTGGCAAATCCCCAGGGATTGCCTGTTTTGGTTGCTGGTCAGTGTGGTTATCAGTATTGGCCTACATCTTGAACACCTGCCACCCTGGATTGTACTGTCGGGAATCGTTGCGACCCTCTGGCAAATTCAGCTTTATCGAGAGCGTTGGCGTCAGCCGGGCCGTTTTATCAAATGGAGTTTGGTGGGCGCCTGTGCCGCTGGCTTAGTTCTACACTATGGCCGTATCTCGGGGCTTGAACCCATGGTAGCGCTGTTATTTGCGGGCTATGTCTTGAAATTGTTGGAGATCCACCACAAGCGCGATGCCTTGGTACTGCTTTATCTCTCCTATTTGATCATTATTTTACAAAGTTTGTTTTCAAGCAGTATCGTCTCCAGCCTACTGGTATTTGGTGCATTGTTACCCGTGACAGCGGCGTTGGTGGCTATGCACGCGGATGTTGAAAGCCGTCGTCCCGCATCGGCTCTGCGCACCGCTTTGACAATGACTCTGCAGGCGATACCGCTGATGTTGGTGATGTTTGTTGTTATGCCGCGCATGGGTTCTCTATGGGCTGTACCGCAACACAATAGTGGTACTACCGGTGTGAGTGACAGTATGTCACCGGGCGATATGACCCAGCTGGGGCGCAACGGTGATGTCGCTTTTCGCGTTGAGTTTGACGGGCCTATCCCAGAGCAACGTGAGTTGTATTGGCGGGGTCTGGTTTTTTCCGGTTTTGATGGACGGCGTTGGCAGCAAGAAGGGCCCTGGGGCTATAACGACGGTGAGTTTCTACAATGGTCTGACGAAGCGCCTGAGGCCTGGGATAAAGTCATTGTGCGTCATGGTGAGCCCCTGGCCTATCAAATCACTTTAGAGACCACCAACAGTCCCTGGCTTTTTGCATTATCGACCCCCGTATCGCAATCGCCAACAGTGGCACTAAGCCGTGATTTTCGTTTAGTAAACCGCGAGCCCGTTACCTCTAAACTGCAATATTCTGTGAATTCCTGGCTCGATAACCAACTTGAACCTGAGGTGTTACCGGGCTGGCGCGCCAGGTTAGAGCTTGCCATTCCTTCAGGTTTTAATCCGAAAACGATTGCGGTTGCTCAGCAATGGCGTCAAGAAACGCCAGAAACCGAGGCCTTAATTAATCGTTTATTAGCGCTTTACCATCGAGAGTTTATTTATACCCTACGACCTCCGGCACTGGGCAAGCATACGGTGGACGAATTTTTGTGGGACACAAAAAAAGGGTTTTGTGAGTTTTACGCCAGTAGCTTTGTCTTTTTTATGCGCGCTGCTGGCGTGCCCGCCCGTGTGGTTGTCGGTTATCAGGGCGGTGAGCGTCACCCCACAGAGAATTATTTATTAGTGCACCAGTACGACGCCCACGCCTGGGCCGAGGTTTGGATAGAGGGACGTGGCTGGTTGCGTGTAGACCCCACAGCAGCTGTTGCTCCGGAGCGAATTGAAATGAGTTTCGCCGACTTGTTCAACGAACAGGATGACTTCCTAGCGGCGTCGCCTTTTTCCCTTGAACGCCTACGCCATATCGACTGGCTCAATAGATTGCGTTTAAAGCTGGACTCGCTCGACTATGCCTGGGCGAAATGGGTGCTGGGTTATGACAATCGACAAAATGATTTTCTAATGAATCTATTGGGTGCTGTTAATCCGCAGCGCATTGCGCTATTTATCGTACTGGCGGGTGGCATTGCCTTATTACCCGTTTTTATCATGCTGTATTTAAGTCGCGAGAAAAACACGCGGGATCAGCTCGACCGTTTATTTCTGCAGTTTTGTTCACGCCTGGAGAAAATAGGTCTACCTCGAAAACCGGGAGAGGGGCCGCGTGATTACGCCCAGCGTATACGCTTACAAGCGCCGAGCCTTGCCGAGCAGGTCGACAGCTTAACTCGACGCTATGAACGTGCGCGCTATGCAGAGCAACAGGAAGCAGAATTTAAACAGTTCAAAGCAGCGCTCAGCAAGTTTAAACCTGGCCGCAAAGACCGGCTGACAAGACCTTAATGGTTCGATAGGGACTGGCCAAACTGTAGGGCCGATACTTTTGCACCCAACACGTGATCCTCATAGATAGCTCTGCCTGGGTCATCCGCAGCGGCACCTGCGACAAGCATAAGTGGTAATAAATGTTCCTCTCGGGGGTGCGCTTCACGGGCGGCAGGGGCCTTTTGCCAATGACAGAGCAAGTCCTCCCGTGCCTGACCTTGAGTGGCGCAAGTATCTTGCAACCAGCGGTCGAATTGCTCAGCATCAAGCTTATTCTCCCCCGGTCTCATCAAGGTTTGCATGTTGTGGTAGCTCATGCCGCTGCCCACTATTAATGTACCGGCCTGACGCAGCGGCGCCAAGGCTCGGCCCACTGCAATATGATGGGCAGGATCGAGATCATTGCGTAAGGAAATCTGCACAATGGGGATGTCGGCATCGGGGTAGATCAATTTAAAAGGAATAAAAACACCGTGGTCGAAACCGTGTTCGGCATCTAAGCGGGCATTAATATTGGCATTATTCAGTAGACTCTCTATCTGCAGCGCTAATTGTGGCGAACCGGGTGCCGGGTACTTCAGCTCGTAGGTATGGGCTGGGAAACCCTTGTAATCGTAAATTAGCGGTGGCTTTGACCGGAAATTAATCAAAGTCTGTTCGCCCTCCCAATGGGCTGAACAAACTACAATTTGGCTGGGGCTGGCGCCAATGGAGTGAGCCAGTTGGAGCAACCAGCTTTTCATTTTCTCCCAGGTATCTGCGGGCCCCATCGTCCAGTCCATAAAAAAGCAGGGGCCTCCTCCATGGGGAATGTAAGGGGTGGGAAAAATGTCAGCTGTACTGTTTGTCTTCATCGTGTTGAAACCCTTTTTGCCTGAGAGCACGTTTTCTCTGTTCACTCGCGACTCTTTGTTTCTGAGGTTGATGATTAGTTCAACGTCAGGTTTTGCCATGTGCCCTGAGAGCTCCTTATTATGCAGGATGGCACTGGCTACAGGTTGTCGTTGGTTTGAGGCGTAATGGGTCGCGGATTCAATAGATAATTGATTCAGCCGCTGTATTAAAAAAGGGACGCTCTACTTAGAGCCTCCCTTTTGTTTATACAGAGTTGATAGTAAGCCCTATCTTAACCACTCACAGGGCTTAACAGTGGCTCACCAGGCATCTTGCGCAACTCTGGCAGTACATCTTTTGCAAACAAGCGCAGGCTCTTCTCGACGTCGTCATAGGGCATGCCGCCGTAGCTGAAGACACCGTTGTAGGCGCCGGCACCGGTGCGGGCGGTGAAGTCTTGAATGCGCTCGAGACATTGCTTGGGTGTACCGTAGACCTGAATACTCATAAAGAAACGGACCACGTCTTCGAGATTTTTGGTGACATGGTCGACCATGGCACCGTAGGTTTCATAACCTTTGGTGCTTTTCAGGTGATCGCTGGCCATTTCGTAGTGCTCGATCACAGAGCGGTAGTAGCCGCCGATATATTGGTAAGCCATTTCTTCGGCGCGGTCAGCACTTTCGTCGCAATACGTCCAGCCGCCGAGAATAGGGGCGGGGGCTTCTTCACCGTTGACCTCACGATAAATGGCGCGATAGTCGTTCATCTCTTTTTCGACGTGGTCCCAGGGCTTTTGCGGAATAATCAAAATACCGACACCCAGTTCGGCCATGATTTTCGACGATTCGGGAGAGACGGCAGCCGCATAAGTGCGGCCTTTAAAAGATTTGTAGGGGCGGGGCCGGATTTCGCGACGTGGTTGTTTAACATACTTGCCGTCAGCTTCGCAGAAGCCGGTCTCGAGACCGTCAAGAATCATGGTGGCGGCTTCAGTGAAGGTCTCACGACTGGCGTTCATATCTTTGCCAAAACCCTCAAATTCAACACGACCCAAACCGCGCCCAACACCGAGAATCATGCGGCCATTGGACATGTTGTCGAGCATAGAGACTTCTTCAGCGACGCGCATGGGGTCGTGCCAGGGTAGGACGATAACCATGGAGCCCAGACCGAGGTCAGGGTTGCGGCCAGCCCAGTAAGAGAGATACTGGGTCACATCAGGGCACATGGTGTAGTCGGTAAAGTGGTGCTCGACACCCCATATAGATTGAAAGCCGAGTTCACTGGCTAAATCGCCCATGCGCAGGTCGTTAGTGTAGACCTCGTGGTCTGTCATATTAGGGTCTACGCCCTGAAAAATTAAAGATAATCCTACGTCCATTTTTGTTTCCTCTGTCGGTTAGTTAATTGTTTTGGCTTTTATATCCAGATAAAAGCTCTTGGCGTTCTTTGTCAATAAAAGGCATTGGCGGGTGCCTTTTATTGGTTAAACATTCTTAGACTGCCATCAAGGCGGATGACTTCGCCGTTAAGCATTTTATTGCAGCATATATCGCGCACCAATGCACCGAATTCATCCGGTTGGCCGAGGCGTTTCGGAAAGGGGACTTCCTTGATGATTTCGTTCCACAGTTCTTCGGGTACGGTTTTTGTCAAGGGTGTTTCAAAGGCGCCGGGAGCGATGGTCATCACGCGGATGCCGTATTTGGCCAAATCACGTGCCATTGGCAAGGTCATGCCGATAACACCGGCTTTTGAGGCGCCATAGGCGACCTGTCCCGCTGGAGATTCATAACCGGCAATGGAAGCCACGTTGATGATAACGCCGCGCTCACCATCATCGTCCAGTGGCTCGGCGTCAATCATTTGCCTGGCGGCAAGACGGGCACAACTAAAGGAGCCGGTGAGGTTGACGTTGAGCATGTGCTGGAAATCGTCGAGGCTGTGAATACCTTTGCGACTGGCCGTTTTAGCAATGACATCGACGCCAGCAGCGTTGAGCAGTACGCGCACGGGGCCGAGCTCTGTTTGTATTTTTTCAAAGGCGGCGACGACACTCGTTTCATTAGCAACATCACAAGCAATAGCTGTTGCCCCGAGGCTTTTTGCCGTTGCCTGGGCCAGGCTTTCATTGCGGTCGAGAATAACGACCTGAGCGCCGGCTTCGCTAAGCACGCGGGCAGCGCCTGCGCCCAGGCCCGATGCGCCACCGGTAATGGCGACGATTTGATGATTAAGATCCATTGATAAGCTCCTTGTATGTTTATAATTTAGTAAAGCCTTGTCCTGAAAATTAAAAAACCCGAACGCAAAAGCAGCTCGGGTTTTTGTTTTGCGATGCGTCAGCTAGAGAGCTAGCTGGGCATTTTTAGATGGCGAGTGACAAACCACCGTCCATAACAATAATGGAGCCAGTAATGAAGCTAGATGCCTCACTTGCTAGCAATACGGACATTCCCTCGAAGTCCTCCGGCTGGCCGTAGGCGCCGGTTGCTGTTTTTGATACGGCAAAGTCAACGAGAGGAACTTTGTTTTCGCCTTCACAAGGCATCATTTCAGTGTTAACCAGGCCGGGTAGTAAAGCGTTAACCGTAATACCGTGTTTGCCCCAGCCCTGGGCCAGACTCTGTGTCATGTGATCCATACCACCTTTGGCCGCTGCGTAGTGAACCAGCTTGCCAAAGCCAAGTTTAGTGATAATAGAACCAACATTGACGATTCTACCGCCGCCCGCTTCAACCATATGGGGGAAGACGGCTCGGCAGGTGAGAAAGCAGGAAGTCAGGTTGATGGCAATAAAGTTGTTCCACTCATCGAGAGTCATGCTCTCAGCGGGGATACCCCAGCTAATGGCCGCGTTATTAAAGAGGATGTCGATGCGCCCGTAGTGCTCGGCAACGGCAGCAACCATATTGTTAACATCATCTTCTTTCGATACATCACACTGCACACCAAAAGCTGTTGCGCCGTTGCCTTCAAGAACTGACACGGCGTTATTAATTTTGTCCTGGTTGCGACCAACTACGGCAACCTTGGCGCCAGCTTTGGCCAGGCCTCCGGCAATACCCAGCCCGAGTCCACCGTTGCCGCCGGTGATAATGGCGACTTTGCCCGTTAAATCAAATTTGCTATTCATTTACTTATCTCCAAAAAAACACTACGGCATGCATTGCTTCTGTTACATTTTTGCGTAGTGGTGAATCCTGTAGGGTTAGGGAATAAACCTGTAGTGGTTTAAATACCCAGGGTCATTCCGCCATCGGCAACGATGATAGAGCCAGTGATAAATTTAGAGGCTTCACTTGAGAGTACCAGTGATAAACCTTCGAAATCATCGGGCATGCCGTAGCGACCCACCGGAGTTTTCTTGGTGATGTAATCGACCACTGGGCCAATTTTGTTTTCGCCGAAGCAGGGCATCATCTCGGTGTGTACCAAGCCTGGAAGGATGGCGTTGACTTGAATGTTGTCCTTGCCCCAGGCTAGTGCCAGACTTTGGGTCATATGGTCCATACCGCCTTTTGCCGCTGCGTAATGAACCAGTTTGCCCATGGCTTTTTGAGTGATAGCAGAGCCAACGTTAATAATTTTACCGCCACCCACTTTAACCATTTCAGGGTGCACTGCTTTAGAACAGAGGAAGCAAGATGTCAGGTCGATAGCAATAAATTGATCCCAGTCTTCTATGGTCAGCTTCTCCGGTGCAACGCCCCAGCTAATAGCAGCATTGTTAAAAAGAATATCAACACGACCGAGTTGCTCAACAGTTTCGGCGACCATACGGTTAACGTCATCTTCCTTGGAAACGTCAGCCTTAACGCCTATAGCAGTGGCTCCGACGTCTTTCATCTCGGCGACTGCTTTATCAATTTTTTCCTGGTTACGGCCAACAAGGGCAACTGCGCAACCTTCGGATGCCAGACCCTTGGCAATGCCGAGGCCGAGGCCGCCGTTACCGCCGGTAATAATGGCTACTTTTCCTGTTAAATCAAAACACTTCACGGGTGTACCTCCAATCGTCTTACATGGTCAAAATGCATTAAATGCTAGGTGGCGAGCAACCTCGCCGTTGCTGCTGGTCTTATCAGTGCACGAGGTCATTTAGTGATAATTAACCTCGATTCACGTTGTTATTTTCCTGTCACTTTCCGCCTTGTGTATCGTTTCTCGACACATAGGGTTGTTCCAACAGGGCGATACTCGCATTTTTCTTGCTGAAAAGGAACTTTTTTTTACCTATTGGTAACATCGCATGGGCAGTTTTTGAGTCAAGTCCTTGATGTGTTTTGCAAAATTTGGCGACGCAGTGGGTAGGTTTTGCCCTGCGCTGCGTGTCTGTTGGCGAGTGGTGCAATGTCTGTCGGTGTGTTTATTTTTTTAAATTATGTATAAAAAATAGCAAGTTAAAGGATATGTTTTATGTTAATAATAGATCCTTGCTTATTCTTTTCTCGCCCCCTGGCCTATGCAATTGCGTTGTCGTTGTGGAGCCTTTTGACGAAAAATGAATGCTCGATACTGCTCTTAACCCCGCTTAATCACTCCTCCCTTTGATGTGTCAGGGATTCTCGCTCAGGACAAAGTGTGAATCGGTAGTAACCCCTTATTAATGACGGTAAAGGTCGGAAAGGCCGGTGTTCTCCTCCATACAGGGCTTGCTATTAGCCCTAGTTTTGTGCGGATGTAAACCCACACTATCGGTTTTTGTTTTTTTTATGTCAATCAGTTGTCAGGAATTAGTGGGGCAATACTCTGTTTTTCCCCCGTTGCTTTATTGTATAGTTTTAAGCATTCGGTAATGACAGCCATAGCGGTGAGTAATAATGATTATAAGATTTGCCGCCTGTTAAAAAAAAGGGGAAAGCATGAGTAGGTACCGTCTCGACACGGTGGACGAATACGGCCATCAACCCACTGCAGATAGTAATTTCAACGAAAGTGTCTATCTTAACGGCTGGGACCCGCAGCAGAAGATGGGCGTGTGGATGCGCCTCGGTAACCGCGTTAATGAGGGCCATGCGGAGCTTTCTGTGTGTATCTATTTACCGGATGGCCGCGTTGCCTGCCAGTTCTTGCGGCCTGCGATAGACACTAACGAGCGCCACAGCGCTGGCGGTCTTGACTATGAAGTGCAGGAGCCTTTCAAAGCGGTGAGCATGAGGTACTGCGGTGAGGCGATGATGCTCGACGATCCTCAAGTATTGCGCGAGCCGCGTAAAATGTTTAAAACCGCACCGCGAGCGTCTTGCGAGATCACACTATCCCATATTGGGCTATCGCCCATGAATGGTGGTGAACCCACCAACCATGAAACAGATACTATGTACGGTCGGGATTTTTCTCTTGGCCATTTTAATCAACACTCACGCATTACCGGCAAAATCACGCTGGGCGATGAAAGCTGGGACTTAAAAGGCTTCGGCTGGCGCGACCATTCATGGGGCCCCCGTTATTGGACCAATATCAACTTCTATCGCTTGTTTGTCGCGAATTTTGGTGAAGATCGCGGCATTATGATGCTCAAGCGCACTGACTGTGAAATGAAGGTACACCGTCGGGGCGTACTGATGTTCGACGGTCAATACGAAGAGATTATCGACATGGATGTGATGACCGAGTGGGATGAAAATAAAGACCCCAAAGCTGTTCGTCTCGGTGTGCGTACGGCCAATCGAGCTGTGGTGTTGAATGGCAAGATTATTACCCTGGCGCCGCTGCGCAACCATCGACAAATTGATGGGCAGACTGTAGAGAGCCGTATTGCCGAAGGTTTCACTGAATGGTCTTGGGATGATGGTCGCCCAGGTATCGGTATTACGGAATATATCGAGCGTCTCGAAGATGGTGAGCCAGTCGGCTTTCCACTTTGAAGACAGCGGCTAATACTGCCTACAGAAGGTAAAATTATCGATAATGGCTGAGGTTTCTGAGCAACAAACAGGGCTTGCTGACAGCGTCGCTAAACTCCAACTGGCCTTAAAACGGCGCTACGGCGAAGCTGCCCGTGTTGAGAATGTGTCTATTGCCACTCTCGGTGCATCCAATAGAACCTTGTTGTTTGACTTGGTGGAGCCAGTGGGCCAACGTCGTCTGGTGTTACGCCAGGAAACTGTGAAATCTGAAGTCTCTCCTTTTATCTCTCCCCACGATCAGTTTGAAATTTTAAACGTCGTCTATCGCCACTGCGTGCCGGTGCCCGAGCCGATATTTGAACTCGAGCCCGAAGATGACCTCGATGTCGGTTATGTTATGGCCTGTGTGGAAGGAGAAACCCTGCCGAAAACCTTGCTTAATGCCCCTGAGTTTGCAGTGGCGCGTCAGCGTTTCGCGGCACAGACTGGCGAAATCTTTGCGAAACTGCACGCCATTGATCCCCGCGAGGTCGCCTTTTTGGAAAAGGTTGTCGATAGCGTTGACCCCCTGGCGGCACAAATCAGCCGTTACGATGCCTACTGTGAATATCATCCGGGGCTTGATGTCGGCATTCGCTGGTTGGAAAATAATCGCCCTAAAGAAAAGCCTCGCGTGTTTGTCCACGGGGATTACCGCAATGGCAATGTTATTCTCAGCCCCGATGGTATCGAGGCCGTGCTCGACTGGGAATGTGCCCATATCGGCAGTGCCATGGAAGACTTTGGCTGGGTCTGTTTGCGTGCCTGGCGCTTTGGTAATATCGATCAGCCCGTGGGCGGTTTCGGTCCGCGTGATGAATTTTACCAGGCCTATACCAGCAATGGCGGTCAGGCGATTGATGAAGATGAGATTCGCTGGTGGGAAATTTTTGGCTCACTGCGCTGGGCCGTTTTGAACATGATGCAGGCCGACGGTCATATTCGCGGGGTCAGACGGTCATTGCCCTTTGCCTGTTGTGGGCGCAATACCAGCATGATCGAATACGATATGTTGATGACCATTGATGGTCAATTTTCTTAAGCGAGAAAGTGCAAGGTTCCTGACAGTTTGAGATAGGTTTTGTCCTGACCAACTGTTTAGCAGGGCAGTTCGTTTGGCACGGTTATTAAGGGCATTCTTTTACTCGCCGTAGCACCGAAGGTAGCACCGAAGTAAGCCTGCTTCTGTACATGAATTTTCTACACATGCTTTCAATCAATAAGAATAAACGTTGCTGGAGTAAGCGCTTTGAGTCAGGATAAGCCCGATATAAAAGAAATTCTTGTCACCGTAAAACAGCTGTTAGAAAGCATCGCCAATAGATCCAAAGGGGGAGAGCGCTACGATGCTCTGTGCGGTGCTTTTCTGATTGACGTGGTTGATAGAGAGCTCGAATGTGATCGACACCAAGACGAACGTCAGCGTCGCGAGCTGCAAGTTTTACTTGGGCGAAAGGGCTCTATCAGCGATCTCTATCTGCAGTTCTGCCAGCAAGTGCGTCACGGTGAATTAGACGATCAATGGCCCGCTGCTTTCGATTTTGCCTTGCAACAGGTGATTGATAAAGTCAGCGTCACTAAGCCCGATTACCTTGCCGCCGTGCATCGCCCAGGCTAGAGGGTTAATAGTTAAGAGCTCGCCGGTCCAAAAAGTTTTTAATGCGTTAGTTATTTCGTTTATTCAATGTTTAATAAAAGAGAGGAGTTATTCTTATGTCAGGAAGAGTAGAAGGACAAGTAGTCATCGTCACCGGTGCCAGTGGTGGAATTGGCCGTGCGGCGAGTGAGATTTTTGCCCGCGAAGGTGCCAGTGTTGTGGTCGCTGATATGAATATCGTTGGCGGTGAAGAGACGGCCCACCTCATCGAACAGGCGGGGGGCAAAGCAATATTTGTTAAAACTGACGTCTCCAGTGCCGCCGATACTGAGGCAATGGTCAGCGCCGCCGTAGCGGAGTTTGGCAAGCTCAACTGTGCCTTTAATAATGCCGGTGTTGAGGGTGAGCAATCCCTGGCCGCCGATGCCACTGAAGAAAATTTCATGCTTAACTACAAGGTCAATATGCTGGGTGTATGGCTGTGCATGAAATACCAAATCCAACAAATGATGGCCCAGGGCACGGGCGGAGCGATCGTTAATACGGCTTCCGATGCGGGTTTGATCGGTGTCAAAGGTCTCAGCCATTATTCAGCCGCTAAGCACGCGGTTATTGGCTTGACCAAATCGACAGCACTGGACTACGCCACCAAGAACATTCGTGTCAATGCGGTGTGCCCTGGCCCCATTCGCACGCAAATGCTTGAGCGGGTATTCGAAGAAAACCCCAAGTTTGCCGATGCAATGATTTCAGCCCAGCCGGTTAAGCGCTTAGGTGAGCCCCATGAGATCGGCGACGCCGCTGTTTATTTGTGTTCGGATGCTGCCAGCTACATCACTGGTCACGCACTGCCAGTCGATGGTGGTTATATGGCGACCTAGGCCGGGGTAGGCTGAAAGAATCGACTTCCCAGGGCTGTTCGACTTTGTGTAGTATGGCCCGGGTTTTATAACAAATAGCCCTTAATTTTATGGGCATGGAGAAAATGAATGAAAATCAAGGCCGCAGTATTGCGCGGGGTAGACCAGCCTTTCGAGATTGAAGAACTGGAGCTCGCGCCACCAAAAGAGAATGAAGTGTTGGTTAAAACCACTGCCAGTGGTATTTGCCACAGTGACTACTCTGTCGCTCATGGCATTTTGCGCTGTCCTTTTCCCATCGTCCTCGGTCACGAAGGCGCGGGGGTCGTTGAGGCTGTAGGGCCTGGCGTTACGGAGCTGAAGCCCGGTGATAAAGTGATCGCTTCTCTAACGCCCAGTTGTGGCAATTGCAGCATGTGTAAAGAAGGTAAAGAGTTTATGTGTTCGGGCATGGGTAAATTACTCACCGATTGCACTCAGCTCGATGGCACTACGCGCCACAAAACCGCAAGTGGCGAAGATGTTTACACGCTGTGTGGTGTTGGCTCCTTCGGCGAATATATGGTGATGCCAGTGGGTTCAGCCATTAAAGTGCCAGATGATACCCCCCTCGATACTACTTGCCTGATTGGCTGCGGTGTCACCACCGGCACTGGTGCTGCGCTTAATACCGCTAATGTACAACCCGGCGAGGCGACAGCGGTTATTGGCTGTGGTGGTGTTGGCTTGTCTATTATTCAGGGCTGCCGCATTGGTGGTTCAACGATTATTATTGCTATTGACCCCATGGAAGAAAAACGCGAGCTGGCGTTGTCTCTGGGTGCTACTCACGCAATTAATCCCTTTGAGGAAGACGCCGCTGCGAAAGTGAAAGAACTGACCGGTGGTTTAGGCGTGCACTACGCCTTTGAAGCATTAGGCCGTGTTGAAACCATGGCGCAAACCTGGGACATGATTCGACCCACCGGTACATGCGTGATTGTTGGTGTCGCCTCGCTGGACCAATCGGTAAAAATTCCCTCAGCCGGTTTGTTGGCCGAGTATGAAATTCAGGGTTCTTGCTATGGCTCATCAACCCCGAAGAAAGATATCCCCCGTTTCGTTGAATTGTATAAGAGCGGTGATCTAAAGCTGGACGAAATGATTACCCAGCGTATAGGCCTGGAAGATATCGGTCGTGCCTTTGACGAAATGGGCCGCGGTGAAGGTGCCCGTTCTGTGATCATGTACGGTTAATAAGCTATTTACAGTTTAATGTCGATTGTCCGCCTAAGGGCGCGACTGGGAGAAAAACAATGAAAACAAAAGCCGCAGTGCTTTATGAAGTGGGTTCGCCTCTGGTTGTTGAAGAGCTAGAGCTTGAAGGCCCAAAAGAAAATGAAATTTTAGTGAACTATACCGCCAGTGGTATTTGCCATAGTGACTACTCCTTTGCTCACGGCGTACTACCAACGCAGCTACCTGCCGTACTGGGTCACGAAGGGGCAGGGGTAGTTGAAGAAGTGGGTGCCAATGTTACCAACGTGAAAGTGGGTGACCACGTGGTGGCCGCACTCACACCGGCTTGTGGCAAGTGCACCTTCTGTCTCGAGCGCAAGCCTTTTCTCTGTGCAGAAATGTCCAATGTTATTTGGGAAGGCAGCTTGCTGGACGGCACGAAGCGCTTTAAAAACAGCAAGGGCGAAGATATTGGTCAACTGGTTTGTGTTGGTACTTTTTCTGAACGCTCTGTTATCCCCGCGGGCATGGCGATAAAAGTCGATGACAAAGCACCCCTTGATACTATTTGCTTAATTGGTTGTGGCGTTACCACCGGTGTTGGCGCCGCGTTAAATACCGTCGATATTAAAGAAGGTGACAGCTGTGCCGTTATCGGCTGTGGTGGTGTGGGTTTGTCCATTATCCAGGGCTGTCGTATCGCCGGAGCCGGACAGATTATTGCTATTGACCCCGTTGCTGAAAAGCGTGAGCTAGCTCTGCAAATGGGTGCGACAGATGTCATTGACCCCACTGATATTAATGTCGTCAAAGAAGTGCGTAAACTCAGCGGTGGCGGTGTGCACTTTGCCTTTGAAGCCTTGGGTTTGAAAGTCACTATCGAGCAAGCCTGGGCTATGCCGCGCGTTACCGGTACCGCCGTCATCGTCGGTGTGCCAAAAATGGATACTGAGTTAGAACTGCCTGTACTGGGTTTCTTTGGCGAGAAGCACTTTAAGGGTTCTGCCTACGGTAGCTCTGTTCCGTCAGAGGATATACCCAAGTTTGTCGACCTGTATATGACCGGCGAGTTAAAGCTCGACGACATGATTACCAAACGTATAAAACTTGAAGAGGTGAATACCGCTTTTGAGGAAATGGGTCGTGGTGAAGGTGCTCGTTCAGTCATTATGCATGGCTAAACAGCAGGTTATTTAAGCGTAGATAAAAACCTGTGCAGGGGAGGGAGTAATTCTTATGTGCAGGTTTAAAAAAGGAAATAAATCATGAAAGAATTAACAAGCTCCTCCTTTGTCGATGACTTTGTCTTTCTCGAAGGCCCGCGCTGGAACGATGGTAAGCTCTGGGTATCCGATATGTTTGGCAATACCGTTTATACCATTACGCCAGACGGTGAACGCACGGCTATGGCCACGTTACCCAATCGTCCTTCCGGTATTAACTTTATGCCCGATGGCTCTGTGGTTGTGGTCTCTATGGCCGACCGCAAGTTAATGACACTGGCTGACGATGGCTCTTTAAGTGAGTACGCGGACCTGTCTGGCAATCTTGAATACGACATTAACGACTGCGTGTGTGCGCCCAACGGCAATATTTATGTGGGTACGTTCGGTTACGACGTATTTGCCCATCAAGAACCAAAGCCGGCGACTTTAACCCTGGTTAAGACTGACGGCACGATTCAAACGGTTGCTGAGGATATGCACTTCCCCAATGGCGCGTGTATTACCCCCGATGGCAAAACCTTGATTGTGGCGGAAACCTTTGTGGGTCGTATTACGGCATTTACCATTGAAGCCGATGGTACATTGTCTGGACGTCGAGTCTTTGCCGACCTGGGTGAGTACACACCCGATGGTATTTGTCTCGATGCCGAGGGAGCTGTTTGGGTTGCTGCCTTCGAAAATGGCGAATTTATTCGCGTGCTGGACGGCGGAGAAATCACCCATAAAATTGATACCGGTGATCGCCGTGCCGTTGCTTGTAATCTGGGCGGAGCTGATGGAAAGACTCTTTACTGCCTGATTTATGACGGTAGTTTAGATGATATTCCCGAAGGTAAGCGCAACGCTATCATCGAAACAGCCAGGGTTGATGTTGCCGGAGCGGGTTCCCCCTAGTATTTGATAATTCATTACCCATAAAAAAACCGGAGATAATCTCTCCGGTTTTTTTATGGGTGTTATTTGATGATAGTGGTGTTGCCGTGTGAATTATTTTTGAGTGGAGAGAACTGCTGCGGTGAGAGGTTCGAGCCGATGCGTCTTGGCTATTTGCGGGCCAGCGCCTATACTGTATTTTTATACAGTGCTGGTGCTAATGGTGAAGCTGATTTCTCTTACCCCTGCGTGCGCGCGCACGACAGTATTATTTCCACTCTATCTCAGTCGTGTGGCGGCGGGTTTTCCCAGCCCGGCTGATGACTATCTCGATGGGGGGCTAGATCTTAACGAGCATTTGGTCGACCATCCGGCGGCAACTTATTTTGCTCGCGCCGAAGGTGACTCAATGATCGAGCTGGGGATATCCACGGGCGACTTGCTGATTATTGATCGTGCTGTGCCAGCTGTCGACGGCGATGTCGTCGTGGTTGCCGTCGATGGTGAGCTCACCATCAAACTGCTTGATTTGGCCCACTCCCGTTTATTACCCGCTAATAAATTGTACCGGCCCATTGAAATATCGCCAGAATCTCAAGTTGATGTTGAGGGTGTGGTGATTCATGCGGTCCATCATTTAAAGGGAGCTGGCAAAGGACTGAACCTGTGATTGGTCTGTGCGACATGCGTAGCTTTTACTGCGCCTGCGAAAAGGTGTTTCGTCCTGATATTCGCCACAGAGGCGTGGTAGTCACTTCAAATAATGATGGCGTGGTGGTGGCGCTGGATGACAGAGCCAAAGCGGCGGGTATCAAAAAATTTGAGCCCTACTTTAAGCAGCGCCAGTTGATTGAACGGACCGGCGTGCTGGCCTTTTCCAGCAACTATGAGCTTTATGGTGAGATTAGTGCGCGCATTATGACAACCCTGGCCGAATTGGCGCCCAATGGTATCGAGATTTATTCCATCGATGAGTGTTTTGTGGATTTTAGCGCCGTGCCCCGGTGCGAATTAAAAGCTTTTGCCGCTATGTTGCGCGATACGATCTGGCAGCAGCAGGGTATAAGAATGGGCGTGTCAATTGCGCCGACAAAAACCCTGGCCAAGCTTGGACAGTGTGCCACCAAACTCTTTCCGCAAATTGATGGCATCTGCGTACTTGAGCATGAAGCCCAATGGCAATGGCTCGCGGCTCGGGTGGCTGTCAGTGAGGTCTGGGGGATTGGCCGCAAACTGACGCGAAAGCTCGAGACCAGGGGGATCAATACGGTGGGCGATTTATGGGGGATGGCTACAGTCGACGCCCGAACCTTACAGGGAATCACTCTGGTGCGCACAGTGCGCGAGCTACGGGGTGAGCCTTGTATTGATATCGATGGCCAGCCCCCGCCGAAGCAGAGCATTATTTCCAGCCGTTCCTTTGGTCAAAAGCAAACGAGTTTAAAACCTCTGCAGGAGGCCGTGAGCCACTATGCCGTGAGAGCGGGGGCTAAGCTCAGAGCGCAGGCATCGTTGTGCTTTCGCCTCTCGGCCTGGCTACAAACCAGTGTGCACGATACGAGACCTTGTGCTGATGAACTCTCGGTGAGCTTGCCCGGTGGCACGGCCGATAGCAGAGAGCTATCAAGGGCTGCCGTAGCGCTGGTGGCTAAGCTTTATCGACCGGGTTACAAGTACGCCAAGGCGGGGGTAATGCTGCAGGATATTCGTCCTGAACAATTTACTCAGCAAGACTTACTGGCGCCTCGGTCGGAGAATGCCGCTCATTTAATGGCGGTGGTAGACAGGGTGAATCAGCGTTTCGGCTCGGGAGCTATCAAACTGGCTCGCCAGGGCGGTGAAGGTCGTTTTACCATGAAGCGGGCCATGAGGTCTCCCAGCTATCTGACCCGCTGGCACGAAATCCCGCGTATCAGGTTTGGTTGATTGAAACCTGCAGACGCGCTAAAGCGCTATGTTTCTCGCTGTCTCAGCCTGTCGTCTAGTAGGATTGTTGAAACCTAAGGCGGGTCTTGATGAAGTTGCCGGGATGATAAGAGGCCATGACATCCCTTTTTGCTTGAAGAGGGTGTAAGAAATAAAGATTTTCTCCTGCCAATAGGCTTTTAGAGCTCGCCTGGACGTTTACCTGAGTGGTGATTGAACGGTTAAGCGTTCTATGCTGCAAAAGTCTCGATATTGCCTTGCTCCTTCACATGGGGGGCAGCAGAGGGTATAGCATCTACCTTGTATCAATCTGGGGAGTCTTTATGCTTGGCGTTCGCTTTAAGAGATTTGGCTACTCGCGGTTTTTCAGTGCTGCAAGCGGCTTTGTGTCGGGGGTCTATTTTAACGAATGAAGAAAGGAGCGTGGCTTTCTGCTTTTGCGGAAGTCTACTTTCGCGGTAGAAAGACATTCTGGTGAGAGGGTTTGATGATGCTTTTAATCCCCACGAAACTACCTGATCTTTTGAAGCCTTAAGTAGTTTGAGTGGGGGTGTAAAAGATGGCGCACTCGGAAGGATTCGAACCTTCGACCGCCCGGTTCGTAGCCGGGTACTCTATCCAGCTGAGCTACGAGTGCAGAGGGCGGCACTATAGGCAAATGGCCGCTTTGAGTCAAGGTTAATTGCCCTTTTAATGCTTCCTATAAGGCTTTTTTCCACGGTGGGTTATACCCCTCGGTTGTGATTGGCCCAATAGGGCGCGCGCAGTTCGCGACGCAAAATTTTGCCGCTGGGGTTGCGTGGTAATTCAGGAATGAAATCGATAGATTTTGGCGCTTTAAAACCGGCAATTTGGGTGCGGGCGTAGGCGATGATGTCTTCTTCGCTGAGCTCGGCTCCAGACCGCAGCACGACGCAGGCTTTGATTGACTCGCCCCATTGTTCGTCGGGGATCCCGATCACGGCGACATCAAGAATGTCTTCATGGCTGTGTACGGCATTTTCAACTTCGGCGGGAAAGACATTTTCGCCGCCTGTGATGATCATGTCTTTGACGCGATCCTTGATAAACAGAAAGCCTTCGTCGTCGAGGTAGGCGGCATCGCCAGTGTGATACCAACCGCCGGCTTTGACCTCTTCGGTAGCTACGGTGTTGCGCCAGTAGCTTTTTAAGATCCAGGTACTTTTGAGGAGAATTTCACCGACTTCACCATTGGGCAGGGTGTTGCCATCATTGTCGACGATCTTAACTTCTGAGCCTTCAGCCGGCTTGCCACAGGAACGTAGCTTATTGCGATGTGGTGCATGATCTTCGGGGGCCAGCTTGCTGATAATGCCGTAGTTCTCAGTGGCGCCGTAAAGCTGCATAAAGTTACAGCCAAACACTTCGCCAGCTTCAACCAATACAGATTCAGAGATGGGCGAGGCGCCGTAGTAGAGGCACTGTAGGCTGCTGTAGTCGCGTTCGCGTACTTTGGGTTCCTGTAGCAACATCTGGATCATGGCAGGCACAAATAGCGCGTGGGTGATTTTGTCATTGTCGAGGGTGTCGAGAACGGTGGTGGCATCGAACTCGGCCAGTAGATTGATTCGAGCGCCGCGCAGTAGAGGTATGATCGTCAGGTTAATACCGCCAACGTGGAACAGCGGCATGACGTTAATAAAGCGGGCACTTGGATCAACAGCGAGAATATCGTTGTCGACAAAGGCGTTATAGGCGTTGACGTAACCCTGATTGGTGAGCTGTACGCCCTTGGGTAGGCCAGTGGTGCCGCTGGTGTACAGCTGGAGAATATCGTCTTCGCCTTCAAGGTTGACCTCGGGGCGTTGTTTGGATTGTTGGTCGCGCCAGTTTGTATAATCGAGCCAGCGATCGTGGCCACCGTCGATGGCGATAATGTTTTTAATGAACGTCAGTTCGCTTTCAATGGCTTCGATGGTGGGGTAGAACTCCTTGCCGACGAACAGAGTACTATTTTCGGTGGCGTTGAGAATCTGTAATATCTCAGGGCCTGCTAAACGCCAGTTAATGCCCGCAGTGGCGAAGGCTGATGCGCTAGCGCCAATGAAGATTTCAAAGAACTCTGTGGAATTTTTTGCCAGGTGAGCGACGCGATCCTGACGTTCTACGCCGAGTTCGAGCAAGCCATTGGCAACCTGCCAGCTGTGTTCCATCAGCTCATTGTAACTGGTGTCATGTCCTTCAAAGCTGATGGCTATATGGTCGGGTTGGGTACGCTGAAGCTGTTGAAACTGATCGGCAAAAAACATGAAATCTCCCAATTAAAGCTATTAATAATAAGTATGGTTAAGCTAATGGCGCCGCAGTCTAATACTTGAACGTTTGTTCTTCAAGTTTGCAGTCTGTTTGCAGGGCCATGGACAAGAGAAAAGCGTCGGACCGGCAGGGTGGCATTAACACTCGGCGACAAACACCGCTCTACGCGGTGCTGGATGGCCCTCGCAGGTGCGACTGCTGTCGTTAGCGTCGAGGAAATCGGGCAGGGATTCAAAGTGCATCCACGGGGTGCTGCGCTGTTCAGCGGTACTGGTGTCGCACACATCCACCAGGCGTGGCGTTTTAAAACCACATTTGCGCAACCAGCTGAGCAGGGTCGGCGGGCTGGGTATAAACCAGACATTACGCATTTTTGCATAGCGCCCCTCGGGCACCAGTACCTCATCTTTACTCCCGTCGATAACCAGCGTTTCTAGCACCAGTTGGCCGCCGGGTTTAAGACAGGCTTTGAGTTCGAGCAAATGATCCATGGCTGAGCGGCGGTGGTAGAGCACGCCCATAGAAAAGACTGTGTCAAAGGCCTCTAGTGCCGCAGGCAGGTCTTCAATACCCAGAGGCAAAATATCCACGGGTAGGCTTGTGTCTACCGCATGTCGTGCGGTTGTGGTGCGTGCTGGGGCTTGTTGCGTGGATGGGCCGGTTTTTTTTAAAGCAAGGGTCTCTGGGGAAGCGGTCTTTGATGGGAACTGAAGGGCAGAGGCCGGGGTTGGAAATTGATTGGCAAAATGTTTTAACGCATAAAATTGCACAACGAAGCGGGGCGAGGGGTCGATGCCAATAACCCGTTGTGCGCCCTCACCGTACATGCGCCAGCAGTGGTAGCCATTGCCACAGCCAACATCGAGTACTAGCTTATCTTTTAATGGCGCGATGTGGGGCAGTAAGCGATCCCATTTCCAGTCAGACCGCCACTCGGTGTCGACATCGAGGCCGAAGAGTTGATAGGGGCCTTTGCGCCAGGGGTGGAGAGCCATCAAGCTCGTGCGCAATTGTTCGCGCTGAGCGTCGCTACAATCATTGGCTTCGCCAATGCGCACGCCAGTGCTGAAATCACAGCTGCTCGCGGTTAGAGAGGGAAGACTGTCCAGACACTGTTGCCACTGGGGGAGGTCGCCCCAACGTTGGGGGTTCAAACCTCTGGCGATAGCGTCGGGTAGTTGAGCGGCCCACTGACTGAGAGAGGCTGGCTTGACCGAGCGTTTGTTGGCGGCGCGTTTGCTATGGGCACGCAAGGCTTGGGCCTGCTGTTCACCGAGGGTGTTGAGCCCTGTGAGCAGGTCTTGATAGTCGATTACGGGTTGGTCGCTCATTTTATGGCCAGGAGAGAAGCGAAGTTAAAACATTGAAACCAGATGTCGATACGACGAAAGCCAACACTGGTAAGCCGTTCGCGGTGTTGGTCGAGGGTTTCGGGAATAAGGACGTTTTCCAGGGCCGAACGCTTTTGCGCAACCTCCAGTTCGGAGTAGCCATTGGCGCGCTTAAAGCTGTGGTGCAGCTCTATCATCAGTTGGTTCAAGTGGTCATCGGCAAAGGCAATTTTCTCTGACAAAATGACGATGCCGCCGGGTAAAAGGGCATCGTAAATATGCTGCATCAGTGCCGTGCGTGTTTCTGGGGGCAAAAATTGCAGGGTAAAGTTGAGCACCACCATTGAGGCATCGGCGAGGGGCTTTTCAAGGGGTAAGTCGAGCAAGTCGGCGCAAATGAGGTCGACCGTGGTGTCGGGCTGCTCATGGGCGAGAATGTTGGCACAGTGCTCAATCATCGCGGGGGCATTGTCGATGGCGACAATGCGGCAGTCGGGCACTTGAATGTGTTGCGCCATAGCCAGCGTTGATGCCCCGAGAGAGCAGCCCAGGTCGTAGCACTTTGATCGGGGTTGGGCGTAGCGCCCGGCCAGGGTGCCCGTCATGGCGATAATCGTTTCGTAACCCGGTACGGAGCGCTGGATCATATCCGGAAATACGGCGACCACATCAGCGTCGAACTTGAAGCCGGCAATATCAGCGAGGGGGCGGGAAAATAGTTTATCGTGGTTCAATTTGGCTTTTCTGTTGTTCGTGGAAAGGGCGTGAGAGGGCAGCCGCTCCTCTGTACATGACACAGCACTTGACACATTGTGAATACATCATAGTACGCTCAATGTCGGCATCCATTGGTTAATGGTCGCCGTGCGTTTCTCCAAGGCCTGCATCCTTGCAGGCGTGCTTGCGGCCGTCATGAATAGAGAGGCGCCTCTCTTTAAGTTCAACGTTGTCGTAAGGGGCTACTTACAGCGTAAATAACGTTAAATCTAAGGCGTCTAGTTTGGCGGCGCTATCGGCATTGGTGATAACAGCCGTACTGCGCTGTTCTTCGCGCAGATAGTCCCTGCCGACACGCTGCAGGTCGTCCAGTTTTACCGCGCGCACCTGATTGCGGAAGGCTTCGCGTTCTTCACGACCACGGCCATAGAGCTCGGCATGGAAGTTTTGCTTGGCTTCACCGGCGGGCGAAGAGGGTTTGTCGAGACCGGACACGACGCCAAGTATCGCCTCTTCTACCTGCTGCCACTGGTGCTGCCCTTCCTGCAGCCAGACTAATGAGGCCTGGAAGTCGTCGAGGGTGCCCTCAATACGAGGGTCACGGTAGGAGAAGAAGCGGAAGGCGCCACTGTTGTTGTCCTGTCCGGCACCGCCGCCGTAGGCACCGCCCTGCTCGCGAATGGCGCGGTGTAAATAGCCATTGCGTAGAAAGCCGCCGAGCACACTCAGTGGTGCGGCGTCGGGGTGACCCATGGGCACAGTGGGGTAGGCGTGAGCGCAGAAATTGACCTGGGTGCTAGTGGCCCACAATTGCTGGCTTGGAGAGCAGAGTTTGGGGCGACTAAAGGGTGTAAAGGTGGAATCGTCACCAGGTGCCAGCGCACCGAGAAAGTCTGTGGCAAATTGGCTCATGTGTTCTTGCTCGCCGACCAGCAAAGCCTGTCGTGGTGCCTGTAAAAAGAGGGCGTGAAGCTCGCTCAGTTTGGCGGCGAAGTCAGCGAGTTCAACCTGTGCATTGAGGCTGCCATCGAGTCGTTTGACAAGACGGATGCCTTCCATGCCGCCCCATTGGTGGGATAACCAGGCACAGGGACTGGTATGACTGGCGGCAGCAGTCATGACCAGAGTATGGCCGTTACCGGTAACACTGCTTTCGCGGCGCGCGCGGATTTGTGCAATAAGCTCGCGCAAGCGCGGTAATTCATCGAAGCGAACGGACTCAAAGGTCGTGTTCATTAGCTCAGAAAGTGCTTTCTGATTATTTGCTAAGCCCTTGGTGCTAATAACTAAATGTCCACTAAGATTTTGCAGGTCATCGACCGCACAGCGCACGGAGGCATGAGTATTAATCGAACCACAGACCTGAGACTGCCAGAGTTGAGTGGCGAGGTAGTCTTTGTCACCAACACCGAGTTCGGTAAGGCAGCTGGCGTAAAGGGGTAGCAGGTCAATCTGTTCTTCAGAGAGTGCCGGCAGCTCAATTAACAATTGTTGATAGACCAGACCATTAGTGCCGACTTCGTATTGAGTAAGGGGGAAGTCTCCGTCAGTTTTGCGGGTGGCACCGACATAGGCCATCTCGGGGGAGATGTCTTCAAGGCCGACCTTGGGCAGCACGCCTTCGTCATCGACCTGCATTTGACGTGCATTCAAGGCGGCCGTTTGCTTGATAATTTCTTGTTTTTCTGCATCACTGAGCTGGGTCTTGATAGCGGCCAGTTTTGCGGCTTCGCTTTTTTCGCGCCGTGCTGAGAGGGCGGGTTCTGGGCGCAGGGTTAAGCGTACGCGATGGGGGTTGTCTACCAACAACTCACGGGCCAGTGATTGTATAAACGTGGGATCGGCGATGGCTTCACGCAACTCTGCCAACACAGGTTCTAAATCGAGCAGGGCGATGGGGTCGCCGCGGTGTGTGGCGCTGGTCAAAGAGGTCAAAATCAACTGCAGGCCGTAGGGGTAGCCGTCACCACCAATTTCACGCTGCTGCAATTCGAGTTGATGCAAAGAGGCTTCGACCTGGTCCTGGGCGACGCCATTCTCGGCGACATCACGCAGTACGTCCATCACCAGGTTTTCCAGCTCAACGGCTTTCTCGGGCTCGCTGCCCTCTATGCCGCAGACAAAGCACATTTCTTTCTGCGAGTCGTCCAGTCCGCACAATGGTGATGGCGAGCTGCCGAGATCGCTGGTTTCGAGGGCTTTCAACAGCGGTGATGCGCTGTTGTCCAGCAAAACGCTATTGAGCAAATGGGCTTGCATACAGGCTTTTAAATCGGTGGCCTTGCCCAGTAGCCAGCTGATGATAATGTGGGTTTTGTTGTCGGTAGGGCCTTCCTCGTCAAAAGCATACGCTTCTTCAACGGCAATGGGCGCCAGGTAGCGTTTTTCGTCGGCGACGGCGATGGTTTCAGGCAGCGGCTCGAACCGGTGCAAAGCCTCGCGCTCAAAGTTGGCTTGATGCTCAGCGGCGGGGATGTCACCAAAGGTCATAAAGGTGGCATTGCTAGGGTGGTAATGGGTGCGATAAAAGTTTTTTAGCTGCTCATACGTTAAATCGGGAATCGCTGCCGGATCGCCACCACTGTTGTAGTGATAGGTGGTGGTCGGATAGAGGTAGGTACAAAGGGTGTGCCACAGGGTCGAAGTGACTGAGCTCATTGCGCCCTTCATTTCATTGAAAACAACGCCCTTGTAGACCAGATCAGAGTCGCTATTTTCGGCGTCTTTAAACTCAAGACGGTGCCCTTCCTGGGCGAAATCGAGGGGGTTGAGTTGCGAGAAAAATACCGCATCAAGATAGACTTGGAGAAGATTGTTAAAGTCCTTTCTATTCTGGCTGGCGAAGGGGTAAGCCGTCCAGTCGGAGCTGGTAAATGCATTCATAAAGGTGTTTAGCGAGCGGCGAATCATCATAAAGAAGGGGTCGCGCACCGGGTATTTTTCACTACCACACAGAGCCGTATGTTCGAGAATATGCGCTACACCCCGTGAGTCTTCAGGCACTGTGCGCAGGGCCACCAGAAAGACATTCTCACTGTTATCGGTGGCAATATGAATATGTTGAGCGCCGGTTTTAATGTGGCGGTATTCACTGACATCGAGGTCGAGGGATTCAATACGCTGGCTGCGCAAAAACTCAAAAGTGGGGTGGGGGGGAGCATTCATAAACAGCTTACCTGGGTGTTAATGGAGCGTGAATTCAGATTGATTGCCAAGGAGCAAAGATTTCAATTGACCAATTATTATTCTACTCTGCGCGGGGCTCCTAGGGTGAAAATTTTTAGGGTGCATCAAGCATGTTACAACGCTAAAGGGTACGACTAAAGCCCTCTGCAAGAGAGCTTATTTAAGTTTGCGAGCAAATAACGCAAAGGCAATATCCCAATGGCGCTCGGCGGCATCGTGGTTGTATGTCATACGTTGGGGAAAGGCGAAGCCGTGTTCAGTGTTAGGCACTTTCTCGAGCACGTAGTCGACGTTGTTTTCGCTCAGACAGGCATCGAGGGCTTTGATCTCAGCATCGGGCACATAGGGGTCGTGGGCAGCGAAGCCGAAGTAAAGCGAGCAGTCGCTTTCGATATTGGGGATCAGAAGGTGGGCGGAATCACTTTTTCTGGTGACGTGGGACACCCCGTAGAGGGAGGCCATCGCTTTAAAACGCTCGGGGAAGCGACAAGTGACGGCAAGTACAAATTTGCCGCTCATGCAATAGCCGATACAGCCCATGGGGCCGGATAGGGCGTTGGGGTGGGCATCGAGCCAGTCAATCATGGCGCGAGTGTCGCTGATAATCATGCCGTTGGTGTGAGCATCGAGCATGGCCATCATCTGGCCACCGGGATCGCGCACGCCGTAACGGTAGTAAAGGTTGGGAATAATGGCGATATAACCCTGGGCGGCGATGCGGCGTACAAAGTCGTAGAGCTCGCCACGTACACCGGGGGCGTCCATATAGAGAATAACAGGCGGATAGGCTGTTATCGCATCGCTGGCGGGCCAGGCGACAAAGCATTCCATGTCACCATCGGGGGTGGTGATAGTGACGACATCTTCGGTTAAGCGTGTTTGCGTGCTCATCAGTGGGTTTGACCTTTTTATAAGGTTAAGAGCTTGGGTTTGTCTTTCCTGGGCTCGTATTTGGAAATTTTGGCAACACCAAAAAGTGTTAAGCTCAAAACCAGTTTGGGCTCAAACCTGTTTAGAGTTGATGACGCCCTCAGCTTCTAGTACGGCAATATTCTCAGCGGAGTAGCCAAGCACGTCACTGAGAATTTCGTGATTATGCTCGCCGAGAAACCCCGCTGTTTGTTCAGGTATGTCGGGAAAGGTTGAAAAACGCAGGGGGGTGCGAGGAATTTTAAGTGGCCCCCAAACGGGATCGACGACTGTTCGCACCATATTGCGGGCCTGGGTGTGAGGGTGTTCCATCACCTCGGGTACGCTGAGTATGGGGGCGCTGGGTATACGTGCGTCTTGTAAAATGGCTAAGGCTTCATCGGGATCGACAATAGCATCGAGCCAGGTTTGCACAGCCTGGTTGACCGCCTCTTTATTCTCACGGCGAGCGGCGAGGTCGGCAAAGCGCGGGTCGCTGAGCATATCTTCACGTCCCATTGTCTTTGCCAGCTTATCCCACTGAGCGCCCAGGGCGAGAACAAATAGATAGCGCTCGCCACATCTAAAAATGCCTGCTGGGGCGGCGACACCGTGCGTCGCGCCCGCTCGCTTAGGCGTGTAGGCGCCCGCTGATGCATCGTAGAGCTGCACGTTCATTTCGTGGTAACTGAATAAGATTTCCTGTAGACAGAGATCGAGGTGCTGTCCCTCTCCACCGCGAAAACGGTGGAAAAGTGCGGCGACAATAGCGGCATAGGCATGTGTGCCGCTGGAGACATCACCAAAGGTGAGGTCGGCAAAAACCGGGGCTCGATCAGGCTCGCCATTCATGTCGAGAATACCCGCGTAGGATTGGCCAATGTAATCGTAACCGGGCAAGGATGCGAGTGGACCGTCCTGGCCGAAGCAGGAGATAGAGCACATCACTAAATTGGGATTAATGGCCTTAAGACTTGCCCAGTCCATATTGAAACGCTTCATCACACCGGGACTAAAGTTTTCTACCACGACGTCGGCATCTTTAATTAAGTCATGGCAAATTTTTTGTGCCGCAGGTTTGGTTAAATCCAGGCTCATGCTTTTTTTACCCAAATTGTGTTGCACATAAAAGGCACTGCGGCCGTCTTTGTGCATGGGTAACAGACGAGCGGGGTCGCCGTTTAAAGGCTCGATCTTTATGACATCGGCGCCGTGTTCAGCCAACATCTTGGTGCAGTGGGGGCCGGCAACGAAATGGGAAAAATCAATGACTTTAATGCCGTCGAACATGCTCTGTGGGGCCACGGAGAACTCCTGTTATGTTGAAATCGTGTTTATTATTTTTCAGTGTGTTCAATGGATGCTTAATAGATTGTTAGGCGCTCGTCATTAATCGGGGCTGCACACAATCAGTCCCGACTAATGAGGTAAGTTAAAGGCTAGACGTTTTTTTCGCTAAGCACGCCCGATGCTTGTAAAGCGCTAATTTTTTCAGGCGAATAGCCTAATTGTTCACGTAGTATTTCCTCATTGTGCTCACCAAGGAAGGGCGCCTGAAGCTCAAGCCGTTCGGGATACTGCGAGTAGCGCAGCGGTGCACCTGGAATTTTTACTTCGCCAAAAATGCGATCTTTAACCGTTTGTACGATGCCGCGCTGCTGCATATGGGGATGGGCCATAACGTCGGGCACGCTCAGGATCGGCGCCGCGGGCACATGGTTTTCCTGTACAAGAATGCGCACAGCCTCGGTGACATCGCTCACCGTACTTAACCAACGTTCGATTTCGGCGCTTATTTCATCGCGGTTTTCATTGCGTACCAGGGGGTTGGCAAAGCGGGGATCGTCTGCCCAGTCTTCGCGACCCAACAGCTTGATCAGGTTATTCCACTGAGCACCAATGGCGACGATAATGAGATAATCTTCCTGGCACTTGAAGAGCCCAAGGGGTGCGACGAAGGCGTGTTGGTGGCCACTGCGCTGGGGTACCTGTGCACCACCGGAGGCATCGTAAACCTGCACGTTCATTTCGTGATAGCTGAACAGGCAATCGAGCAAGGCGATATCGAGGAACTGTCCGCCGCCGCCCATGGCTTTGTGATACAGGGCCGTAACAATCGCCCCATAGGCATGAGCGCCGGTGGAAATATCACCAAAGGCCATGCCTGAGAGTGCCGGATAGCCGTCGGCTTCACCGGTCATGCCCAAAATACCAGAGTAGGCTTGGCCGATGTAATCAAAGCCGGGCAGTTTTGCCAGGGGGCCTTCCTGGCCCAGACAGGAGATAGAGCACATGATGACATCGGGGTTGACCTTGCTGACGGCGTCCCAGTCCATATTGAATTTCTTCATCACGCCGGGGGTGAAATTTTCAATCACCACGTCGACAGTTTTAATCAATTCGTGGCAAATTTCCTGACCTTCTGTGGTACGCAGGTCGAGGCAGAGATTCTTCTTGCCGCGATTGTGCTGAATAAAATAGCCACTGCGACCTTCTTTGATGATCGGCAAATGACGGGCGGCATCGCCGATTTGGGCTTCCACTTTGATCACCTCGGCGCCGGCCTCGGCCATTAAACGGGTGCAGTGTGGGCCGGCTACAAAGTGAGAAAAATCGAGAACTTTGACACCGTCGAGAACGTGCTTTCTTGTCATGAGATATGCCCTTGTATTATTGAACCGGAATGCTTTCCTATTGGCTCAGATCAATGAATGTGCTTTATCTAATTACCGTTACGTTGTATGTGGCGGTTTTACTCTTATAATTTGCGGCTCATTTGTAGCGTAAAGCGCCGCAAAATGCCAGCTTATTGACCGGCGGTTTTACTCGAACGCGAGGATGTAGTTTTAACAATAACGGAAGGGATGAGTACAATGACAGCAGTTTACGGCGACGGCGATGCTTCGTTTCAGGCAGCCGGCGGCCAGGCAGGGATTCAGCGTTTGGTGGATCGTTTTTACGATTACATGGATAGCCTGCCAGAGGCGGCGGCGATTCGTGCTATGCACCCCAAAGATCTTGCGCTTACGCGGGATAAATTATATTGCTTTCTCTGTGGTTGGCTCGGTGGTGAAAAACTCTTCGCCCCGAAATACGGGCCGATTATTATCCCCCGCGCCCATGAACATCTGGATATTGGCGAATCTGAGCGGGACGCCTGGCTACTGTGCATGGAAAAAGCCCTCGCCGAACAGCCCTACGCGGAAGATTTTAAAGCCTATTTAATGCGTGAGCTTTTTGTGCCCGCCGAGCGCTGTCGTATCTTGAGTCAGCGTCGAATACAAGCCGAGCAAGCGGAGCAGTAGGGTTATTCACTGTCATGGAGCTTCTTTTCTAAGGGGTGCCCTTGTTAGGCTTTGTTGATGCCCATTAAGTCTTTTACGACAGATTTCATTATTTTACCGTTAGCATTGCGAGGTAGAGGCTCGTGGTGTTGGTCAATGCGCACCGGTGTTTTGAACGCGGCAATTTGGCCGGCGACGTGGGACTGTAGTTCCTGCGGTTTGAAACAGGCCTTCGGGCGCAGCTGTACCATGGCGCCGACTTCCTCTCCGAGTACAGGGTGGGGTATGCCAACCACGGCAGCGTCAATGACATCGGGATGGTTGAACAGCGCATTCTCGACCTCAATGCAGTAAATATTTTCACCGCCACGCAGCAGCATATCTTTAATACGGTCGACCACATACAAAAAACCCTCTGCATCGACATAGCCAAGGTCGCCGGTATGAAGCCAGTTATCGATAATGGTTTTGGCGGTGGCTTCGGGGTTATTCCAGTAACCTTTGATGACTTGCGGACCTTTGACACAGATTTCACCGATGTCTCCAGCGGGGCACTCACGACCATCGCTCGCTAATATTTTGATTTGGCAAATCGGTGCGGCCTGGCCGACACTTTCGGGCCGGGCGATGTAATCTTCGGCCACATTCACTGTACTTAAAGCACTGGTTTCAGTCAGCCCATATCCATTGCTGGCATTTGAGTTCGGGAAAGCTGTTTTAACTCGCGCCGCAAGTTCTGGTGCGGGCGGTGCACCACCAAATAAAATGGTGCGAATGCTTGAGGTGTCGTGGTCAGGGAAGATGGGTGACTCCAGTACCTGCAGGGGCATGGATGGTACGCCGCCAAATGCATTAAGTTTTTCTTTTTCAATTAAACGAATGGCATCCTCGGCATTCCATTTGTACATAAAAACAATTTTGCTGCCCATTATGGTACTGCCACAGAGCATCGCTAAGGAGCCAGTGACGTGAAACAGAGGTGCACTGATTAACTGGCCGATTTGCTCAGTGGGGACGGCGGGTTCGCGGCCGTAACGGTATTCGGTGCGCACTCGTAAATAGACACCGCTGAGTTGGTTGCTGCAAATATTTCGATGGGTGTTGATCGCACCCTTGGGTCTGCCGGTGGTACCCGAGGTGTAAAAAATGCTGGCATTATCATCCGGATCAATCACTCTATCGGGCATACTTTGGCCGCTATTCAGGGCTGCCATCAGTGTGCTGAATTCTTTGACGTTGGCGAGAGGACTATCGTCACTTCTGACTTTAATGATGTGCTCGAGTGTAGGGATGTGAGTCCCGACCAGCATCTCAGCCCGTTGCAGGTCGGTGAAGATCAGCCGCGCGCCACAGTGCTGCAGGGCGTATTCTAGCTCTGCTCCCGTCCACCAGGCATTGAGCGGCACAATGACCGCACCGATGGAGACTGTTGCCCAAAAGACAACCGGCCACTCGGGATAGTTGCGCATCGCCAGAGCAATTCGATCCCCTTTTTTAATGCCGTATTCTTCGATCAGTGTATGGCCCAGCGTCAGTACTTGTTGATAGTGCTGTTCATAACTCAGGCGTTGTTCTTCATAGACCAGATAGTCGCGTTCGGCAAATTGCCGACTGTGTTCGATAATCGCCCGCAGGTTGGGAAAAGCGTTTTTCCACACGGACGTGGTGGCGCCACGAACCTCAATTTCTTCAATTTCAAAAGGTGAGCCGGGCGCCGTGAGTTTTTTGTCGAGCAGCTGAAAATCGATGGCCATTTTTGTTCTATGCCTTAATACACGCTTTTATACAATGGCAGCATAGTTGAGGGCTTAAATGAAGACAAATGACAGATCTTAAAACCCACCTTGTTGTGTCAATGCTTATAATGTAGTCATAGTTTGAGTTACGCTGACGATGATTAAATGACCCCTTTTTATGTTCTGTTCTAAGGAAAAATCTATGAATCTCTTTGATCTTACCGGCAAAGTTGCCGTTATTACGGGTTCCACCAAAGGTATTGGCCGGGCGATTGCCGAGCAAATGGCGTTGCACGGCGCTCACGTTGTGGTGTCGAGTCGCAAGGCCGACGCTTGTGAACAAGTCACTGGCGAGATTAACACCTTGGTCGAAGGGCAGGGCGGACAGGCCATTGGCATCCCGGCTAATATTTCCCGTAAAGCGGATCTTGAAAACCTGGTGGCCAAAACGGAAGAGGCTTTTGGCAAAATTGATATTCTCGTTTGCAATGCGGCAGCAAATCCTTACTACGGTTCGATGCTCGGTATCAACGATGAGCAATTTGATAAAATTATGGATAACAATATCAAGTCGAATCACTGGCTCTCTTCAATGGTGATACCTCAAATGCAGGCGCGTAAAGACGGGGTGATTATTATTATCTCTTCGATTGGGGGCGTAGTGGGTCACTCATCACTGGGTTCTTACGGCTTGTCGAAGGCGGCGGATATGGCTCTGGCGCGCAATATAGGTGCTGAGTTTGGTGCTGATAATATCCGCGCCAATGCCATTGCCCCAGGGTTGATTAAGACCGATTTTGCCAAGGCTTTATGGGACAACCCCGAATACCTTAAAACAGCCACCGCAAATTGCCCATTGAAACGCATCGGTGAGCCCAATGAAATCGCTGGGGCCACGGTGTTTCTTGCGTCTGCAGCGGGTGCTTTTATGAATGGCCAAACCTTAATTATTGATGGTGGCCGGACAATGTCCAATTAGATGATGGCCTCTTAACGGTCAATTTTTAGCCCTGTTTTCGTTTCATCGGGATGCCAACCCATAGGCTCGGGTAAAAAAAGCCGCAGTGTGACTTTAGCGTTGTCGGGGAGCCTTTCGATGATGTCGACGTGGCTCTGTGCTGATTTGCCGAGACATCTTGCCAGTGCTGTAAAACGGGCTCCACGAATGGCTTGAAAAGAAAACCATAGCCCGGGCCTAATATCTGAAATTGCTAGAAGCGTTAGAGTCCCTGGACGGGAGCACCTCTTGTCAATGGTCTTTTTCTCACTGTTGTAATGCCAGCACTTAATGAGCGTTTACTGGGGTTTCTAGCTGATACCGTCACCATTGCGGCGGTCTGGGCTTTGTTGCACACTACTCTCGAAAATAACCGGTAGCCGTACTTTTCAATCGAACAATTCAATCGAAAAATTCAAAGGAGATTAACAATGGCGAGTTTGCGCAGTCAGTTAGTAGCGCCCATTATGCGAATGACCATGAAGAAAAAGCTGGGTAAAAGTGGTGACCCGGCGAAAGAGCGAGAGTTTCTCGACAAAATGTCGGGCATGACCTCGCGCCGTTCTCCAGGAAAATACGATGTCGTTGGCGGTGTCTCTGGAGAGTGGCAACAAGCCACACTCGGCAGTGCTGACAATGTGATTTTATATTTACACGGTGGTGCTTTTGTTATCGGTTCCCCAGTCAGTCATCGGGATATGGTCGGTGCTATTGCCGATGCTGCTCAGGCGCGAGCTTTTATTGTGGATTATCGTCTGGCACCGGAAACAATCTTCCCTGGGGCTGTAGAAGATGCCGTCGCCGCTTACAAAGGTTTGCTGGCCAATGGAGAAAAAGCAGAAAAAATCATTATCGCCGGCGACTCTGCCGGTGGCGGCCTGACCATGTCTACCCTGGTTGCCCTGCGCGATGAAGGTGTTGAGTTGCCCGCAGGGGCTGTTTGTATCTCCCCGTGGGCCGACTTGACTTTCACTGGTGACTCGATGATTGCCAAAGATAAGGTTGACGCAATGCTCGGTCGCGGCAGCTTGTCGTGGTTCGCCGATCAATACCTGGCTGGGCAAGATGCAGCACAGCCTCTGGCTTCGCCAATTTTTGCGGATCTTGAAAACCTGCCACCCATACTTATTCAAGTGGGTAGTAATGAGGTCTTGCTCGACGATGCCATTCGTCTCAATAAAGCCCTTAAAAAAGCCGCTGGCGATGTCACTTTAGAAGTTTGGGATGGGCAAATGCACGTATGGCACCTGATGTCGACGATCGTGCCTGAAGGTAAACATGCGATTAATGTGATAGGCACCTTCGTTAAAACCCATACGTAACACTTATTGATCGAGGCGGCCTCCCTTTCTATGAGATAGAAGAGGTGTTCCCGATATTGAATAAATGGCTGTGTCACTCAGCGATTAAAAAGATGAAGGGGTGGTTGACAGGAGACTGTGTAGCACTCAATGGTCATTAGCCTTGCCACCCTGATTTGATCGCCTCGTTTTCAGTTCTGTGATTGACCCTTGCGCTAACGCAGTAAGTTGATCTGCTATCTACTGTACTCTGGTAGTGGGATTAGCGATGTCAATGATGTGAGGAGCAATACATGAAAATCACCTTTCTGGGCGGCACGGAAACTGTTACTGGCTCGAAATACCTGGTTGAAACGGCCAGTACAAAAGTTCTGGTCGATTGCGGTTTGTATCAGGGTTACAAGTGGCTGCGAGAACGCAACTGGCAAACTTTGCCGCTGGATGTTGACCGACTTGACGCTATTTTGCTGACCCACGCCCACCTCGATCACTCCGGCTATATCCCTGTGTTGTACAACAGAGGGTTTCGGGGGCCGGTCTTTACCCACTATGCGACGCGTGATTTGTGCGAGATTTTATTACCCGATAGCGGTCATATCCAGGAAGAAGATGCACGCTACTATGGCAAGCACAAAATAAGTAAACACGCGCATCCTCTGCCTCTTTATGATCGCGCAACCGCAGAACGCTGTATGTCATTATTTTCGCCTCTGGCTTTTGAGGAGGTCTGCGAGGTTGGCGATATTACATTTCACCTACAAAGTGCAGGGCATATTCTCGGTGCCGCCAGTATCATCCTGGAAGCTGATGGTAAGCGTGTTGGCTTTTCTGGCGATGTCGGTCGTCCTGATGACCTCTTTATGCGTCCACCCCAGGCTTTGCCCGAGCTTGATTTATTGTTGCTCGAATCCACCTATGGCAATCGTCGCCATGACAAGCAAGACGCTTTTCAGCAGCTCGCCGATGTGGTGACGGCAACGGCCAAAAATGGCGGTGCATTATTGATCCCCAGTTTTGCAGTCGGCCGGGCACAGGCCGTGCAGTTTATGCTCACGACCTTGATGAAAGAAGGACGTGTTCCAGCCATGCCTATTTATCTCGACAGTCCTATGGCGATTAATGTTTCAAATATTTATTATCGCTACACTGAACTTCATCGGCTCAATCACCAGCAGTGTGATGCCATGTGTAATAGCATCAATTTCGTTAATCACGTTGAAGAATCGAAAGCACTGGCTGATATTCATTTCCCCCATATTATTATTGCCGGTAGTGGCATGGCCACTGGAGGTCGAATTCTCCATCACTTGAAATCGCGCCTGGCAGATCATCGCACAACGGTGCTTTTTACTGGCTATCAGGCAGGGGGAACTCGTGGTGCAAAAATGTTACAGGGTGTTGAGAGTGTCAAAATTCACGGCCAGTGGATACGTAATCGCGCACGTATAGAGGTTTTATCCGGTTTATCCGGGCATGGGGATTATCGAGATCTGAGTCGCTGGCTGGCCCAGTCTTCACTGGCGCCGGGCACGGCTATTCAATTGGTTCACGGCGACCCTGATGCACTGGACGGTATGTGCGATCATCTGCGTCGAACGACAAAGTTTGATGTCACGATTGCGGGTTACAGAAAAATACTGAGACTGTAAACCGAGGCACCTTTTTCTCAGTTGATCGTTCGTTTGGTGAGAGAATTTAAGAGGCTCGTTATTGCATTTTATTGATTGGGTAGATATCGACACTGCGTTTAAAGGGTTGCAATAACATGCGATGCAGGGCGAGATCATGTTCAGTGCGAAATGAGCTGATGCCGATACTCATTGCCTGGTGACCGGCTTCGGGCTGGGCGCAGTAGGTGCCAAACCAGCGATCCCAAATGGCGAGATTAAACCCGAAATTACTGTTGGTTTCTTGAGGAACGACAGAGTGGTGAACGCGGTGCATGTCAGGAGTCACGATGACGCGACGCAGCGAGTTATCAAAACCTAAGGGTAAGCGAGCATTGGCATGATTAAACATCGCCAGTGTATTAAGTAATACTTCGAATATTAATACTGCAACAGCGGGCGGCCCTAATGCCGCGATAACAATGAGCTTGATTAGCATTGAGAGAATAATTTCAATGGGATGGAAGCGGGCGCCGGTAGTGACATCAAAAGCCAGATCAGCGTGGTGCATGCGGTGTAAACGCCACAACACGGGTACGGCATGAAACATAACGTGCTGTAAATAAATAGCCAGATCGAGGCAAACAATAGCGAATAGAGAGCTAGACCATAGAGGTAGGTCAATTTGTTGTAATAGCCCCCAACCTGCGGTTTCGGTTGCTAGGGCCAGGCCGACAGCGGTGGTTGGCATGACAAAGCGCAACAGTAGCGTATTGAGGACCACAATGCCGAGATTGCCGGGCCAGCGTGAACGCCTTGTCACTTGTCCTGTACGTCGCGGTGCCAATACTTCCCAAATGGCCATAAAGGCAAAAATAGCAGCGAAAAAACCCAGGCGAATTGCCACCTCGTTACCGAGTAAAAGGTCGTTCATCGTTTTAGGTCCCTCATATATTAAGTTTCAATATATTAAGCCTTTATCTATCGATTTCGGTGCTCTATAGGCAGACTGTTGTCGCATTAGTGCTCGTGAGCGACCCCGGCACCTGCTGGAATACGAATGTCGTCAATCATGTCCTGGACCTGGGCTGGCGGTGGAGGGGTGAAGCGACTAACAACCACTGTCACGATGACGTTCAATATCGCACCAAGAGAGCCAATACCGGTTGGCGAGATCCCCAAAAACCAGTGATCGGCATTATTGATTTCAGGCGCAATAAAACTAAAGTAAATGATATAAGCCAGCGTGCTACATAAACCTACCAGCATGCCCGCAACCGCTCCCGAGCGATTAATGCGCTTGGAAAATATGCCCATCACAATGGGGGGAAAGAGTGAAGCCGCTGCCATGCCAAAGGCGAAGGCGACCACTTGAGCGACAAAGGCCGGAGGATTAATGCCAAACCATCCAGCAATAAGAATAGCAACAACGGCAGCGAGCCTGGCGAAGAGCAGTTCTTTTTTGTCGCTGATGTCGGGCATAAAAGTACGTTTCATTAAGTCGTGAGCGACAGAGCTGGAAATCACGAGTAATAAACCTGCTGCGGTGGATAGAGCAGCGGCGACCGCACCGGCGGCAATGAGGGCAATGACCCAGTTGGGCAGCTGGGCAATTTCCGGGTTGGCCATTACCATAATGTCCCGGTCGACATACATTTCATTGCTATTGTTGGTCAATTCGTTGCTAATGACTCGCTCGCCATAGTCGCCCCGTGCTTCGGTAAAAACAGGCTTGGTCGGAATAAAAGCATGACCTGGACGATACTGCATGATGCCGTCATTATTTTTGTCTTTCCAGGCAATGAGACCGGTATTCTCCCATTTTTCAACCCATGCGGGGGCTTCACTGTAAGCCACTTCGTGAACACTTTCGGTAAGGTTTAAGCGTGAAAATGCGGCGACGGCGGGTATGGTGGTGTACATAATACAGATGAAGGCCAGCGCATAACCTGCCGACTTGCGCGCATCGGATACCTTGGGCACAGTAAAAAATCGCACGATAACGTGGGGTAACCCGGCGGTGCCAATCATTAATGCGGCGATAATGGCCAGTGAGTCAATGGTACTGCGTGTGCCTACTGTGTAGGTGTTAAAACCTAACTCGGTGGTCACCTGGTCGAGCTTTTGCAACACACTAAGACCCGAGCCGTCATTGAGCTTGTCGCCGAGACCAAGCTGGGGTATGGGGTTGTCGGTCCACATAATCGACATAAAAATAGCTGGCACCATAAAGGCAAAAATGAGTACGCAGTATTGTGCGACCTGGGTATAGGTAATACCTTTCATGCCTCCAAGCACCGCGTAACAAAAAACAATGGCCATGCCAATCACGACACCGGTGTTAATGTCGACTTCCAAAAAGCGCGAAAAAACGATGCCGACGCCGCGCATTTGTCCAGCAATATAGGTAAAAGAAATAAAGATTAAACAGATAACGGCGACCACTCGAGCAAGTTTCGAGTAGTAGCGATCACCAATAAATTCGGGCACTGTAAAACGGCCAAACTTGCGCAAATAGGGCGCTAATAGCAGGGCGAGAAGCACATAGCCACCGGTCCAGCCCACCAGATAAACGGCACCGTCGCGTCCGTTAAAGGCGAGTATGCCAGCCACGGATAAAAACGATGCGGCGCTCATCCAGTCGGCTGCGGTTGCCATACCGTTAACAACAGGGTGAACACCCCCACCGGCGACATAAAAGTCTTTAGTGGAGCCCACCCGCGACCAAATGGCAATGCCGATATAGAGCGCAAAGGAGAGACCGACGAAAATAAAACTCAGTATTTGTGCGCTCATGGCTGTGCGCCCGTACCGGTCTGGTTGGTCGGATGATTGTCGATGCTACCTTCGTCGTCATCGACACCGTGGGCGCGTTCAATTTTTTTCATCCAAATATGGTAAATAAAAATAATAGCTACGAAGCAGAGCATAGTGCCCTGCTGGGTGAACCAGAAGCCGAGGGGGAAACCGCCAAGATTGAATTGGTCCAGCCAGTCACTAAAGAGTACGCCACAACCAAAAGAGACCAAAGCCCAGAGGCTGAGTAGAACCGTCAGTACTTTAACGTTGGCTCGCCAGTAGGATTGTACATTGACTTCGCTAAGGGTTTCCTTATCGTGGTGGGAGTGGGGTGGTAGGTTTTCTGCGTCGTCGTGGTGGTAAACTCTACTACCGTCTTTCGGCTGACCTTTGCTATTGGTACTATGATTCATTGTGTCCTCTGATGGGCGTTATTATTTTATTATGCAAGGCTGTCAAGATGCCGTGTCGGTGTCAACCGAAAGCATTGTGTGTCCGTTACTAAATAAACAAAGTCAAAGCAGGCTACCCGGATCTTCGCTGAACCGGATAGGGGTGGTTCAATTATAAACAATGGGCTTGGTCGGTACAGGAGAAACCGCATTATTAACGCTCCACTCTGGAGTTGTAATAATAACCCCAGGTTTTTATAGTGCAGCCCGTTACTAAACGTTGCTACTTCATTGAGCCAGCATTGTCTGAGTTATTTTAGATTTGAGTTATTTTAGGTTGTGATTACGGAGCTATGTATGAATAAAGTACTGATGATATCCCTTGCCATTGTGCTGGGTGGCTGTATGTCGACAGACCCTTATACCGGTGAGCAAAAAACCAGTAATACGGCAAAAGGTGCCGGTGTTGGCGCTATAACGGGTGCACTAGTGGGTATGGCTGTGTCCAGCAAATCGGATCGCGAGAAAGGCGCCCTCATTGGCGCGGCAAGTGGCGCGGCAATTGGTGGCGGTGTCGGCTTTAGAATGGACAAGCAGGAGGCGGCACTGCGTGCCAAGCTTGAGGGCACAGGTGTTCGCGTTATCCGTGAAGGCGATAACATTCGATTGATAATGCCGGGGCATTTAACGTTTGACGTCGATCGCTACGATGTGAGATCTCAGTTTTACGGTACTCTTGAATCGGTGGCTCTGGTGTTAAAGGAATTCACTAAGACGAATATTCGTATTGGCGGGCATACTGACTCCACGGGAAGCGACAGTTATAACCAAACCCTTTCCGAGCGTAGAGCGAACAGTGTCGGTCAATTTTTGATTGCCCAGGGTGTAGCGGCTGGCCGCATTTCTACCACAGGCTATGGCAAGCGTTACCCTATTGCCAGTAATGATGATGCTGTTGGGCGAGAAGCTAACCGTCGCGTTGAACTGGAGTTAGTGTCATTTTAAAGATTTAGTTTGCAAGCGATTGCTAGAGAAGCTCCCAGACCTTGCGCGTCGTATTAAAGTTTGAAGCTGTCTATCAGGTAGAGGCGGAGACCCTGGCAAAGTCTCTGCGAATACCCTTAGTCGCGTATGATCAGGCTCCGACATCAGATATAGACTTCGAGCTGATATTGGATCACGCGGGGCTTTCGCTGCGTCAACAGTCGCTTGAAAGAGACGCGACGCAGCCAGGAAAACGTAAAAACAAAACGGATAATAAAAACAAAGCAGATATTCGTTGCGATTTTATCAGTGGTGAACTGCGCCATCGCCGTCTTTATGGCGGTGGTAAAAATCAGATGATCCTCAAGGCAACGGGGCTCAACAAACACAAACCATCAATAATGGATTTAACCGCGGGACTGGGTCGCGACAGTTTTGTCTTGGCGACTGCCGGAGCACGAGTGACCATGTTTGAACGCCAGCCGATTGTAGCGGCTTTGCTTGTCGATGGTTTGCAACGCTTGCATACCGCCGGTGATGAACAGGAGGTAACGATTGCTGAGCGTCTCACTTTGCATGAGGGAGATAGTCTAAATTGTCTGGCTGCACTCGCCGAGTCTGAGGCACCAGATGTGATTTATCTCGACCCTATGTTTCCTGAGCGGGATAAAGCAGCGAAGGTCAAAAAAGCCATGGCTTTTTTCCATCATTTGGTGGGGGCAGACGATGATGCCGCTGCCTTGCTGCCCTTGGCGCTAGCAACGGCACGCTATCGGGTAGTGGTTAAGCGGCCTCGTCATGCGCCGCCCTTGGCAGGTTTAATACCGGGACTGTGTTTTGAGGGAAAGTCGACACGCTTCGATGTCTATCCCCTAAAAAAAATGACCTAAAGAAAAGACCCTCGTAGCATAGGCTATCTTTTTAGCCTGTGTTGGAGGGTGCTGCCGTTGCTATTGGGGGCTTAGTGCGTAGCGCTAAAGTGCTCCCTGCGGTAATCAGAGCCAGGCCAATCAAGGCTGGAAGCGTCCACTGATAATCTTCAAAGACGGTGGAAATTAACAGCGCAACGATGGGAAAAATCAAGAAGGTATAACCGCCTTTATCAGGGCCGATAAGCTCGAGCAAGCGTAGATAAAAAACAAAACCTAAGGCTGTACCAAAAACGGCTAGATACATAAGTGCGAGAGAATATTGTACTGTGAATTCATAATCGAAGGTTTTTCCGCTAAACAGAGCGACAAGAAATAATAGGCAGCAGCCGTAGAACATACCCCAGGCGTTGTATTGCACGACTGGTAACTGCCGTCGCGTGCTCATCCAGGTTGCTGTAATACTGCCTAAAGAAGCCAGCAAAGTCGCTAGCAAAGCTAACAATAAACCGCGAACACTATCGTTAGCAAATGAAATGCTGGTCAGTTCTGTCGAGAAAACCAGGCCGATGCCGGCGACACCAATCAGTGCGCCCAGTAAGGCAGGGAGGCTGGTTTTATTGCCGAGGATAAGGCGTGCAGTAAAAATATTAATAAATACAATGGTGGAAAAAACAACGGCCACCAGGCCGCTGGTGAGGATGCTCGTGGCCTGGTAGACCAGATAATAATTGCTAGAAAAGAGGAAGAAGCCAAGTAATAGAAAACTGAAATGATCACGTAGAGGGAAATTGAGGGAAAGCTTTTTCCCGCGACACCAGGCAAACATGACTAACGCGGCAATGGCGTTGCGATAAAAGGCCGAAACACTGGGGTCGACTACACCGAGATGAAGTTTGACTGCGATCCAAGTGGAACCCCAAATTAATACGGTGGCACTAAATAATAGAAATACCTGCAAAGCTTGGCCCACTTCTTATTGTGATCACACATTTTGTTATAGGGAGTAAAGAATTAACAGAGTAGTTTGTGTAAAATACCCTGATAAATATTACTAAGTTTGTCAAGATCACTGGCAGCTATTTGTTCATCGACTTTGTGAATCGTAGCGTTGAGAGTACCGAGTTCAATCACTTGAGTGCCGAGTTTGGCGATAAAGCGGCCATCGGAAGTGCCGCCGCTGGTCGACAGTTCTGTGTCAAGGCCGGTTTCTTTTTTAATGCTGTCGACGACGGCTGAAACGAGATCCCCGGGTTCAGTAATAAAAGGCTCGCCGCTTAAATTCCACTCAATGTCATAACTCAGTTCGTGGTTTTTGAGAATGTCTTCAACCCGTGCCTGTAGTTGTGGGGCAGTGACCTGGGTGGAAAAACGAAAATTAAAAACGACGGTGACCTCCCCGGGGATCACATTGGTCGCACCAGTACCGCCATTAATATTCGATACCTGGAAGCTGGTGGCCGGGAAAAAATCATTCCCTTCGTCCCACTGTTGTGCCATTAACTCGGCAAGGGCGGGCGCGGCGCGGTGAATGGGGTTGTCAGCCATATGGGGGTAGGCGATATGGCCTTGTGTGCCCTTAATAACAAGCGTGCCATTGAGGGAGCCCCGACGGCCATTTTTTACCATGTCTCCAAGTTGTTGGTGGCTGGAGGGTTCACCGATGACACACCAGTCGGGAATTTTATTCTGATCTTGTAACCACTCGACAACTTTAACGGTGCCGTTAACGGCGGGGCCTTCCTCATCACTGGTGATCAGAAACGCAATGCGGCCAGCGTGATTGGGTTGTTGCTCAACAAAACGCTCGCAGGCGGTAACCATTGCCGCTAACGCTCCTTTCATATCGGCAGCACCTCGACCGTATAAAATATCGTCGGCAATGACGGGTTCAAAGGGGGGGTGTTGCCAATCGTCGAGTTTTCCTGTTGGCACGACATCGGTGTGCCCGGCAAAACACAGTACCGGGCCAGATTCACCTTTGACCGCCCAAAAGTTATCGACATCAGCAAAGGGTAGACGCTGGATAGTAAAACCGAGGGCCTGCAGGCGATCAATCATCACCTCCTGGCAACCACCGTCGAGTGGCGTTACGGAAGGCCTGCTGATAAGTTCGCAGGCCAGCTGCAAGGTGGTGGATACGGTCTCGTTTTTTTGTGTCATATTTTTGCTTTCGTTAAGGACGATATTGCTCGGCGATCTAATCCGCTGGGAGCCTCTCAATTAAGGGAGCCTTTTTCTTCACTATGGGCACGCTTCTGGTGGTGAAATCTACTGTGTCCAGATTGAATCAGAAGCTCTGTCGATTTATTGCACGTTTAGCCGATCACTATGACGGGTCGGCTAAACTATCGTCGTTCGACGATTAGTTATGGGCGTGTAAGGCCTCGTTGAGCTCAACGGCGGTCTGGTTGGTCAAACACTCAATGGCACCACTCACGGAATTGCGACGGAATAACAAATCCGACTTGCCGGCTAATTCTCGTGCTTTGGTTTCACCAGCGGCTTGTTGGTTGTCATCGAGCATAAGGACTTTTGTGCCAGCGGTAATATAAAGCCCAGCTTCCACAATGCAGCGATCGCCGAGGGGAATGCCGATGCCGGCATTGGCACCTAGCAGGCATTCTTTACCGACAGAAATGATGATGTTCCCGCCACCAGACAAGGTGCCCATGGTTGAGCTGCTACCGCCAAGATCAGAACCGGCACCGACAAAAACGCCAGCAGAAATACGGCCTTCGATCATATTCGGCCCTTCCGCTCCTGCGTTAAAGTTGACGAAGCCCTCATGCATAACTGTTGTGCCTTCACCAATATAGGCCCCGAGTCGCACGCGACGAGTGTCGGCAATGCGAACACCCGTGGGCACAACGTAGTCTGTCATTTTGGGGAATTTATCGACGCTGTCGATGCTAAGGTTTTGACCCTTGATTCGAGCCTCTACCTGTCGCGCGGGGAGTTCGGCGAGGTCAATAGCGCCTTCGTTAGTCCAGGCGACATTAGGCAGGGAGCCAAAAATACCACTGAGATTAATGTCGTGGGGCCTGACCAGACGATGGGAAATCAATTGTAGTTTCAAATAGGCTTCGGGCACTGAAGCAGGCTCGTCATCGTTGGCCAAAATGGTTGCCACGCAGGGCCGAGAACTGTTCAGCAGTGAACGTACAGCAGCTGCCTGGGCATTTTGCTGTTGTTTGTCCAGTGCATCGGCTAGGCTTTTTAGCTTGCTGTCATCGAGGCTAATGACAGTATTGCCTTCACTGTAACCGAGCGCATCGCTCAGCGCAGTGGTGATAGCAGCGTCGGGATTTAGCAGGGGGGCAGGGTAGAAAACTTCGAGCCATTCAGCGTTTCGATTGTGCGTGCCGACGCCGATGCCGATGCTGTAGAGTTTGGTCATTCGTTATACCTCTTTTGTAACTTGGTCGAGTTGTTTGGAGTCATTGTTGGGTTTGGTTGCTCACTGAAAAATGGCGTGGTAGGTATCGGCTTTAAAACCGACATGCACCGCACCGTCGTACTCGAGCACGGGGCGTTTGATCAGTGTTGGCAGTTCGACAAGTAAGGCCTTAGCGCTGTCTGCGTCAAGATTTTCTCGTCGTGAGGGGTCGATTGTTTTCCAGCTGGTGCTGCGCTTGTTGAGTACGACTTCCCAGCCGAGGGCATCTATCCATCTGGCGACCTGCTCCTGGGTTAAACCATCGCTGCGAAGGTCGTGAAAGGTGAAGGCGATATCGTGCGCCTCAAGCCAGCGCCGCGCCTTTCTGACGGTGTCACAATTTTTAATGCCAAAAAGTACAGTCACAATTTTCATCCCTCCGTCGTTATTTAAAAAGACATACTGAAAAACGCTGGCTAGGATAGCAAAAGCGACTCTCGAGCACATTCTGTTTATCGTTAGTTGTCGTCACTCATAAAGTTTAGGCTTTTTGAGTGACGACAGCTTTTTTTCGTCGCGGGTAGCAGGTAGTGCAAATTTCACACACGGTGCCATCGCAGCCACGAGCGGTACAGTATTCGCGACCGTAGTAAATAATTTGCAGGTGGAGAGCGTTCCAGCTTTCTTTTGGAAATAGTCGTTTTAAATCTTTTTCAGTTTGCACGACATTTTTACCGCTGGTGAGCCCCCAGCGTTGCGCCAGCCGATGAATATGGGTGTCAACAGGGAAAGCGGGGTGGCCAAAGCCCTGTGACATGACGACACTGGCTGTTTTGTGGCCGACACCGGGCAGGGTTTCTAGTGCCTCCATGTCTTCGGGCACCTCGCCGTCATACTGGTCCACCAGAATCTGCGAGAGTTCGGCAATCGCTTTAGATTTGCGAGGGGAAAGACCACAGGGGCGAATAATGCCAAGGATCGTGTCGACGGGGACATGACACATATCGGCCGCATTATCGGCCAGCGCAAATAATGCGGGCGTTACCGTATTGACACGAGCATCGGTGCATTGGGCGGAGAGCAGTACGGCGACGAGCAAGGTGTAATGATTGCTGTGGTCGAGGGGAATGGGCTGGCTTGGGTAGAGCCGTGACAGAGTGGCACGAATATAATCGGCCCTTTCTTGCTTTAGCACCTAGAGAGTCTCTATATATTTTTTGATACGTTGTGCGGCCTCTTTACACTGAGCCAGTGGTGCAACCAGTGCCATGCGAATACGTTGCTCCCCAGGGTTGCCTGTTACGGTATCCCGCGCCAGATAGCGTCCCGGTACGACGGCGACGTTTTGTGTGGCGAGTAGCTCACGGGTAAACGTGTCATCACGAATAGGGGTTTCTGGCCATAGGTAGAAGCCAGCATCGGGCTGATTAAATGTCATTACCGGGTCGAGAATATCCGTGACGGCGCTAAATTTTTCACGGTACTGACGGCGATTGTCGAGCACGTGTTCTTCATCATTCCAGGCGGTTACGCTGGCCCACTGGTGTTGTAGGGGCATGGCGCATCCGTGGTAGGTACGATAGAGCAAAAACTGTTGAAGGATGTCGGCGTCACCTGCGACAAAGCCTGAGCGCAGACCGGGCAGGTTGGAACGCTTTGACAGGCTATGAAACACCATGCAGCGTTTAAAATCGTGCCTGCCCAATTCCGCGCAGGCCTGCAATAGACCAGGGGGTGGCAGGTCTTCACTGGCGTAAATTTCTGAGTAACATTCGTCACTGGCGATGACAAAATCATGGCGATCAGCCAAGGAGATCAGTTCTTTAAGGGTATCGAGTTTCAACACGGAGCCGGTGGGATTTCCCGGAGAGCAAAGATAAACCAGCTGGCAGCGTTGCCAGTCAGCATCACTGAGACTGGAGAAATCCGGTGCAAAGTTATTCTCTTTTGTACAGTTGATAAACACTGGTTCGGCGCCGGCGAGTAGAGCCGCACCTTCATAAATTTGGTAGAAGGGGTTAGGCATGACCACAGAAGGGTTTTTATTGGGGTCAATCACCGCCTGAGCAAAGGCGAATAGTGCCTCGCGGGTGCCGTTGACGGGCAAGATATGTCGTTCGGGGTCGGGTATTGCCGACAGTTTAAAACGACGGGCCAGCCACGCGGCAATGGCCTGTCGTAGTTCGGGGATACCCTTAGTGCCTGGGTAAACCGATAGGCCACTGTTCTGTGCCAGGCCGTCGATCTGTTGAACTAATGTGTCGATGACCAATTGTGGCGCGCCGTGTTTGGGTTCGCCAACGGAGAGGCTGATGGCTGGCAGTGTCTGGGGGACCGCTGTGTCGGCGAGTAGGCCTTTTAGTTTTTCAAAAGGGTAGGGCTGTAGGCGATTTAATTCGGGATTCATGGCTCTCTATCTGGGCAGCCCACTGTTTAAAATAACCAGGGGCAGTATCTTTGAATGGACGCATTAATGGCGTGATTGCAATAACTCGACGCTGTTGCCCGGGCTTTCATCTTCCAGGTTCCGCGTGTCCAGTTCTCTGCATATGGTCTCTTCTATCTCACGGCATAAATCAAGGTCTGTAATAGCTTCATTGTTTTCACCGGTGAGATAAAAAACATCTTCTACACGTTCTCCAAGGGTCGCAATTTTAGCGCTATGTAAGTGTAGTTTGAAGCGCATAAATATCTGCCCGAGCTGAGCCAGCAAACCGGGGCGATCGGGAGTAATGACCTCGAGATACGTTGTCCGAGAGTCATGATCATGATCAATATGAGCGGAGGTGCCAATGGTCAGTTGTTTAAGTTGCCGCGGTGTATGCCGCTTGACTTCAATATCATTTTTGTCATTGGCCAGTAGCGCTGCGCTTATTTTACGGATTACTTTGGCGACTTTGTTGCGGCGATGGGCAAAGGGGTGGCCCTGATCATCGAGCACATAAAAAATATCGTAGGTGTGATTATCTTTGCCAGTGTAGAGCCGGGCATCGTGAATATCCAGGCGCAGTGTGTCGAGGGTGGCGGCCGTAATTGGGAAGACATTGGTAAGACCCTTGGTGTAAATAAATATGCGAGTCACGCTGTTGTCTTCCACGCCGACGTCTTCAATCAAAATGACTGGCAAACTGGGATCTTCAGCAGTCAACACGGCTTTGACACCACGGGCAATGACACTGGCGCTTTCGCGTAAAAACAGTTCGTTGTCCATATCACGCCATAGCGCCGTGCTTTGTTCTTCTGGAATACCTTCTTTTTTGAGCAGAGCGAGGGTGTCGTTGTGCGTGTTTTCAATCCATTTATTTTTGTTAACTGGGTTTTCCAGACCTCGTCGTAGGGCATCGCGCGTTTGAAAATAGAGCTGGCGCATTAATGAGCCCTTCCAGTTATTCCACAGGGTTGGGTTGGTGGCATCCATATCGGCGATAGTTAATATAAACAAATGGTCGAGGTGAATTTGATCGCCCACTAATAGAGCAAACTTATGGATAACATCGGGATCTGAGATGTCTTCGCGCTGGGAAATGCTCGACATTAGCAGATGGCTTTCGACGAGCCAGCCGACGAGTTGTGTTTCCTGTTCGGAAAAACCATGGCGTCGGGTGAAATCAATGGCATCGACCGCGCCTAATTTTGAGTGGTCGCCGCCCCGTCCTTTGGCAATATCGTGGTAAAGCCCGGCGATAAGAAGTAACTCGGGTTTCGACAGGTTTTTCTGTATATGAGAGGCAACCGGGAATTTCTCTTCCTCTTTAGCGTTCCCGAGCCGGCGAATGTTGCGAATCAGCTGAATGGTGTGGGCGTCGACCGGGTAAATATGGAAAAGGTCGTGTTGCATTAAACCGATGATGCGATCGAACTCGGGGAGGTATTTGCCAAGAACACCGTAGCGGACCATGCGCTGAAGCTGTGTGGTGAGCTGCCCATCACAACGGAACAGGCGCATAAACAACTCGCGATTAGCCGGGTTGTTACGGAAAGTGTCGTCGATTTGATGACGATATTGGCGAATTTGGCGGATGGTCGTCGAACGCACCCCATGTATAGAAGCGTCTTCACCCAGCAAAACGAAAATTTCCAGTAAAGCTGAAGGGTGGTCAAGAAAAACCGTATCGTTAACGACCTCAATATAGTCATCACGTACCTGGAAGCGTGAATTAATTACGCGTACGGTGTTTTTCTTTTGATTTTTATTGATAACCTCATCCAAATACTGGAGGAGCATGTCATTCTGTTCCCGCATAGCCAGTACCATGCGGTAGTAGCGTTGCATAAACTGTTCGACCGCAAGCCGTTCTTTCGTGTCTACATAACCGAACATTTGTGCCAGCTTGCGCTGAGAGTCAAAGAGCAAGCGTTCTTCGGGACGCCCTGCAATGAGGTGCAAGCCATAGCGCACCCGCCATAAAAAAGCCTGGCCTCTACGCAGTAATTCGTATTCCTCGGCAGCAAGAAACGGGGTGTTGGCCAACTCGACTAGACTGCGTTTGTGGAAGTATCGTTTGGCAACCCAGCCAATGTTTTGGATATCTCTCAAGCCGCCAGGGGCTTCTTTAATATTGGGCTCCAGGTTGTACTCGGTATTTCCGTGCTTTTCGTAGCGTTCGTTTTGTTCGTCGTATTTAGCACGAAAAAATTTGTCAATTGGCCAGATCTTATTGGGTCCCGTGCGTTCCTCCATCTTCAGGCGTAGTTCGATATTGCCAGCCAGCGTACGAGACTCCATGAGATTAGTCGCAACAGTGATATCGGCTTTCGCCTCTTCAACACAGTGGGACAGGGAGCGTACACTGTGTCCGATGTTGAGTTGAATGTCCCAGAGAAAAGTCAGGAAGCCTTCGATACTGTCTTTATAGGGTTTGTGGTTTTTATGCTGGCTTAACAAAAGCAGGTCGATGTCGGAGTGGGGATGCAATTCGCCACGACCATAACCACCTACTGCGAGCAGGCTAATGTCTTTGTCCCACTGGAAGCGCTGCCAGGCGTGTAACAGAATGCGGTCAATAAAAGCAGCGCGTTCATGCACCAGGGTTTCGGTGTCTTCGCCCTGTTCAAAGCGATTGTTGAGAAAGGTGTCTGCAGCGCGGATAGCATCGCGAAATACGGTTTGCGGATCACCTGTGCTGAGGTTGGCGAGAAAACGCTTCTCGTCAAAAAACAAGGGTATGGGCAGGGCTTCGATGGCTAGATTCATGGCTTGTGGTTGGTACGCCTGTTGTCGTGTTTCTAGAAGGTGGTACGAGTCTTGATAAGACCGGAAGACTGAAACTCGAGCTTTTTTAAAATAGCATCGTTGTAAGGTGGTAATCTATAATAAATTATCCGTTAAAAAGACTCTCCGGGGCGAGCCGTCAGTACATCGACGCCAGTTGCTGTAACTAACAGGGTGTGTTCCCATTGTGCCGAAAGGCGACCATCGCGGGTTTCAACCGTCCAGCCATCGGGCTTTAATTTGGTGTGTTGTTTGCCGGCATTGACCATGGGTTCGATGGTGAACGTCATGCCTTCTTCAAGCACCAGTCCGGTGCCCGGCTTACCGTAGTGCAGCACCTGGGGCTCTTCGTGGAACTCACTGCCAATACCATGGCCACAATACTCACGAACCACGGAGTAATGCATACCCTCGGCATGTTTTTGTACCACGTGGCCAATATCCCCCAGACGGTTCCCGGGTTTGACTTGTTCTATGCCTAAGTACAGGCACTCCTGAGCAACCTTGATGAGTCGGTCTGCGTGGCTGGGTGTTTTGCCAATGCCGAACATCATGCTGGTATCACCAAAATAACCGTCTTTAATTACAGTAATGTCAAGATTGACGATGTCGCCATTTTTCAGCACTTTATTTGCTGAAGGGATGCCGTGACAAATGACCTGGTTCACCGAGGTGCAGATCGACTTTGGAAAACCCCGATAGTTTAGACAAGCGGGAATGGCTTGCTGAACATCGACGATAAAGTCATGACAAATAGTGTCGAGTTCAAGCGTGCTAATGCCGGCCTGTACATGGGGGGCAATCATCTCCAGAACATCGGCGGCTAGTTTGCCGGCAATACGCATTTTTTCGATTTCTTCAGGTGTCTTAATGGTAACGGGCATCGGCTCAGGCAGTGGCAGTGAATTAAGCGTCCTATTGTAACCAATTTTGTCGGGCTTGATGTGAGATTACATGTGAGGAAGAACTTTATTTATGAGATGGCGGGTTTCGTGGCTAGGCTACTGCTGTAAGAGATGCTTGTAAGGAGGCCATAAATTGCCGCCAGTTCTTCTAATAGCCCTTTGATTGTGGTATAAAGCGCGCCCCGATGGAATGGCTGTCGGGGTTAACTTTAACGACTCACACTTACCGACACATTGGCTTGGGTGCCTGTTTTTTTTCAAGCGGGTTAGACAATGGGGTGGTGGAGGCTTAACCCAACAGGAAACTTAAATTATGACTATGGTTAGTATGCGCGATATGCTCCAGGCTGGTGTCCATTTTGGTCACCAGACACGTTACTGGAATCCGAAAATGAATCAATACATTTTCGGTGCTCGAAATAAAATTCACGTCATCAACTTAGAGCACACTGTGCCGGCATTTAATGATGCTCTCGAGCAAGTTCGTCAGCTCAGCGCCAGTGGCAACAAAGTTCTCTTCGTCGGCACCAAGCGTGCTGCCCAAAAAGCCGTTCAAGAAGAAGCAGAGCGCGCGGGCATGCCTTATGTTTGTCATCGTTGGTTAGGCGGCATGCTGACAAACTATAAAACGATTCGTGCCTCTATCAAACGCTATCGTGATCTTGAAGCACAGAGTACTGACGGTACTTTCGAAAAGCTGACTAAGAAAGAAGGTCTAATGCGTCTGCGTTTGAAAGAGAAGCTCGAGCGCTCCATTGGCGGTATAAAAGATATGGGTGGCCTGCCCGATGCCCTGTTTGTGATTGATGTGGATCATGAGCGTATCGCCGTGCAGGAGGCCAACAAGTTGGGTATCCCCGTTATAGGTATCGTTGATACTAACAGCAACCCCGATGGCGTTGATGTGGTTATTCCTGCCAATGACGATGCGATCCGTGCCGTTAAGCTTTATGCCATGGCAATGGCTGATGCCGTGCTCGAAGGTAAAGCTGGTGGCGTTGTTACTTCTGAAAAAGACGAGTTTGTAGAAGTCACTGAAGCTCAAGCTGATGCTGCTACAGAGACGGCTGAAGCGGTGGAACCTGGATCTTCAGAGACAGAAGAATCCACGACAGCGACTGAGGCTTAAGTCTTTTAAGGCCAGCTGATTTTCAGTTGGTCTACGATAAATGAAAGGGGGCACGGCCCCCTTTTTTACCAACTATTCACACTAGGCTTTAATTGGCTTGATGTCGATGAAAGCAGAGTTTATTGAGAGGATTTCCCATGGCAGCGATTTCTGCTTCTCAGGTTAAAGAATTACGTGATCGAACTGGTCTTGGCATGATGGAGTGCAAAAAAGCACTGGCTGCAGCCGAGGGCAATATAGACACGGCGATTGAGAATTTACGCAAATCCAGTGGTATGAAAGCGGCTAAAAAAGCGGGGCGCACAGCGGCTGACGGTGTTGTTGCTGTGAAGGTTGCCGACGATGCTTCATTTGGCGTGCTGGTTGAAGTGAATTCTGAAACGGACTTCGTCACCAAAGATGAAGGCTTTAAGGCTTTTGTTGGCGCAGTTGTCGACAAAGCGTTTGCCGACAAACAGCGTGATGTAGAGACGCTTGCCGCTGACATGGAAGATGCTCGCCAGGGGCTGGTGCAAAAATGTGGTGAGAATGTCAACGTGCGTCGTGTGCAAGTCGCTGAAGCGCCCGTTGTGGGTGCTTATGTGCACAGCAATAATCGTATTGGTGTGCTGGTGACGTTGGAAGGTGGTAGTACTGAGCTTGCCAAGGATGTGGCTATGCACGTTGCTGCGGTTAACCCTCAGGTTGCTACGCCCGATGACATGCCCGCTGATGTGATTGCCAAAGAAAAAGAAATTTATGTTTCCCAGGCTATTGAGAGTGGTAAACCCCCTGAAATTGCTGAAAAAATGGTCGTTGGCCGTTTGAAAAAGTTTCTCTCGGAGAGCAGTCTGGTTGAGCAACCTTTCGTGCGGGATCCTGATATTAAAGTGGGCAAGATGTTGGCTGATGCGGGTGCCAGTATTAAAGGCTTCACCCGTTATGAAGTTGGAGAGGGGATAGATGTCGAGGAAGTTGACTTTGCCGCTGAAGTGGCTGCACAGGTTAGCGCTACTCAATAGCTGACCTGCCACGGGCTGCTTAATCGTGCCGGTGGTGTCAGTAAAATAATGAAAATACTACAGTGGTGCCCTGATTTAATGTGATGGCTTAGTGCTGATACGCTGATGCCCAAGGAGAATCGCCAATGAACAACCCAAGTGCAGACAAGAAGTACAAACGCATTCTCCTCAAGCTCAGCGGAGAAGAGCTAATGGGCGATGGCGATTTTGGTATTGATCCTAAGGTATTAAATCGTATGGCTTTGGAGATCGGCCAGTTAGTGGGCATCGGTGTACAGGTTGGTCTGGTAATCGGTGGTGGTAATTTGTTTCGTGGCGCGGCACTCAGCGCAGCAGGCATGGAGCGAGTTACGGGTGATCATATGGGCATGTTGGCTACCGTCATGAACGCCCTGGCCATGCGCGATGCGCTCGATCGCAACAATATCTCGGCCCGGGTGATGTCGGCCATTCCTATGAGTGGTGTGGTCGAGCACTATAATCGACGTCGTGCTTTGCAATATCTGTCGTCCGGGGAGGTGGTCATCTTTAGTGCTGGCACTGGCAACCCGCTCTTTACGACAGATTCGGCAGCTTGCCTGCGTGGCATCGAAATCGATGCTGAGGTCGTATTGAAGGCAACGAAAGTGGATGGTGTTTATTCAGCGGACCCGATGAAAGTACCCGATGCAACGCTTTATACGCGTTTGAGTTACGATGAGGTGCTGGATAAAAAGCTGGAAGTGATGGATCTTACGGCCATCTGCCTCTGTCGCGAACATGATATGCCAGTGCGGGTTTTTAGAATGGCCAAACCCGGTGCGCTTTTGAGTGTTGTGGTGGGTGATGAAGAGGGAACATTGATCGAGGAATCGTGACCCCGGCAGTTTATTTTAAGCAGGTCTACTGCAAAGGATGAGTTGTAAAGAGACCAATTACGCGAGAACTGATGATGATTAATGAATTAAAAGAAGATGCCAGGCAACGCATGGATAAAACCGTTGAGGCACTAGGGCATGCCTTGAATAAGGTGCGCACCGGTCGTGCTCACCCGAGTATTCTTGAGGGTGTAAGGGTGTCTTACTATGGCAGTGAGACCCCACTTAGTCAGGTGGCAAATATCTCTGTAGCCGATGCCCGTACATTGACCGTGACACCCTGGGAAAAAAATATTGTCCAGGATGTTGAGCGTGCCATTATCAATTCTGATCTCGGCCTCAACCCTTCCAGCGCTGGAGAGGTGATTCGTATTCCCATGCCCGCGCTCACTGAGGAGACGCGTAAGGGCTTTATCCGACAGGCTCGAAAAGAAGTCGAAAACTCCCGCGTTTCAGCGCGTAATATCCGTCGTGACGTACTGAGTGACATTAAAGACTTGTTAAAAGAGAAGGATATTTCGGAGGATGAAGAACGCCGAGCTCAAGACGACGTGCAGAAAATAACCGATAGCTACATCCAGAAAATGGATGATATGCTCGCTGCAAAAGAAAAAGATTTGATGGAGATTTAATAAATGGCTGAACGCCGACACAAATGATCTAGAGTCATATTAGAAAGCCGTAAATCCAGAATAAAAAGCTCAGGAAAACCCAGGAAAAAATATGGCAGAAGTTTTGGGTGGCGATAGTGCCCAGCCTCTTAGACATGTCGCCGTGATCATGGATGGCAATAATCGATGGGCGAGAGCACGAGGTTTAGCTGGTCATGAAGGTCATAGGGCTGGCGTAGAGCGCGTGCGCGATATGATAGAAAGCTGTCAACGTTACCATGTAGAAGTGGTCACCTTGTTTGCTTTTAGTAGCGAGAATTGGCAACGACCGGCGCTTGAAGTCAGCGCTTTGATGAAATTGTTTTCTACCTATATTAAGAAAGAAGCTAAAGTCCTTCATGAGCGTGGCATTCGCTTACAAGTGATCGGCGAACGCGGGCGTTTTAGTTCACGGTTGAAAAAGCGTATTGCCGATGCCGAGTTATTAACTGCCGGTAACACTGCGATGACTTTAGTGCTGGCTGTGGACTATGGCGGTCGCCAGGATATCGTTGTTGCCAGTCAAAAATTGGCACAACAGGCTGTCGATGGCTCGCTAGCGGTGACTGATATCGATGAAGACTTGTTTGAAAAAAACCTTTCCCTGGCCGACCTTCCGCCACCTGATTTGTGTATAAGAACGGCGGGGGAGCAAAGAATCAGTAATTTTTTACTTTGGCAGCTGGCCTACAGCGAATTTTACTTTGCCGAGTGTTACTGGCCTGATTTTGATGCTGCTGCTTTTGACCTGGCCGCAGCGGCCTATTACCAGCGTCAACGACGTTTTGGTTTAAGCCAGGAACAAACAGTAGAAGATGTAAAGCAAGTTGCGAAGCCCAGTGATACTCGAGTGAGCGCTTAATGCTTAAACAACGAGTTATGACCGGCTTGCTGCTGGCTATTAGTTTTCTTGCGGCCCTGTTTGCGTTACCGACGATGGGCTTTATCGCCCTGATGTCTGCGGTGCTGGCTTATGCGGCATGGGAGTGGAGTCGATTGGCTGGCCTCAATGGCTTCCTTGGGCGTGGCTCCTATACGTTTGCTGTCGTTGCCATTGGCGCGATAATGGCAGCGTACATTGGGTTTGCAGAGAATAGTTTATTCGCTGAAGAATCTCGTTTCTTATTACTTCTGGCCTGCACCTGGTGGGCTTTAGCCATACTTTGGGTGCAGGGCTACCCCTCTAGTGCGCTTCTTTGGGGCCGGCGTTCGCTCTGTCTATTGATGGGGCTCTTTGTCTTATTGCCGATGTGGCTGGCCTTTGCGGGGTTGCTGTCTCTGGCTGAAGGGCCGAGGTTGGTTGTGGCTGTAGTGCTCTTGGTTGCTCTGGCGGATATTGGTGCTTATTTTGTGGGGCGAGCTATTGGCCGTACGAAGCTCGCATCGCAGGTGAGTCCCGGTAAAACCTGGGAGGGGCTGTTGGGTGGGCAGTTGGCTATTGTTGTTGCCGTGGCAACTGGCGGCTGGTTTCTGGGTTTTGAGCCATCACGCATTGGCTTGTGGCTGGTTCTCGCTATGGTGACAGGACTTGCTTCAGTGCTGGGCGATCTGGTTGAAAGTATGGTTAAGCGCCATCGCGGTGTTAAAGATAGCGGCACTATTCTACCCGGTCACGGAGGGGTCCTCGACAGAATTGATGGCCTAACGGCAGCCTTACCTGTGTTTAGTCTGGGTTTGTCCCTGCTGTACAATCGTCTTTAAATGCTTCTTTGAAAACGACATCCATGAATAGAATTCTGAGTAGGAGTGGTTGCTTGCCCACTAACCGTTTTTTTATCACTCGCGGGGTCGAACGTTAACATTATCATGAAGCGCCCCCTGCAGAAGCTCACTATTCTCGGTTCGACGGGATCAATCGGTGTTAGTACATTGGATGTTGTCGTCAGACATCCAGAACAATTTCAAGTGTTTGCGTTGACGGCTAACCAACGGGTCGAGGTTCTGGCTCAGCAATGTCGGCAATTTCATCCCCGCTATGCCGTGTTGGGCTCAGAGGCTGCGGCTGAACAGCTGCGCCCTTTGGTCGGTCGTGGTGTAGAGGTGCTCTGGGGAGAAACGGGTCTGGCGCTGGTCGCAGCCCACGCAGAAGTTGACACGGTGATGGCGGCGATTGTCGGTGCAGCGGGTTTGCTCCCCACCCTGGCGGCAGCAAAGGCCGGTAAAAAAATATTGCTGGCGAATAAGGAAGCGTTAGTGATGGCGGGCCAGTTATTTATGGATGTCGTGGCTGAATCTAAAGCGACTTTACTGCCCATCGACAGCGAACACAATGCGATTTTTCAGTGTTTGCCGGCCGATTACAGAGGGCGTGAAGAGGCCGGAGTACGTCGTTTGTTATTATCTGCTTCTGGCGGGCCGTTTCGTACGACACCGCTTGCCGAGCTGGCCTCGATGACCCCAGATCAGGCTTGTGCTCATCCCAACTGGAGCATGGGTCGAAAAATATCTGTGGATTCGGCAACCATGATGAATAAAGGCCTTGAACTTATAGAGGCAAGTTGGCTATTTGCTGTGGATGCGAGCGATATTGACATCGTCGTTCACCCTCAAAGTATTATTCACTCGCTGGTGGAGTATAAAGACGGTTCTGTATTGGCGCAGCTTGGCAATCCCGATATGCGTACGCCCATTGCCCACGCATTGGCCTGGCCAGAGAGAATTGATTCTGGTGTTAGTTCTCTTGACTTAATTGCCATTGCCAGCCTGGATTTTGAGGCGCAGGATGAACAACGTTTTCCTGCGCTAGCGTTGGCCCGGGCGGCCGCAGAGAGCCGCGGCGATGCACCGGCGGCACTCAATGCAGCCAATGAAGTCGCTGTCGAGGCCTTTTTGAATGAAGCTATCGGCTTTACCCGCATTGCGGAAGTTGTCGACGGTGTTATGCAGACATGGCAAACGGATGAACCTCGAGACCTCCTTGCAGTCCAAGACGCCGATCAGCGGGCTCGGGCCATGGCAAAACAGGTGATCGATCAGTACGTGTGAAATCTGTACTGTTAAGCGCTGAGCGAAACCTCATAGCAGATTCGGGATAATGACTCGGGTTCACTGCTACAACAAGACGAGACAAGGTTTATGGCATTTCTACAAATGGTTTTTTACACCCTGATTGTACTCGGCGTCTTGGTGACCTTCCATGAGTTTGGCCATTTCTGGGTTGCTCGCCGCTGTGGTATTAAGGTGACTCGTTTTTCTATTGGGTTTGGTACACCGCTGTTGCGCTGGCGTGATCGTCACGACACGGAGTTCGTTATCGCACTCTTACCTCTTGGTGGCTATGTAAAAATGGTCGATGAACGGGAGGGCAATGTTAGCGCAGCGGATTTACCGTATGCTTTTAATCGTAAACCCGTTGGCCAGAGGATGGCCACGGTGGCTGCCGGGCCAATTGCGAACTTTATCCTCGCTATCCTGCTTTACTGGGTCGTCTATCTCTTAGGTGTTCAAGGTGTCGCCCCGATTATTGGAGACGTTAAGCCCGGTTCAATTGCAGCTGCGGCGGGCTTAGAGGCTGGTCAGGAAATACTGGCCGTAGATGGTGAGCCGACCCCAACCTGGCAAACCCTCGGTGAGCGCCTGGTGCACCGTATTGGTGATGATGGCGAGATCCGTTTTACTGTGGCTTACGCAGATTCAAATTTACAGTACGACAGTGCGGCATCTCTGGCGGGGTGGCACGTTGATGCGAAGGTCCCAGACCCCATTGGTAGCATGGGTATTGAGCTGTACCAGCCAAAAGTGTTGCCGCTTATCGACGCTGTTACACCGAATAGCCCTGCAGACCGGGCGGGGCTTGTCAGTGGTGATCAGGTGTTATCCGCCGATGGCATTGCCATACCTGATTGGTACACCTGGGTCGAGTACGTTAGAGAAAGGCCGGATCAAAGCATTGCAGTACTTGTCGAACGAGAGGGGCAGACACGGGAGTTGAGTTTAACCCCGCGTCGTGTCGAGCAGGGCGGCGAAGTCTTTGGGCAGGTCGGTGTCAGTGTCGTGACCCCTGAATGGTCAGAGGATTTCTTCCGTGAAACTCGCTATGGGCCGGTTGGTGCTTTTACTAAAGCGCTTTCCCAAACGGGTTCCACGACACAGATGATCTTTAATTCTATAGGCAAAATGCTAACGGGTGCGCTTTCGGTTGAGCATTTAAGTGGGCCTATCACCATCGCCAAAGTAGCGGGTACGTCTGCTGATTACGGTTTAGTGCCTTTTTTACAGTTTATGGCTATGCTCAGTGTTAGCCTTGGCGTGCTCAATCTATTACCGGTGCCCGTGTTGGACGGTGGCCATCTTGTTTACTACATGCTTGAGCTTGTCAAAGGAAGCCCGGTTTCTCTCCGGGCTCAAGCAGTGGGACAGCAAGTCGGATTGTTCTTAATTATTGGTTTGATGGTGCTAGCACTATACAATGACGTGCTGCGGCTTTAAGTCGATAACCCAATCTAACAACAAGAGTTACTTTACGCGTCTATGAAACGACTTTTTCTGCCGTTGTTGCTTTGCCTGTGCCCTCTGTTAGCTATTGCTGATGTGTTCCAGATTGAAGATATCCGTCTCGACGGCCTGCAAAGGGTTTCGGCGGGAACCGTATTTGCTTCGCTGCCTGTGCAGGCCGGCGAGCTGATCGACGAGGAGGGTGTGCGCGTAGCGGTACGGACTTTGTTCAAAACAGGTTACTTTAACGACATCAATATTGCTCGAGAAGGTAATGTGCTGGTTGTCAGTCTAAAAGAGCGCCCAGCCGTGGCTGAGATTAATATTGATGGCAACAAGGCGATTGAAACACCCGACTTGTTAAATGCTCTGCGAGATTCTGGCCTCGCTGAAGGACAAATTTTTAAACAGACGGTGCTCGAAGGCATGAGTCAGGAGTTGCGTCGTCAGTATGTCAGCCAGGGTCGCTATGGGGCATCGGTTGTCTCTGAAATTGATGTCTTGCCGCGTAATCGCGTAGCCGTCAACTTGACGATTGATGAAGGTCAGGTTGCCTCGATTAAGCACATTAACGTGGTGGGCAATAAGGCCTTTGATGACGAAACCCTTCAAAAACTCTTTGAATTAAAGACCAGTAATATTTTGTCGTGGATTTTTAACGATGATAAATATTCGCGCGAAAAGCTGTCGGGTGATCTGGAACGTATTGAATCCTGGTACCTGGATCGTGGTTATTTAAAGTTTGCTATTGACTCAACACAAGTGTCCCTTAGCCCTGATAGAGATGCTGTTTTTGTCACGGTGAATATCAGCGAAGGCGATGTGTATACGGTTGGAGAAGTTGAACTCGCCGGTGAGCTGATTCTTCCCGAAAATCTTTTGCGGTTGATGATTCTAACCCGTAAAGATATGACTTTTTCCCAAGCCTTGATGACCCGGACGAAAGATATCATTATTCGCCGCCTGGGGGCAGACGGTTACACTTTTGCAGAAGTTGAAGCGTATCCCGATATTGATGAAGAAAATAAGACAGCGAAGATTACCTATTACGTCACACCTGGTAAGCGCTCTTATGTGCGGCGTATAGAGTTTCGCGGCAATACGAAAACTGACGATGAGGTTCTGCGTCGTGAAATGCGGCAAATGGAAAGTGCTTCGGCGTCTAATACCTTATTGGAGCGCTCTAAAGTCAGACTTGAGCGTTTAAGTTATTTTAAACAAGTGGATATGGAGACCCGAGAGGTACCGGGTACCGATGATCAGCTTGATGTTTTTTACACGGTTGAAGAACAACCGTCGGGTAGTGTTGGTGCCAGTCTTGGTGTCGCTCAGGGATCGGGCATTATCTTGGGCGGTAATATCTCTGAGAGCAACTTTTTTGGTACGGGTAATTCTGTAAGCCTTGGGTTGAGTAGTAGTAGTTATCGAGATAGTGCTTCCCTGTCTTTTAATAATCCTTATTTTACGAAGGACGGTGTGAGTGTCGGTTACCGTGTTGCATTTACTGCAACGGATTATGGTGAATATGATGTCGCGGACTACACCACAGATAGCCTTAGCACGAGTGTCAATTTTGGATACCCTCTCTCTGAAACGTCGCGGATCAGTATCGGCTTTGGTTATGAACAACTGGAAGTGGATGTGGGGCTGTTTCCAACACTGGAAATCCTACAGTTCCTCCAGGACAACGGTGATACCTACAAGATGATTACCAGTACCTTAAGCTGGACTCAGTCGACTCTGAACCGTGGCATATTGGCTACGCGTGGCGCATCTCAGCGAGCCAGTGTTGAATATTCCACCCCCATTGGAGATATGGAATACCTCAAGTTTAGTTACTCAGGTCAGTACTTTCGTCCTCTCACTCGCAGTTTGACGCTGCATCTAAAAACCGATATTGGCTACGGTATTGGGCTCGGTGATACAGATCGTTTGCCGTTTTTTAAGAATTATTACGGTGGTGGTTTTGGCTCTGTGCGTGGCTTTGAACGAAATAGTCTTGGGCCCCAGGACACACCGAATGCCTTTTATGGCGATGACTCCGATGCCTTTGGGGGCAACGTTAAAATTACGGGGACGGCAGAAGTGATTTTCCCTGTTCCATTTATGAGAGATAATCGCAGTGTTCAAGCGGCTGTTTTCCTGGATGCTGGTAATATTTTTGATACAGATTGTAACGAGACACAAATCAATTGCTTTAGGCCAGAATTAGGTGAGTTGCGTTATTCGATCGGTATCGGTGGTACTTGGTTGAGTGGCTTTGGGCCAATTACGGTTGCGCTAGCCAGAGCAATGGATAAGGGCGATTTTGATGAAACTGAAGTTTTCCAGTTTTCATTAGGGCAGGGTTTCTAATCACGTTAAACAGGTTTGAAGTAAGTACCATAACTTTAGGATAGGAGAATGGATGTGTTGAATATAAAACGATTGTTACTAGTCGCAGCCTGTATGTTGAGTTTGAGCGCTGTCGCTGAAGAAAAGATTGCGGTTATTGATGTCGCGAGAGCTATCTTTAGCACAGACATTGCTAAACAACGCCAGGAAGAAATGCAAAGCGGTTCTGAATTTGCTTCGCTGCAAGCAAAATATGACAACATCGGTGCAGATATGAAAGCTCTGCAAAAAGAAGTGGAAGGTAAGGCTATGACCTTATCTCAGGAAAAGGCCGCGGAATATAAGAAAAAAATGGAGTACTTACGTGCCGATATGGAGCTTGTTTCACGCAAGCTCCAAGCAGAAATAAAAGCTTTGCAAAACAGAATTATGCAAGAGCTACAGCCCAAAGCTTTGGAATCCATTAAAGAGCTGGTCGAAGAGGGGGAAATTACCTTGTTGCTACAACGCGAGTCGGTGATTTCGGCAACCCCTGATAAAGACTTAACCGGTAAGCTGGTTGAGCGTCTGAATAAAAAACCCTGACCGTTCGATTACGATGACGAAAAGTTACAGCCTGCAAGACATTGCCGACTACCTGGGAGCAGAGCTTCGCGGTGATACAGCCTGTCAAATAACGGGACTCAATACACTTGAGCATGGTCAGACAGGGGACTTGGTTTTCCTGGCTAATAAAGCCTATGAGCGCTACTTGAGCACTACCCAGGCAAGTGCTGTACTTCTTGAACCACGTTATGCTGAAGCCTTTGCCGGGAACGCGCTTGTGCTCGACAATCCCTACGTTGCCTATGCCCGAATCAGCAGCTGGTTTGTTCACAGTACACCGCCCGAGGGTGGTGTTCACCCCTCGGCCGTTATCGCCGATTCTGCCTCGCTGGCGGACGGCGTGTCTATCGGCCCCCATGTCAGTATCGGTGAGCGAGTGAAAATTGGCGCCGGTGTCAATATTGGCCCCGGCGTGTCCATAGGCAATGATAGTACTATCGGCAGCGGCTCTCGTTTGTATAGTAATGTCAGTGTTTATCACGGTGTCAGTATTGGTTGTGACACAGTGATACACAGCAACACAGTGATTGGTGCTGACGGTTTTGGTTTTGCCAATGACGGCGGTGAGTGGATCAAAATTCACCAGCTTGGTAGCGTTGAAATTGGTAATAACGTCGAAATTGGGGCCTGCACGACAATTGACCGTGGCGCTTTGGATAACACTGTGATTGAAGACGGCGTGATTCTCGATAACCATGTTCAAATTGCCCACAATGTGCGTATTGGTGAGAACACCGCAATGGCCGCTTATGCCGGGATTTCCGGTAGTACGAAGATTGGCAAGAACTGTGTTTTTGCTGCGCATGCTGGAGCCGTAGGCCATATCACCGTAGGTGATGGTGTGGTCGCGATGGCGCGCTGTACGATTTCTAAATCCACTGCCAAAGCGGGCTCTTATTCTTCAGGCTTGTTGATGGATGAGACGCGACAATGGCGCAAGAACGCTGTGCGATTTGGCCAGCTTGATGATATGGCGCGGCGTCTAAAACAGCTTGAAAAAGACAGCCAAGCATAACCTCTGTTTTTAATTAAGGAACTTCATGGACATTGATGAAATAAAGAAATTACTACCCCACCGTTATCCGTTTTTATTGGTTGACCGTGTCGTAGAGATAGAGCTAGGTGAGCGTATCCTTGCCTACAAAAACATCAGTGCCAACGAAGAAGTCTTTAATGGACATTTTCCAGAGAGACAAATTTTCCCCGGAGTGATGATTATAGAAGCTATGGCTCAGGCAGCGGGCTTACTTGGCTTTGCCTCGGTGAACAAACAGGCAGGTGATAACTCTCTGTATTTATTTGCCGGTGCAGATGACGTGCGCTTTAAGCGTCCGGTTGTACCGGGTGATCGCTTAATGCTTGAAGCCGAGATTGATTCGAATAAGCGCAACATCTGGCGCTTTAAGTGCAGTGCTCATGTCGATGGGCAACTTGCTTGTCGTGCCTCTATTCTTTGTGCGCTGCAGGGTGATAACGCGAAATGATACGGTTCGTTGATCTTCTATTCAGACTCTCGTGCTGCGAATGGCCTCTATGACAAAGATACATCCCGCGGCGATTATAGATCCAAGCGCAAAAATCGGTGAAAATGTCGAGGTGGGTCCCTGGACTCAGATTGGTGCCAATGTTGAGGTCGGTGACAATTGTGTTATTCATTCCCATGTGGTGCTAAAGGGCCCCACGGTGATTGGTAAAAATAACAAAATTTTTCAGTTTTCAACCCTCGGCGAAGATACTCCTGATATGAAATTCCAGGGTGAGGAAACCCACCTCATCGTTGGTGATAATAATACCTTCCGAGAAGGTGTTACTGTTCATCGGGGCACAGTGCAAGATAATGCAGAAACCCGCATTGGCTCTAATAACTTGTTTATGGCTTACGTTCATGTTGGCCACGACTGTGTGGTCGGCGATCATAATATTCTGGTCAATAACGCCTCTATATCCGGCCATATCCATCTTGGAGACTGGGTGTTTCTCTCTGGCTACACCCTGATACATCAGTTCGTTAGAATTGGCTCTCATGCCTTTTTGGGTGCGGGGGCCTATCTCAATCAAGATTTGCCCGCCTATGTGATGGCAGCTGGGCATCCGGCGATACCACGTACGATTAACAAAATTGGCCTGGAGCGTAGGGGTTTTGATAAGGCGCAAATTGCGGCAATTAATAAAGCCTACAAAATACTTTATCGCCAAGGTTTAAAGCTGGATGAGGCAATGACGCGTATTCTTGCCAATGAACAACACCGCGATGTGTTGCAGCCCTTTATCGATTCAATCAATAACACTGAGCGCGGCATTATCCGCTAACCGTGACTAATCACCCCTTACGCATCGGTCTCGTTGTCGGCGAGGCTTCGGGCGATCAGCTCGGGGCAGGTTTGATAGCAGCCTTGAAACAAAGCCATCCCGATGCGATTTTTGAAGGTGTTGCGGGTCCACAAATGCAGGCCTTGGGCTGCCAGTCACTTTATCCCATGGAAACCCTCTCCGTGATGGGCTTGGTTGAACCGCTCAAGCGTTTGCCGGCTTTACTGCGTATGCGACGAGGTCTGATAGAGCATTTTATTGCCCAGCCCCCAGATGTCTTCATTGGCATTGATGCCCCCGATTTTAATCTTGGCATTGAGCTGCGCTTAAAAAAAGCCGGTATCCCGACCGTGCATTACGTGAGCCCTTCTGTCTGGGCCTGGCGACAGGGGCGGATTAAGAAAATTGCTCGAGCTGTGTCCCATATGCTGACTTTGCTACCCTTTGAGGCTGATTTTTATCAGGATCACAAGGTGCCGGTCACGTTTGTCGGTCATCATCTGGCTGACGAATTGCCGTTGCAGCCTGATGTGCAAGCGGCCCGCTCTCAGCTTAACTTACCGAGTGGAACACCGATTATCGCGTTGTTACCGGGTAGCCGGCAATCTGAAGTGGCATTGCTGGGTCAATTATTTCTCGATACGGCACGTCTGTGTTTAAAAGAAAAGCCCGAATTATTATTCGTTTTGCCGGCAGCCAACCCTGCACGACGTCAACAAATTGATGGGATGCTCGCCGAGTATGGGGACTTGCCTGTAACGGTCTTCGATGGCCAATCGCATTTGGTCATGGAGGCCGCTGATGTTGTGTTGCTTGCCTCCGGGACCACTGCACTTGAAGCAATGCTGCTGAAAAAACCGATGGTTGTGAGTTATAAAACCGGTTGGTTGACTCACGCTATTATTTCAAGAATGCTCAAAGTGCCCTATGTTTCTCTACCTAACCTTCTGGCAGGACGAGAACTTGTACCCGAGGTCTTACAGGGTGAGGCCACTGCAGAGAAGCTCGCTGAGCTTTTATTGGCTCGCTTGGGTAATTCGGCGGTGGCTATCAAATTGCGCAGCGACTTCACGCAAATACACCAGCAAATAAAATGTAACGGCAACCAGAAAGCCGCTGAAGCGGTGCTTGCAGTGATTGCAAAACACGGCGGTCATGCCTAATGGCGAAGCGTAGTACACCGCTAGAAATAGACCCGCAATGGGAGACCGTTCGTCTGCTTGCCGGCGTTGATGAAGTCGGCCGTGGTCCATTGGCGGGTGATGTGGTCACCGCTGCGGTCATACTCGACCCACAGCGGCCCATTGCAGGTCTGGCGGACTCGAAGAAACTGACTGAAAAGCGACGTCAAAGTCTCTATCGGGAGATTACAGAGAAGGCGCTGCACTGGACCGTCGGCAGGGCAAGTGTCGCAGAAATTGATGAGATCAATATTCTGCAGGCCACTCTACTGGCGATGGTGAGAGCAGTTGATGGCTTGGCAGTGGTGCCAGAGTTGGTGTTAGTTGATGGCAACCGACTACCTCGTTGGTCTTATAACTCACAGGCTGTGGTGGGTGGCGATGGGCAGATAGCAGCGATTAGTGCGGCGTCAATTATTGCCAAAGTCACTCGCGATGCTGAACTGGCCGATTTAGACATACTTTATCCAGGCTATGGTTTTGCGGGCCATAAAGGGTATGGTACGGCACAGCACTTGGCTGCTTTGAAGTCCTTGGGTCCGTGCCCTGTCCATAGGCAGTCTTTCCGCCCCGTCAGGGAAAACCGCCGTTAAAATTCACCGCCAATGGTAGTGCAGTGCTGGCACTGGCAGTCCGTCGAGTGAGCTATACTTTTGTGTAACCTTTGGGAATGTGTCCACCGTGCTTGATACCCGCCCCCTTTTATTAACGAGCGACTTCCCCGCAGTACACCGTGCACTGCCAGAGACACTGCAGGTTAATCTCGGTTATCTCTGCAATTTGAGTTGTACCCATTGTCACGTCAATGCGGGCCCGAAACGCACTGAATTAATGGCGCTGACACAAATTGAATTGGTATTGGACGTTTTACAGCGGCGTCAATTAAAAACGCTCGATTTAACCGGCGGCGCGCCGGAGATGAACCCCCACTTTCGCTATCTGGTTGAACAAGCCCGAGGGCTTGGTGTGACGGTGATAGATCGCTGCAATTTGACTATTCTAGAAGAGCCAGGCTATGAAGACCTGGCAGAGTTTCTCGCCACTCAGGGCGTCGAAATTGTCGCCTCGCTACCGTGTTATTCCGAGCGAAATGTCGCCGAGCAGCGTGGCAAAGGTATTTTTGAAACCAGTATTGTAGCCCTGAAAAAATTGAATGCTTTGGGTTATGGACAGGGCGAAGGGCTATATTTAAATCTTGTTTACAATCCCAATGGCACGTTTTTACCGCCCCCTCAGGCGGCTCTTGAGCGAGAATATAAGCTTCATTTACAGCAAGACTTTGGCTTGCAATTTGACCAGCTTTTTACGATAACCAATATGCCGATTAAGCGTTATGGCGCTATGTTACTGGCCAAAGGCGAATACGCTACTTACATGCAATTATTAAAAGATAACTACAGTGCTGAAAATGTAGGTACGTTAATGTGCCGGCGTCTACTTAGCGTCGACTGGCAGGGCTATCTCTATGATTGTGATTTTAATCAAATGCTGGATTTACCAATAAACCCAGGGAAAAATGTGCTACAAAACCAGCAGGCTTTAATTGCATCCGATAAACCGCGCCCCCACTTACGCGACTTGATGGAGACTGACTTTTCAACTCAGGCTATTGTCGTTGGCGATCACTGTTACGCTTGTACAGCCGGGCAGGGCAGTAGCTGTGGGGGCTCTTTACATGAGGAATCAACAAATGAGTAAAAACCAGTCCTCGACAAAGACGGTCCCGCCAATAGAGGACGATGCACTACCGCTGTCGATTGTTATTCCCGTTCTAAATGAGGCAGAAGAAATTTACTCCTGTCTGCGACATTTACAGCCACTCAGGAAACAGGGCGTTCAGGTGATCGTCGTTGATGGTGGCAGTGAAGACGCTACCATTACTGTGGCAACACCCCTGGCCGATCAGGTGATTAGCTCCGAAAAAGGGCGGGCGCGGCAAATGAATGCGGGTGCCGCTTTGGCAGATCGTGACTGGCTGCTCTTCCTGCACGCTGATACACGACTGCCTGCTAACTTGTCTGACATTATGATTGTGTGGCGTTTCAGTCCTGCAGTGTGGGGCTACTTTGGTGTTAAAGTCAGGGACGCGCCACCCTTATTGCGTGTCGTCCAGTGGTGTATGAATCGCCGTTCATTCTTGACACGCATTAGTACGGGCGATCAATGCCAATTTGTAAAACGTGAGGTGTTTGAGCAAATAGGTGGCTTTGCCGATATTCCTCTGATGGAAGATGTCGAACTCAGCAAGCGGCTTAAGAAAAAATCTCGCCCCCTTTTCGTCAATGCCAAGGCAGAGACCTCGGGCCGCAAGTGGCAGCGTGACGGCATCTGGCCCACTATCTTTTTGATGTGGCGTTTGCGTCTGGCCTATTTTCTAGGTGTTTCACCAGTGGTTCTTGAGCAGCGCTACTACCCGCCTGAAAAGCCGTGATACCAGCTCTGTGTTTGATCAGAGTGGAGTCATAGCGGGCCTAAGAGTCCTTTTATGAGTTACGAATTTCCCGACGCTCTACTTATTCAGTTTGCCAAAGCGCCTCAGCTGGGCCAGGTGAAAACCCGTATGCAACCAGTGCTGAGTCTCGAACAAAGTCTGGCACTGCACTGCCAGTTGGTCCAGCGTGTCCATCAAACACTTCACGCCGAAGGGCTCTGCCATAGCCAGCTGTGGATTACTGGTGTCGATGATAGCGGTTTTTTCCAAAGTCTTAAGCCGCGACCTGAGGTTAAGCATCAACACGGCGATGATCTTGGGGAGCGTATGTTCTCATCAATTGCGGCAGGTCTAGAACACAGGAGCGCCGTGGTGTTAATTGGCAGTGATTGCCCGGCCATCACTAGTGATTATTTACGCACAGCTTTGTGCGCTCTAAGCAGGGTCGATGTCGTTCTCGGTCCTGCTGCAGACGGTGGCTATGTGCTAGTTGGCATGAAAAAAGCCGAACGAGAAATCTTTGCAGGTGTCGCTTGGGGTACGTCCAGGGTTCTGCAGCAAACCCGTGAGAGGTTGCGGGCCATCAAGCGGTCGTGTTTTGAATTACCCGTATTAAATGATATTGATCGTCCTGAAGACCTTATTCATCTCGACAGCGTGCCAGCCTTGCAACAATAACTTCTGAGCAATAGTTCTTTTTATAGCTTTAATGTTCTTGACGGCTTGACTTTATAGGATTATTTTGCGCCCGACTGGTTATTGCGGTGTGCCGCTATTACGCCAGTAGTTGACGTATTTTGTGTAGCCTTGCTTTGTTGTACAAGGATTGTTGGTAAGCGCTGGTTTACCAAAATATGTTTCCATTTTTTGGTATCGAGGTTGGGAGATTTCGGTATGGGTGACGACGATTTTGATGGGCTAGAAGAGCCTTACACTGAACCACGTGGGGAGCTGAATGCACCCAATGAAGAGAAGCAGTCTAGCAACCTTTCTGGTGAGCAAAGGCGGCGTCTCGAAGAAAAGTTAGAACAGCGCCGTCTGGAACGACAAATTGCCGATTACGAGTTCGATTGACGGCCTTGTCATTTCGCCTAGACAGTTAACACGCCTGCACAGATAACCCATTTGAGGCATAATACGGCCTTCTTTTATGGGGGGCCTAGCGCTTGTCGTCGCAACCACTGTTGGAGTTTCAAGCGCTGACGTTCGAGCGGGATGATTGGCCCCTGTTCAGCGACCTGTCTGGCACTATAAAGGCCGGTGAAATTCTTCAAATCACCGGCCCCAATGGCTGTGGTAAAACAACTCTTTTACAGGTTCTAGCGACGATTCAGCCTGTTAATCGTGGTACTTTGCGTTGGCTGGGTAATAATATTGCCCAATGCCTTCAGCAATACTTGGCCATCATCGCGTTTATTGGCCACAAGCCTGGACTTAAATTATCCCTTACACCGCGCGAGAACCTCCAGTGGTTGGCTAAATTGCAGCCCTTGACCCGCTGCACCAGTGCAGAAGCTTTGGCGCGTATTGGCCTGGCTGGTTTTGAAGATGTGCCTTGTTATACGCTATCGGCCGGTCAGCTACGCCGTGCTGCCCTTGCGGCCTTGTGCATGACGCAAGCCACGCTTTGGTTTCTCGACGAACCACTGACAGCGCTCGATGTAGAGGGCATTGCCAATCTTGAAGCGTTATTACTGGAGCATGTGGCAAAGGGCGGCGCCGTGGTGTTAAGCAGCCACCAGCCTCTGGTCAATCCACTTGTGCGCACCCTCGCGTTGGATACTATGGCAGAGGCCGGGTTATAAAATGATGACCCTGAGCGGTGCCTTCTTTGGTGTCATTCGACGCGATTTGTCTATCGCCTTACGTCACCGTGGCGATCTCCTTAACCCTTTGTTCTTCTTTCTTATTGTTGTGACTTTGGTGCCTTTGGGTATTAGTCCCGAACCGGCTCGGTTGGCAGCAATGGCGCCGGGTATGATCTGGATTAGTGCCTTGTTGGCAACCTTGCTAGCCCTCGATAATTTATTTCGGGCTGATTTCACCGATGGCTCGCTAGTACAGTTGATGCTGAGCCCCCAACCCTTGTGGTTGTTGGTGCTAGCAAAGATAATCGCCCACTGGTTGGTCACCGGTATGCCCGTGGTTTTATTCTCACCCTTACTTGGTTTGATGCTGTCATTGCCAGAAGCGGGTTTTCTGCCGCTGCTACTGGGCTTGATATTGGGCACTGCGGTGTTCAGCTTATTGGGCGCCGTTGGTGCAGCGCTGACTGTGGCCTTACACAAGGGCAGCGTCTTGCTGTCTTTGCTGGTGATGCCGCTCTATGTGCCTGTACTGATTTTCGGCACCAGTGCGGTACAGCGGGCAGTCGATGGCGTGAGTTACGGTGGTGTGATGGCGATGTTGGCGGCAGCGTCGGCTTTTACTTTATTGGTGGCGCCCTTTGCTGCAGCCGGTGCTCTCAAAGTTGGTATAAACGGCTGATGGGCTTTTTTGTCGAATCGCTTTAGTAGGATAGTAAATATGTGGCAGTGGTTTCACAAGTTGGGTTCACCACGCTGGTTTTATCAAATCAGCGGCAGAGTTTTGCCCTGGCTCGCCCTGGCCTCGGTGGTACTGATTGTTAGCGGTGCGGTTTGGGGTTTGGGGTTTGCCCCTGAGGATGCGCGCCAGGGTAATAGTTTTCGTATTATTTACATTCATGTGCCGGCTTCTTTTTTGGCTCTGGCAGGTTATTACGTGATGGCAGTGGCGGGTGCTGTCGGCATGATCTGGAAAATGAAATTAGCCGATATGGTGATGGTTGCTGCGGCCCCGCTGGGCGCCGCGTTAACGTTTATTGCGTTATTTACGGGGGCGGTATGGGGTAAGCCAACCTGGGGTACCTACTGGATCTGGGATGCTAGAATCACCTCGATGTTGGTCCTGTTATTCCTTTATATCGGCATTATTGCGCTATCGCGTTCTTTCAGTACTCGGGAAACCTCCGCGCGGGCCTGTGCCATTTTAGCGTTGGTGGGTACGGTGAATATCCCTATTATTTATAAGTCAGTCGACTGGTGGTACACCTTGCATCAGCCGGCGACGATCAAATTGACTGGTGCGCCATCGATGCACCCCGATATGTTTAAACCTTTACTGGTGATGATTCTCGGTTTTTACTGTTTTTACGCGCTGGTTTTGCTACTCAATACCCGCACAGAAATTCTCCAGCGTGAAAGCCGCACAACCTGGGTTAAACAACTCGCTCAATCGAAATAGTTTTATACTTAGTCATTTTTCCTGGAACAACGAGAAGACAGACAATGTTTCAATTTGAAAACTTTGATGCCTTTATATCAATGGGCGGCCACGGCCCCTATGTGTGGGGTGCGTATGGCCTTAGCCTGACAATTATGACTTGGCTGGCGCTGGCACCGCTACGCCGCCAGCGAGTACTGCTGGCGACACTCCGTCAGCGGATACACGCACAGGATCAGAAAGGTGGGGGTCAATGAAACCAGAACGCAAACAACGTCTATTGGTGGTGGTCTTTATTGTGGTAGTGGCGGGACTTGTTGTGGGTTTGTTGAGTTATGCCTTGCGTGAAAACATCAATTTATTTTATACGCCGTCTCAGGTTGCGGCAGGTGAAGCGCCCACCCATCAACAGATTCGTGTTGGCGGCATGGTAGTGACTGACAGCTTTCAGCGGGCGAGCGACTCACTCGAAAGCTCCTTCCTTGTTAGCGATGGTTCGGCAACATTATTAATTCACTATTCTGGCATTTTGCCCGATCTTTTTGCCGAGGACGAGGCCGCTGTTGCGACTGGGTCATTGGGTGATGACGGTGTATTTATCGCCCAGCAAGTACTGGCCAAACACGATGAGGAATACACTCCGCCAGAAGTCGCTGATGCTATGCAGCAAGCCATTGATAAAAAAGCAAAAGCAGAGAGCACTGGGGCTCAGCAAGGGGAGAGTAAAATTCGGCACATGCCTGAGGCAAGCTACTGATGATGGCCGAACTGGGTCACTTTGCCCTCATATTGGCGCTTTGCCTGGCCTTTGGTCAGGCGCTGATTCCACTCGCGGGAACAATCGCTAATAAACCGCTATGGATAGCCACGGCCCGTCCTTTGAGCTGCGGGCAATTTGTCTTTGTCGCGGTGAGTTTCGCCTGCCTGGTGACTGTTTTTCTGCAGGATGATTTTTCCGTCGCCTATGTTGCTAATAACTCAAATTCGCTGTTGCCCTCTTATTATAAAGTCAGCGCCGTGTGGGGCGCGCATGAGGGTTCGTTGTTGCTATGGGCCTTGATACTCGCCGGCTGGACGTTCGCCGTCGCTCTGTTTAGTGGGGCTTTGCCTGAGGACATGGTGGCTCGAGTGCTGTCAGTGATGGGCATGATTGCTGTCGGTTTTTATTTGTTTATGTTGCTCACCTCCAATCCCTTTGAGCGTCTTTTGCCGTTTCCGCCTATGGACGGTAAAGATCTCAATCCCCTGTTGCAGGATGTTGGCTTGATTATTCATCCACCCATGCTGTACATGGGTTATGTCGGTTTTTCGGTAGCTTTCGCCTTTGCGGTTGCCGCTTTGTTGGCCGGGCGTATGGACTCGGCGTGGGCGCGTTGGACGCGACCCTGGACCAATGCCGCCTGGTCATTTTTGACCCTTGGTATTTTCCTGGGTAGTTGGTGGGCCTATTACGAATTGGGCTGGGGTGGCTGGTGGTTTTGGGACCCGGTCGAAAATGCCTCGCTGATGCCCTGGCTTGCCGGTACCGCTTTAATCCACAGCCTTGCAGTATCGGAAAAGCGTGGTCTGTTTCGCAGCTGGACCCTGCTATTGGCAATACTCGCTTTTTCTTTGAGTTTGCTGGGTACTTTTTTGGTTCGCTCAGGAGTATTGACCTCGGTACATGCTTTTGCGACAGATCCTACTCGGGGTGTGTTCATTTTGGCTTTTCTCGGTGTGGTGATTGGTGGCTCGTTATTGCTGTTTGCCCTGCGCAGTTCAAGCCTTGGCGCGACCGCTAGCTTTAGCTGGTTGTCTCGGGAAGCGGGCCTGCTGCTTAACAACGTGTTATTAGTGGTCATACTGGCGATGATCTTACTGGGCACACTTTATCCGCTGGTGGCTGATGTCCTGGGTTGGGGCAAGATTTCAGTTGGCCCGCCGTATTTTAATTTTTTCTTTGTACCTCTCGGATTACTGCTTGTACTCGCAATGGGCGTCGGCTCCAGTTTGCAATGGAAGCGCCAAACCAGCGGCAGTTTACAGCGTCTGTTAAAAGCCCCCGTGCTGCTCAGTCCTGTACTCGCGGTGCTCTGGCTCTTGCTGGCGGGCTGGCATTTAAAGGTAGCTTCGCTGCTCGGTTTAGTAGCGGCGCTGTGGTTAATTCTTTTCACGTTGCAAGATATCTGGAAAAAATCCGACCATTCCCGTGGACGTCGCATTGGCTTACGCCGCCTGAAACCGAGTTATTGGGGCATGGTGATCGCCCACCTGGGTATTGCTGTGCTCGCTATCGGCATTACGTTGACCAGTAATTACAGTGACCAGCGTGATGTGCGTTTGGTCGCCGGTGAGCGTATTGAGGTTGCCGGTTACGGTTTTTTGTTTAAAGGTATCGAAGAAGTTCGTGGGCCAAACTACATTGCGCAACGGGGTCGTTTTGATGTTTTTACAATAAAAGAGAGCGTTGGGGGTACACCCTTTGCTGACTTGAAACCCGAGAAACGACGGTACCTGGCGACCGGTAACGTGATGACCGAAGCGGACATAGACGGAAGCCTGTTCCGCGATCTTTATGTGGCCCTTGGCGAGCCTTTAGGTGAGGGTGCCTGGTCGGTGCGTGTTTATGTGAAACCCTTTGTTCGCTGGATTTGGCTGGGCGCTTTTATGATAGCTTTGGGCGGAGTCATCGCGGTATTCGACAAGCGGTATCGCAAAAAGCCTGTCGATCTAACGAGAGGTTCTGTGAACCAGCCCGTTGCTGCGCCAGTGCGCGATTCCGATCCGGCCTTAGTACAGACCAAAAAGGGGAATTAAACTGTGGCTAGAATTAAATTATTTATTCCCTTAATTATTTTTGTCGTGTTGGCAGGCATGCTTTATTGGGGCCTCGGTCGCGATCCCAATGCCATGCCTTCTGCGCTAATCAATCGTCCTGTTCCGGCCTTTCAACTACCCGAGCTCGGGTTATCGCAAGATACCGATACGACTAAACCGGCGCTAACAGAGCAGGGTGAATTGCTCGATGAGTCGCTATTTCTCGGTCAAGTATCGCTATTAAATGTGTGGGCAACCTGGTGTGTGTCTTGCCGGGTAGAACATCCCTATTTAATGGATATCGCCGAGACCGGCGTGCGTATTATCGGCCTCAATTACAAGGACGAGGTTGGCGCTGCGCAGCAGTGGTTAGCCAGGTATGGCAATCCCTATGCGCAAACTATTTCAGACCCCTCGGGCGGCTTGGGCCTTGATCTGGGTGTTTTCGGTGCGCCCGAAACCTATCTGGTCGATCACCTCGGGGTGATTCACTATAAGCACATAGGAGTGGTTGATGACCGCGTTTGGCGCACGACATTGCAACCGAAGTATCAACAGCTGCGTGATGCCAGCCCCGGGCAAGACAATGACAGTTGAACAAGCTACCGGCATTCATCACCTTTCAGCACAGGGATTCGCAAATAAAAGAATCTTTTTTCCTATAAAAGCCTTCCTCCTTCTTTTCAGCTTATGGTGTTTGCCAGCATGGAGTGTCATCGAGGTAGATAGACTCTCTAGCCCCGAGTTAAGCGCACGTTATCAACAGTTAGTGGCGGAGTACCGCTGTCCCAAGTGCCAAAACCAGAACCTGGCGGAGTCCAATTCACCCATCTCCATTGATTTGCGTGCGGAAATCCGCCGCTTGCTCGAAGAAGGGGCCAGTGATGCTGAGATTAGCGATTATCTAGTGGCTCGCTACGGAGAATTTGTCCTCTATCGCCCCAGGGTTCAGGCCACAACCTATTTGCTTTGGTTGGCTCCAGCAGCCTTACTACTGATGGGTTTGTTAATTGTTGTTTTCATTATTCGCCGTCAACAACGGGGAGTTAGTGCAACGCAATCAACCTTGAGTGGGGAGGAGCAGGCGGCACTCCAAGCGCTATTACGGGATACGGAAAACCGACAAGATAAAAACACACACCCAAATAAGGCGGAAGTAGAGTGAGTTTCTGGTTAGTGATAAGCGTTTTTCTAGTCATGGCGCTCAGCTTTTTACTCTATGGCTTTTTCCCGCTTGTTAAACGAGGCCGCAACGACATCGCTGTGTCTCAGTCAGCGGCTCAAGAAAACGATGACCAACAGCAAGCATTAAATATTGGCCTGTTCTACGAACAAAAAGCCGCTCTTGATCTCCAACGTGATAGCGGCACACTCGCTGACAGTGAATACGAAACTTTACTGGCCGATGCGCAAAGGCGCTTGTTACAGGATGTACAACCGAAGGAAGATAATCGCTCAGCCGCTGGGCAAAACGCCGATACCCATAGCGGTCGCTGGTTGCTGATTAGCTCAGCCCTTGTCTTATTAGTGTTCTCCTTGTTTCTTTACGACAAGCTGGGTGCCGCTAACGATATGGCGATCGCTAACCTGCTGAAACTCAGCCAGAGCCAACAAGCAACAGCTCAGAATGCAAAAAGCACTATTGCGGAACAACTTCACGCGGCTTTAATCACAGGCACTCACAATAGCCCCGATAACCTCTATTACTGGGTATTACTGGCGCGAATTGAATTAGAGCGTAATGACCTTAAGGCAGCGGCAGTAGCTTATAGGAAGGCCTTAATCGTCGCTCCTGACGACGCTGATATTCACGCAGAACTGGCTCAGGTTTTATTTTCTCTCGCGGACAATACGCCCACTGACGAGATGCAAGCACATGCTCAAAAAGCACTAGCAGCAGATCCAACAAATGCCGGCGCTCTCGGCTTATTGGGCATCGCTGCTTTTGCCCGTGAAGACTATCGTGCTGCGAGCACTTATTGGCAGGCAGCATTAACAAACACTCCGCCTATGTCGAGTAGCGCGGAAGCTTTGCGTTCGGGTATCAAGCGCGCAAAAGTGTTGTTGGGAGAAACCGTTAACGATTGGTCGATGAGCCTTAAGGTTTCGCTACCCACGCCTTTAGTTGCCCCGCCAGATGCGACTGTATTTATTTATTTGCGTGAGTGGCAGGGGATGCCTATGCCTCTGGTTGCGCAACGTGTACGCGTGGCTGACTTGCCGCTAACGATTAAATTTGATGACACTATGGCACTATCGCCTGAGCGCTTACCCAGCAGTATGAATCAGCTTGAAGCGGTGGCGCGTATTGCCATGTCGAATAACCGGCAATCGAGCAGTGGTGATTTGGAAGGGCGGCTGGGGCCACTAAGCGCTGCGCAAATGGCGGAGCCTTTAGTTCTGGAGATTAACCGGCGTATCCCCTGACCCGTGGAACGATCGGCTCGCAGTCATTATAGTTGTCACCTTTAGAAAGGAAAAAATATGATTTGGACTATCTATCTCTCCGGTGAAATACACACTGATTGGCGTCAACAATTACAGCAGGGTTGCGAAGCGCATAACCTACCGGTTGAATTCACCTCCGCTGTTACCGATCACGAGGCTAGTGACAGTGCCGGTGATGTGTTGGGTAAGGAGGAAAGTGGCTTTTGGCGTGACCATAAGTCAGCGAAAATCAATGCTATACGCACGAAAAATCTGCTTGAACATTGTGATCTGGCGATTGTGCGCTTTGGCGATAAGTATAAACAGTGGAATGCAGCTTTTGATGCGGGTTACTGTGCGGCCCTCGGTACGCCTTATATTACTTTGCATGATGAGGATGTTATACATCCACTGAAAGAGGTCGATGGCTCGGCAATGGCGTGGGCGACAACACCTGAACAGGTGGTTGAAATACTCAAATATCTTGTTAGCAAATGATAAATTCAGGTCTTTCTATCTCTGTTTTCAGTTTTTGCGATTAAAGTACCATGAAAAAAACCGATAAGAAATATGAAAAGGCGATTAGAGAGGCGCTCACTGGGGCCTGTGATATTGCCCTCGATGAAGTGCCAGGCTTTAAGTGGCTGACTCACAAGGTTAACTATAGCTGCTTTCCCGACTCTCTCGCAGTGGTTTGTATATTTGATACGAATAGCGATTTGGCCAATGCATTATTGGCTCAACAAGATGATTTTTTACGCAGTGTCATTCGTGAAAAGTTAAGTGCTGCGGGTATCTCTATCAAGGATATGGCGCGGCAGGTTCGTTTTGATACCGAAGAGGCCTGTGCACTCGAACAGGGTGGCAGGTGGCAGGAGCGTTTGAGATAAAGGGTCAATAGTTCGGGCTAAACTATTTCTGCCTGTTCGCAACAATGACGTGTCTTGTAGTTGGAGAGTGGGATTGTAATATGAGTCAGATTAAACACGAAAATAAAGAAACTTATCAGGCCATTCACACGCCCGAGAAGATTGCTAGTCGTTTGCAGGATGGCCCCAGCTCCGTTTATCTCAAAGATTTTGTCTACGGCGCTATCGATGGTGCGGTAACGACCTTTGCTGTCGTAGCGGGTGTAGCGGGGGCGGGCATGTCGGCTGGTGTGATCATTATTTTGGGTTTTGCTAATTTACTCGCCGATGGTTTTAGTATGGCTGTTAGTAATTATCTTGGCACGCGGGCGGAGAACCAGTTTCGTGCTGAGACCCGCAAGCGAGAACAGGACGAAATTCACAAGTGGCCCGCTGGTGAACGGGAAGAGGTGCGGCAAATTTATGCCTTAAAGGGTTTCGAGGGCGAGCTGCTCGATCAAGTTGTTGCTGTCATTACAGCCGACCATGAGCGTTGGATCGACACCATGCTGCTGGAAGAACACGGTATGACCCTGCAGGATCATCATCCTGGTAAAGCGGGTTTAGCCACCTTCGTTGCTTTTTCCCTGGTCGGGCTTATTCCTCTACTGCCTTATCTTCTCAACTGGATAAGCCCTGGGGCTGTGGTGAGCACTTTTTTCTGGAGCTCTGCTTTAACGGCGGCAGCTTTTCTTTGGGTGGGTGCGGTGAAAGCCCGCTTTGTTAATCAATCGCGACTCATTGGCGCTGTTGAGACTATCGGCATCGGTGGTATTGCCGCTGTATTGGCCTATGGTGCGGGTGTGCTGTTGAAGGGCTTAGTTGAATAGAACAGATTACGGTTATATTGGGTACGGTGCCCATAATTCTCTATTGGCGCAATTTAAATAAAATCATCATTGATAATAGTCCGCATGGCAGTGAGCACTATCTCATGCTCGGGAAACTGCCCACCTACGGGGTTGCTCACCTCGAGGAAAAATGTTTCGTCACTCTCTGGAATGCTATCCGCTATTATTTCGACACCAATAAGAGCACTTGTTTTACCGGCCTCGATAACGGCGAGTCCGCTTGAGGCTATATAATCCTCTCCGGCAATGGCACTGCCATCAAGGGTCCTATAATTAACAGTGGCGTCAATATTAAGGGTTTCCGGAAGAGATAATAAAAAATAGTTGATATGATTTTCATTGCCTTCTTGAGGCTTTAATACGACCTCGCCGGGGTTTTGAGGGATATTTTCGATGTACTGGGCGGTAGCGACGAGTTGGTCATTAAATTGCAGCCACTCAATTTCATTCAATAGATCGCTTTCCCCCGTAGCGGGTGTACTTACGGCGAGCTGGCCAAGGCCCTTGTGGTCAACGAAATAATTGGAAAAATTGCCCTCGTAAATAGCGGTATCAATACCTTGACCACCGATCAAAATATTGCTGCCCAGACCGCCCTCAAGTTGATTGTTAAACTGATTGCCGATAAGTATGTCGTCGCCCGAGCCACCAATGGCATTTTCGATAATAGCGTCGTAGGCAATAGCGATATTATTGTTCGCCGCTGAAACCACAATGCCAAGGTTGTCGTCCCAGGTTTCCTTGATGCCAATGTCGCTAAACTCACCGTCATTGAGGTCAACTCGCAGAGGCGTGTTTTGGTTGGAAAGGTCGAAGGTGTCGATGCCGCCGGCATCCCAGATTGTTTGAAATTCTGCCTGCTCATTACTGAAAACATAGGTGTCGTCGCCAGTTCGAGTAGTGAGATTGGCTCCGTATAAATACTGCATGGCCAGCAGGTCGTACAACATGGGCGTTGTGGGTTGTACTGGATACCAGTTGTAGGAATAGGGACCCGTCTTGATGAAAGTATTACCTACACCGGCGAAATCATTATTGCTCATGATGCTGTATTGAGAAGTATTTTCGATACCAATTAAAAGACTGTTGTTATCGTCTTTACTTTCATAGGGATGAGCCAAACCGAGGGCATGGCCGAGCTCGTGGAGTACGGTGGTATAGCCGAAAGAACTTGGTTGGTAAGTGCCACCGGCAAAGCGATCTAGCCAGATATCGCCTGCTTCATCAGGTTCACCGGGGATATAAGCCCAGCCGGCTGCAGTAGGGTTGTCAGTGACAACCTGGCTGAAGGCAATGCGAATATCACCATAAGTAAGGCCATCATCGACTTCAATGAAAGTGATATTAGCGACTTCGGCCCAAGCGTTTAAGGTCAGGCGGAAAGCATTGATTTGTGAACTATTAAGTGGACTCCAGTTCGAGGGCTCATTGCCGGCGTAATCGTCGACCCAAAAGGCTGTCCCCTGGGGGATACTGTAGCTCAAGGTAATATGCTCACCAAAACGCGGCCCCCATTGCTGACCGATTAGCAGGCTATCAATCCTATAATCAGCAGATAGAGGTGTTGTTATGCTTTTCATGAAGATTCCTTGCTTATCAATGCTCTTTTCTGTCTAGGTTCACTCTGTGTAACGCTCAGTTGAACAAGGCATGGTGGTTTACGCACGATGCTATTTTAGCTCATAGAGTAGCATTGGCAGGCGCAAAAAACTGAGAATAAAGTGCTATTCCTGGCTGGTTCCACTGGTAGTAAAGCATCTGGTGCTGGTAAGCCAGACGGTTTAACTCGCCACCTCTTTCGTCCAGCTTCAATGAGAGGCTTCTGTGCTTTACACGCGCTCGTAATGATGCGGTTGTTGTGCTGTCAATCGCGTTGATAACAGACTGGCCATAACGACAAAGCCAGAGGCCAGTAACAGACATGCCTCTAAACCTTGCCACTGATAGATTAGCCCGGATAATAATGAACCAACCAGGCGCCCACCGGCATTAGCCATATAGTAAAACCCAACATCGAGAGAGACCCCGTCACGCTGCGCATAGGCGACGATAAGGTACGAATGGAGTGAGGAGTTAATGGCAAAGAAAATACCGTAAATGCCTAGCCCAAAGAATAAAACTGTTGCCGGTTCAGCCACACGGTAGTGAAGAGCAGTGGCTATTACCGCGGGGATGAGGCAGAGGGGCAGTATCCAATGCAATGCCGTTCTCCCGTCGGGACCCTTATCAGGGTTCAAACTGCGGCCCAGCTGGGTGAGTTTTGGTGCGATGGCTTGTACTCCGCCGTAGGCGATAATCCATAGGGCGAGCAAACTGCCAACAGCCGTGTGGCTCCAGCCCAATACACTTTGCAGGTAGACCGGCAGGGCGACGACAAACCAGATGTCCCTGGAAGCAAAAAGAAAAAACCGTGCCGCTGATAGTCGATTGAGAATGGGGCTTTTTGAAAATAAGTCACGAAACTTTGGCTGGTATTCGCTTTTACCCATGCCGCGATCGAGGAGTAGAAAGCTGGCGATGCAAACCAGCATCAAGCCGAGAAATAAAACAAATATAGCGGCGCGAAAACCGATACAGGAAAGCAGCAGTGCGCCGATAAAAAAACCCACGCCTTTTAAGGTGTTCTTTGATCCGGTGAGCAGGGCAACCCAATGGTAAAGCTTACCCTGAGCATTGTCGGGCAGCAGTAATTTGATGCTGCTTTTGGCACTCATTTTATTCAGATCTTTGGCAATGCCTGATAGTGCTTGGGCGGCCATGACGTAAATAACGGAAAGCCAATCGGGTTCGACTAACAGCATGGCCAAAGCCACCATTTGCAGGACAAGGCCAACATGCAAGGTGGTATTGAGGCCTGTGTGAGCGGCCAGCCAGCCACCAAATAAATTGGTTAGCATGCCAAAGAATTCATAAAACAAAAATAGCGCAGCGACTTCAAAGGGGCTGTAGCCCAGCTGATGAAAATACAAAACCACCAGCATGCGCAGGGCGCCGTCGGTTATGGTAAAGCCCCAGTAACTGAGAGTCACCAGGCCGTATTGGCGGAGGGCGTGGCTCATGGGTGACATTACCCTTGCGTTGAATGATTCATAGACGTGCCCACCTTTAGCGCCAGTTCCATCATCCGGTTAACGTAACCCACTTCATTGTCATACCAGGCGAGAATTTTTACCTGCGTTTTATTGATGACCATGGTCGAGGGCGCATCAATAATGCTGGAGCGAGTGTCGTCGGTGTAATCGACAGAAACCAGAGGCGTTTCTTCATAGCCTAGAATGCCCTTTAATCTGCCGTTTGCGGCGTCCTGTAAGATCTGGTTCACAAACTCGACGCTAGTTGGGGTTTCAACCTCAAATACGCAATCGGTCAGCGAGGCATTCGCCAGGGGTACACGCACTGCGATGCCGTTCAGGCGACCCTTTAATTCGGGGAAAATTTCGGCAATGGCAGTGGCCGATCCGGTCGTGGTGGGAATTAACGATAAGCCACTGGCGCGAGCGCGACGTAGATCACTGTGGTATTCATCAAGAATACTCTGGGTGTTGGTGATGTCGTGAATGGTGGTGATGCTGCCGTGCTTTATGCCCAGTTCTTTTTGTATGACCTCGACCACTGGCGCCAGACAGTTGGTCGTGCAAGATGCTGCCGTGACGATGTGGTGCTCTTGAGCCCGATAGAGATGGTCGTTAACGCCCATGACAATATTTAAGGTGCCATCTTTAACGGGTGCGGAGACGACGATCTTTTTTATCCCTTTACTTTTTTCCGGTGACGCTACCGGTGGTGTTAATAGTGGCGCCAAGGCGTGCTTTGATTTAAATTTACCCGAGCATTCAAGTAGTAAATTGACATCAGAATTAAGCCAGAGGGAGGCCTCTAGTGCTGTATGTTGTGTATAGGTGATGGCTTTGCCGTCAATGACAATCTTGTCGCCATCGACGTCAACGTCGTGGGCCCAGGTGCGGTGAACGGAGTCATATTTGAGAAGATGAGCCGCAGTGGCAATATCACCGCCTGGCTCGTTGATATGTACAAACTCTAGTTCTGGCCAATTCCAGGCGGCACGAAGGGCCAGGCGGCCCATGCGGCCAAAACCATTAATCCCAATTTTTATTGTCATTAGAGTTTCCTCTTCATTGTTTGTCTAAGTGTGAATTTAGTTAAACGTGTATATGCGTATAAACAAATGTTTTGCTTTGCAGCTGTGCGCGTCGATAAATATAAGCGGCCTTGTTGTGTGGCTCCTGACGGTTTAACGGTAGTGGTTTAAGTGCAGTCTCTACTGGCGCAGCTACTGAATTTTTTAAGATCAGCTTGAAGTGAAACTGAGTTTTCAGCTGACTGGTGAAACAAGGCCAGCAGCTTATCAATAAAAGGTGACACTTTAATGACCTGATAATAAATCCACACGCCTTCACGGCGTGTGCTAAGCAAGTTGTTATTACGCAAGTAGGCTAGATGTCGTGACACGACACTTTGTGAGAGCCCCAGGGTATCGACGATGTCGCAGACACAAAGCTCACCCTTGTCGAGCAGCAGGAAAAGGATGCGTAAGCGCACTGGCTCTGAGAGGCATTTAAACAGGCTGGCGTATTCGTCACTATTCATCGCGGCAACTATATTTGCAGAGCCAAATATAGTCAAGTTGTCCAGGACTTACTTCTCGCCTTACATCAAGCAGCGTTGTCGTTATTTAGTTCTGTAGCGCAGCGTTACAATCCTGCTTAACGACTATCGATAGCGCAACTTTCAGATGACGGATGGCGATGGCCTTGAACCGCTGTTACCGATTATGGTCTACTGGTTCGATATGAGCAGAAATAAAACAATAAGCCACCAGAGGAAGGGCGCATCGTTGTCTTCTTTCAGAAAACGTTTGTCCTATGGGCTGGCTTTACTGTTTGTTTTTGTTTCCTTCAATCCAGCTCAAGCGAGGATGATGATGGGGCAGGGCGTCATGGGTGTGGGTACTATGGCTATCAGTGACGCTGCTGTGCCGACTGGCACTGTTTTGAATAGCTTTTCTCTCCATCACAGAAAGACGGGGGAGAGCAGTCACCATCATCCAATGGCTATCAATATGGACAACATGAGTACGACAGGTGATTGCCAGTCTGAGTGTGATTGTTGCCCGGGCTTGTGCTCTGTTTATCTGCCGAATAACGTGGCGGCATCAAACTTCCCTCCCTCTAATCTTGCATTGGCTGAGTCGGCCTTTCAAGGCACCGTTGGCACTCGTACCCGCTTGTTCCGTCCCCCCATTTCCCACTAAGACAGGATAGCTGCGCCTGCACATAGGCGCTACTGGATAGTGGGAGCTGTTATTTCGCTCCTGATTATGTCAACCGCCACTTGGCGTCACATGACTTTATTGGCTGTTTGCACGCTTCTTCAGGTCGTGTAATGGCTAATGAATTTAATATCGAGAGCAGAAATGAAAAATGCAGTCATTGGTTTGACGTTAATAGCGCTGGGCTTTATTAACGAGAGCCGCGCAGAACCAGCAGCTGGTCCTCACTTGACTTTGGGTTTACAGCAAGCGATTGCTTATGCCGTTAGCAATGACCCCTGGTTAAAGGGCAGTGCACTTAACGAGCGAGCCCTATTAGCGGAAAGTGTCGCCGATGGGGAACTACCTGATCCGAGTTTAAGTATCGGGCTTTTTAACCTGGCGACCGATACATTTGATTTTGACCAGGAGCCGATGAGCCAGTTTACAGTGGCGCTTGCGCAAAACTTTCCCCGTGGCGATACCTTGCAATTAAAGCGTCGTCAGAAACGCCAACAAAGCTCGGCTTATCCCTTTTTGCGTGCAGATAGGAAAGCTCGGGTCGCCTTAAAAGTGAGCTTACTCTGGCTTGACACTTTCCTGGCTCGCCAGAGCGTAGCTTTAATTGAAAATAACCGACATTTATTTGAGCAGTTGGTTGATGTCGCCCATGCTAACTACACGAGCACATTGGGTTTGACTCGCCAGCAAGATATGATTCGAGCCGAGCTCGAACTGAGCAGGCTTGATGACCGACTGAGCCGTCTTTGGCAAGCTCATGATGCCGCGCAACAGGCGCTCGGTGAATGGCTGCCCGCAACACTTTTGAAGAGAGCCTTACCTGACAACCTGCAAACCAGCAACCTGATTGTCAAAGGTGTTGACAATAAACAACAGATGCATGCGCATATTGTTAAACACCCTCGAGTGCAAGCTCTAGACCGCAACATCGTGGTCAGCGCCACTGAAATAGAACTGGCCAGGCAGCACTATAAACCCGAGTGGGGTATCAATGCGGCCTATGCTTACCGTGACGATGGACCGGGGGAAGATGATCGCTCAAATTTTATTTCCATGGCTTTCACCGTTGACTTACCGCTATTTACGGCCAACCGGCAAGATCGTCGCGTTTCAGCAGCCAGTGATCGTCGAGCGGCGGCCCAAACGGAACGGGTTCTACTTCTGCGCGAATTGATGGCGGGCTTTAGGCAGACAGTCGCAGAATTACTGCGTTTAGATGAGCGTTTAACACGATACCAGGACTATTTGATGCCGCAGGTACACGATCAGGCCGATGCGATTCTGGCGTCTTACAGGTCTGACGGCGGCGATTTTGCCGAAGTAGTGCGCGCCCACATTGCTGAGTTAAATACCCGGGTTATGGCCTTGCAGCTCAAGGTAGAACGTCAAAAAACACTGGCAAAAATGCAGTATTTTCTTGGGGCTAATAGTGTGGCTGAGCCATTAGAAGGAGAATTAAAATGAAAAAAACCGGTATTTTTTTCATCGCCTTATCGCTTGGTCTTATTGTCGGCGTCATCGTCGGTACGAACTTTTTTAATAGGCAATCTGCCAAAGCTGATGAAAGGGCACAGCATTCTGATGAGCCCCTCTATTGGCAAGCACCCATGGATGCTAACTACCAGCGCGATGAGCCGGGTCTGTCACCGATGGGCATGCCCTTGGTTCCTGTGTATGCAGAGCGGTCTGGGACGGCAAAACAAAGCCCAGGGTTGGTGACAATATCCCCAGAGGTTGAAAATAACTTAGGTGTGCGCACGGCGCTGGTTGAATTTAAATCCCTTGAATTAGCGATTAATACGGTCGGCTATGTGGGCTTTGATGAGGACCGCTTGATTCATATCCACCCGCGTGTTGAGGGTTGGTTGGAGCAACTTTATGTTAAGTCAGAGGGCGAGACGGTTCTGGCTGGGCAACCTTTGTACGCCATGTATTCTCCGAAACTGGTGGCGGCTCAGGAGGAGTTCGTGCTTGCCCTGAAACGCGGTAATCAACGCTTGATACGCTCTGGAGAAGAGCGGCTGCAGACTTTACAGGTGGCACAGGCACAAATTAATGCCTTAAAAAAATCCCGTCAACCGACAAAAACCATCATTGTGCATTCACCTCAAGAGGGTGTTATTGCCAATCTGGGTGTGCGGGAAGGTATGTTTGTTAAACCCGGTACGGCCTTGATGTCAGTCGGTGCACTGGACGAAGTCTGGGTCATCGCTGAAGTGTTTGAACGTCAAGCCGGCGCTCTTGCTGTGGGTAATGCCGTGACAATGTCACTGGATTATTTGCCGAGGCAGAAGTGGCGTGGGCAGGTCGATTATATTTATCCCATTCTCGACAACGAAACTCGAACGGTGCGGGTACGTTTACGTTTTGCCAATAACGATAGCTTGTTGAAACCCAATATGTTTGCCCAGGTGATTATTCATAGCGCTGAATCGACCCCGGTTCTGCAAGTGCCCCGTGAAGCGCTAATTCGCACCGGCAGTCAAAACCGGGTGGTCCTGGCCCTGGGTGAGGGGCGCTTTAAATCTGTGGCAGTAACCCTCGGGCGCATAGGAGGCGGAGAGGCAGAAATTCTCAAGGGCATTGAGGAAGGTGACAGGGTTGTGACTTCGGCGCATTTTCTATTGGATTCTGAGTCCAGTATTGATTCCGATTTCCAGCGCATGACTAGAAACTGAGGCACAGTAGATGATAGAAAAAATTATTCGTGGTTCGGTTCACCATCGATTCTTCGTCGTACTGGGGGCACTGATAATCATTGGCGCTGGTTGGCTCGCAATTGAAAATACACCGATTGATGCTCTTCCGGATCTTTCCGATGTGCAGGTGATTATTAAAACAGACTACCCAGGCCAGGCTCCTCAGGTGGTAGAAGACCAGGTGACGTATCCACTGACCACAGCGATGCTGTCAGTGCCCGGGGCAAAAACAGTACGGGGTTACTCGTTTTTTGGTGATTCTTATATTTATGTGATTTTCGATGACGATACAGATTTGTACTGGGCGCGCAGCCGGGTTCTTGAGTATTTGAGTCAGGTGGCACCGACGTTACCGGCAACGGCGAAGCCGCAATTAGGTCCGGATGCCACGGGTGTGGGCTGGGTTTATATTTATGCTTTGGCTGATAAAACCGGCAAACACGATATCAGCCAGTTGCGCAGTTTGCAGGACTGGTTTTTAAAGTATGAATTACAGACTGTGCCTGGTGTCTCTGAAGTCGCAGCAGTCGGCGGTATGGTCAAACAATATCAGGTCAAGGTGGACCCGGAGAAACTCCGCGCCTTTGGTATTCCCCTCAGCCATATTCAACAAGCCGTGCAGCGCAGTAACCAGGAAATTGGTGCCTCAGTGGTTGAAATGGGCGAGGCGGAATACATGGTTAGCGTCAGTGGTTATTTAAAAAACCGTGCTGATCTTGAAAGCATTCCCCTGGGCATGAATATCAAAGGCACGCCTTTATTATTACGTGATATTGCTGAGATTAACCTGGGACCACAGATGCGCCGGGGTATCGCGGAACTGAATGGCGAGGGTGAAACAGTCGGTGGTATTGTGGTGATGCGCTATGGCGACAATGCCCAGCAAACCATCAATGGCGTTAAAGAAAAACTGGAAGAGTTAAGACTTGGCCTGCCAGACGGTGTTGAGATTATCACTGTTTACGATCGCTCCGGTCTTATAGGCAGGGCAGTGGATAACCTTTGGCATAAATTACTTGAAGAATTCGCCATGGTGGCACTGGTTTGTATGGCTTTTTTATACCATATACGCTCTTCTTTAGTCGCAATTATCAGTTTGCCAGTGGGTATTTTAATTGCGTTTATCATCATGCATCTACAGGGTATTAATGCCAATATTATGTCTCTAGGCGGTATTGCCATCGCCATCGGTGTGATGATTGATGGTGCTATTGTGATGATCGAAAATATGCATAAGCATATGGAGGGGGAAAGTCTCACAGATAGTAACCGCTGGCAAATCGTTGTCACATCGGCCAGTGAAGTTGGCCCACCTCTGTTTTTCAGCTTGCTGATTATTACCGTCAGTTTTCTCCCCGTCTTTGCTCTCGAGGCCCAGGAGGGTCGAATGTTCGCCCCTCTTGCCTACACCAAGACCTATGCGATGGCGGCATCGGCCGTGTTGGCGATTACCCTGGTGCCCGTGTTAATGGGGTACTTTGTACGTGGCAACGTTCGGCCCGCGCAGAAAAATCCGCTTAATCGTTACTTGACGGCACTCTATATGCCGGCGTTAAAGCAGGTACTACGTGCACCAAAAATCACAATACTGATTGCTCTTTTCTTGACGCTGCTGGCTTTATGGCCAGCCAGTCAAATTGGCAGCGAATTTATTCCGCCATTAGATGAGGGCGATCTGATGTATATGCCCAGTGCCTATCCAGGTATTTCCATTGGTAAGGCGAGAGAGTTATTGCAACAAACGGATAAACTGATTCGCACAGTGCCAGAAGTAAAAACAGTGTTTGGCAAAATGGGCCGGGCCGAAAGTGCCACTGACCCTGCGCCTTTGACCATGATAGAAACGTTTATTCAATTTAAAGACCGCGATCAATGGCGCAAGGGTATGACAGCTGAAAAAATCCGTCAGGCGCTGGATGAGCGCCTACAGTTCCCAGGTATCACCAATGCCTGGGTTATGCCGATTAAAACACGTATCGATATGCTGGCCACTGGCATTAAAACTCCTGTGGGAATTAAAATCGCAGGGCCGGCGTTAAAAGATATACAAGCGATTGGTTTACAACTTGAGTCTATTCTTATGGCGGTGCCGGGTACCGCTTCCGTGTATTCAGAACGTGTGGCCGGAGGGCGCTATATAAAAGTGGATATCGATCGCGAGAGGGCGGCCCGCTATGGATTGACAATTGCCGATGTGCAGCAAGTTATTGCCACAGCCATTGGTGGGGTTAACGTCACTCAAACGGTTGAAGGTCTGGAGCGCTACCCGGTCAATATTCGTTATCCCCAGGCTTATCGTGATTCCGTTGAGCAACTGGCACTGTTGCCTATCGTTACAACACGGGGTCAACGTATAGCCCTCGCTGATGTAGCGCGCGTTTATATTGAGGACGGCCCGCCTGGTATTAAAAGTGAAAATGCACGGCTGCACGGTTGGTCGTTTATTGATATTAAAGATGTTGATATTGGTAGTTATGTGCAAGAGGCGCAGCAGGCGGTCAGTGCGCAAATAAACTTGCCACCAGGTTATTCTCTAACTTGGTCGGGACAGTACGAATATATGTTGCGGGCCCAGGAAAAGCTTAACTATGTGGTGCCTCTAACGCTGATGATCATTATTTTTCTGTTGTACGCCAATTTTCGAAGTATCGCTGAGGTGGCCATTATCATAGGGACTTTGCCGATAGCAGTGGCCGGTGGCTTGTGGCTAATGTATCTCGCCGGCTATAACTTCTCCGTTGCTGTTGGTGTTGGCTTTATTGCCTTGGCGGGTGTGGCGGTGGAGGTCGCTGTGATCATGCTAGTCTATCTGAATCAGGCCTGGGAGGAGACGGTCGAAGCCTGTGCCCACGAAGGGCTGGGTGTCGATGAGGATAAGCTCAGGCAAGCGGTGATACGGGGGGCCGGACTGAGAGTGCGGCCAGTGATGATGACCGTTGCGGCGACTATTGGTGGGCTGCTACCAATTTTACTGGGGTCTGGCACCGGCTCAGAGATCATGAGCCGTATCGCAGCCCCTATGGTTGGAGGTATGCTCAGCGCGCTTTTACTGGTTTTATTGGTCTTGCCGGCAGTTTACTATTTGTGGCGCAAAGCTCAGCTTGGAGAGGCTTCGTATTAGGTATCGTCGGAGGCGCATGATGGGAAGAGATATTTGATGAAAACAATTGTGACGAGCCAAGTTCTTCTCTTTGAGCTGGAGCCGCATCCTCTGGCAGCGTCTTTAGCACGGCAATTGGGTGTTGAGCAAGGTAAAACCAGCCAGCGCTTGTTTCCCGATGGTGAATCCTATGTGCGTATCGATACGCCTGTGGAAAACAAACACTGCATCGTACTTGCCGATTTATCCCGGCCCAATAGTAAATATTTACCACTGGTATTTTTAGTGCAAACTCTGCGTGAATTCGGTGCTGCTTCAGTGGGTTTAGTGGCACCTTACTTAAGTTATATGCGTCAAGACAGGCGCTTTATTCAGGGCGAAGCTATCACCTCGCGTATTTTTGCGCAGCACTTATCGACACAGATCGACTGGTTGGTGACGGTTGACCCACACCTGCATCGTTACCACAAGCTGGATGAAATTTATTCTATCCCAAGTCGTGTGGTCAGCGGGGCACCGCTTTTGGCCGATTGGTTAAAAGGCCAGACAAACCTGGTGTTAGTTGGGCCGGATGCCGAAAGCGAACAATGGGTATCACAGATCGCCAGACATAGCGGACATCCCTTTATAATAGGCAGTAAGCAGCGCTTTGGTGACCGTGATGTGCAGGTTAGTTTGCCGGATTTAAGTGCTTACCAGCAGTGTACAGCGGTGATTATCGATGACGTGATTGCCAGTGGCCAAACTATTTTGAAATGTATTTTGGCACTGCGGGCACTGGGTATTAATTCTATCAAATGTGCGAGTGTGCACGGTATCTTTGCTGATGGTGTCGATGTTGAATTACTTGCCGCAGGTCTCGATGAGTTAGCGACGACGAATACCATTGTCCACACTTCCAATGCCATGGACATTAGTTCCTTGTTGCTAGAGCCGATACGGGACTCTGTTCGGCAGGTTGGCGATGAGAATTGATGGATGATGAATTTTTTACTGACATTGCTATTAACCTTTATTCTCGTGTCGCTAGGGCTGTGGGTATTTCTTCGTCTCGGTGCTCCTGTCTATCGCCCTGATAAAAATAATATCATTACACTATTAGAGCTTGTGCTGGCAGGTAATGCCACAGAGAATGACTGGCATGTATTTATGGGTATCCCGCTGCGCCATTGCGAACACCTACGGCTTATTCAACAGCGTTGTTCTGATCTCGCCGAGACTGAATACATCGGTGAGAGCAGTGCGACGTTATTTACACAAAAAGGAACACAGGCCCTTGAACAAATTCTCGAAGAGCTCAAGCATCAGGATCTCGATCAATGAATGATATGTCTACAGCCGCGCGATTTATCGTGTTGGGGGCCGCTTTTGTTATTGTCATCGCTGGGCTTAAGGCTGCTGAGCCTCTACTGGTGCCTTTTTTGTTGTCAGTTTTCATTGTTCTCATTTGTTCGCCGTTACTGGTATGGCTCAAATCCAAACGGGTGCCCGGTGGTCTGGCTGTTTTGTTGATTGTACTTGGCGTTGTTTGCCTGGGAGCCATAGTCGGTGTGGTGGTTGGTTCCTCGATAAGAGAATTTCGTGCCGATTTGCCTGAATACCAGGCACGTTTGCAGTTGATCAGCAGTGGGGTTCAGCAGTGGTTAAGCCATAAGGGGGTCGATCTAGATCCTGCGATCTGGCAGCAAAGTTTTAATCCCAATGTTGCCATGCAGCTGGCGGGGAACACTCTGGCATCCTTCGGCAATGTGATGACCAATGCATTTTTGATTTTACTCACGGTGATCTTTATCTTTGCTGAGGAAGTAGGTTTTCGGGAAAAACTACTTAATGCTCGAGGCGCTAACGGGAGCTCGCTCGAAAGTTTAAAAAACTTCAGCAGCAGTGTGAATCGTTATCTCGCGATTAAAACCTTACTAAGTCTGGCCACGGGGCTACTTGTCTTGTTGGTGCTGTGGATACAAGGAGTTGACTACCCGGTGATGTGGGCTCTGCTGGCGTTTCTTCTCAATTTTGTGCCGACGGTGGGTTCTTTTTTGGCGGCAATACCCGCTGTATTATTGGCGTTGGTTCAACTGGGGCCGGGGCAAGCGAGCTTTCTTGCTTTGGCTTATGTCACCATTAACCTGGTTATTGGCAACGTAGTGGAGCCCCGCTGGATGGGCAAGGGCTTAAACCTCTCGCCTCTTGTCGTTTTCCTGTCACTGGTTTTTTGGGGTTGGGTACTTGGGCCAGTTGGCATGTTGTTATCCATTCCCCTCACCATACTGGTTAAAATCGCCTTAGAAAGTGACGCCGATACAGCCTGGATTGGCGTTATGCTTGGCTCCGGTACGACTCAGCTGCGAACGACGCAAGAAAAGGAAAATCTGCTTTGAAGGGAGAGCTTCATCCCGCACACCGGGAGCTAGACAATCATATTAAGAGTTTATTGCCTGCTGCTCGCTTAAAACTGTCACCTCTACACTTTGAAACTACAGAGTACCGTGAGCTCAAGCTTTGGTTGATTGATCCCGTTGGTATGGATGCTCCCTTGAGCGAAGAAGAGGTCAATGCAATTTTTACGGCCCCCCCTTATTGGAGTTTTTGCTGGGGCAGTGGTTTGGCGTTGGCCGAACGTTTGCTGAATGGCGCACATGCTATTAAAGGGAAAACAGTGCTCGATTTTGGCTGTGGCTCTGCAGTGGTTGGCATCGCGGCCGCTTTAGCTGGAGCATCTAAAGTGATTGCGTGTGATCTTGATCCGCTCGCTTTGAAAGCGAGCGCTTTAAATGCTAGTGAAAATGGCGTTGAGCTAGAATTTTTGGATGATTTCTTTACTTTCGAGGGCAAAGTAGACGTTTTACTTGCCTCGGATGTACTGTACGACCCTGAGAATAGGCCCCTTGTGCAGCGTTTTCGAGCCGTGGCGAATGAGGTGGTGGTGGCAGATTCGCGAGTGAAAAACTTCTCTGAACAGGGCTTTGTTTTGTGTGATCAAGTGCGTGCGGTCACCGAACCCGATCTGGGTGAGTTGGACAGCGTCAAGCAGATTCGTTTTTATCAAAGCGTAGTCAGCTGAGCTGACACCCGCTTAGTTGGTGGAAAGGTGCCCTTAAGTACGGGCTTGGCTTCGTGTTGGCGCAGGGCCTAGAGGCTAGGGTCGCTGACAGGGTGCTACTCAAGCCTCCCGCTACACCAATTGGGCAGGAGGCGAGAGCTGCCTACAATGTGCTCATTCAGAATCACTATCGCCGTCGCGAGAGGGAACTTTTATTTTATCTTCAATGCGCTGAACAGTATCAGACGCCGTTTTCTTAGCTTTGGCTGTTACTTCAGATGCGGCTTCTTTCGCTTTGGTGGTAGCTTCGGATGCGGCTTCTTTCGCTTTGGCGGTAGCTTCGGATGCGGTTTCCTTCGCTTTCGATGAGGCGTCCATAACCGCGCCTCTTATCTCTTCTGCTTTATCAACATCTGAGGCGGGCTCATCGCCTCCGCAAGCGGATAAGCCAACAATAACGGCGCTAAATAACGCGGCTATAACAGTGGGTTTCTTAAATAGTGACATAGAGGACTCCTTCGTAGTAAATCTAATGCTGAGTGCACCAGAGTGTGAGCATTTATAGTGATTGTAGGCAAAAGGTCAACTGTTATTCGCTCTTCTTTTTGTCTAGATCAAATGAGTTTATATAGGTCTTCACCAATCTGTTTTATTAAATTTTAGCCGTGATCTTCTGAGCTTTTGTTAAACTTCACCGAATACCCCTTTATATGAGGTCGTCGGTGTTAAAAGAGCTTGGCAATGGGCCCCGTCTGGAAGAGACAGTTGAGCAATTCTTACGTTCTACTGATGACGTACTGCGTTTGCGTTTTCATTTTTCTCAGTATTATCTACCTTTTTCACCATCAATTGAGTTACTGGCAATATTCTTTAAAGCTAAAGACGGTTTGCGTGTTTTGCTGACGGATAAGCCGTCTCAGGTTGACGCGACTCTCACTGCAATGAGTGAACCGTTGTCGGCTGAGGACTTGCGGCTATTGGCGACCCGCGTAGACGCTCCTTTTTTTAATCTGGACCAGGCTCTGATTTTATCACCCATTGCGATCGGTAAACCCTGGGGCCAGGAAATCTGGTATACAGGTGTTGAGGCAAGAGGCCAGTCGGGTTTTAGTGACGGTGCTTTTAGCGTACCCATTCCCTGGTTACTGGCGCTATTACCCAAGCGTTTACTGGGTGCAGAGCAGACGAGTTTGAATTTGCTAAAGATTCTCGATCCATTGCCAGAACCTGTTTATGGCGACCTGTATTTTGAGCTCCACGAGGAAAAACAAGAAGTCTACGTCGTCACTCATGTCGATTCCCAGAGTTGGCCCGACGGTGAGGGTGGTATCCGTTTTGGTTTCGAGCCAAATGTTCTCGATGAATTTGACGGCCCCGATGAGTTTCGCCAGGCCTACCTGCAAGCGGTGCAAAACTATGAGCAGATAAGACGTCAGATTGACAAGATCTTTGATCAACGACGTCGAGAGCAGGGGCTGGATTTGAATCAGCCTGTCGAAACGGACTTGTTAAAGGAGTGGCATCGACAATTGACTCCTGAGCTACAACAGCAAGAGTTGGTGTTGCGAGAGGCAATGAATCGTTTTACCCACCTACAGGGATTACGCGAGGGCGATGTGGTCAAAGTACCCTGTTTAACCCCCCATGCACTGCAGCATGGTGTACGCACAGTGGAGTTTCAGACGCCAGTCTATGAACGCAAAATTCTTGCTTTTGGCCAAAAAGTGCTAACTCAGGAGCGCTGGGATACTGAAGCAGCGGTGGACTTGATGTCGTTACAGCCTCAAGTCGAGCAGAAACTAACGGTGCTTGAGGAAGGACAGGGTGTCTGCCGTGAGCTGGTCGTTAGTTTTGATGATTTTCAGGTGCAACGAGTTACTCTAGCGGAAGCAACTTGTTGGCAAATCCAACCTATTGGAAGTTATCAGTTGTTAATTCTAGTCTCTGGTGTGTTGAAGATTGGTGCTGATTGTGTGCGCTTAAGCTCAGAACAGGCTGTCTTATTACCCGCCCTTGATTCAGCGACGCTTATCCGTAATTGTGGGCCAGGCGAATGCATCGCTTTGCTGTCCCAGCCCCTGAAAGCCAAATAGTCGCGATTTTGCCTGTTGTTTGGACCCTGTGCGAAATCACACGGAAATAAGTGTTGTGCCTTCGAAGAAGGAATGTCGCTGTATCTAGTTGCTCCCGAGCAGACGCTGTGGCAAAATCTGCGCCCCTTGACAGGGTGAGCTTAGAAGTCACTCTGCACAAGCGTAAACCTGTGCTGACAAACCTAGCGCTGCAGGTGGAATAAATCGCGGTGATAGTGACTGCGAACAGGTATAGCGGAAGTGGTGAAATTGGTATACACGCTGGTTTTAGGTACCAGTGCCGTAAGGCGTGGGGGTTCAAGTCCCCCCTTCCGCACCAACTATTTAATGAACACCTTGTGGTTAAGGTGCTTCAGACTTAATTCATAAATTCAATGACTGTTGTGAGGACAATCCATGCAGGTTTCTATAGAGACAACCTCCGGGCTCGAAAGACGTATGACTGTGGGTGTTCCCGCTGAAGAAATTGATAGCGAAGTTGCTCAACGTCTGCAGAAAGCGTCGAAGACTGTGCGTATTGATGGTTTTCGCAAGGGCAAAATCCCCGCTAAGGTTATCAAACAACGTTTTGGTCTCGGTGTACGCCAGGAAGTGGTCGGCGAAGCACTGAGTCGCAGCTTTTATGAGGCTGTTAGCAAAGAAGAGTTGCGCCCCGCTGGACAACCTGCCATTGAGCCGGTAAAAGATGAAGAGGGTGCGGATCTTGAATATATTGCGACATTTGAAATCTATCCCGAGGTTGAACTACAGGACTTTGCACAAGTAAGTGTGGCCCGTCCCGTTGCGACCATTTCTGACGATGATGTTGCTGCCATGGTCGAAAATCTGCGTACTCAACGTGCTAACTGGAATGAGGTTGATCGTGCAGCAGCAGACAGCGATCAGGTCAATATTGATTATAAAGGCACTCAAAACGGCGAAGAATTCCCTGGTGGCACTGCGGACGCCTCTGATCTGGTGCTAGGCTCAGGTCGCATGATCCCAGGCTTCGAAGACGCTGTCATTGGCCTGTCTGCTGGTGAAGAAAAAACGATTAGTTTGACCTTTCCAGAGGATTATCACGCTGAAGAATTGCGCGGCGCCGCCGTTGAATTTGCCGTAAAAGTGAATGCCGTTAAAGAACAAGTGCTTCCAGAGCTGAATGATGAATTTTACGAACAGTTTGGCGTAAAGGAAGGGGGTGAAGAAAAGTTCCTCGAAGAAATTCGTTCGAATATGGAGCGGGAACTCGAAGCTGCGATTAAGAACAAGGTCAAGTCCCGTTTGATGAATCAGTTACAGGACTTACATAGCGTTGACATTCCTAAAGCCTTGCTTGCTAATGAGATTCAGGCGCTACGCCAGCAAATGGTCGGCCAGTTTGGTGGGGCGCAGCAGATGGATATGTCTATATTTCCTGATGAGTTGTTTGCCGATGAGGCCAGTAAACGTGTCTCTCTAGGCTTACTAATGGCGGAAATTGTTAAAGCCGCTGAAATTACTGTCGATAACGATAAAGTCAAAGCTTTTATTGAAGAGAGGGCTGCTGGTTACGATGACCCCGAGCAAGTGATTCAGTATCACTACTCCAACGAAGAGCTGCTCAATAGCGTTCAATCTGCGGTGATGGAAGAGCAGGTCGTCGATCATGTTTTGAGTATAGCGACAGTGACAGAAGAGGCGACAGATTATAAAGGGGCGCTCACTCCAGACCCAGTTGTAGAGAAAGAGGCTGACGAAAGCACAGACTGATTACAAGACCTAGTGTAGAGTATAGCGTTGTAATACTGAAGCTCGACCCAATAAGAGAAAGTCTTGTCTGCCTATAAATGAGAAGTTAGGCTTAATGAGCTGATTGTTAGGCGAATTGTTACTGATTAATCCGGGAATTGACTATGGTCTATAATGGTATGAAACATAATGATGAGATCAGAGCGGCAGGGGGTCTGGTGCCAATGGTGGTTGAGCAAACTGCCCGGGGCGAGCGTTCTTTCGATATTTATTCTCGCCTATTAAAAGAACGTGTGATTTTTCTGGTCGGGCCCGTTGAAGATTTTATGGCCAACTTGGTTGTTGCTCAGTTGCTATTTCTCGAATCAGAAAACCCGGATAAAGACATTCACCTATATATCAACTCCCCAGGTGGATCGGTGACAGCAGGCATGGCTATTTACGACACCATGGAGTTCATTAAGCCCGATGTAAGCACTATGTGTATTGGTCAAGCGGCCAGTATGGGAGCCTTCCTTTTGTCAGCTGGTGCCCCGGGCAAGCGTTTTTTGCTGCCCAATTCTCGCTGTATGATCCATCAACCCAGCGGTGGCGCCCAAGGTCAGGCTTCTGATATACACATTCAGGCTCAGGAGATTCTTAAAATCCGCAAGCAATTAAACCGGGCGATGGCTAGACATACCGGTCAAACCGTCGAAAAGATTGCTGCTGACACTGAGCGCGACAACTTTATGAGCGCGCAAGAGTCTAAAGAATACGGCTTGGTTGACGAAGTATTGGACAAGCGCGCATAGTCGATGTAGCCTTTTTTAGTTTTGCTGAAATTGAGAAATGTAAGTAGCTGTATTTTGTGCATTTATGTGATGCGAGGAGAGAGAAGTGAGCGATAAAAGCGGCGACGATAAAGACGGCGATAAACTTCTTTATTGCTCTTTCTGTGGCAAGAGTCAGCATGAAGTTCGCAAGCTTATTGCGGGACCGTCGGTTTTTATCTGTGACGAGTGCGTAGATCTCTGCAACGACATTATTTCCGAAGAGCTACAAGAATCTAAAACCACTGAGACTGTTGAAAAGCTGCCAACGCCGATCGAAATTAGCAACACGCTTAACGAATACGTGATTGATCAACTTCGCGCCAAGAAAGTACTGTCAGTGGCTGTTTACAATCACTATAAACGCCTTCAGTTAGGCGCCAAAGTGGGAAAAGATGGAGTTGAGCTTGGTAAAAGTAATATTTTGCTGGTCGGACCCACAGGTAGTGGTAAGACGTTACTGGCTGAGACTCTTGCTCGTCTGTTGAATGTGCCTTTTACAATCGCTGATGCAACGACCTTGACCGAAGCTGGTTATGTCGGTGAAGACGTTGAGAATATTATTCAAAAGTTGTTGCAGAAGTGCGATTACGATGTTGAAAAAGCCCAGCAGGGCATTGTCTATATCGATGAAATCGATAAGGTTTCACGCAAGTCAGATAATCCATCAATTACTCGCGACGTTTCGGGTGAGGGTGTGCAACAGGCGTTGCTGAAACTTATTGAAGGTACCGTTGCGTCTGTCCCTCCACAGGGTGGGCGAAAACACCCTCAGCAAGAATTTTTACAGGTCAACACCTCGAATATTCTCTTTATTTGCGGTGGGGCTTTCGCCGGCCTGGAAAAAATTATCCGTGATCGCTCAGAGAAAGGCGGTATTGGTTTTTCGGCCAGTGTCAGCAGTAAAGACGAAGAGAGTAATGTGGGTGATATATTAAAAGATCTGGAGCCAGAGGATCTTATTCGTTTTGGCCTTATTCCTGAATTTGTTGGCCGACTCCCTGTTATAGCAACTCTCGAGGAACTCGATAAGGACGCTTTAATCAATATATTAGTTGAACCAAAGAACTCTCTGGTGAAACAGTATTCTGCACTCTTTGAAATGGAAGACGTAGAGCTCGATATTCGTCAGGATGCACTAGAGGCAATAGCTGAAAAAGCGCTGTCGCGTAAAACGGGTGCCAGAGGTCTGCGTTCTATTATCGAGAATACCCTGTTAGATAGTATGTATGACATTCCCTCAAGCAAAGATGTGCACAAGGTTGTCGTCGATGCGTCAGTTATTAATGGGGACTCTGAACCTTTACTGGTATACGACAATCCCGAGCAACTGAAATCAGCGAGCGAAGAAGCATAAACAAAAACGGGCCCAAGAGGCCCGTTTTTGTTTATGAGTGCTTGTATTAATTAAAACTGGCCCCATACCATAGTGTATTAAGCCGAACCTGCACTGAGCTGGAATAAGAGGTAAAAATGGGACAGAAAACAGATAAAGATTTATCACAGACTCGCTTGCCGATGCTGCCTTTGCGAGACGTAGTGGTTTTCCCGCAGATGGTTGTGCCACTGTTTGTAGGCCGAGAACGCTCCATCCTTGCGTTGGATGCGACTATGGCCGAGCATAAAAAAATTGTACTGGTTGCTCAACGGGATGCGGCTTGTGACGACCCAGGCCCTGAAGATGTCTATGAGATTGGCACTGTGGCTACAATTTTACAGCTGCTCAAATTACCCGATGGTACGGTGAAAGTATTAGTCGAAGGCTCTGAGCGAATTAATATAGATGCTATTGAGGAATATGACGATTATTTTGTGGCTGATTACTCAGTGGTTACAGATGAAGAAGCGGTGGAGAGTGAGCGTGGTGCGTTGGTGCGTACACTGGTTAATGCCTTCGAGGAATATGTCGGTTTAAATAAGAAGATCCCGTCAGAAGTAGTGACAACCGTTGCAGGTATCGATGAGCCTGGACGGCTTGCTGATACCGTTGCGACACATATGACTCTCAGTCTTGAGCAGAAGCAGGAAGTGCTGGAAATCAGCGATGAAAAGTTGCGGATTGAGCATCTTTTAGTGTTGATGGAGTCTGAGCTTGACATAGCACAGATTGAGCAACGCATTCGCGGTCGCGTAAAGAAACAGATGGAAAAGAGCCAGCGTGAGTATTACCTCAATGAGCAAATGAAAGCGATTCAGAAAGAGTTGGGGGATATTGATGATGTCCCCAATGAGTTGGAACAGCTCGAAAATCGCGTTAAAGAAGTGGGGATGCCTAAAGATGCTTTGAAAAAGGCTACTGCTGAGTTGAATAAACTAAAAATGATGTCGCCAATGTCGGCAGAAGCGTCTGTTGTGCGCAGCTATCTCGACTGGATGGTCAGTGTACCCTGGAAAAAACGCTCTAAAGTACGCCACGACCTCGTGTTGGCAGAGAAAATACTGAATGAAGATCATTACGGTCTAGACGAAGTCAAAGAACGCATTCTTGAATTTCTAGCTGTACAAAGCCGTGTTAAAAAACTTAAGGGGCCGGTTTTATGTCTCGTAGGGCCACCGGGTGTTGGTAAAACGTCTTTGGGTGAGTCTATTGCTCGGGCGACAGGAAGAAAATTTGTGCGCATGTCACTTGGCGGCGTTCGAGACGAAGCTGAGATACGAGGCCATAGGCGTACTTATATTGGTTCTCTGCCCGGTAAGCTGATCCAAAAAATATCTAAAACAACCGTTAAAAATCCGCTCTTTCTGCTTGACGAAGTGGATAAGCTGGGCATGGATCATCGTGGTGATCCTTCTTCTGCCTTGTTGGAAGTTTTAGACCCTGAGCAAAATAATAGCTTCAATGATCATTATCTTGAGGTCGACTACGACTTGTCAGAAGTGATGTTTATTTGTACTTCAAACTCAATGAATATCCCCGGCCCGCTACTCGATCGCATGGAAGTGATCCGTATCCCCGGTTACACTGAAGCTGAAAAAGCGAACATCGCGTCTAGATATCTTTTGCCTAAACAACGTAAAGCGAATGGTTTAAAAGACGATGAGCTTAACATCGAGGAGGCCGCCATTCTCGATATCGTACGCTATTATACCCGCGAGGCCGGTGTCCGTGGCTTGGAACGAGAAATTGCCAAGATTTGCCGGAAGGCTGTTACGGGTTATGCCAAAAATGCCGATCAGCAGGCGGTGAATGTTGGTCCGGAAGAGCTTGAGGATATGTTGGGCGTACGAAAATATGATTTTGGTCGTGCAGAAGATCAAAATCAAGTGGGGCAGGTGACAGGTTTAGCCTGGACATCTGTCGGTGGCGAGCTACTAACGATAGAGGCTTCATCAGTGCCTGGCAAAGGAGGGATTGTAAAGACCGGGTCTCTTGGTGATGTCATGCAGGAGTCAATACAGGCTGCCTTAACCGTAGTGCGTAGCCGCTCACAGGTATTAGGTATTCACCGGGACTTCCATCAAGGTCGTGATTTGCATATTCATGTTCCCGAGGGTGCTACACCTAAAGATGGTCCCAGTGCTGGCATTGCGATGTGCACAGCTCTAGTTTCAGTATTGACCGATATTCCCGTACGAGCAGCGGTGGCGATGACGGGTGAGATCACTCTCCGTGGTCAGGTGTTAAAAATAGGCGGCCTTAAGGAAAAGTTACTGGCAGCTCACAGGGGCGGTATTACCGAAGTGATTATTCCGAAAGAAAATGAACGGGATTTAAAAGAAATTCCTGATAACATTAAAGCGGATTTAACCATCCATCCGGTGAAGTGGGTCGACGAAGTGCTGGAGTTGGCTTTGCAGCAAATGCCTAAGCCTCTAAGCGATGAGGAGTATAGTAAATCATCTGACTCATCGCTATCCGGTGACAGTGAAAGTAGTTCACAATCAACTTCGCGTATTAGTACACACTAAAATAGCTTGCGTGCTTGACCGCCCTGAGGGCGGTTGGTATAAAGTCTCGTCCCAGCGTATTAGTGAATACGCTGCAGGATATTCAATCAAATTTAGAGGGGTTTACAGTGAATAAATCAGAGCTTATCGACGCAATTGCGGAATCAGCTGACTTGTCAAAAATGTCTGCCGGCAGAGCACTGGATGCAGTTGTAGAAGCGATTACAGCATCTTTACAAAAGGGTGATCCTGTTTCGCTGGTGGGCTTTGGTACTTTTGCCGTTAAGCACCGACCTGCAAGGAAAGGCCGCAACCCAAAAACCGGTGATGAAATCCAGATTAAAGCGGCCAATGTACCCGGCTTTAAAGCAGGTAAAGCACTTAAAGACTCGGTAAATAGCTAGTTAGAGCATAGCGTTTACTTTTAAAACAAGTAGTAAGTAAAGGCGCTTTGAGGCGCCTTTACTTTTTTCGTTCCGCACGAATATTTATCAAGGGAAAGAAATTACAATGCTACAAGATTTCCGCGAAGGCATGAAAGGCATCGCTTTTTTTATTGTTATTTTGATTATTGTGCCATTTGCTTTTGTTGGTATCGATTCAATTTTTTCAAATAGTCCGGCCAGTGATACAGAATTAGAGGTCGATGGACATAATATTTCTCGACTAGTCGTTGATCGTGCATTAGCCATTCATAAGCAACGTTTGTTACAGCAGCTTGGCGATATTGATCCCGCGCTGCTCGATGATACTGTGCTCCGTGGGCCGGTTAGAGAGCGCTTGGTTAGAGAAAAAGCGGCGGAACTCGCAGCAATCGAAACCGGTATGGGAGTTTCTCCAGCCACTATCGCGTCCTTACTTCAAACCGTTGATGCCTACCAAACGGATGGGCGCTTTGATCGTGATAAGTACGAATTTACCATTCGGCAAATGGGTTACACCCCACGAGAACACCATAATTACATGAGCAACGGTTTATTACTTAGTCAATTTGCCAGTGGCGTTGTCGATACGGCATTTGTGACTGAAGCTGATTTAGAGCTGGCGGCAAGAATTTTTGAGCAGCGCCGTGACTATCATTATCTCACTCTGCCAATTGCCCCTCTGATGGCCGAAATTAACATTGATGAGGCCGATGCCAAAGCTTACTACGAAGAACACAAAGAAGAATTTCGCACTGAAGAAAGGATTGAAATAGACTACATACAATTGTCGGTCAGTGATTTACTCGATCAGGTCGAGGTTGATGCAGCCATGGTTCGCGAACGCTTCGAGACTCGCCAGCAGGCTGCACAGGCAGCAGTGCGACGACGAGTGGCGCATATTTTAATAGAGCCTGCCGAGGATGGGAGTCATGCAGCCAAGCTTGAAGCTATTCAGACCAAGCTCGCCAGTGGTAGTGATTTTGCAACGCTTGCACGTGAGTACAGCGATGATTTGGGAAGTGCGGAGCAGGGTGGTGATCTAGGTTTCGTTGAATTGGACGCCTTTCCTGCAGAATTTGTAACAGCAGTACGTGGTCTCTCCAGAGGAGAGATTTCAAAGCCTGTGGCAACCGATAGCGGTATTCACCTGATTCGTCTCACGGAGTTAGAAGCAGGTGAAAGATTGGTTTTTGAAGATGAAAAGCCTGCCCTAGAAACTGAGCTTAAATATCAATTAGCGGCCGAGCTACTGCCTGAAAAAATTGAACAATTGCGTGAGTTATCCTACAACGCGGAAAGCCTTGCAGAGCCAGCGGCAACGATGGGGCTTGATGTTGCGAGCACAGAACCCTTTTCGCGAAATGGTGGTTCTGGTCTTGCAACTTATCCTGCTGTGGTTAATGCCGCGTTCGCAGAGGATGTTCTGAGTAATGGCTATAGCAGTGATATTATTGAGCTGGGAGATGCGGGTGTGGTGGTACTGAAGGTTCGTCAACACTACCCCGCTGGTTATCAGCCCTTTGAAGAGGTGGTGGCTGACATTACGACTTTGTTGAAACAGGACTCGGCGAAACAGGCGCTTACTGCCAGAGCAGGTGCTTTACAGGCACAAATTGCCGAGGGAAAAAGTGTCGAAGCTCTCGCTGAAGAAGAAAGCCTGGCATGGCAGGTGAGTCTTGATACCTCGCGCTTCGATAACCGTGTGGATGGGGTAATCCGCGATTATGCTTTTGGCTTACCCGCGAACAGTACCTTACCTGTAGTTGGTGGGCTTGATCTCGTCAACGGCGATTATGTGATTGTCTCTTTGACCGCTATTCAGCCTGGTGAACTGAGTAATATCTCGGAGCCACGTCGTGATAACTTGGCACAGTCTGCTAGCCGAACGTTAGCACAGCTTGAGTATCAGGGTTACGAATCTTTAATTCTTGCCGGAGTGACGGTGGAGATGGACAAATGAGTACCTGACTTTCGTTATAAGACGTAAGCTTATTTTCGATAAGCAAGATTTTGCGTTCTTGTCGGGTACTTTTTGTCGTCCTTTTTAGCTGGTTTTTCTCTCGACTGAGCCGTTCTTCTTCAAATTGGAGGCTGAAAACTGCTCTATGTGCGGGGAAAAAGCGTAAGAATTTGTCCTGCTTTGATGAAACTGCGTGAATTGAGCTTATTCCAGCGTACAAGATCACTGACACTAACTTTGAACTGTTTTGATATCAGAGAAAGCGAATCACCTTTCTTGATTTTATAGTGCCGTCGCACCTGAGAAATGACAGGGACTGGGGCACGAATCGTCAATCGTTTGCCAATTTGCAACGGGGCATGCGGTTTTAGGCCGTTCCAGCGTGCTAAATTGTGGGTTTTAACCTGGTAGGCTCGGGCAATTTTCCACAGGCTGTCGCCACGACGAACATGATAATACTGGATTGGCCTCGCAAAACTGGGTAGATAAGCGTTGCTGATACTGGGGATTTCCAAAGTCTGCCCAACACGAATCTTACTTGAGCTCATATTGTTTTGTGCCATCAGCGATTGTGAGCTAAGCCCGTGTTGTTGGGCAATTTCACTGAGAGTATCGCCCCGTTGCACTTTGTATTCACGAATTTTAAGCCATCTATCTTTGGGTGTATCGTTGAGGCGTGACGAAAATCCGGCTGTTTTATGTTGTGGGATTAAGAGCCGGTGAGGTCCTTCCGGCGGTGTTGCCGATTGCTGGCAGCCTGGGTTTAGCCGGTAGACACCGTCGATACTCATTTCTGCCAGTAAGCTGACCTGATAAAGATCTATCTGTTGAGGCAGTTCAACAACCTCGAAATAAACCTGCATTGGTATGTTGGGGAGTTCCAATTGGTAGTCAGCGGGAGAGGCGGTAACCTGAGCCAGGGCAATGAGCTTAGGGACATAATCTCTCGTTTCGCGGGGTAGGCGCAGAGACCAGAAATCTGTAGGTTTACCCTGACTCAGGTTAGCTCTCATGGCCTTATTGACGGTACCTTCGCCGGCATTGTAGGCTGCTAGTGTTAGTAGCCAATCTCCTTCGAAGCGTTTATTCAAGTACTTAAAATAACGAATGGCTGCATCGGTCGAGCTAATGATGTCGCGTCTTCCGTCGTACCATTGGTCGCGTTTTAAGCCCAGGTGATCCCCAGTGGGACGCATAAACTGCCAAAGCCCCGCCGCGCCGCTTGGGGAATAGGCGAAAGGATTGTAGGCACTTTCTACAAAGGGGAGTAATGCCAGCTCTAGTGGCAGGTTGTTCTTTTCAAACTCCTCAATGATGTGTGCCATATAAAGTTGAGCTCGAGCACCCAGACTGTCAAAGTAGCGTTGTCTGCCGTTATACCAGTCACGATATTTTTCGATCTCAAGGTTATTTATCTTCTCGGAAAAGCCGTGGGCCCCTGCGATTTTTTGCCAGGCATTCATCGGTATTTTCGAGGCCTGGGCTTCGGGTTGAGCCTTTTCGACAGCAGTGATATCCAGCCTGGCATTACCACTTGCTGATAATTCTTCTAGACCCATAGTCTGCAGTGGATGATCTGGGTGTGCCGCGACTTTCGGTGCTATATTTTGCTGAGCGCAGCCCGCTAAAAAACTCAGAGCGAATGTCAGTGGCAGTAAGAAATATTTCATAAAAACCTAAGTAATTTGTAAAGGGGTTTATTATTTCGATAAGCAGAAGTTTTTGAGCGGCCGATCGGTGTGAGTGAGATCGATCCCACAGTGCTAGTTTGAGAAAGCGCTCAAATTTTAGAAAGTGTCTTTCCAGAGGCGAATTTCACGCAGCACTTCAATAGGGTTGCTTAACTCCCGTGCGCTGTGCTGACTCGCCGCCAATGCAAGAGCGGCTAAATGGCAGCGTAGGAAGGGGTTGGTTTCACGCTCGATAGCCAGTGTGGTGGGTACAGTAGGCAAACCTTGTTGGCGTTTTTTCTCGTCGGCAGCCAATTTATGCTGTAGCGCTTGATTGGAGGGTTCGACGACAGTGGCGAAGGCCAAATTGCTGAGTGTGTATTCATGTGCGCAGTAAATGCGGGTTGTGTCGGGCAGGGCCGATAATTTTTGCAGGGATTGATACATTTGTTCGGCACTGCCTTCAAATAGGCGACCGCAGCCGGCGGCAAACAGTGTATCACCACAAAACACCAGCGGGGTTTCTCCCTCGGGTGAGGCTGTAAATGCAATGTGGTCGAGAGTGTGGCCGGGTATTTCGAGTACCGAGAACTGGGTGTCAGCCAGATTAATGCAATCTCCTTCATAAAGACGATGGCTTATTTGTGGAATGTTAGCTGAATCGGGACCATAGACAGGCACATCGTTACTGGCAACTAGGGCTTTGATACCTCCGGTGTGGTCGGGGTGATGGTGGGTAATTAATATGCCGGCCAGTTCAAGATCATGTTCTTTTAAACAGTTGAGTACCGGTTGGGCATCACCTGGGTCGACCACAAAAGCAGCTCGCTGACCTGCCTGGTGAAATAACCATAAATAGTTGTCTTGAAATGCTGGGATGGTGTGGATCACAAGGGGCATATTGTATTCTCCAGTGTCTTTTCAGCGCATTTTTAGCCATGATAAGATGCATCGCTTCACAAGTCATTACCGGGAGGCCTTACTTTGGGCAAAGACCGTTCAAGTCTTCGATATTTGCTCAAACGGAAATACCGGGTAGCACATTTGCCATTGGTTCAAGATGATTTGTCCGCCTGGTTTGATGAGGGCTTTGGCCAAAAACTCTACGAGTGTCAACAAAGATGTTGCCAGCAGGGTTTAAGGCAGATATTCGGCTATCGTCTGGCGCAAGTCGGGATCTCACCCCGGCACAGTCTTTTGGAAGATTTGCAGCCAAGTCATAAGTTCATATTGTCCCGCGCCCATGACGATGCTTCTTGCCAGTGTGAATTTGATGCCTTGCCTCTGCCATCGGATACTATTGACATTGTCTTATTACACCATGTTCTCGATTTTTCCAGTCATCCCCATCGAGCCTTAATTGAGGCTGCTCGTCTCGTAACGGCAGGGGGGCATATCGTAATTATTGGCTTCAATCCCTTTAGTTTGTTTGGCTTTTGTAAGTGGCCAGCCGTTTTTTGGCCGGGTAAAGCGATCTGGCGGCATAATAGCTTGCGTAAAGGCAGGGTTATTGACTGGTTGCAGTTGCTGGGCTTTCAGGTGAGTTATGGCTCATTAGATTGTGGTAAAACAAAAGGAGGGGAATACAATCGAAGGGAGAATAGATTAATGACTCGGTACCTTAGCCAGAGTGCTTTTTATATGATTGTTGCGCAAAAAATGGTTACGCCACTAAAGCCCATTAAGCCTCGGCACTGGTCTCCATTGAAGGCGGGTTCATTGGTAGGACTAAAACAGGTACAGGTGGAGAAAAAATGCCTTCAGAAAAAGACACTGCAACAATGAAATCTGTAGAAATATTTACTGATGGTGCTTGTCGTGGTAATCCGGGTCCTGGTGGCTGGGGTGTTTTATTGTGCTATAACGGCACGGAAAAACGCCTTTATGGTGCTGAAGCCCATACAACGAATAACCGAATGGAGCTATTAGCTGCGATCCGGGGCCTTGAGGCTGTTACTGAGAACTGTCAAATTGATCTAACATCGGATTCCCAATATGTACGCAAGGGTATTACCGAATGGCTAAAGGGCTGGAAAGCAAAAGGCTGGAAAACAGCAGCCAAAAAACCCGTGAAAAACCAGGATCTATGGCAATTACTCGACCAGCAGGCTCAACGGCATAAGATTAACTGGCACTGGGTTAAGGGGCATAGTGGTCACAGGGAAAACGAAATCGCCGACGAATTGGCCAATCTTGGTATTGATAAGCTATTGGATCAGACATGAGACTCGTTGTACTCGATACTGAAACCACAGGTCTCGAGGTCGCTCTTGACCACCGGATTATTGAAATCGGCTGTGTGGAGATTATTAATCGCAAACTGACCGGACGTCACTTCCATCGTTACATTAATCCACAGCGAGAAATCGATGCCGGCGCTATGGAGGTTCATGGCATCAGCAACGAAGACTTGGCCGATAAACCACTCTTTAAGCAGGTCGTTGCTGAATTTATTGATTTTGTAAAAGATGCCGAACTTGTTATACACAACGCGCCTTTTGATGTGGGCTTTCTTAATGCCGAGCTGGAAAAACTTAATGGTCAATACCAACCGCTAGAAAGCTATTCAGGTATTATCGATTCACTCACAATGGCTCGTCAGATGCACCCGGGTCAGCGCAATAGCCTAGATGCTCTATGTAAGCGCTATGGAGTGGACAATTCCCAACGCACGCTCCACGGTGCCCTACTTGATGCTGAAATTTTAGCGGATGTTTATCTGCTAATGACGGGAGGTCAGGTTGACCTTGTGCTGCGTAGTGAGGCTTCCGACAATGATCGAGGGGAAGAGAATGAATCGGTGATTAGACGACTTTCTACTCAACGGCCACCCCTTAAGGTTATTCGAGCCAATGATGATGAGCTCGCTCTGCATCAACACAAACTTGAAGAGATTAATGAATCCAGTGGCCAGCAATGTACCTGGTCACTTTAAGGCTCTTGGGTCAATCATGGCTTGTGGTTCATCCTTGATCTTAAGGCTCATTAATCAATCTTATTTAGACGCCTTCAAATAACGCACATTTCCTGTAAGGCCACACGGTTTTAATCTTGAGTCAGTAGCTTTTGAAGAGCTTAAGAGCTCGACTTCGACGGCTAGGGTAGTTAGTTGCCTTGTGACAAGTTATGTCATAGCTGTCCTATTTCACACGCTTTTTTCTCGGTTAAAGCCCCTATGTTGAAGAGTTGACAGGCTTTTCTCCTCCATCTTCTTCGTTCAGGCTTAATTTAGAGTCTAGCTGGCCACAGGTAGGCTGGAAGAGACTGTACTTGTTAAAAGTGGGACTTGTTAACAGCGTCTCTTCGCAAAAGTCTGTTATAGTTTGAAGGATCATTAGATATAAGATCACTTAAGTTATTTAGTCTTTTGATTTAAAAGGGTTTTCCCGTTTACTAAGAAGAAAGAAGTGAGTCGCTTATGCAAAACATAAACCCTCAAGTACTAGAGTTCATCGGCAAAGAGTATAAGTTGGTGATTCAGTCTGTGCATGGCCTGGTGCAACGACTCACTATTGCTCATTTAGAAGAGCTCAATGGGCAACTGATTGAATTACGTGGTGCCGCACAAATTGCTCAACTTGTTGGTATGAGCCGATTGTTTGTTGAAATGAGCACCGCGGTGGAGGTGGTGATTAATGGCGATCAAACTATTGATGAGTTGCAGCCACTGCTTTCTCAATCCTTGCTGCTGGCTGAGGGCTTGATTGATACTATTCTCGAACAGTCCAGTGAAAACCCGTGTGTATTACTGCCTGAAATGACTGCACTACGACGCTTTAGAGGTGCGCCACCCCTTTACGAGTATCATTTGCTGAACGACCTCGATTGGCCGTCTTTTGGAAGCCTGACGCAAGGTGAGGTGATGATAGGTCCTCAAATTGAGGGTTTGAAACGTTGGCATCATCTGTATCAGCTGGGTTTGTTAGATATTATTCGTAATAATAACCGACACAAGGCTTTATTTAACTTATTCCGTGTTGCGGGTCGCTTACAAAAAGTGGCTATTTCTGAGCGAGAAAGTGATTATTGGTGGGTATTTGCCGTCATCATTAAAGGTTTTGCTGAGAAGAAATTAAGCCTGCAACCCGAGCGTATTCGATTACTTGCTGCTGTAGAAAAACAGCTGCGCTTGTTGACAGCGACGGAACACCCAGTAAAAAGAAACCTCTATCCGGAGGGCTTATGGCGAGCTTTCATTAGTTTGCTGGCAATGACCGATATGTCCAATGATAGCCGGTCCAGGTCGATTGGTGTGCCGGAATTATCGTTTTCTGACTCAGCGATATCATCAGTACGTAACGCGATCACTGGGGAGTTGGATGCTGATGAGAGTATTTTTGAGGCTATGTCGGCTTCGGTCGCGAACCTGCGTAGTCTACTTGACAATGGTGATGAACCCTCTTCATTTAATGGCGAAAAACTCGACACATTGAAGCAGGGTTTCGAGACTCTTGCCAAAGCCTGCGAGGAGGCTGGGTTCCGTGGGCTTGCGCGTCAGTACAAGCAATTTTGTTCACGCCTAAAAACAACAGATACGCAAGGCTTGTCTGCTGAATTGTTGTCAGAATTTACTGATGCCATTCTGCATGTCGAGTGTGCGATGGCTGATTTCTATGGAAAAAACCCCAGTGTTGAGCAGATTGAAGCTTGGGAAGATCAACCACTGCTTTCAATTTTACAACAAAGTTTATTAAAAACAGCCGAAGTTGCATCAGTCAATGAAATGACATCGCGGCTGGACGATATCAAACAGTTAGTTGACAGTGTGGCTTCAGGCTATGCTTCCGCCGAAGTTCTCCCCGATCTTGAGCGGGCATTTACAGAAATTGCAGGTAGCGCAAGCATGTTGAATCTACCACGCCTATCGAGCCTTGCAAAACGCTGCTTGAGTCTCGCTAAGGATGTGCTTTTTAACGATCATGAGAGTGACAGTGATAAAGCGATCGACGTTTTCGCCGATACCATTGTCTGCCTCGAGTATTTCCTTGATGGGCGCATGGTGGGGGATACTGGTGATGAGAGTTCTCTGGATGTCGCGAACGAGTGCTTGTCAACATTAGGTGTTTAGCTTCTGGGGCTGACTTGGCAGATCTAAAATGGCTGTATCTGAGATGCACCTGTCCCTCTTGACAGCGCTTTATCCCATTTTTCTTACGTCCCCGCAGTGACCGCTACTGAATATCGGTTAGAATGACACTAGTTTTTACCCAACAGTGTTTAGCAAAATAATCTACTTATTTGTCACGCTTAGTCGTTGATAAATAGCAGTTGATAGAGGTGTCTCTTTGGAATTTTTGAATGAATACGGTCTGTTTCTAGCCAAGTCAGTAACGGTTGTTATTGCAGTGGCTGTTATCGTGGGTATTCTCGCGAGTCTGGGACAAAAAAGTAAAAAACATGAAAAAGGTCATATCGAAGTGGTCTCTCTGAATGAGACGGTGGGCAGCATGAGTGATGCCCTGGCCGATGTTCTGGAGCCTGCCGATACCCGGAAAGCAACACTAAAAGCAAAGAAAAAAACTGATAAAAGCGAGGCAAAAGCTGAAAAAAAGGCACTGAAAATGGGTTCCGGCCCGGCTATTAAAAAGCGTGTTTTTGTGCTGGATTTCCACGGCGATTTACGCGCTTCTGCCGTGGAGAGTTTCCGAGAAGAAATCACCACAGTGCTGGCTCAGGCGAGCAATGATGATGAGGTGGTGGTGCGCCTGGAAAGTGGTGGTGGCATGGTGCCCGGCTACGGTCTTGCGGCAAGCCAGCTCGACCGTATTAAAAAGAAAAAAATTCCACTCACCGTCTGTATTGATAAAGTGGCGGCCAGCGGCGGTTACATGATGGCTTGTGTTGCTGACCAGATTCTTGCTGCCCCTTTTGCCGTGATTGGTTCTATTGGTGTGGTTGCCCAAATCCCTAATGTCCATCGTCTACTGAAAAAACACGATGTCGATATTGAATTAATGACCGCAGGTAAGTACAAGCGAACCTTAACTATGCTCGGTGAAAATACCGATGAGGGGCGAGAAAAGTTTCGTGAGGAGCTGGAGGACACCCACGATCTTTTTAAAGCATTTGTTGGCGAGCACCGTCCTGGGCTTGATATCGAAGCAATAGCGACAGGTGAAGTCTGGTATGGAGCTCCAGCAGTTAAAAAGGGCCTGGTTGACGACACTAAAACCAGTGACGAATATTTGACTGACCAGTTAGATAATGCTGATGTTTATACCGTTAGCTATGTGCACAAAAAGAGCTTGCCGGAAAAGTTCGGTTTCGCTTTAGAAGATAGCGGTGACCGTTTCCTTATGCGCTGGTTGCGACGCTTAATGAGTCCTGCTCCTCTGGGTTGAATCGAATTTAACCGCTTGATAAGTGATTTTTCGGGAACAGTTAATCTCGGCGCAATGAATCTTTAATGGCAATAGGGTTGGGGAAGTTGAGAATTACGATATAGCTCGATAACAGGAAGGTCAAAATTGCCGCAGCCTGAATCAAGTGAGAGGCGAGAACTCCTATCAGTGACGCATTAAATGCCACATAGGCAATCAGCAGTGAGAATTCGCTAATTTGTCCCAGCCGACAACCAATGTCCCAGGCAAAACGGCTTTTTTCACTTTGTCGGTGCAACAAATAGCGGAAACTCAGTGGTTTTATCAATAGCATTACGCCGCCTAATACCAGCGCCGGAAGCATCACTTCAGACAGCAATCCAAGGTTGAACTGAGCGCCGAGAGCAAAGAAAAACATGACCAAAAAGAAGTCCCTGAGTGGCTTCAGGCTGAGCGCAATATATTGGGCGATAGGACTGTTAGCAATGGTAATGCCCGCAAGGAAGGCACCAATTTCTGCCGATAGACCGAGATATCCCGCCATCGCAGAAACGCCCAGGCACCAACCGATTGCCAGTAAAAACACATACTCGCCAATACGATCAAAGCGAGCGAATAAGGGTAATAAGAAGTAACGCACCGCGGCAATACAGGCCAGCACGAGTAGCGGAAGGGCCAATAAAGTGATACCGATTTGGCCAATATCAATTTGGCCGTTTTTACCGCTGAGTAAAACCAAAAGTACAAAGATCGCAATAAAGTCCTGCATCAACAGCATACCGACCATCATCTCCCCGATATGACGGTGGTGGAGAATCGTCGTTGGTAACAGTTTGATGCCTATAATAGTGCTCGAAAACATCATTGCAGCACCGATGATTAAGTTTTCGAGATGGGTGAAGCCAAATAAATAGGCAATACCATAGCCGGTGGCGGCAAAAATAACCGAGCTAATCAGGGTGACGTGGGTGACCTTTTTCAGCACACTGAGAAGTGCTTGGGGCTGCATATCTAAGCCCAGTAAGAAGAGCAGAAAAATGATGCCGATATGGGAGATTTCGGCAATTAAATGGACGTCCGGAATCATTCCGGTGCCATACGGACCGAGAATGGCTCCTAGAGCAATATAGGCAACTAATAATGGCTGGCGCCCAAAGAGAGCAAGCGATGCGACAATAGCCGCACCGCTGAAAATCAGCACAAACGAATGAAAGACCTCACTACCCATAAGCTCGCTTTTCCTTTTCCCTGGCTATTTTGCCGACGGGTAGGAGAGATGCAAATATTATGCCTGTCGGCGACGAAACAGGGGTTGTTGCTCGTTAGCGGAGGCTTGGTAGGTAACACTAAAGGATGACAGGTAGTCTTCGAAGCGGTGGGCTTCGTCGATTTCTTGATCAAGAGCGAGTGCGTCAAGACAAAAGGCATCGAAGCCGCAGCGTGTTAAATAAAAAAGCTGGTCCGGAGCAATTTGTCCAATGGCCCGCAATTCGCCTGCAAACTGGTAGCGGTGGCGAATCAGCCGGGCAATAGAAAATCCACGACCATCCGTAAAGGTTGGAAAATTTACAGCGAGATGCTCAAGATTCTTAATATCGCCAGCAATTTCTTCGGGCTCCTGTTCGGAATCAAGCCACACGCCAACCGTCTTAGGGTTTTGCAGCTTGTCTTTGTTCGCTAACCAGTAGTCGAGGGGTACAAAGCATGGGGCATCGGGTAATGTTCCCGTGAAATCTTTCTCTAATACTTGCCAACTATTATCGACAATACCTTTATCTTTAAGCAGCTTTGGCATAAATAAATTCCTTGAAAGGGGCGGTGCCGATACGCCGATGCGTGTCGAGAAAAGTCTCACCTTCGATACGTTGGTCGACATAGATACTGAAAATTCTTTCCAGAACATCAGGTATTTCGTGAGCATAGAAGGAGGGGCCTAGCACTTTGCCCAAAGAGGCATCGTTAAGGGCACTGCCGCCGAGTTGAATTTGATAAAATTCCTCCCCTTTCTTGTCGACGCCGAGAATGCCAATATTGCCCACATGATGGTGGCCACAGGCGTTCATGCAACCGGATATATTGAGATTGATATCACCCAGGTCGTAAAGATAATCAAGATCATCAAAGCGGCGTTGAATCGCTTCGGCAACAGGGATGGACTTGGCATTGGCCAATGAACAGAAATCGCCACCTGGGCAACAAATCATATCGACCAGAGTGCCAATACTCGGTGTTGCGAAGCCGTGTTGTTTGGCCGCTTGCCAGAGTTCTGGCAGGTCATTTAATTTAACGTCGCCTAATACTAAATTTTGATGGTGAGTGACACGAATCTCAGAGAAGGAATAGCGATCCGCTAGGTCGGCAATTGCTTCAAGTTGTCTATCAGTGACGTCACCAGGAGCTACGCCCGTCGGTTTGAGTGATAGGTGGACTGCACAGTACCCTGCCACTTTGTGGTCAACCACATTTCTATCGCGCCACTTCCCGAAGGCTATGTGTTCCGCGGCAAAGGCTTGTAGAGTTGTCTCGCAGCTTTCTGGGTCGATATTTTCATAGGGCGGGCTGGTGAAGAAAGCTTTGGCATGGTTGATTACCGCATCGGTTAGTGTTGAGGGGCTATCAATCTCTTGTAACCATTCTTGTTCAACTTTTTCGGCGAAGACTTCTGCTGTCCAGGCTTTGACAAGGATTTTAATACGCGCCTTGTACTTGTTGTCACGTCGACCATAGCGATTATAGACCCGTAAAATCGCTTCAAGATAAGTCAGTAAATGCTTGGCGGGAAGAAAATCCTTGATGACTTGTCCAATTGCGGGGCTGCGGCCTAGACCGCCGCCGACCAGGACTTTAAAGCCAACCTCATTGTTGGTGTTTTTAAAGACCTGTAAACCAATGTCGTGCACTTGAATCGCGGCGCGATCACTTTCTGCACCAGTCACGGCAATCTTAAATTTGCGGGGTAAAAAAGCGAATTCAGGGTGTAGTGTCGACCACTGACGGATAATTTCGCACCAAGGGCGCGGGTCTTCTATTTCATCGGCGTTAATGCCAGCAAATTCATCGGAGGTCACATTGCGAATGCAGCTTCCGCTGCTTTGTATGCTTTGCATGTCAACAGCAGCTAGTTCGGCCAGAATATCGGGCACTTCTTCCAGTCGGGGCCAGTGGAGCTGGATGTTTTGCCGCGTGGTAAAGTGCGCGTAACCTTTGTCGTACTTGCGGGTTATATTAGCCAGTGTGCGTAATTGGGTTGCCGACACCATGCCGTAGGGAATGTTGATACGCAGCATGGGTGCGTGGCGTTGTATATAAAGACCGTTTTGCAGACGTAAAGGCAGAAAAACTCCATCGGAAATTCTACCTGCTAAGTAATCATCGGTCTGGCGGCGGTACTGAGCGACGCGTTCGCGAATCAGAGTTTTGTCGTGTTGGTCGTATATGTACATAAAGTTTCGCTTCCTTCCCTAACTATCAGAAATCCCGAGTAATTCGAGTATTCCCAGAGGGTGAATGATAGCCTTCCGAAGCCGTCAGGTGAAAAACCCTTTCTTCATATTCCCGTTTAAAAAGGGAATAAGACACCCTGAGAAGAAAGAGGACAGTCAGCCCTTTGGCTGTTAGAATGCAGCCCGTTTTGCATGTCTACAGGCTGTTTGAAAACCTGTAGATTCGTATATCGAGGCTCTGACGAGCTCGGTTATATTTCTTAATTAGTTAGGTAGTTGTATCTGCCGAGGTTGAAAGACGATGAGTGATCAGGATAAAGCAGGGAAAAGTGATAGTTTTGTTGACGCGGTTGCAGCAATAGCGGTTATTTCATTAGCCATATTAACAGCGGTGTTTTTCCTGAGCAACCAGTAACACGTAGGTGCAGTTGTCTTTGAAAAGGCCATCTTTATATAAAACGTCAAAACCATTTTGCTAGTGACGTGATTGCTGTGCGTGCGACGAAAGCCATTTATTGTTAAATAAGGCCTGTTTAATCAGGCTACTCTTAGGAAGAAGGTTTTTCTTTTTGCATTTTATGCTTTCAGCTCAATTCGGCCGATTTAGCGAAAATGGGCCTGCAACTCGTATGCGCATCAGGCGAAGCTGAATAAGGCTATTGATCATGAAAGTAGCAAATAACGTCTGGCTATTTATGCTTTGCCAGGCCTTGACTATGTCGATCCCCTCTTTTGTCATTTTTGTGGGCAGTATTATCGGTGCAACACTGGCTCCTGATCCGGGTTTTGCGACACTGCCCGTTGCTGCTTTTATACTCGGTTCAGCGCTTTCTACTTTACCGGTCATTCTCACAATGCGGCGTTTCAATCGCAAGCGAGTCTTCCTCTTCTGTGCGGCGGTGGCTAGTATTAGTTGTCTGCTAGCTATTTATGCACTGGCATTACAGAGTTTTTCTGTCTACATCGTGGCAATTGTCGTACTGGGAGTCGGCCTGGCTGCAGGACAGCAATATCGTTTTGCAGCGATGGAGAGCGTCCCCCCAGAAGGGGCCCCCCGTGCTGCATCTTGGGTTTTAATGGGCGGCATTGGTGCAGCTTTTTTGGGCCCGGAGTTGGCGGTGCGCGGTGAGCAGTTGATGGCTACGGCTTATCAGGGTTCTTTTGCTCTTCTGATGGCAGTGACTGTTGCCGTTTTTTTACTGCTGCTTCTTTTCGATGAGGCGCCAAAGGGTGATCTGCAAGGTGCCGTTAAAGGCCGGCCTCTACTTGAAATCATCCGCCAGCCGGTTATTTTGGTTGCTATTGTTTCTGGCTGTGCAGGCTTTGCCATAATGAGTCTAGTGATGGTCTCCACCCCTTTGCACATGCATTTTGAAAATGGCTATAGCCTGATTGATACCAAATGGGTGATTCAAAGTCATATTGTGGCGATGTTTTTACCTTCTTTCTTTGTGCCGTGGGTCATTCGCCGCATTGGTGTGCTGGGTCTTATCAGCTTGGGTGTTATCGCTTTATTGTTAATGGTAGCAGTGGTCTTTACTAATTATGCCTTAATTAACTACTGGGTCTCTTTGGTATTGTTGGGCATTGGTTGGAATTTTCTATTTGTCGGTGGCACGACGCTGCTTCCCGAAGGCTATCGCGAATCTGAGCGATTCAAAGTGCAGGCTTTAAACGACTTTACTATCTTTGGCATTCAGGCTGTAGGTGCACTGTTAGCAGGATGGATACTAAGCACTCTAGGTTGGCAAAGCTTATTACTCATTAGCTTGCCAATATTGGTCTTACTGATGATTACACTGATTTACTGGCGTAAAACACAACAGCCTGTCATTATTTCTTAATTTAAGGGTTAATTGAGTCTCGTTAACCGAGCTATCGTGTCTATTGGGCGTGCTGGGTAAAAAAAGCTCTGTCCCTCGGGTTGGCGAGACGGAGCTTTTCTTGGTATGGCTGACAGTTTTCTAGCCAATCATGCTGTAACCGCCACTGGCACTGAGTACCTGGCCGGTAATGTAACCTGCCACGTGGTTTGACGATAAAAACACTACGGCATTGGCAACATCTTGTGGCTTGCCGATGCGCTTAAGTGGCAGGGTTTTGGCAATGGCTGCAAACTGATCTTCAGTAAACATCGCATCTTTCTCCTTCCACATGCTGTTTTCGCTGGTTTCCTCAGTAGTCTCGGGTACGGTGACTCCCGGGCAAACGCAGTTGCAGCGAATATTGTAGCGGCCATTTTCTTTGGCGATGGTTTTCATAAAGCTATTAGTGGCCGCTTTTAAACCGCCGTAAACGGCTTCGCGGGGTTCACCCTGGCGGCTGGCATCGGAGCTGATGGAGACCATAGAGCCACCACCATTGGGAACCATATGGGCCAAGGCGACTTTAGTGCAGTTCAGCAGGCCGACGTAGTTAATGGCGATCAGTTTCTGCCACAACTCGGGAGTGGTCTGAGTAAAAAACATCAAATCATCCCAGCCGACGTTGTTGACCAGAGCTTCAACGGTGCCAAAAGTCTTAGCAACCGTGTCAAAGAGGTTTTCGACACTGTCTAGGTCGGTAATATCGGTTTTGATCACCTGGGCATCAGCAGCACCTGCCTTTTTTGCCAGGTCGGCAACTTTTTCGCCACTTTCTACGTCGAGGTCGGCAATGGTGATTTTCGCGCCTTCTTCGGCAAACTTAAGCGCGATAGCGCGGCCAATGTTTGAGGCTGCACCTGTGACGATAACTGAACGAGCTTTTAAATCTAAGTCCATAATAAAATCCTTAATAATCAGTTGGCTAAAGAATAAACCTAGTATTTACTTTGCATATTTTCGGAAGTTAGGTTTGCGCTTTTCTGCCAGTGCATTAACGCCTTCACGAGATTCTTCAGAATCGTAATAGAGGCGCAGAGCCTCCAGGCCAAGACTGGCGATGCCGCGAATGTTTTCAGTGGCAGCGTTGAAGGAGCGTTTGCCAATAGAAATTGCCGTGGGGCTACGTTCTTCGAGCTCGGCACACCAAGCATCGACTTCGGCGTCAAGCTGCTTATTGGGCACAACCTTATTAACCAGCCCCATTTCGAGGGCTTCAACAGCAGTGTAGCGACGGCACATATACCAGATTTCCTTGGCTTTTTTGTCGCCTACAATTTGTGCTAGTAGTGCGGTACCAAAACCGGGGTCAATGGATCCCATTTTGGGGCCAACCTGGCCAAACTGCGCGTCTTCACCGGCAATGGTTAGATCGCAAATAGTGGCCAGCACGTTGCCGCCGCCAATAGCGTAACCCTGTACTTTGGCAATTACTGGCTTGGGTACATCGCGAATGACCGTGTGGAGTTCTTCAACGGGTAGGCCGATAGTGCCGCGACCATCGTATTGGCCGTCGTGTGAGGACTGGTCGCCACCGGTGCAAAAGGCTTTTTCACCAGTACCCGCTAACACGATCACACCAATACCGTTATCCCAGCCGGCTTGCTGGAAAGCGTGAATCAATTCATCACAGGTCACGCCGCGAAACGCGTTGTAAACTTCAGGGCGGTTGATGGTGATATAGGCTGTTGCGCCTTTAACTTGGTAAATAATATCCTGATAATCCATAAGGCCTCTTATTCGCGCGTTGCGCATTTAGGGTGGGTGTACTTCATCGCAGGCCGATCACTGGCCAGCGATGAATCTTGTTTATTGTAACGGTGGAGCTTTGATGAAACGAGCCTTATTCATTCTTGCCGCCATAAATTTAGCCATGACACAAACTTAGCTAAACTGGGGTGGGCGCTTTTCTACAAACGCTTTCAGGCCTTCACCGACAGCATCGCTGCGCAGAGCGGGTGTGGCGAGATCGAGTTCCATAGCCAGACCCTGCTCAAGAGGCATATCAAGTCCTCGATCGCTCAGCTGCTTCATCAGTGCTAATCCTGCAGAGCTGCGCTGGCAAAGCTGTTGACAATAGGCGAGGGCACTGTCAAATAACGTGTCATCTTCTTCCACATAGTTAACCAGGCCGAAATCAAGAGCTTGCTCTGCATTTAACCAGCGGGCGCTGAACATGAGTTCAATGGCGCGGCGGCGGCCGATTAAGCGTGTTAAGCGCTGGCTGCCCCCCCAGCCCGGAACTAAGCCAAACTGAGCGTGTTGGTCACCCAGTTTGGCGCTTTTTCCGGCAAAGACCACATCGCCCACGAGAATCAGTTCAAGTCCTCCAGCCAATGCCAGGCCCTGTTGGGCGATTACCACAGGCAGGGGGGAGACCTCTAGTTTTCGCAGTGTCTCGTGCCCGGTTTTTAGGAAAGTGCGTATACCTTCATCACTGTCGCGAAAGCCAATGACTTCTTCGAGATCCGCTCCAGTGCAAAAATTTTTGCCATTGGCAGCAATCAGTACGGCGCGGATAGTGCTATCACTTTCAAATTGTTCCATTGCTTTGTATAGCGCCTCGTGCAGCGCCATCGATAGGCAGTTAAACTGCTCGGGCCGATTCAGCGTGATAATGCCGACGCCATGACGTTGACTTGTTTCGAGAGCTTGTTTCATAATATTTCTCTATAATATAACTTCATAACTCTATGATAGTTATTTGGTTTAATTTTTCTGTTAGGCAGGTTTTCCGACGTACGTACGGGCGATAACCATCTTCATAATTTGTGCGGTGCCGTCGCCAATTTGCATACCAAGCACATCACGTAGACGTTGTTCAAAGGGTAGTTCGTCACTGTAGCCACCGTGGCCGTGAGTCAGCAGGCACTGCTGAGTTATGTCGAAGGCCAGTTTAGGTGCCCACCACTTCGCCATTGCGGCTTCTTTCGTGTGGTCCTTGCCCTGAGCTTTTAGCCAAAGAGCTTTCAGGCAAACCAGACGTGCGCCTTCGAGCTGGGTTTCAGCTTCGGCAAGGGGAAAGGTGATACCCTGATTAACAGCGAGCACTTTACCAAAGGTTTTGCGATGCTGAATATATTCCCAGGTTTCGTCCAGGCAGTTTCGAGCCACTGCAAGACATTGCAAGCCGATAAGGGCACGACTGAAATCAAAACCCTGCATGACTTGTACAAAGCCTTTGCCAGGATCGCCAATGCAATATTTTTCCTCAATGCGTACATCATCAAAGAACAGGGACCCCCGGCCCACTGATTTTTCACCGAGATCGTCAAAGCGGGTGCGGGTAAGGCCGGGGGTAGTGAGATCAACCAGAAAGGCGGAGACGCCGTGGGCTTTTTCTTCCACAGTGCCGGTACGCGCAAAAACGAGACATAGGTCGGCTTGCTGGGCCATTGAAATAGACGTTTTTTCACCGTTAAGCAGATAAAAGGTACCGCTTGCGTCGGTATGACGTGTTGCTTTCAGGGAAGCCCCCGCAGCATCTGAGCCACCGCGGGGTTCTGTTAAGCCGATACAGGCAATAGCATCACCACTGCAGATGCGCGGCATAATTTCTTCTATCACGTCTGCTTGGGCGTGGCTAAGAATGCAATTGCCGACGAGTGAGGCGTTGATTGGCACATAGGCAATATTCATATCGCCCTCGGCAATGGCCTCGGTAATCAAACCGGATGAGAGGGCGTCAAGTCCACTTCCACCGTATTCCTCAGGTGCTTCTGGGGCGATGAAACCGAGTAGGCCCATTTCACTAATCAAGTCTCGATTAAAGGCGTGGGCTTTATCTCCGGCTTTATAGTTGGGAGCGAGTTTATCAGCGGCGAAGCGCTGCGCGCTATCGACAAGTGATTGTTGAAAATCAGTGAGTTCGAAATGCATAGTGAGGTCCCTTATTGATTGAATACTCCTGAGGTGACTGTAGGTGTTTTACTTCATTCTTATCGTGAAAGATGACCTACGTCAAAACTACTACTGCAGAGAAGTGTCAAGGTCTTCCCATATAAGGTATATTGCAGTGTAATAAGAATAACACGATGATCAAATTTCATACGGAAGTCATATATGGCAGACACTGACGAATTAAGCTCAGATATTCCTCTTAAGCTGTTTTTTCGCTTATACCAAGCGATGAACCTTTCACTGCGTAGGGCTGCGGAGGTGCTTAGTGAGTTTGATATGAGTGCCCAGCAATGGTCTATCCTCGATTCGCTAACACGCCCGGGTTATGAAAATGGCATGACAGTGAATGGTCTGGTGGAGTATTTGATGGTGAGCCGCCAAAGTCTTAACGGTGTGCTGCGTCGTATGGAGGAATCAGGCTATATCGAGCGTGTGGTTAATCCAGACGATTTGCGCTCGCGACAAATTCGTCTTACAACTTATGGCCGTGATGTCTGTAAAAAGGTTGAGCCCAAGGTGAAAAAGTTTTACCGCGATAGCGTGCGACATATGACGGAAGAGGAGAGAGTCAATAGTCTCAACCTGCTCAATCAAATCCTGGGAAATATGCGTAAAAAATAACTTTTTTTACACGGCCAATTTCCCGCGACCTTCGCGCGTGTTATTTATCGGTTCTCATCAGTGAATTTATCTGCCAGCGATAATCAGTGGATGGCTCGCGCCATGGTTCTGGCCCAGCGTGCTGAGTCTTCGGACGAAGTTCCCGTTGGTGCTGTGCTGGTGGTTGATGAGGCGATAGTTGGTGAGGGCTGGAACCGCTCCATAGGCGCTTGTGACCCTACCGCGCATGCCGAGATACAGGCTCTTCGATCTGCAGCTCGTGCATGCAATAACTATCGTCTTCCCGGGTCAACGCTTTATGTCACCCTTGAGCCTTGCGCCATGTGTCTCGGTGCGATGATCCACGCGCGGGTTGGGCGCCTCGTGTTTGCGGCCTATGAGCCACGAGCGGGCGCAGTGGTTAGCCACCTGCAGCTTCTAGAAAAGTCGCATTTTAATCACCATGTTGAGTGGCTTGGCGGAGTGATGGAAGCAGAGAGCAGTGCTTTGTTGAAAGCTTTCTTTCGGCGCCGTCGAAGAAAATCTTGAAAAGCAATCCTATCGTCGATTCTTCAGAATTGCTTGAAGGGGCTAATTGTCTGGCACGTTTTACCGGAACAGGCTTTAGAGTGATAAGGGGGGGCTAGTAGGAGCGAGGCTTGAACTTAAGGCGCTGGGCACTGCATCGGTCGCTGCTTCTTGTAGTGCCTGGGCGATACGTTTCTTTTCGATATAATGCCAGCGCAAGATGGAATGAAAGTGGCGAATGTTTTGTACGTATTTCACGGGTTCCCGACCTCGAGCAAAACCGTAACGCAGAGTGCTGTAGTATTTTTTCTGTTGTAATAGTGGTAAGTATTTGCGGATATCTTGCCAGCGATCAGGATTGCCACCGTGCCTTTCAGTCAGTACCCTGGCGTCCTCTAAGTGACCGTAACCGATGTTATAAGCGGCCAGGGCTAACCAGGTGCGGTCCGGCTCAACAATATCTTTAGGTATGCGCTTCTTCACTTGTAACAAGTATTCAGTGCCTCCGCGCAAGCTTTGTTCTGCGTCAAGGCGGTTGTTGACTCCCATTTCCTTTGCCGTGTTAAGGGTCAGCATCATCAGACCGCGTACCCCGGTGGGTGATTTGGCCCGAGGGTTCCAGTGAGATTCCTGGTAGGCGATGGCGGCGAGTAGTTGCCAGTCTAACTGGTATTGCTCGGCAGTGGTTTTAAACAAAGTCTCATAGTTACTTAGCCGGCTTTCGATGCGATGGCGAAAGAGTTGTGAACCGCCGACACTGAAGTTGTCAGTGTGGCCGAAAAATCTGTCCTGTAAACGCTGTAAATCGCCACTCGCAGCATAGCTGGTCAAAAAACGATTGGCGGCCTTTAATAAGCTGTCATCACCGTGGATGGGGAAAGCCCAGGCTATAGGCACGTTTTGAGACAGGTCAAATGCTCGACGGGCACGGGGATAGAGCCCTCGATTAACGCTAAAAGCGGAGGAGTCGACCACAGCATAGTCAGCCTCACCGTCGTGAATCATTTGCATTAGTTCAAGCATGTCGCTGGTGGCAATGACTTCCCATTGTAAGTTGGGGAACTCATTTTCCCGCAGGGTTTTGAGGCGTTCAATATGGGAGCTGTCCGGTAATACAATTAGGCGCCCCCCCATAACATCGCGTAAGTTTTTGGGACGACGCTCGCCCAGCCTGTAGATTAGCGTTTCATTTACAGTGGCGTAGGGCTCGGTGAAGCGCAGGAATTGTTCGCGTTGTTGGGTTGCGCTCAGGCTGGCCGTTGCAAAGTGTCCTTTAGGCCCGCCTACTGCGTTGAGTATTGCCGCCAGATCATCCATCACTGTGAGGTCGAGCTGGACATTGAGCTGTCTTGCAAATTGCTGAGCCAGCAGGTATTCGAAACCGTTATCGCCCTTGATGTCGTGAAAATAAACAGTCGGGCCAATCATAGAGATGACGCGTAATACGCCTTTATCGAGCACAGATTCTAATATCGATGTGGTGCGACTGGCGCTCAAGGTTAAGCAAAGGCCGCCGATCACCAGAATCAAAGCAAGACGATGGAGGCGGCGTTTCATGCGGATTAATACAAAATTCATTGCAACCTTGGTCTTTGACCTTAAAAAGACAAACTGGTGTGTTGATGGGATTCTAGCACCTTGACGCTGGGCTGAGCCTGTCTGCGCCTGTGAGAGTGATCAAGTCCACGTTCTTCAAGTAATGACACTTGTTTGTTTGGCGTAAGTAGTATTGCTCGCAACCAATAAAGGGTCACGATTTACGGCTATTAAGTCGGGAAGGACCGTTCAGCGCAAGGTCGACGCAGTGACCATCAGGTCAATAATAGTCATTGTATGTTGTAGGGCGGGCACTTACTCTCCTACCGATATAATTACAGTATGGGAAGGTTGTATGGATTTCAATATTTCTGACGAACAAGCCATGATTCACGAGTACGGTAAGAGTCTAAGTAAGACTTTTGACCGCGCCTACTGGATGGAAAATGCGGCCATTCACCGCTTTCCTGAGGAGATGTATCAGCAAGTTGCCGCGGATGGCTTCCTGGGCACCATGGTACCAGAAGCCTTTGGCGGTGCCGGTCTGGGTATGCTCGACATGCTTCTGTTTCAGGAGGGTATTGCTAACGAAGGTATACCGCTTTTAAGTCTGGTGGTCGGTGCCTGCATGACTATGTCCGTTCTTGCAGAACACGGTAGTGATCAACAGCGCAGTAACTATCTACCTGCAGCCTGTAAGGGTGATATTCGTTTTTGTTTTGCCATCACCGAAGCTGACGCCGGTACGAATACGATTAACATTGGTACCCTGGCAAAGTCGACTGGGCAGGGTGGGTTTAAGCTAAGCGGCAATAAAACCTTTATTACCGATGCAGCGGAGTCCGACTATGCACTGGTCGTCGCGCGCACGACACCTGTCAGTGAGGTCAAACGCAAAACGGATGGCTTTACTTTATTTATTGTGCCCACCAAAGCTAAGGGCGTCGAGATGCAGCCCATCCCCGTGAGCATTGCCCTGCCTGAATTACAATACCAAGTGTTTTTTGATGAGGTAGAATTGGGTCCGGAGAATGTTCTCGGCGAGATTGGCAAGGGTTTCAATATCCTTTTCGACTCTCTTAACCCTGAACGAATACTCGGAGGTGCTATATGCACCGGTATCGGACGCTTTGCCATGGACAAAGCCGTTGCCTATGCCAATGAACGGGTGGTGTTTGATGGTCCTATCGGTGCTTACCAGGCCTTGCAGCATCCCCTGGCAAAAGCCAAGACTGAAGTTGAAATGGCATCGCTAATGGCGCGCAAGGCTGCCTGGTTATTTGACCAGGGCAAACCCTGTGGCGCAGAGGCCAATATGGCCAAGCTGGCAGCCTCTGAGGCGGGTATTAAAGCGGTGGATGCTTCCTTGCAATGTTTTGGTGGTAATGGTTTTACCAAAGAATACGGTATTTTTGATCTTTACCCACTGGTGCGTTTAACGAAAACCGCACCCATTAATAATGAAATGATTCATAATTATATCGCCGAGCACGTGATGGGCTTGCCGCGTTCGTATTAGATGTCGCGAATAACACCAACAAATGGCGCACCGAACGGAGTGTAGATAATGGACTTTTCCCTGACCCAAGAGCAGCAAATGATCTATGGCTATGGCGCAAACTTAGCCAAAACTTTTGATCGTAAACACTGGCTTGAATACGCTGATAAGGCGCGTTTCCCCACTGACATGTATCAACAGGTTGCCGAGGATGGCTTCGTCGGCATCATGGTGCCCGAAGCTTACGGTGGCTCTGGCCTGGGCATGATGGAAATGGGGCTGTTAAATGAAGGGCTCGCAGAGCAGGGCATCCCGCTGCTCAGCTTGGTGATTGGTGCGACTATGGGCTTAAGCTTGATATCTAGCTTTGGTACAGAAGAGCAAAAACAGCAGTATTTACCGGAGGCCTGTAGCGGCAAAACCCGCTTTTGCTTTGCTATCACCGAACCGAACGCTGGCACAAACACCATCAAAACTAACACGATCGCCAAAGCAACGAATGACGGTCGCTTTAAAATTAATGGCGCAAAGTACTTTATTACCGATGCGGCCGAGTCCGACTACATGTTGGTGGTCACGCGCACGACACCTCACACTGAGGTTGAACGCAGCACTGACGGCTTCACGCTGTTTATTGTGCCAACCAAGGCGAAGGGTGTCGAAATGCATCCGATCCCGGTGAGTATCAAAATTCCAGAAGTTCAGTATCAAGTATTTTTTGATGACGTCGATCTGGGTCCGGAGCATGTATTGGGTGAAGTCGGTAAAGGCTTTAGAGTATTATTCGACGCATTAAACCCTGAGCGGATATTGGTCGGCTTTATCTGTGCTGGTCTGGGTCGGTATGCCATGGGTCGGGCAGTTGAGTATGCCAATGAACGCGTGGTATTTAATGGCCCCATTGGTGCTTACCAGGCTTTGCAACATCCCTTGGCAAAAGCTAAAACCGAAATTGAACTGGCCAGTTTAATGGCAAAAAAGGCGGCCTGGTTATTTGACAAAGGTGAAGCCTGTGGTGGTGAATCCAATATGGCCAAGTTTGCCGCTGCCGAAGCAGCCTGCCATGCTATCGATGCCTCACTGCAGTGTTTTGGCGGTAATGGTTTCACGGCGGAGTACGGTATTTTTGACCTTTATCCGCTGGCGCGCTTACTTAAAACAATTCCCTTGAATAATGAAATGGTACTCAATTATGTTGCCGAGTATGTACTCGGCTTGCCCCGTAGTTATTGATCGTAAAAAACACACTGGAGAGTTGATCAATGGATTTTAATTTATCCGACGAACATAAAATGATTTACGAGTACGGTAATAGCCTCGCTAAAACCTATGATCGTAAATATTGGATGGAATGTGCAGAGCGACGCGCTTTCCCAAAAGAACTTTATCAGCAATCTGCCGCCGACGGCTTTGTTGGCACTATGGCTCCCGAGGCCTATGGCGGTGCCGGCCTGGGTATGCTCGAAATGGAGCTGTTTACTGAGGGCCTGGCGAATAATGGCATCCCTCTTTTAACCTATGTCATTGGTTCCGTTATGTCTCTCGGCCCCATCGGTGATCACGGCACCGAAGAGCAGAAACAGCGCTATCTGCCTGATGCCTGCGCCGGTAAAACACGCTTTTGTTTTGCCATCACCGAGGCTGATGCAGGTACCAATACCATGCAAGCAAAAACCTTCGCGACTAAAACCGCCGATGGTCGCTTTAAACTCAATGGTAATAAAACATTTATTACCGATTGGGGTGAATCTGACTACGCGCTTGTGGTGACGCGTACCACCAGCCTGGCCGATGCGAACAAAAAAACAGAAGGTTTTACCTTGTTTATTGTCGACACCAAAGCCAAGGGTATAGAGGCTCAGCCGATTCCGGTCAGTGTAGCGTTGCCTGAAATGCAGTATCAGGTCTTTTTTGATGATGTGGATCTCGGCCCGGAAGATGTATTAGGTGAAGTGGATAAAGGTTTCGAAATTTTGTTTGAATGCCTCAACCCCGAGCGCATCATGGTGGGTGCTATTGGTGCAGGACTCGGTCGTTTCGCTATGGACAAAGCTGTAGAATATGCCAATGAGCGCGTCGTGTTTAACGGCCCCATTGGGGCCTACCAAGCTCTGCAACACCCGCTAGCTAAGGCTAAAACGGAAATTGAGATGGCTTCGTTAATGACGCGCAAAGCGGCCTGGCTATTCGATAAAAATGAGCACTGCGGGGCCGAAGCCAACATGGCTAAGTGTGCTGCGGCGGAGGCTTCGATCCATGCTGTTGATGCTTCCCTGCAGTGTTTCGGTGGTAATGGCTTTACCAAGGAATACGGTATTTTTGATATTTACCCGATGGTTCGCCTATTTAAAACCGCGCCGCTGAATAACGAAATGGTACTCAACTATATTGGTGAGCACGTGATGGGATTGCCGCGTTCTTATTAAAAAATTATAGAGATTTTTTATTTATTTTCCTATTTGTAATATGCGACTAACCAAGAGATAACATTTTATGGATTTTTCCCTGAGTGATGAACAAAATATGATCTATGACTATGGCCAAAGTTTGGTCAAGTCTTACGATCGAAAGTACTGGATGGAATGCGCCGATGCTGGACGTTTCCCAGAAGAGATGTATAAGCAAGTTGCCGCTGACGGATTTGTCGGCACTATGGTGCCTGAAGCCTATGGTGGGTCTGGGTTAGGCTTGCTCGAAATGGATTTGTTCCTGGAGGGTTTATCGAACCAGGGTATACCTTTGTTAAGCCTGGTAATTGGAGCCACCATGTCGATGGCACCCATTGGCGATCACGGTACTGAAGAGCAAAAACAGAAGTACCTCCCTGATGCATGCTCTGGCAAAACCCGTTTTTGCTTTGCTATTACCGAATCCGGTGCCGGTACCAACACCATCCAGGCATCGACTATTGCCAAGCAAACCCCCGACGGTCGCTTTAAACTCAATGGTAATAAAACCTTTATTACTGACTTTGTTGAATCCGATTACGCACTGGTTGTCGCGCGTACTACGCCTCACACTGAAGTTGAGCGCAAAACTGACGGGTTTACTCTGTTCATCGTCGACACTAAGGCTAAGGGTATTGCCGCTAATAAAATACCGGTAAGCATTCCCATCCCTGAAATACAGTACGAAGTCTTTTTTGACGATGTCGATCTGGGGCCGGAACATGTACTCGGAGAGGTCGGCAAGGGCTTTAATATTTTGTTTGAATCTCTTAATCCCGAGCGCGTGCTCGTCGGCGCTATTTGTACAGGTATTGGCCGTTACGCGATGGAGAGAGCCGTAGAATATGCTAACGACCGGGTGGTCTTTAATGGCCCCATTGGTGCCTACCAGGCTCTGCAACATCCACTGGCCAAAGCTAAGACAGAAATTGAGCTGGCCTCGCTAATGACCCGTAAAGCGGCCTGGTTGTTTGACCGGGGGGAAGCTTGTGGCGGTGAATCTAATATGGCGAAATACGCCGCCGCTGAAGCCACCTTACATGCTGTCGATGCATCATTGCAGTGTTTTGGAGGCAATGGCTTCACCAAAGAGTACGGTATTTTCGATATCTATCCTATGGTGCGCTTATTTAAAACGGCCCCATTAAACAGTGAAATGATACTGAATTATATCGGTGAATATGTGCTCGGTTTACCGCGCTCCTATTAATAAATTTTTAAATATCGCCGACAGTGACTGCGGCACCCAATTGGAGCAAAGGCTCCTGATTCGTCTTATAGAGTGGAGTGAATGATGGATTTTAATCTCAGCGAAGAACAACAAATGATTTACGAGTACGGTGTGAATCTTGCCAAAGATTTCGACCGTAAATACTGGACCGATTGTGCTGAGCGCCGCGAATTTCCTACGGCCATGTACCAAAAAGTAGCTGATGATGGCTTTGTCGGCATTATGGTGCCCGAATCCTATGGTGGTGCAGGTCTGGGTATGACCGAAATGGTGCTTTTTCAGGAGGGTTTATCGAACCAGGGTATCCCACTGTTAAGTCTTGTTGTCGGTGCAACAATGTCTCTCTCTCCCATTGGTGACCACGGTACTGAAGAGCAAAAGCAAAAATATTTAGCGGCAGGTTGTCGTGGTGATATTCGCTTTTGCTTTGCCATTACCGAGCCAACGGCCGGCACCAACACGATGAAAACCAACACCATGATCAGGGAAGCGGGTGATGGTCGTTATAAATTAAACGGTGCCAAAACGTTTATCACCGATGCCGCTGGTTCAGACTATATGCTGGTCGTCAGTCGCAATAAGGCCTTTGACGAGGTTGATCGAAAGACTGACGGTTTCACGATTCTGATTGTCGACAGAAATGCCCCAGGCGTTTCTGTTCAACCCATTGATGTCAGCATTCCCATCCCCGAGTGGCAATACCAGGTATTTTTTGACGATGTGGATATTGGCCCAGAAGACGTCCTTGGCGAAGTAGGTAAGGGCTTTGATATTCTCTTTGAGTCACTCAACCCTGAGCGCATTATTCTTGCTGCCGTGGCCAATGGACTGGGCCGCTATGCGATGGATCGAGCGGTAGAATACGCCAATGACCGTGTGGTGTTTAACGGTCCGATCGGGGCCTACCAGGCTCTGCAACACCCGCTCGCCAAAGCGAAAACAGAAATTGAAATGTCATCACTGATGACTCTCAAAGCAGCCAGTCTGTTTGATAAGGGAGAGCCTTGTGGTGCTGAGGCGAATATGTCGAAATACTCCGCCGCAGAAGCGGCAATGCATGCCATTGATGCCTCCCTACAATGCTTTGGCGGCAACGGCTTCACCAAAGAGTACGGTATTTTTGACCTCTACCCGGTCGCACGCCTACTGAAAACAGCCCCTTTAAATAGCGAAATGGTACTTAACTATATTGCGCAACATGTGATGGGTTTACCTAAGTCCTATTGATTGTTTGGGTTTGAAAAAAAGCCCAGGTAGTTTTCTGCCTGGGCTTTTTACATGTTTATACACACCTCACAAGAATTGAGCGATTAACAGCCGGAGCCGAACAAACCTGGCTACTGTTCAGAACTTCCAAACTCTCTATTTCTTCGTTGTCTTTGGTTTTAGTCGATCCTTGTACCGTTCTGCCCTTTGATTGTAATCAAGAGTCACACGAATCACTGAGCACGCAATGGTAAAATTGCGTCAATCAGTCGTGGTGCCCGACCGCTTTCAGAGGACTTAACATGTTGTGGTGGGCGAGTCATACTCAAAGGGTGATGTTGTCCAGGTTGGGTGACAAGGACAATCTATACACAGGAGATGTACGCTCTGATTCAAGATAACTAGAACGGCCCGTTATCTCTGAGTCATGACATCCCAGGGGTGCTTACTTCTCTTTTCTTCAGGTTGAGCAGAGCCGGGCGCAGGGGTAAAAGGTAGGGTTAATGCCGTCTTTATATTACTTTTCATAATCATTGCGTCATGGTCTTTATCGTGATGATGATTCACATCAAGCACACGACAAACACCGGCTCAGGATCATTTAACAGATAATTGATCGAACCAGTGGTTAGAAATAAAGAAATCGTTAGGGTTTGCAGGTCTTTGGATTTGTTCTTAGCTGTGCCTTTTTCGGGGGTGCTGCTCGGTGCGCAAAGCCGAGCAGACTCGTACTGGATGGGGCAGCTCTATCTTGAGCTGCCCCGGTAGAACCACGAACTAATCTTCGATGTCGTGGATCTGCGCTTACTGCCTGGCTACAGCAGCTATTGATTGGGGCTCTGGGCAGGGCCAGCAATTAATGCTAAATAGCATGCTGGATATACGAGAGCGATAGCTCATATATGCTTTGTAATACCCGTTAGAGCATTCCCCGTATCCCAATACTGAAGCCTCGTCCAGGTAGTGGCGCCAAGTCCTTTAGAAAGGAGGAGTGCACCCGTGCCTTTTCGTCGCCTAAGTTACGACCTTTGAGATAGATAGTCAGGTTTTTACTGCTACGGACGAAGGTGTAAGCCAGCTCCGCATCGATGAGAGTATAGGCATCGGTTGTAGTTTCGAATTGAGCTGTCTTGTCTTGCTCAAAATAGTGAGAAATATCCACTTCAGCTTCCCAGCCATTGCTTTCATAGCGCAATTGGCTGCCCAGGCGTACGGGAGGAATGCGGGGAAGATTTCCGCCGTCATCCAGTTTGCCGCGGATGCTGTCGCCCCAAAAGCTCAGCGTGATAGGGGCGGACACTTGCCAGGCCAATTGGGCCTCTATTCCGTACAACGTCGCATCTGCTTGTTCAAATAGATAGACCGGTAGGTCACTGCCATGGTCATGATCATGATCTTCTTCCACTTCTTCGTGTTCAAAGTCTTCACTACTCAGACCCGTATTGCGCTCGTAATAGAAATTATCCACCTCATTGTAGAACAGGTTCACCACCCACCCGATATCGCCTGAATGTTTACGTAAGCTCAGGTCAATATTATTAGAAACTTCTTCGTCAACATCGTTACCGTCATGAAAATGCGGGCTTTCGCCATCATGTAGCCAGAACAGAGCGCCGACTTCAAAGCTGCTGGTGCCGATGTGAGGGCCGTAGGAAAACAACTCCGAGGCACTGGGTGCTCGTTGAGCGTGAGTCACTGAGAGGGCGGCGTTGTAGTCTGCCGCAAAATCCCAAACTACACCTACGGAGAGGCTGTAGGGTGTGAAATCTATTTCGTCGAAGTGCAGTAGGTCGTCTTCATCGTGGCCAAAGACGATGGGGTCAGCGTCGAGAGTGACTTTTTCGACCCGCGCTCCGAGTTGCCATAGAAAATCACCGAAGTGCTTTTCTTGCATCAGGGCAATGGCGTAGCTGTCGGTGCTGCTTGGTGGGGTGAAGGCCTCTTCGCCAACAGCTTCAAAATCTGAAAGCTTGGCTTCGAAAGACAGTGCACCACGCCAGCCGGCGATTTCCTGAAGCATAAGATCGACGCGGGCTTGTAGAGTTTCATTACTGAACACAGTGCCAACCTCGCCATTTTCGAGTTCGGCGTGTTCGTAATCAGTATAACCAATGCGCGTGTTAACACCGCTCAGCCATGGTGTATCCAGCGAGAGCTCACTAATCAGTTGCCAGCGGTCCTGTTTTAGATCGGAGAATACATTGGCATCCTCTTCTTCATACTCATCGTGCTCGTCTTCATGTTCTTCTTCATGGCCATGGCCATGGCTGTGACCGGGAATACCGTTGGTCCGTTCCAGTCGTCCATAGGCCAGGCCGATATAGCCATTGTCCAGTAGTAGGCTACCACCGATATTGAACCCTTTACTTTCTGAGGCGCTGTTTTCCAGCACGCCGTTTCGATGTTCGTCGTGGCCTTCTTCCTCATGCTCTTCCTCTGTTTCTTGTACGGCGAGACCGGGGACCTCGTAGTCGCTGCCATCCCGCCAGAAACCGTCAAGATGAAAAGCGAATTGTTCGTTGCCGCCGGTATAAGCCAGAGAGGTCTCATCTTCATCAGATACGGTGTTGTGCCCCATTGAGAACACGCCCTTGGCCTCGCTAGAGGAGGGTACCCGATCATCGACAATGTTGACTACACCGCCAATGGCGCCGGAGCCATAGAACAAGGTAGCCGGACCGCGCAGGATTTCGATCTGCTCGGCAGTACTTGCCTCGGTGGCCACCGCGTGATCGGGGCCGACGCGTGATGCGTCACTGACATCAAGACCATTTTGGGTGATTAACACCCGTGGCCCACTTAAACCACGGATAATCGGACTGCTGGCCACTGGTCCAAAATAGCTGGAATGTACGCCCACTTCGTTTTTTAAGGTCTCCCCTAGAGTAGATGCCTGTTTTCTACGCAGTTCATCGCCGGCCACGACAGTGACGGGTTGGGCTGATTCCATAATAGAGGTGTGGAAGGGCGTGGCGGTAACATCAATCTGTTCAATGATTGAGCGTCGTAAGGCAATCTGGAGTGCATCATTGTTGCCTGCTTCCACATGGAGGGTCTGGTGGCTGTAACCGGGTGCATGAATATGGAGTTCGGCAGCGGCATCGGTCTCCAGTGTGAATTGTCCCTGGGCATTAGTGCGGGTATTTAGCTGGCTGCCAATGACTTCAATGGCAGCGTCACTGACGGGGTTGCCAGAGGCATCGGTGACCTGTCCCGACAGCGCTTGAACTAAGTTTGAAAGGGTCAGTCCTGACAAGGTCAATAGGGCGAGAAAGCTCGCGGATTGTTTCATTATCTACTCCTGGCGGTGTGTGGTACGGGTGGGTGATGCGTTGGCTAATACAAATCGCGAGTGGTCAATAATAAAGTGATAAAGACGTCCTTAGCGATGGTGCTGAACATGGTTTACATCGTAGTTTTTACCGTTGTGCAATATTCGGTGGTGGGATGTATCAGTAGTTGGGCAATGCCGATTGGCTCTCCGCTGATTAGACAGTAGCCGTAGTCTCCGCTATGGATACGCTTTAGAGCGGCGTCAATTTCGTGTAGCTTTTTTATTTCTTGTTCCACAATACGCCGTGCTATCCGAGTTTCTTCTTCATCTTGGGCTCGGCCTGTTTTATCGCTGCGTTCAGTGTGTTCGGCGAAACTTTTTTGCTCATTATGAATCTGGCAAAAAGCCGACTCCTTGAGTGCAAGTAGCTTATTTGAGAAGTGCGACAATTGCTGTGCGTTCATGTACGGCTTTAATGCGATATATTTAGGTAATACCATGATGAGTGGGCCGTCTCTGTCTTGTGTTATGACACGAGCTATCTTAATGAAAGTTATAATGTAACATATCATAAATGGCCTGCTCGATTTGGGCAAGCACCAAAAAAACAAGTAGGGGTTGAACAGTGGTCAAGGGAGACAGCTGAAACAGTATTTTGATCAGAGAGAATACAGCTCAAGGGTAATGGCTTTGCGACAGCAGGTTTAGCGTTGACGAGTAAATTTATCGGTAGTGAGAAGTTGTTAGTCGAGACCGTTATGGTGACTTTTTGAGGAAGATATCTTCAGGATCTGCCCTCGTTGAACAGCCGTGGAATCGTTAAGTAAAGCTGGGACTTAAATCATGATCGGTGTTGAGGATGCCTTTGCTTTTTCCGGATCCTCTTTAATTGTCGGCCAATAGTAAGTCTTGCTAACACTATCCTCATCAAGAGATTCCAGTTTTATATCGAAGCCCCAAAGACGATGGATATGTTTCAGTACTTCAGGCGTGGATGCCTCTTCCATAGGGCGGTGATCGTGCACATAATGACGGAGTAATAAACTGCGGTCGCCACTAAGATTGGCATTGACCACCTGAATATTTGGCTCGTTATTACCAATATTATGTGTGCCGGCAAGGGCTTCCCTAATTATTTGGTAACCGCCGTCGTTATGTATTGCGGCGACTTCCAGGTAGTCATTTCTATCACTATCGAGCACAGCAAAAAGCTTTAGATCTCGGATTAATTTTGGTGATAAAAACTGCAGAATGAAGCTCTCATCTTTGTAGTTTTCCATCGCAAAGTGTAACGTTTCTAGCCAGGGGCTACCGGCAATATCAGGAAACCAGCGTTTGTCTTCTTCACTCGGCTTTTCGCACATTCTGCGGATATCCTGCATCATAGCAAAACCGAGGGCATAGGGATTGATACCGCTAAAACCGGGATGATCGTAAGGTGGTTGATAAACTACATTGGTGTGGGACTGAAGAAACTCTAGCATGAAGCCCTCGCTGACACGTCCCTGATGGTACAAGTCATACAGCAAGTGGTAGTGCCAAAAGCAGGCCCAGCCTTCGTTCATTACTTTGGTTTGGCGTTGGGGATATAAGTACTGTGCCATTTTGCGCACGATGCGGATGATTTCCCGCTGCCAGGGCTCCAGTAGGGGCGCATCTTTTTCAAAAAAATAGAGCAGGTTTTCCTGAGGTTCAGATGGATAGGTTAATTGTGCTTCTGGTTCGATAGCGTTGCTATGCTGGGGAATGGTGCGCCACAAATCATTGACTTGCTGTTGAAGAATCGTTTCACGTTGCTGTTGGTTTTCTCTTTCTTCTTGCAACGAAAGAGGGTAGGGACGCTTGTAGCGGTCGACCCCGTAGTTCATCAAGGCATGGCAGGCATCAAGTATAGATTCAACAGCTTCAAGTCCATAGCGCTCCTCACACTTGCTCACATAGCCACGAGAAAAAACTAGATAGTCGACGATGGAGCTGGCGTCAGTCCAGGTCTTAAATAGATAATTACCTTTAAAAAAGGAGTTGTGACCAAAGCAGGCATGAGCGATTACCAGCGCCTGCATCGTTAGCGTGTTTTCTTCTTGCAAGTAAGCGATACAAGGGTTGGAATTAATCACCAATTCATAGGCCAGGCCCATGTGGCCGCGACGATAATTTTGCTCAGTACCAATAAAGTGCTTACCAAAAGACCAGTGGTTGTAATTAATGGGCATGCCAATGGAGGTGTAGGCATCCATCATTTGCTCGGAATTAATTAACTCTATCTGGTTGGGGTATGTGTCCAGTTGGTAACCCTCAGCCAGTTCCCCAATTACTTTTTCATAGGTCTCGAGTAATTCAAATGTCCATTCTGAGCTATCTGAAATAAGCAGGCTTTCGCTCATCGGTCTTGCTTCCTGAATAAGGCGCGCAGAACGGGGTAGATGTCAGCAGCGCTAGTAATATGCTGCATGGCAAAGGTTTCACCATGTTCTGCCGCTATTGAAAGATAGGATTTCCACAATACATTATCTCGATGGGCAATTTCGACATAAGCGAAATACTGTAGTTTCGGTAATAAATGGGTGAGTAATTCCTGGCACTGTGTGCTGTCATCGTGCCAGTTGTCCCCGTCAGAAGCCTGGGCCGCATAAATATTCCATTCATTCGTGGGGTAGCGTTTGTCAATAACCTCCTGAGTTAATTTCAGTGCACTGGAGACCACAGTCCCGCCGGTTTCGCGCGAATAAAAAAAGTCGTGCTCGTCCACTTCGCTAGCAACAGTGTGATGACGAATAAAGACGATATCTGTTTTTTCGTAGTGCCGGTCAAGAAACAGGTAGAGCAAAATGAAAAAACGTTTTGCGAGATCCTTGGTGGCCTGATCCATGGACCCGGAGACATCCATAATACAAAACATGACCGCCTTTGAGCAGGGTACGGGTTCGAGTATCTGCTGGTGATAACGTAGATCAATATCGTCGAGAAAGGGCACTCGGTTGATTTTGTCACGCAGCCGGGCGATTTCTTCTTCCAGTTCGTCTGCCTTTACGACGGAAAAAGAGGGTTGTTGACGTAGCTCTTTGAGTTGTGTTTGCAGCGCGCGTAGTGCTTTACGCTTAGCGGCACTCATGGCAATACGTCGAGCGCTGGCAGAGCGCATAGAACGGATAACACTGATGTTGGACGGTGAGCCACTGCTGCTAAAGCCCGCTCGTCGTGGTTTAAAATCTCTATCGACAGCCAACTGTTTGCGTATCAGGTTGGGTAGTTCGAGATCTTCAAACAACAGCTCGAGAAACTCCTGTTGGCTGATTTCGAAGACAAAATCGTCATTGCCCTCGCCAGTGTTGCTAGCTTGTGGATCCCCGCCATCGGCTCCCCCTTTGGGGCGTGGCAATTTGTCACCGCTGGCAAATTCGTGATTGCCAGGGAATACGCGAATTTGTCGTCCGCCAGGCCCGTGTTTAAAGTGAGGCTCAGAGGTATCTTTGTTCGCAATATTAATTGACTCGCCTTTATCGATATCGGTAATGCTGCGTTCGCGCAAACGCTCCTCCAGCGAGCGGCGGATTTGTGCTTTATGGCGTTTTAAAAACCGTTGACGGTTAACGGCGCTTTTGTTTTTACCTTGCTGTCGTCGATCAATCAAAAATCCCATGGTATCTCCTTGCGGACTTATTTCACTGCGATTTTCTGACGCGCAAATACCACTCGGAGAGTAAGCGAACTTGTTTTTCGGTATAGCCGCGTTCGACCATGCGGTGGACAAAGTTTTGATGCTTGTTCTTTTCGTCCTCAGATGACTTGGCGCTGAAGGAAATGACCGGCAGTAAATCTTCGGTGCTGGCAAACATTTTTTTCTCAATCACTGAGCGGAGTTTTTCATAGCTGGTCCATTTAGGGTTGTCGCCTTCGTTACTGGCGCGGGCGCGTAGTACGAAATTGACGATTTCACTACGGAAGTCTTTGGGGTTGCTAATACCAGCGGGCTTTTCGATTTTCTCAAGTTCAGCATTAAGCGTTTCTCGGTCAGAAATTTCGCCCGTTTCAGGATCTCGGTATTCCTGGTCCTGCACCCAAAAATCGGCATAAGTGACATAGCGATCAAAGAGGTTTTGCCCATACTCAGAGTAAGATTCCAAATAGGCGGTTTGAATTTCCTTGCCAATAAATTCGATATAGTTAGGCGCGAGATATTCTTTTATATAATTAAAATAACGATCGCGTGTCTCGGCCGGGAACTGTTCCTGCTCGATTTGGTTTTCGAGTACATAAAGCAGGTGCACAGGGTTCGCGGCAATTTCCGTGTTATCGAAGTTAAATACCTTCGATAACACTTTAAAAGCAAAGCGGGTCGATAGACCCTGCATGCCTTCGTCGACGCCTGCGTTGTCGCGATATTCCTGTATTGATTTGGCTTTCGGGTCGACGTCTTTCAAATTTTCACCGTCGTAAATACGCATCTTGGAGTAAATGCTAGAGTTTTCAGGCTCAGTAATGCGCGATAAAGTGGTGAACTGGGCGAGCATTTTAAGCGTGTCCGGTGAACAGGGGGCACTGGCTAGAGAGCTATTTTCAAGCAGCTTGGCGTAAATTTTGATCTCATCACTGACGCGCATGCAGTAGGGCACTTTGACGATATAGACTCGGTCGATAAAAGCTTCATTGCTGCGATTGTTCTTAAAGGTTTGCCACTCCGCTTCGTTTGAGTGAGCCAGTACCGTCCCCTCGTAAGGTATGTTGCCAATAGCTTCGGTGCCGTTGTAATTACTTTCCTGTGTGGCAGTTAGCAGTGGGTGCAATACTTTAATGGGTGCCTTGAACATTTCGACAAATTCGAGGAGCCCCTGGTTTGAGCGGCACAGCCCCCCGGAATAGCTGTAGGCATCGGGATCGTCTTGCGAAAATTCTTCGAGACGGCGAATGTCGACCTTGCCGACCAAGGCAGAGATGTCCTGATTATTTTCATCCCCAGGCTCGGTTTTACAAATACCAATTTGGTCGGGTCGTGAGGGAAATACGCGCGTGACACGAAACTGTGTAATATCGCCACCGTATTCGTGCAGACGTTTCACCGCCCAGGGTGACATTTTGGCGCGAAGGTAGCGCGTAGGAATGCCGTATTCTTGCTTCAGAATCTCGCCGTCTTCCGATTTTTCAAATAAGCCTAATGGCGATTCGAAAACAGGTGAGTCTTTGAGGCAATAAATGGGCTGTTTTTCCATTAAGCTCTTTAGCTTTTCAGCGAGAGATGATTTGCCTCCACCGACCGGGCCGAGTAAATAAAGTATTTGCTTTTGCTCTTCGAGACCCTGTGCAGCATGACGATAAAAACTGACGATATTTTCGACAGCCTCTTCCATACCATAGAAGTCTTCAAAGGGCTTATAGCGGCTGATGACTTTATTGGAAAATATTCTGCTCAGCCTGGGGTCTTGTGAAGTGTCGACCATCTGCGGCTCACCAATGGCCAGTAGCAGGCGTTCGGCAGCGGTGGCGTAAACGCTCGGATCTTCACGACACAGTGTCAGGTAGTCCTGAATACTGTATTCCTCTACCTGAGTCTCTTGGTACTTTTCCTGATAGTGACTGAATAGCGACATAAGTTAGCTCCTTTGCTATCAATTTAGACACCTCGCTTGAATAAATCTGCAATAAAAATGCCGCCATAATTTCTCTGACTCTGTTGAGGCTTAAAATTTCGCTAAGCCCTGTTCTTTGAAGAAAAGTGACATCGCTGCAAACTAGGCGAAGTTTGAGGCTTACTCCGTCAAACTGCCTTGTACATGTTTGTATCGTGCTGGTCTTATGCTTGACGCTTTTATGCTGTAAATGATTTAAGAAAATGCTAGTTAGGACAAATAGAGCTATATGGAATGAGACATAGAGCAGAAACGCCTCGTGGATTGGCTTAACCCTTGTCGAGCCAGGAGAGTGAATTGAGCGCTCGTTGGTCGATCGCTCATCTATGGTGCACATATAAGGGCTCGGTAAAATTTGAACGTTGAGATGATCTACGGGTGTTTCCAAAGCTGCTGGTTGTGGGGATTTACAGTACAATGCGCGCTGTTTTCATCTTCCAACTGATAGAGATTTTTTGATGCTGACTCTCCGTGGCGCTCCAGCCTTATCCCCTTTTCGCAGTCAGAAATTACTTGCTGTACTTCGTTCGATTCAGCCGGCTGTCAGTAAGCTAAGCGCTGAATATATTCACCTCGCCGATGTGAGCAAAGCGTTGACGGAGGCCGAGCTGACAACCCTTGAGGCCTTGCTTCGCTATGGTCCTGTGAGTGATGGTGGGACGTCTTGCGGGGAAACTCGGGCCTCTCAACATTGTTTGCGTTGCATCGTGCTGCCACGGCCGGGAACCATTTCACCCTGGTCGAGCAAGGCAACTGATATTGCCCATAATACGGGCCTTAGCAATATTAAACGTCTAGAGCGGGGTGTGATTTATCATCTCGAGACTCGAACCCAGCTCGAGTCACAGGAGAAGCAAGCGCTGACAGCAGTTCTTCACGATCGCATGACTGAGACTGTCTTTGACGAGTTAAATGAGGCTGAACAGCTCTTTGTTGACCATAAGGCCAAACCGATGACCCTGGTTGATGTATTGGGTGGTGGGCGCGAAGCACTGGTCGCAGCGAACACCGATTTAGGCCTGGCCCTGGCCGAGGATGAAATTGATTATTTAGTGGCGAATTTTATTAGCCTCGGTCGCAACCCTGTCGATGTCGAACTGATGATGTTTGCCCAGGCCAACTCTGAGCACTGTCGACATAAAATCTTTAATGCCAGCTGGACGCTCGACGGCAAAGAACAGGAAAACTCCCTGTTTGGCATGATTCGAAATACCAATGCGTTGGGCGGCGAGAAGGTGTTGTCGGCTTATTCCGATAACGCTGCTGTGGTCGTCGGTAGTCAAGCGGGCCGGTTTTTCCCCGACCCCGCATCGACAACCTATGGTTACTCACTGGAAGATATTCATCTGCTGATGAAGGTTGAAACTCATAATCACCCGACAGCGATTGCGCCTTTTCCCGGTGCAGGCACAGGTTCTGGCGGTGAGATTCGTGACGAAGGGGCCGTTGGCCGTGGCTCAAAGCCGAAGGCGGGCTTGAGTGGCTTCAGTGTCTCTAACTTGCGTATTCCCAATTTTATTCAGCCCTGGGAAGACGATTACGGCAAGCCGGGACGGATAGTCTCAGGCCTCGATATTATGCTTGAAGGTCCCATTGGCGGTGCTGCCTTTAATAACGAATTTGGTCGCCCCAACCTCTGTGGCTATTTTCGCACCTTCGAGCAAGACGTGGCCGGTGAGCGCAGGGGCTACCACAAGCCCATAATGATCGCCGGTGGTTACGGCAATATTCGTGCAGACCATGTTGATAAGCCACCTTTCGCACCGGGGCATAAACTGGTGGTATTGGGTGGCCCCGCGATGCTGATTGGCCTCGGTGGTGGCGCGGCGTCCTCGATGGCGACCGGTAGTAGCAGCGAGGACCTCGACTTTGCCTCGGTGCAGCGGCAAAACCCCGAAATTGAACGTCGCTGTCAGGAAGTTATCGACCGCTGCTGGCAGTTGGGTGATGACAACCCTCTGGCCTTTATTCACGATGTTGGGGCCGGGGGGCTTTCCAATGCGCTGCCCGAGTTGGTAAAAGATGGCGGTTGTGGTGGCAGTTTTGAACTGCGTGCCGTGCCCAATGCTGAGCCGGGTATGTCGCCACTGGAAATTTGGTGCAATGAAGCCCAGGAGCGGTATGTGCTGGCGATTGCCCCAGAACAACTGAATGTTTTCGTCGCCATTTGCGAGCGTGAGCGCTGCCCCTACGCGGTGGTCGGCGAGTCGACCCAAGAGCAGATGTTGACGGTGAAAGATAGCGAGTTTAATAACTCACCCGTCGATTTGCCCATGTCAGTGCTGTTTGGCAAAGCGCCGAAAATGCATCGCGAAGCCGACAAGCACGCTCTCGCGTTAGCACCTTTAACCCTTGATAATGTAGACCTGAGCGAAGCCGTCGAGCGAGTACTCAGTCATCCCACTGTGGCGAGCAAGAGCTTCCTTATTACCATTGGCGATCGCTCGATTACCGGCATGGTGGTGCGAGATCAAATGGTAGGTCCATGGCAGGTGCCAGTGGCCGATTGCGCTGTTACGACGGTGTCTTACGACAGCTTTGCCGGTGAGGCCATGGCTATGGGTGAGCGCACGCCGCTGGCCTTAATTGACGCCGCCGCATCGGCACGCATGGCGGTGGGCGAGTCGCTGACTAATATTGCCGCCACGCGCATTGGCCAGCTAATCGATATTAAATTATCAGCGAACTGGATGTGCGCTGCAGGTCATCAAGGTGAAGATGAAAAGCTTTATCGTGCGGTTGAAGCCGTGGGCATGGAATTGTGCCCGGCTCTAGGCATCACCATTCCGGTCGGTAAAGATTCGATGTCCATGCGCACGGCCTGGCAGCAAGATGGTCAAGACCGAGCTGTCACCTCGCCACTGTCGCTGATCATTACCGCCTTTTCTCCGGTGCTCGATGTGCGTAAAACGCTGACACCCCAACTTCAGGCGGGCAATGTTGATACCACCCTGCTGTATGTGGATTTGGGTCTGGGTCAATACCGTGTTGGTGGTTCTGTGCTAGCTCAGGTTTACGGACAAACCGGTGATAACTGCCCTGACCTTGATAATCCTCAACTGTTCAAAGGCTTTTTTGAAGCCATGCAGGCCTGTCTGGAAGCTGGTGAACTGCTGGCCTATCACGATCGCTCCGACGGCGGCCTGTTGGCGACATTGCTAGAAATGAGTTTTGCCGGTCACTGCGGTATTTCAGTGCAGTTACCTGATGGCGCGAGCGCTTTAGAAACGCTGTTTGCGGAGGAGTTAGGTGCGGTCTTACAAATTGAAACAGCGCTACTGGGTTCTGTTTTGCAGCGTTTTAAGGCCGCTGGCCTGGGGGCATATTGTCACGCCATTGGTACAACCAATAAGTCGGACCGCATAGAAATCAGCAATGCCAGTAGCCTGCTTGTTTCACAGCCGCGGGTCAGCTTGCAGCAATGTTGGGCGCAAACCAGCTATCGCATGCAAGCGTTGCGCGATAACCCCGTTTGTGCGCAGGAAGAGTTTGAGCAAATTGCTAATACGGATCCTGGTTTAAGTGTAAAACTCAGTTTTGATGTCAACGATGATGTGAGTGCACCATTTGTTAATAGTGGGCTCAAGCCTCGTATTGCTGTACTACGTGAACAGGGCGTTAACGGCCAGGTTGAAATGGCTGCCGCCTTTGACCGGGCTGGTTTTTCAGCTGTCGATGTGCACATGAGCGACATTATTGCCGGTCGTGTCGACCTCGCCGATTTTAAAGGCATGGTTGCCTGCGGTGGTTTTTCCTACGGCGACGTCCTGGGTGCTGGTGAGGGATGGGCAAAAACCATCCTCTATAACTCAGCTGTCAGAGATATGTTTGCAGGTTTTTTCGAACGTGATGATAGCTTTAGTTTGGGTGTTTGCAATGGCTGCCAAATGTTGTCGAACCTCAAGTCATTAATTCCCGGTGCTGGCTTGTGGCCACGCTTTGTTCGCAATACCTCTGAGCAATTTGAAGCACGTGTTGCTCTGGTTAGAGTGGAATCCTCACCCTCCATCTTTTTGCAAGATATGGCTGGTTCACACATGCCGGTGGCCATCGCTCATGGGGAGGGCAGGGCGGAATTTGCTGACGCCCAAGCTTTCGAGGCTTTAAATACTTCGGGCCTTGCCGCGCTACGCTATATTGATAACGAGCTTAATGTCACGCAACGTTATCCCGCTAACCCCAATGGTTCACCCGCAGGGATTGGTGGAGTGACTTCTGAAGATGGACGGGTGACATTAATGATGCCCCACCCCGAGCGCGTGTACCGTGCGGTGACTAATTCCTGGTATCCGGATGACTGGAGTGAAGACGGCGCATGGATGCGCTTGTTTAGAAATGCGAGAGTTTTTGTACAATGAATAAGCGAACAGGCATTTTGGCCAGTGGTTCGCAGGTATCTGAGGGAGTTGCAACGATGTCTGAACATATAATTGATGTTAACGAGCAGAATTTTCAAACCGCTGTGCTCGAAGAGTCGAGTCAGCGGCTGGTGGTTATCGACTTCTGGGCTGACTGGTGTGCACCCTGCAAAGCTTTAATGCCGGTACTGGAAAAACTTGCCCATGAATATGCGGGGCAGTTTGTATTGGCAAAAGTGAATGCGGATGAACAGCAGAACATTTCTGGACAGTTTGGTATTCGCAGCTTGCCGACGGTTATTTTTATGAAAGAGGGCCAGCCGATTGATGCCTTTCAGGGCGCGAAGAGCGAGAAAGAAATTCGTGAAGTACTCGATAAACATTTGCCCAAACCGTGGGACGCGCAACTGGAACAAGCCCAGCAAATGTTGGCTGATAAAGATTATCAGGCGGCTTTGGAAACCCTACGCCGCGCCTATAAAGACTCTGAGCAACGCTATGATATTGCCCTGTCATTAGCGTTCGCCCTGATTGAAATGAACCGTTGTGATGAGGCGCAAACGGTGATGGATACCATTGCTTTTGTCGATAGAGAGGCCCATTACGACCGTCTTCTTGCCAGCCTTGAACTCAAACGGGAAGCGGGTAAATCCCCAGAAATTCAGGCTCTGGAAGAGCAACTCAATAATGACCCCGACAATTTACAGCTTGCTTACCAATTGGCGGTGCAATTCAGTCAAAATAATCAATTCAAGGAAGCGCTCGATCTCTTACTTATGGTGCTTAAGGACGATAAAGAATTTCAGGAAGGTGCTGCCAAAAAGGCCTATCTCGATGTGTTGGCAGCGATGGGCAAGGGTGAGCCACTAGCGATTGAGTACCAGCGTAAATTTTTTAATATGCTGTATTAATGTCCGGTCAATGAATAAATCGGCGCTGAATACTCTTTATAAAATAGGCTTTTACGTGCCCGAAAGTCATCTTGAAGCGGTAAAAGATGCACTGTTTAATGCTGGTGCTGGGCGTATCGGTAATTATGATCGTTGCAGCTGGCAGTGTCTGGGTGAAGGGCAGTTCCGACCCTTAGCGGGCAGCCAGCCAGCGATGGGCAAGCAGGGTACTGTTGAGCATGTGCCTGAATATAAAGTTGAATTGGTGTGTGCTAGTGAAAACATCCAAGCTGCCATTGCGGCTTTAAGAAGCAATCATCCGTATGAAGAACCTGCTTACGATGTATTAAAAATCAGCGTAAATCCCACAGGTTTTTAAGTTCCGTTCAATGGTTAATAATGTAATATTTCTTGATCTACGGCAATTAAATTGTCACTTACAATTGTAAATCTAAGCATCGCCCCCAAATAGGCTGTGAGTCATAAAAGCCCCGATGGAGATGCTCAATGAGACAAGACCGTTTAACCACTCAATTACAAAATGCCCTTGGCGAAGCCCAGTCCTTGGCTGTTGGCCGTGATCACACAGCCATTGAACCCCTTCATTTAGTGCAGGCATTGCTTAATCAGCAGGGCGGGGCTGTGCGCCCAATGCTTGGCCAGGCTGGGTTTGATGTGGCTGGTTTACAGGCTGAACTCAACAGTAAACTCGATGCCTTGCCGAAAATTCAAAATCCTACAGGGGATGTGAGTATTTCGCAGGATTTATCACGGCTACTAAACCTTGCCGATAAATTAGCGCAGCAGCAGGGCGACCAGTTTATTTCTAGTGAAGTTGTTCTCCTTTCATTGTTTGATAGCAGTGATCAAGCCGGTAAATCTTTAGCGAAATTTGGTGATAAAAAAAGACTTCAAGAGGTGGTGGCTCAAGTACGCGGTGGAGAGTCGGTCAATGACCCGGAGGCCGAGGAAAATCGTCAGGCCCTCGATAAGTACACCATTGATCTCACCGAGCGTGCCGAGCAGGGCAAACTCGATCCTGTTATTGGTCGCGATGATGAAATTCGTCGCACTATTCAAGTTTTGCAACGGCGTACCAAAAATAACCCCGTGTTAATTGGTGAACCCGGTGTTGGTAAAACAGCAATTCTCGAAGGTTTAGCGCAACGTATTATTAACGGTGAAGTGCCCGAAGGCTTGAAAGACAAGCGGGTTTTATCACTTGATTTAGGCGCTCTGCTGGCTGGTGCCAAATTTCGCGGTGACTTTGAAGAGCGCCTAAAAGCGGTGCTCAATGAGCTGGGTAAACAAGAAGGTCGCATCATTTTGTTTATTGACGAACTGCATACCATGGTCGGTGCCGGTAAGGCCGAGGGCGCGATGGATGCAGGTAATATGCTTAAACCCGCACTGGCTCGAGGTGAGTTGCACTGTGTTGGCGCTACGACTTTAAATGAATACCGCCAGTACATTGAAAAAGATGCGGCTCTGGAAAGACGTTTTCAAAAGGTACTCGTTGACGAGCCCTCTGAGGAAGACACTATCGCCATTTTACGTGGCCTAAAAGAGCGCTACGAAGTTCACCACGGTGTTGATATTACCGATTCGGCCATTATTGCCGCGGCTAGATTGTCGCAGCGTTACATTACCGACCGGCAATTACCCGACAAGGCAATTGATTTGATTGATGAATCAGCCAGCCGTATTCGCATGGAAATTGACTCTAAACCCGAGGTAATGGATAAACTCGAGCGGCGTTTGATACAGCTTAAAATTGAACGCGAGGCGATGAAAAAGGATGAAGATGAGGCCTCCAAGAAGCGCCTTGAAAAAATCCAGGACGATATTGCAGACATTGAACGTGAGTTTGCCGATCTGGAAGAAACCTGGAAAGCAGAAAAATCGGCCGTGCAGGGTTCTGCCCATATTAAAAGCGAGCTCGAACAGGCGCGTTTGGACCTGGAGTCAGCGAGACGTAGTGGTAATCTTGAAGTCATGTCACAACTGCAATATGGCCTTATCCCCCAACTTGAGAGTCAGTTAGCGGCAGCTGATGATGCGAAAACACTAGAAATGACCTTGTTACGCAATAAAGTGACGGAAGAAGAAATTGCTGAGGTTGTTTCGAAGTGGACAGGAGTCCCTGTCTCAAAAATGCTCGAAGGCGAGCGCGATAAGCTTCTACGCATGGAAGATGCGCTGCACGAACGCGTGATTGGCCAGGACGAAGCGGTGGTTGCTGTCGCCAATGCGGTGCGACGTTCGCGAGCCGGTTTATCTGACCCAGGCCGCCCCAACGGTTCTTTTCTGTTTCTTGGCCCCACGGGGGTCGGCAAGACAGAATTGTGTAAGTCTCTGGCGACTTTTCTATTCGATAGTGATGAGGCCATGGTGCGCATTGATATGTCAGAGTTTATGGAAAAACACTCTGTCGCACGTCTGGTCGGTGCACCTCCAGGGTATGTGGGCTACGAAGAGGGCGGTTATTTAACTGAGGCGGTCAGACGTCGTCCCTATTCTGTGTTGCTACTCGATGAGGTAGAGAAAGCCCATCCGGATGTCTTTAACATCCTCTTGCAGGTGCTTGATGATGGTCGCTTAACCGATGGTCAGGGCCGCACTGTGGACTTCCGCAACACGGTCATTGTCATGACCTCTAATCTGGGCTCGGATATTATTCAGGAGCTTTCCGGTGAAGAGAACTATGAGTCCATGAAGTCGGCTGTCATGGAGGTTGTCGGTACACACTTTCGCCCCGAATTCATTAACCGGGTTGATGAGGTGGTCGTTTTCCATCCATTGGCAAGAGAACAAATTCGAGGTATCGCAGATATTCAAATTAGCTTACTGCAGGAGCGTCTGGCCGAACGGGAGCTTAGCCTTGAACTCGACGAAGATGTGATGGAAATCATTTGCGATGCTGGTTTTGATCCGGTTTACGGTGCGCGCCCATTAAAACGAGCGATTCAGCAGTTACTGGAAAATCCGTTGGCCCAGGAGGTTTTGGCTGGCCATTATCACCCAGGCCACACCATACACGTGACATCGAGCGAAGCAGGCTTAGTTTTTCAATAGAAGCAGGCTTAGTTTTTCAATAAATGATCTTTGCTTAAATTGGCCCCCGTGTGCGAGTCAGTACAGCGGGGGCTTTATTTGAGTGTTATCTTCTTACTCGTTTTCCAGCTCACACAAACGACTTGTCAAGACACTTATGTTTACTAGCTCTCAGACTGGTGGCCTAAGTATTGGTTGTGCCGGAAGCTTGAATTAGACTCAGGCCGTTCAATTTCTGGAAAGCAATTTGTGACTCTGTTTCGACAGTTATTAAACGCCATGCTGGCGGCCATGCTCCTTCTTTACATCGGTAATATCGCCGTTGGTTTGAGCAATGGTAAAAGTCTGGTGGAACATCAAATGCGCAGTCACGTTGAGGATACGGCCACCTCTATAGCGCTTTCGATGACGCAATCGACGAACAGCCTGGATATCCCTGCTTTTCAGGCAGTGCTCAGTGCAGTGTCTGACAAGGGCTTTTATCGGCGCATCTATTTTCGTGATGTTATTGGTAACTTGATCATCGATAAAGACTTCGCCGGGGCAAAGCACACAGCACCCCGCTGGTTTGCCAGCTTAGTTGCCCTGTCGACCTATGAGGGCTCGGCAGAAGTGTCGTCTGGGTGGACCAAACTTGGCACAGTGGTGGTGGTGAGTGACCCCGGCCACGCCTACAATAATTTATGGCATTTTGCACTGGAGCAATTGGCCTGGTTTACACTGGTGAGTGTGCTTATCAGCTTGCTTTTATGGCTTACTTTACGTCACCTTCTCAGCCCTCTGCGGGCACTTGAGGTGCAAGTGAATAATATTAGCCGCCAAGATTTTGTCGAACAGGCAGTTTTACCCCGTACGCGAGAGTTGGCCAACCTGGCCACTGCGGTGAATCGTATGTCTGTGCAACTAAAAAAACTCTTTAATAGCCAACTTGAACTGATCGCAAATTTACGTGTGCAATCACATACAGATCAATTGACGGGCTTGTCGAATCGTGCCGATTTTGACGCTCGACTTAACAGCTGCGCTGGTGATGACTCTGGCCAACACTCTGGGGTGTTGATGATTTTTGCGGTACAGCAGCTTGAACAGATTAATCAGTTAGCCGGGCGGGTTGAAGGTAATAACGTACTCGTCGCACTTGCTGATTGCTTAAAAGCATCGCTTGGTGATTATGAGCAGGCTGTGGTCGCCCGCAGGCAAGGTCGTGAATTTGCTGTGTTTATCAGCGATATTACTGCCGAAGAGGCTGACCGACTCGGTGAGAATCTATTCAATGCTGTCACCCAACTCAGCTGGGTGGGGCAGCACGATAGCCCCTTGACCATACACATGGGTTTTACCTATAGCGACTGTGTGAGCAATGGCCCTGAACTACTGAGCGAGGCCGATATGGTCCTGCGTTCTTTCACGCGGGCTGGGTCAAGTGAATGGGGACGTTTTGCTGACATCGATGGCGCAGACGCACCGTTGGTGTCTATCTCGGCCATCGATTGGCGAACCTTCACTGAACAGACCATTGCAGAGAAAAAACTACAACTCAATATTCAGGGCACTTTCAGCTCAACGGATAGAGAACTGCGCGCTTACGAAGTTTTCTCCAGCTTTCCCGATGCTAACGATTGTTACAATCTGGCTTCCCGTATCGTGATGCCCGCTTTCGAGCGTGCGGGTCTAGCTACCGAGTTGGATCAATTGGTGCTGACAGAACTCTGTGAGAAATGGCAGGGTAGGACCTGCCCCTTAAGTGTGAATCTCGCTCTGAGTTCTTTGAGATCTGCCGACTTCCACTGTTGGGTCAATGAATTCCTCACCGAGAATCCTGCGTTTGCAGAATTATTAACCTTTGAATTCTCAGAACACATGCTTCAGCTTGCCGAACATGATATTCGTCTTTTTGAAGCAATATTGTCGAGTCACGGCAGTGGTTTGGCCATAGATGGTTTTGGACTCGCTACTTCAGGTTTTGCTTATCTGGGTAGTTTGCCGCTACGTTATTTAAAAGTGGATCGCAGCTTCAGTCGCAATATTCATGCGGTACAAGATAATCAGTTTTATATCAAAGCACTGGTACATTTGGCCGAAGCACGTTCCTTGCCCGTTATTGCCGTGGGTGTTGAATCGCAGGCCGATTGGGACACATTAATTGGCCTGGGCATTGCTGGGGGGCAGGGCTATTTGTTTAGTCGCCCGCAATCTATTCACCCGTTGAGCTAAAGCACGATATAATTAGCGACTTCTCTTTCCATTTCCATTGGTGTTTCCTCTTATGACTGTTCGCACGCGCATCGCGCCTTCCCCGACGGGTGACCCCCACGTCGGTACCGCTTATATCGCCCTGTTTAACCTCTGTTTTGCGCGACAACACCAGGGCCAGTTTATTCTACGGATAGAGGACACGGATCAGGTGCGCAGCACTGCAGATTCTGAAAAAATGATTTTCGACTCCCTGCGCTGGCTCGGTCTAAGCTGGGATGAAGGCCCCGATGTAGGTGGCGATTTCGGCCCCTATCGTCAAAGTGAACGGATGGAGATTTACCGCCAATACGTGGACCAGCTCGTTGATGATGGCTACGCCTTTTACTGTTTTGCAACCCCGGCTGAACTCGATGATATGCGTCGTGAGCAAATGGCGCGGGGTGAAACACCCAGATATGATGGCCGCAGTTTGGGCTTGAGTGCTGCTGAGGTTGAAACGCGCCGTGCCGCTGGTGAACCGTATGTCATTCGCATGAAAATACCGGAAGAGGGTAGCTGCATATTCCAGGATATGCTGCGCGGTGAGATCGAAATTCCCTGGTCACAGATCGATATGCAAGTGCTTCTCAAAGCCGATGGCATGCCGACTTATCATCTTGCCAACGTAGTTGATGATCATCTGATGGCAATTACCCATGTGATACGCGGTGAAGAGTGGATCAACTCCGCCCCTAAGCACCAGTTACTGTACCGCTACTTCGGCTGGACCATGCCGGAGCTGTGCCATATGCCACTACTACGCAATCCAGATAAAAGTAAACTCAGCAAACGGAAAAACCCCACCAGTATTAACTTTTACAAGGCAATGGGTTACCTACCTGCTGCTGTCATTAACTACCTCGGGCGAATGGGTTGGTCGATGCCCAATGAAGAGGAAAAGTTCTCCTTGGCCGACATGATTGCTAATTTTGAGATCAATCACGTTCACCTCGGTGGTCCGGTGTTTGACGTTGAAAAACTCGACTGGCTCAATGGTCGCTGGATACGTGAAGACCTCGACAACAATAGCTTTGCTCAAGGTATGGCTGAGTGGGCAATTAATGAGCAACGCTTGATCGAATTTATTCCGTTGATTAAAGAGCGCGTTGAAAAATTCAGTGACGTAGCCCCATTGGTGGCCTTTCTTCTCTCAGGCTTGCCAGAGCTGAGCGAAGAAAGCTTTGACAACAAAAGCCTTGATAACGCGCAAATGCAAAAAATTCTACAGTACAGTGTCTGGCGACTGGATGAGCTGCAAAACTGGGAGCGGGACAGTCTGTACTCCGCATTGTCTTCATTGGCTACAGCCCTGGATTTAAAGCTCAAAATATTTCTGGCACCCTTGTTTGTTGCCATAGCGGGTAGCCCCTCAGCGCCACCCCTGTTTGATTCCATGGTCGTCCTAGGCCCCGACATGAGTCGTGCTCGAGTGCGTCACGGTCTCGCTGTACTGGGTTCGCCATCCAAAAAGCAGTTAAAGAAGCTTGAAAAAGAATATCGACAAATAAGTGCTAAAATTTAAGAGTTTACCTTGACAGCAAAGCGCCGGCTACATAGAATGCCGATCCTCTTTTGGGGCCTTAGCTCAGCTGGGAGAGCGCAACACTGGCAGTGTTGAGGTCAGCGGTTCGATCCCGCTAGGCTCCACCAAAACGTTGTTATATTAACGACTTGAAAGCTCGCTTAATCGCGGGCTTTTTTTTGTCCGTGGTTTTAAGTTCATATTAAGCCCATTTCATACCAAGATTTCGATGTCTTCCTAAAACCTTGTGACTTCATTGAACAGGCGATTTCGTTACAAGGTTAACGCTGAGCGCACCGCTGGCCTTGACGTAGAGGATAGAAGACAAGGTCATCTATGTGCCGCGTAGTGTTAAAATTTATCTGTCCACCCTAGTAATTTCACCCTCGAGCAGCTTCGCATAAAAGCCCAACCTCGGTAATGAATAATGAACGTTGAAAGCAGACACATACACACCAAATATCACGATGGTGATAAAGAGCGTGATATTTTCATTTTGCTCTGACATGGCGGCTATGACCAATGTTATGAGGCCGGGTACGATGCCAACCTTATCCAAGGCTCCGGCCAGAGCACCTACTCTAGTTTCAATGGCCGCCTGCTGAGCAGAAATCCTATTCTTGGCCAGCTGCAACGATTCAATCGAATGCTTTTGAAAAGCTTTTACTAACGCCGAATCTGCTGAAGTACTTTGACAAATACCATCAATAACCACCTGATTCGAATTCTTGAAAAATTGCATAAACTCTGTGCGATCAGCATATATTTCCATGAGTTGAACAGTCGGCAGCGCGACATACCAAAAGAGCAATAAAAGAAGTAATGAAAATTTGAAATATTCTGACGACAAGCCTGCGAAATAAACCATGGCCGAGAAGCTTAGGAATATCAGAAAAGGAAAGAACATGTATCGCACAAGAATTTTTCGCGATTGAGGATGCTTTAATGAGGGGCACTGAAATAAAGGGACTGCGACGTTTTTCTCGTAAACTGAAATCGCCGCGTAAATATCGGTAAGTTGTGACTTGAGATCTTTACTGTCATCTGATTGCTTTGACACCTACTACCCCCTGAATTTTAACGCTCACATAAAAGGCGAGCGTTTTTCGCGAGTCCAGCCTACGTTTTTTGTGGAAGATTTTTGATGTGTTTGTTATGCATTGCTATAACCTAGCACCTGCTCTACAGAAATACAGGCTGATTTAGATATATAGGCACCCATGTTTTTAAATATGGAATATAGTGATTGGCCATATTGATTTATAAATAGTGGATTATCCGTAGCTATTTCAATTTCGTTTGCCACTGTTAATTCGCAAAAATCATGAAGCTGCTGTGAACCTAACTGGAACGATTGACCAGTAAATCTATTTTTGAATCGTGGCTCAGACACAACGCCAATTTGAGGCCAAAAGTGTTCTCTATCGCAAGCGCAGTATAAGTAAACTATATCTTCTGCCTCATTACCGATTATTTGAGAAATTTTATCTCGCTGCTCTATGGAGACTATTATTTCATTGAATCCCGCAGTGCCATAAGTAGCATGATACAACCCAGCATCTTGCAATATGGCTGAGGCAGACCACTCCTTAAGGAGTTTTTGAGTGCCTCGTAGATGATCAATTAAATTTCCATCTATATGATCAAAATCTCCAGCACCTAATTTTGAAAGCTCCTCAAATTTCTCATTCATTGCTATGTGCCTACGATTGCATGTCTATGTAAGAGGCTGTTTTGGAGTTGATGCTTTTGTGGTATTAAGAACAAAAGAATCGACGTAAAAACAGTCCTTCTGGACATATTTGTTAAGCGTTACTTTAACTTTTCCAATTCTCTTTGCATATCTTGCTGTAACTCTAAGAGTTTTGGTTGAACACTCGTTAGCTGAGCTTCTGCTACTTTAGTTATCCCTGCCATTACCTGAGGAAACTTCTGCAAAAATGCTTTTCCAGCGCCTGTAGAATAAAATTTAAGAATGTCCTTTAGCTCCTCGTTCGAAAAGTTAGATGCATATAACTCAGCATACTTTTCCTTAACTTTTGGATCTTTAAATGTATTAAATATGAGAGCCATAGTGTCATTCAGATACTTTTCCAATATTGGTTGCGCCTCTTCCGGAAGATCTAGCTGGGACAACTGCCGTTCTTGCATGCCTCTAATATTTTCAGCCATAGTCTTTAACTGGGAGTCCATATCCATAACAACCAGCAACTCTCTTGCTAGGTCAATTTGTTTTTTCTCTGCATATGCACTGACAGAAAAAAATAGGAATAATATCAGTAAGTATTTCAAATTTATCTCCATGATTGGTTTTGATGCTTAACCAAGCTGTAGAAAAATAAAGTTTTTCACGTAAAAATTCC